>Ga0315902_10003032_pt1 | contig 25495 bp, 25 predicted proteins | sample LakEriMetagenome_9_FD_203523 | JGI IMG/M metagenome (GOLD analysis project Ga0315902, IMG submission 203523) | Freshwater fungal communities from buoy surface, Lake Erie, Ohio, United States - Buoy 12 MA117 | ecosystem: Environmental > Aquatic > Freshwater > Lake > Lake biofilm | place: USA... | reverse complement strand
CTACGAGCTGTTTCCGCCCCCCTGAGCGCCCCTGCCCCCGGGGCGCCGCACCGCGCCCCCTTGCAAGGGGGCGCAAAGGTGCAGGCGCGGCGGATGCTGTCCCGTGACGGCACGCCACGTCCGGGCTATCATGCGCCATGCCTGCGCTCTGCCGCGACTGCCTGACGACCTTTGATGCCGGGACGCGCTGCCCGGCCTGCCGGTCTCCGCGCGTGACCGCGCATGCCGAACTGTTCGACCTTTCGATCGCGCACATGGATTGCGACGCCTTCTTTGCCAGCGTCGAAAAGCGCGACAATCCCGACCTGCGCGACCATCCGGTGATCGTGGGGGGCGGGCGGCGCGGTGTCGTGTCGACCGCCTGCTACCTCGCGCGGATCAAGGGCGTGCGCTCGGCCATGCCGATGTTCCAGGCGCTGAAGCTCTGCCCCGAGGCGGTGGTGGTGCGGCCGCGCTTCCAGGCCTATGCCGAAGCCTCGCGCGCGATCCGGGCGATGATGGACGAACTGACCCCCGCCGTGCAGCCGCTCTCGCTCGACGAGGCGTTCATGGACCTCTCGGGCACGGCGCGGCTGCACGGCGCGCCGCCCGCGGTGATGCTTGCGCGGCTCACGCGCCGGATGCAGGCCGAGCTTGGGCTCACGGGGTCGGTCGGGCTCTCGCACAACAAGTTTCTGGCCAAGATCGCCTCGGACCTCGACAAGCCGCGCGGATTTTCGGTGATCGGACGGGCCGAGACGCTGGATTTCCTCGCCGACAAGCCGGTGGGCATGATCTGGGGCATCGGGCCGGCGGGGCAGGACGGGCTCGCGCGCGCCGGCATCCGGACCATCGCCGATCTGCGCCGCTGGGATCGCGCCGCGCTCATCAGCCGCTTCGGCCCGGGCAGCGACCGGCTCTGGCATCTGGCCCGCGGCGAAGATCACCGGGCCGTCGATGCGCGCGATCCGGTCAAGACGATCTCGGCCGAGACGACCTTCGAGGCCGACACCGCCGATCCCGGCATCCTTGACGGGCATCTCTGGCGGCTCGCCGAAAAGGTGGCGGCGCGGGCCAAGGCGCAGGACCTGGCCGGCCGGGTCGCGGTGCTCAAGCTCAAGCGCGCCGATCACCGCATCCTCACGCGGCGGATGACGCTCGACCAGCCGACGCAGCTGGCCGACCGGCTTTACCGCGTGGCGCGCGCGCTGCTCGACGCGCGTCCCGATCCGGGGCCCTTCCGGCTCGTGGGCGTGGGCCTGGCCGACCTTGGTCCCGCCGCAGCTGGCGAAGGGCCGGGCGATCTGCTCGACCCCGGGGCGGCGGCGCGGGAAAGGGCGGAACGCGCGACCGATGCGATCCGCGCCCGCTTCGGTCATGACGCGATCGTCAAGGGCCGCGCCCTGCGCTGAGGCGGGAGACCGGGGCTCCGCCCCCGCGGGCCTGCCACGGGGTCAGAGACCGGCGAGCGCTGCGACCATGGCCGGCGTCACCGTCGCGCGCGCCTCGGGCGGGGTTGCGACATGAAGCGCACCCGCGGCGGCGGCAAAGCGGGCGGCCTCGGGCAGCGTGGCGCCCGCCGACAGCCGCGCGGCAAGCGCGCCGATGAAGGCATCGCCCGCGCCATGTGACGACACGGCGCGCACCGGATGGGCGGGGATCGCGTGCGCCTGCCCGTCATGCAGGACAAGCCCCCCGGCGCCCAGCGTCAGGATCACCGCGCGCGGCCCGCGCGCGGCAAGCGCGGCGGCGGCGGGTTCTGGGTCGGGGCCGGCATCGCCCAGAAGGTCTGCCGCCTCCACGCGGTTGACCACGAGGATGTCGGTCAGGCCAAGCAGCTCAGGATCGGCCGCCCGCGCCGGGGCGGCGTTGAGGATGACCCCCATCCCCGCCGCACGGGCGCGGGCGGCCAGCGCATGGTTGGCCGCCGCCGGGATCTCGTTCTGCAACAGGAGCAGGCGCGCCCCGGGCGGAAACACGACCGCTGCGGGGTCGAGCAGAAGATTGGCCGCCGAGACGATGACCGCGCCATAGCTGCCGTCCGGCTGGAGGAGCGCGACGCTCATCCCCGAAGGCCCGGGGACGCTGCGGACCTGGCTCGCGTCCACCCCGCCCTCGGTCAGGCCCGCGCGCAGGCGGGCGGCAAAGGCATCCTCGCCCACGCAGCCCGCCATCGCGCAGCGCGCCCCCATCCGCGCGGCGGCCACGGCCTGGTTGCCGCCCTTGCCGCCGAAGGCATAGGTGACATGCGAACCCGTCACCGTCTCGTCCTCGCGCGGCAGATGCGGGGTCGCGACGATCACGTCGAGATGCAGCGATCCGGCGACAAGGACGCTCATCGCCCGGTCACCCCTGGCCGCCATAGAGCGCGGCGGCGACGATGCGCAGGCTTGCCGCCGCATCCTGCGCGGCGATGGCCGCGCTCAGCGCAGGGTCGCGGGCAAGCCCCGCCGCGACGGCCCTGAGGCGATCGGTCATGGCGATGTTGGTCTCGGCCTCGGCCACGGGGTCGAGCCCGCCATGATCGGGGAAGGTGTCGAAATAGATCACGCCGTCATAGTTCATCCGGGCGAGTTCGACGAACAGCTCGACCGTCTGGACCGGGTGGACCGATCCCGCCATCAGCCCGTCGTCGCGCTTGCCATAGCCGTCGTTCAGATGGACCCCCAGAATGCGGGAATGGCGCGCGGCAAGACGCGCGACCTGGGCGGGAATCTCGCCCGCAAAAAGGACATGGGCGAAGTCGACCGTGACGCCAAGGTTTGGCCGCCCCGCCTCGGCCAGAGCGAGCAGGGTGGTGGCCATGTCGGGCAGAAGCGCAAAGGCGCGCGGCTCGCTCGGCTTGTATTCCACCGCGACCGGCAGGCCGGGGGCATGATCGGCGACCTCGGCCAGGGCGGCAACGGTATCCTCCCACATCCGGGTGAAGTCACCCTGGAACGAATAGTCGACGCCATCCTGACCCAGCCAGAGGGTCATGACAGAGGCCCCCATCTCCTGCGCGGCATCGAGCCCGCGCCGGGTGAGGTCGATGGCGGCGCGGCGCAGGCGCGGATCGGGATGGGTGAAGGCGCCCAGCCGGAAACCGGGATCGGTGTAATAGCGCATCGCCAGCCCGTTCAGCGCCATGCCGTGCCGGGCAAGCGTGGCCGAGAGCGCGGCGGGCGTCGTCCCCTCGAAATGGTCGGGAAAGTTGAGGTCGGCCGCATCCATCCCCCGCACGCTGGCCGCGCGCGCGATCAGGTCGTCGGTCCCGGGCCGGGTCAGCCCGGCGCGGAAGGCATTGAGCCGGGCCGCATAGCGGGGGCGGTTGGTCCGCGTCATCGGGCCGCAACCTCCTGCGGCGCCGCCCCGGGGCCGGGCCGGCACTTTCTGTGGCCCGGCCTCCGGGCCGAAAGGAACGGACCCGAGACCATGGCGACAGCCACCTCCGACCGGCGACGAAGGACCGCCTGCTCTTGCAATCCGATGACGGAAAGATTTAGCATTCAAATATGTTAGAGAGATGCCGGTGCCTGTCAAGCCAGGCGCGCCCGGCAACCGCCAGCCCCCTTGACCCCTTGCACGCGAGACCTGACCGATGACCGCACCGCTTGCCCGCGCGATCCGCCTTCATCCCGACGACAACGTCATCGTGGCTCTGGCTGACATCGCGGCGGGCGAGGCGCTCGAGGACCTCGGCGTGACCGCCGCGGGCGCCGTGCCGCGGGGCCACAAGATCGCGACCCGGCCGATTGCCGCGGGGCAGAAGGTGATCCGCTATGGCCAGATCATCGGCGCGGCGACCGAGGCGATTGCGGCGGGCGCGCATGTCCATACCCAGAACCTCGGGATGGGGGACCATGCGCAGGATTATGCCTTTGCCGCCGCGGCGCGGCCCTTGCAGCTGCCGGTCACGCCGGGGCGGACCTTCCAGGGCTATCACCGGGCCGACGGCAAGGTGGGCACGCGCAACTATCTGGGCGTGCTGACCTCGGTCAACTGTTCGGGCTCGGTCGCGCGCTTCATCGCCGAAGGCTGCGAACGACAGGGCTGGCTTGCCGATTTTCCCAATGTCGACGGGGTCGTGCCCATCGTGCACGGCACCGGCTGCGGCATGTCGGGGCGGGACGAAGGCTATGCCACGCTCTTCCGCACGCTGCAGGGCTATGCGCGAAATCCCAATTTCGGCGGCATCCTGCTGGTCGGGCTGGGCTGCGAGGTGATGCAGATCCCCGACCTCATCGGGCATGGCCGGATGCGGGGGGACGGCAATTTCCGCTACATGACGATCCAGCAGACCGGCGGCACGCGGCGCACGGTCGACAAGGGTGTCGCGATGCTGAAGGAGATGGCAGCCCAGGCCAATGCCGCCGCCCGCGCGCCCGCCGGGATCGGACACATCATGGTCGGGATGCAGTGCGGCGGGTCGGACGGCTATTCCGGGATCACCGCGAACCCCGCGCTGGGCTTTGCCTCGGATCTGCTCGTCGCGCATGGCGGCACCACGATCCTGTCCGAAACGCCGGAAATCTATGGCGCCGAGCACCTCCTGACCCGCCGCGCGGTCACGCGCGAGGTGGGCGAAAAGATCGTCGAGCGCATCCGCTGGTGGGAGGATTACACCGCCCGCTGGGGCGGAGAGATGGACAACAACCCCTCGCCCGGGAACAAGAAGGGCGGGCTCACGACGATCCTTGAAAAGTCGCTTGGCGCCGTGGCCAAGGGCGGCACCGCGCCGCTCTCGGAGGTCTACCGCTTTGCCGAACCGGTCGAGACGCGGGGCTTTGTCTACATGGACACGCCCGGCTATGACCCGACCTCGGTGACGGGCCAGATCGCGGGCGGGGCGAACCTGATCTGCTTCACCACGGGGCGGGGCTCGGTTTCGGGCTACAAGCCGGTGCCTTGCGTCAAGCTGGCCACCAATACCGAGATGTATGCCCGCATGGCCGAGGACATGGACATCAACTGCGGCGACATCGTGAGCGAAGGCGTGACGATCGAGGACAAGGGGCGCGAGATTTTCGAGGCCTGGATCCGCGTCGCCTCGGGCGAGCAGACGAAATCCGAGGAACTGGGCTTCGGCGGGGCGGAATTCGTGCCCTGGGCCATGGGCGCGGTGATGTGAGCGCCGGGGATGCGGCGCATCCGGGCAGGGAGAATGCGGTGAGCGAGGCTGAGGCACCGGCAGGGCCGGAGGACGAGGGCGCGCGCCATGCGCAGAAGATGGCCAAGAAGAAGGCCGCCCGCGACAAGATCATGGCCACCAAGACCGGCGAGAAGGGGCTGATCATCGTCCATACCGGCAAGGGCAAGGGCAAATCCTCGGCCGGGTTCGGGATGATCTTCCGCGCCATCGCCCATGGCATGCCCTGCGCGGTGGTGCAGTTCATCAAGGGCGCGATGCCGACCGGCGAGCGTGACCTGATCGCGCGCCATTTCGGCGACATCTGCCAGTTCCACACGATGGGCGAAGGCTTCACCTGGGAAACGCAGGACCGCGCCCGCGACATCGCCGCCGCCCGCGCCGCCTGGGACAAGGCCAAAGAGTTGATCCGCGACCCCGGGCTCCGGATGGTGCTGCTCGATGAAATCAACATCGCGATCCGCTATGACTACATCCCCGCCGCCGAGGTGGTGGCCTTCCTGCGCGACGAAAAGCCGCCCATGACCCATGTCATCCTGACCGGCCGCAACGCTGCCGAGGAAGTGATCGAGGCCGCCGACCTCGTGACCGAGATGGAACTCGTGAAGCACCCTTTCCGGTCGGGCATCAGGGCACAACCGGGCGTGGAATTCTGAGCACGGAAAGCGTATCGCCGCCGGTCCTGTCGTGCTAACGTGATCTCAGCCGCACGGGATTCGCTGCCCCGCCGCGGCCTGCCCCGGCCAGCCACCGGGGCGGCTCCGGGAGGAGGGGACAGCCGGTGACTGACGACCCAGGCGACAGGGGCGATACTTTGCGCAGGGCACGCGATGTCCTGCGCCTGCAGCGCAGCGTCCTGCCCGGGCGCGCGGTGCAGCGTCTTGCCGACGAAGTCGTCGTCCGGCTGGCCAGCCGTCTCCACCCCGGGACCGAACCCGAAAGGATCGCCGCCGGTGTGCCGGTCGACGATTTCTGCAGGGCCCTGATCGTGCGGGATTCGGGCGCCGCGATGCAGATGATCCGCCAGGACCGGCTCGAAGGTGTCCCGGTCGAACAGATCTATCTCGGCACGCTGGCCGTCGCGGCCGAACGGCTGGGCCTGTGGTGGAACGAGGACCGGATCGGCTTTCTGGAAATGAGCGTGGCGGCAGGGCGCATCTTCGACATCATGCGCCACCTGCGGCAGGCGAATCGCGGAGCACCGAACGGCTTCTCACCGGGGCGGGAGGCTCTCTTTGCCACCGTGCCGGGAGAGCTTCACACGCTGGGTGTGACGATGGCGGCCGACCTGTTCCGGGCGCGCGGCTGGGACATCGACCTGCGCGTCGGCCATGACCACGAAGAGCTGATGGCCGCGGCCGCGGCGCGGAATTACCGGGTGATCGGGCTCAGCGCGGGTGGCCGCGCGGGCATCCTGCCGCTGGCGCGCTGCGTGGTCGCCTTCCGGATCACCCATCCCGGCGCGGGCATCTTCATCAGCGGAAGCCTTGTCCGCGACATGCCCGACATCGGCGCGCTCGTCGGCGCCGACGGCGTTGCCGGCGACTGGCAGCAGACGGTGCGGCTGATGACCGACCTCTCCGGCCGGGCCTGAGGCGCCCCGGCGGCTCAGCCGGGCCGCGTGGCCGCGGCGGCCAGTCCCGCGGCGCGCGCAGCCGACAGCGTGAGCGAGGTGGAAAGCGCCTCTTCGTCGACCACGAGGTCGATCACCGCGACCGTGCCGGCCGCGCGGGCCCGGGCAAAGGCGGCCGGAAAGGCCCCGCCATCGCGCACCGTCTCGCCATGGCCGCCATAGGCACGGGCAAGCGCGGCGAAGTCCGGATTGGCCAGCATCGTGCCCGACACGCGGCCGGGATAGTGGCGTTCCTGATGCATCCGGATCGTGCCATAGCGGCCGTTGTTGACGACGATGACAACCGGGCAGGCGCCGTGCTGCATCGCGGTCGACATCTCGTTCAGCGTCATCTGGAAACAGCCGTCGCCGGCCAGGCAGACGACCGTCCGGCCCGGGTGTTCAAGGCTCGCCGCGACCGCGGCCGGAAAGCCGTAGCCCATGCTGCCCGACGTGGGCGCAAGCTGGGTCCCGTGCCGCTTGTAGGTGAAATAGCGGTGCAGCCAGGCGGCATAGTTGCCCGCCCCATTGGTCAGGATCGCATCCTCGGGCAGGTTCTGCGAAAGCCAGGCGATCACCTCCTCGAGCCGGACCGCGCCGGGGCTGGCAAGCGGTGTGCGCCACCCCTCGTAATCGGCGCTGGCGGCGGCGGTCCAGTCCGGCCAGCCGGGTCCGGGCGGGTCGAGCGCCGCGAGCGCCGCGACGAAATCCGGCGCAGGGGCGGTGACGGCAAGGGCGGTCTCCCAGACGCGGCCGGGCTCATCGGGGTCGGGGTGGACATGGATCAGCCGCTTGCCATGCCCGGCAGGCGCGAGAAGCGTGTAGCCCTGCGTCTCGATATCGCCCAGACGCGAGCCGATGACGAGCAGCGTATCAGCCTCGCGCAGGCGCGCGGCGAGGCGCGGATTGACGCCCACGTTCAGATCGCCCGCATAACAGGGATGGCGGTTGTCGAGATAATCCTGCCGGCGAAAGCCCAGCGCGACCGGGATCGACCAGGCCCCGGCCAGGCGGGCCAGGTCGCGGGCGGCGGCGGCGGACCAGTGCGGGCCGCCGGCGATGATCATCGGGCGCTGCGCGCGGGACAGCAGGTCGCGCACCGCGCGGGCAGCGGGCGCGAGGTCGGGCCGCGCCTCGGGCACAGGGCCGGGGCGGTCGGGCACATCGGCGCGGGCCGACAGCATGTCCTCGGGCAGGGCCAGCACCACGGGGCCGGGGCGGCCCGCAGTCGCCACGCGAAAGGCGCGGGCGACATATTCGGGGATGCGGGCGGTGTCGTCGATCTCGGCCACCCATTTCGCCAGCCCGCCAAAGACGGCGCGGTAATCGACCTCCTGAAAGGCTTCGCGGTCGCGGTGGCCGGTCTCGATCTGGCCGACGAGCAGGATCAGCGGCGTCGAATCCTGCCGCGCGACATGGATGCCCGCGCTCGCATTGGTCGCGCCGGGCCCGCGGGTGACGCAGCAGATGCCGGGCCGGCCGGTCAGCTTGGCCGTCGCTTCGGCCATCATCGCGGCCCCGCCTTCGTGGCGGCAGACGATATTGGCGATCCCCGACCCGTGCAGCCCGTCAAGCAGCGCCAGAAAGCTTTCGCCGGGGACCGAAAAGACGCGGGTCACGCCGTGCCGCGCAAGCTGGTCGGCAAGGATCTGGCCGCCGTGGCGCATGGGCTCTCTCCTTCGGCCGCTGGTGTCGCGGGCATCCTGCGCGCGCGGGGCGGCAAGGGCAAGCGCGCGGCTTGCGGCGCGGGCGCGGCGGATTAGGTTGCGTCCGGCAGGGGGGGAGGACGGGGATGCTGCTTCTGGGACTATGCGGGTCGCTCCGGCGCGAATCGTCCAACCGCAAGCTGCTGCGCGAGGGCGCGCGGCTCTTTGCCCCCGACCGGTTCGAGGAGGGCGACCTGCGGCTCCCGCTCTATGACGGCGACCTCGAGGCGCAGGAGGGGATCCCCGCCGCCGTCCAGCGGCTGGCCGATGCGATCCGCGCGGCGGACGCGGTGCTGATCGCCTGCCCGGAATACAACAAGGCGCTGCCGGGTGTGCTCAAGAACGCGCTCGACTGGGTGAGCCGCACCAAGGGCAGCCCCTGGCGGGGCAAGCCGGTCGCCATCGTCTCGGCCGCGGACGGGCGGGCCGGCGGCGAACGCGGGCAATTCTCGCTCCGCCTCTGCCTCAATCCGTTCCGCGCGGTGGTCCTGCCGGGGCCCGAAGTGATGGTGGCCTTTGCCGCCAGGGAATTCGACGCAGAGGGGCGGCTCGTGTCGGAAAGCTATGTCCGGGCGCTGGCCGAACTCATGGCCGATCTCCGGGCGCTCGCCGCCCGCGGGTCGGCCTGAGGTGGGTTTCACCCACCCTACGGGACGCAGCACCAGGGCCGTGCAGCGATGTTCTGTGTTACGCCCCGTTCCGGATCGCCTGCGCTCTCCACCCGCGCGGGCTGATCGCCGGAGCGAAAGCGCAGGCGATGGGGCTCTCCGCCAGACTGACGGTCGCAAATCCTGCCGTGCCTGCCCCCCACAGGGCGGGTGCTGGCCAGGATGCCGTCATACCGCCGACATCCTGCGGTTCTGCTTCCCGGGCGCCGCGCTTCACTCCTCCGCCGGGTGACAGATGCACCTCCTCCACCCCACGCCCCGGCCCGCACCCAGCGGGGTGCCAGTGGCACCCCGCGCGGGCCGATCGCCGGAGGCGCAAGCCGCAGGCGATAGGGCTCTCCGTCAGACCAACAGTCGCAAATCCTGTCGTGCCCGCCCGGGCGGGTAAGCGAAGCGCACCCGCCCCCGGCAGGGCGGGTGCTGGCCAGGATTTTGTCATACCGCCAAAATCCTGCGGCTCTGCTTCCCTTGCCTCACGCCTGGTTTACTGACGGGCCCTGTCTGTGCCCCGCACCCCGGCCCGCACCCGGCGAGGTGCCAGTGGCACCCCGCGCGGGCCGACGGCCGGAGCGCAAGCAAAGGCCGCAGGTCGCCCGCCCCTACCACCACGGCGAGATCCTGACACGCCCCCCCCCGGGCGGGTGCGCCCCTCAGGGCGGGAATGGGCCAGGACGGCACCATCCCGCCGACATCCTGCGGCGCTTGACCCTGCCCCGAAGGCTGGATGAACCCCGCGCGCCCGCCCCCGCCTGCAGGATCGCGCACGGCGCAACGCACGCGGCCTTAACCCGCCGGTTTGCCGTTTTCGCACCGACGCAATACCGACGTGATACCGACGTGATACCGAAACCCCGTTTCCGCCACGGATCAACGCGTTAACCCCTGATTCGGCCTCTCTCCGGGCAGCGCGGTGCACCGTCGCAACTCGCTGCGGGATCCCCGGCCGCGCAGGGTGGGTGAAACCCGCCTGACGCCCTCGCTCCCGGCCTCATTGCCCTGCGATGCGGTCCACCACGGCCGCCAGCTCCGAGAGGTCCGCGATGACGGCAAAGCGCGGATGGTCCGAGGGCGGGTCGGCGCGTTCATGCTCCCAGGTCAGGTCATGGGGCACATGCACGCCCCAGCCGCCAGCCTCGATCGCCGGAATCACGTCGGCTTTCAGTGAGTTGCCCACCATGACACCGGGCCGGCCGCCATGGCGGGCAAAGACGCGGGCATAGGTCGCGGGCGTCTTGTCGCTCACGATCTCGACCGCGTCGAAGAGCTCGCCCAGCCCCGACCGGGCGAGCTTCGATTCCTGGTGCATCAGGTCCCCCTTGGTGATGAGCACGACCTCGCCGCGCCCGCGCATCGCCGTCACCGTCTCGCGCGCATGGGGCATGAGTTCGACCGGATGGGCCAGCATCTCGCGCCCCTCCGCCACGATCCCGGCGATCACCGCCGCCGGCACCCGCGCCTCGGTGACCTCGATCGCCGTCTCGATCATCGACAGCACGAACCCCTTCACGCCATAGCCGTAACGCGACAGATTGCGCCGCTCTGCCGCCATCAGCCGTTCGGACAGCTGCCCGGGCGCGGCATGATCGGCAAGCAGCGCCTGAAAGCGCGCCTCGGTCAGCCGGAAGTAGCGTTCATTCTGCCAGAGCGTGTCGTCGGCATCGAAACCGATGGTCAGCGAAGGCGGGGACATCGAGCCTCCTGGCCGGGCTTTTCTTGTGCCATGCTACGGCTATATTACGCGATCATGGCAAGGGTGGCGCAGGGAACGCAAGGCTGACGATGCTGGCCGAATTCCGGATGATGGCGGAGCGTCCCGGCGACGAGCCGGGCGTGGGCGTGAAGCTCAAGACGCGGACAAAGACGCAGCGCCCGCCGCTGTACAAGGTGCTCATCCTCAACGATGACTACACGCCGATGGAATTCGTCGTGCATGTGCTCGAGCGCTTCTTCGGGATGACCCATGCCCAGGCCTTCGAACTGATGCTGACCGTCCACAAGAAGGGGATCGCGGTCGTCGGCGTCTTCTCCTACGAGATCGCCGAAACCAAGGTCGCGCTGGTGATGGATTTCGCCCAGCGCCACCAGCACCCGCTGCAATGCACGATGGAGAAGGAGTAGGGCGCGCCGCCCTTTCCCGTCATGGCACTGTCCCGCCTTTCCACGGCGCTGGCCGAGGGGCTCCTGCTCCTGCCGGCGGGCCCCGTCACCGTGCTGCGGCCGCCCGCGGGGATGGACCTCTCCGCGCTGCCGCGTGCCGGCCTGCGGATCGTCACCACCTGGAAGCCCGACCATGACGCCTGGGCCGCGGCCGGACATGATGTCGCGACCGAAACAGGCCCCGCCGCGATGGCGCTGGTGGCGGTGCCGCGGTCCAGGCGGCTCGCCCATGCGCTGATCGCCGAGGGGGCGCGGATCGCGCCGCTGGTCGCGGTGGACGGGGCGCGCACCGACGGGGTCGACGGCCTCTGGCGCGAAGTGCGCGGCCGGGGCATTGCGGTCGCCGACCTGGCCAAGGCGCATGGCCGGCTTTTCTGGTTCAAGCCGGGCCGGGCGCTCGACGACTGGCAGGCCGCGCCGCCCGCCCGCGGGCCGGACGGGTTCTGGCGCCAGGCCGGGGTCTTTTCCGAAGACGGGATCGACCGCGGCTCGGCCTTGCTCGCCGCAGCGCTTCCTGCCGCCTTGCCGGCGCGGATGGCCGATCTGGGCGCAGGCTGGGGCTATCTGTCGGCCGCCGTTCTGACGCGCGCGGACGTCGTCTCGCTCGACCTGGTCGAGGCAGAGGCCCGCGCGCTCGACTGCGCGAAGGCGTCGATCACCGATCCGCGCGCGCAGTTCCACTGGGCCGACGTCACGACCTTCGTGCCCGCGCAGGCCTATGACGGGATCGTCATGAACCCGCCCTTCCATGGCGGGACCGGACGCGCCGCGGACCCCGCGCTGGGCCGCGCCTTCATCGCTGCGGCGGCACGGATGCTGGCGCCCGGCGGACAGCTCTGGATGGTCGCGAACCGCCATCTGGGCTATGAGGCGGCGCTGACCGCGCAATTCCGGCAGGTGACCGACATCGGCGGCGATCCGTCCTTTCGTCTCGTCCATGCCGCCCGGCCGAAACGCTGACAGCCGAGGGAGAGAGCATGGCCTTTTCGATCCAGGGCAAGACCGCCATCGTGACCGGCGCCGCGCATGGCGTCGGCCTCGCCATCGCGCGGCATTTCGTCGAACAGGGGGCGCGCGTCGTTCTGGCCGACATGGACGAGGAGGCGCTCCATGCCGAGGCCGGCCAGATCGCGGGCGAGGACGGGCCCGCGCGGCTCTTTGCCGGGGACCTGCGACAGCGGCTGACGATCACCAACCTTTTATCGCTGACGGTCGAGGCCTTCGACCGCATCGACATCCTCGTCAACGCCTCGCGGCAGGTGATGCTGTCCGATCCGCTCGACCCCGAGGATACCTCGGTCGAGGACCTTCTCGAACAGAACCTGATGACAGCCCTGCGGCTGAGCCAGGCCACGGCAAAGCGGATGATCCGCCAGGCCGAGGCGACCGGCGAGGACGAGGGTGCGACGGGTATCGTGGGGTCGATCGTCAACATCTCCTCCATCGCGGCGCGGCGGACGCGGCCCGATCTCCTCGCCTATTCCGTCTCCGCGGCGGCGCTTGACCAGATGACGCGGTCGCTTGCGGTGGCGCTGGCGCCGCGCCGCATCCGGGTGAATGCGGTCGCCTATGGCAGCGTGATGAGCGGGCATCTGCGCGGCGTCCTGCGTCAGGACGATGGGCTGAGGCGCGAGATCGTCACCCACACCCCGCTCGGCCGCATCGCGAGCCCGGGCGAGGTGGCGGATGCGGTGCAGTATCTCGCCTCGGATGCGGCGGGATTTGTCACCGGGCAGGTCATCACAATCGACGGCGGCCGCACGCTGATCGACCCGGCGGGCGTCTCGGCGCATTGAAGACCTGCCCTCGGGCCCAAGCCGCCGGTCCGTCATCCCCCCCGGAAACGTGATCCGGTCTTCCTTGACTCATCCAGTCGTCAAGGTATCGTTAACCAATCTTTATGGGGAGTGAAGGTGATGGGCGCAACGATTACTGCATATGACGGACTGGGCAGGGGGCTTGACATGTCGGGCTTCACCAACGGGGTCGGACGTTTCGATGCTGGTAAGACTTGGATGGGCCGCGAAGAGCTCGAGGTCGAGGATTACGCTGATTTGGAGCTTGAAGGCAATGGACCCTATTACATGGATATCCTCAAAAGCATCATGACGGGAATGGAATACTCAGGCATCATAGCGCGCGATGCCGGGAACAAGACTTTTGTCGCTCATGTGATATATCTGGATGCGGACTTCAATACCACGTTGGCGTTCATGAATGTCGACGTGCTCGTGCCGGACAGTTTCCTCAAGGGTTCTTCGGCAACGATTAGTGCTCTCAAGGGCAACGACGAGATTACCGGCAACAGCTTTGCCGATATCCTCAAGGGCGGCGACGGCAATGACAGGATCATGGGCAATGCCGGAAACGATCAGCTTTTCGGCGAACGCGGGAACGATTCATTGCGCGGCGGGGCAGGTAACGATGTTCTCCGCGGCGGCAACGGAAACGACGTTCTGCGCGGCGACGCCGGAACTGACAGGCTCGTGGGCGGCAACGGCAGGGATGCTTTCGTCTTCAGCCAGGCGAAGACCGGCACCGCTGCCGACAGGATTTCCGACTTCAGCCTGACCGACGATACGATACAACTCAACGATTCGGCCTTTGCCGGACTGGCGCCGGGAGCGCTCGGATCGGCGGCCTTCGCACGCAATGCCGGCGGAAACGCGCAGGATGAGGCGGACAGGATCATCTATGACACCGCGACCGGCCGGATTTTTTATGACTCAGACGGGACTGGAGGCACGGCCAAGGTGCATTTCGCCACGATCACTCCGGGGCTGAACCTGACTGCCGCAGATTTCCTCGTGATCTGACAGTCACCTATCGCGTCGCCTTCAGTCTCGACCTGCCGCTCTGCCGCTGGCGGCGGGCTGGAGTTTGCTTTTGTCAGGCGGGCCGGTCAGGCCAGCCTCCTGCATTGACCGGCGATTAATCCTTCAATGGCACTCTGTCGCGTGCAGGGAGGCGCGCGATGGGTGTCACGATTCAGGCCTATGACGATCTTGGGACCGGCCTCAACATGGCGGGGTTCAAGAACGGGGTCGGCAGGCTCGACCTCGACGGGACCAGCATCGGCAGCTTTCTGGTCAGCCGCAGCAAGTATGACGACTGGAAGATCGAAGGTCCCGGGCCCTATTTCGCCGATGTCTGGACCGGCGGACCCGGCGGGATGGCAAAGGTGGCCCTTGTCTGGCGCGATGCCGGGCCAAACGTCTTCGTCGCCCATCTCGCCTTCGCAGATGCGCAGGACGATCCCACGCTGGTCTTTGCCAATATCGACATTCTCGTCGACGACGGATTGCTTGACGGCCGGGAGGTCAGGGTCAGCTTCATGAAGGGCAACGACACCGTCTCGGGCAACAGGTTTGCCGATATCCTCAAGGGTGGAGACGGCAACGACCGCCTTGACGGCAATGCCGGGAATGATCGTCTTTTCGGCGAACGCGGCAATGACACGCTGACGGGCGATCATGGCCGCGACATCCTCTCCGGCGGGGCGGGCAGGGATGTCTTCGTGTTCGGAAACAGCGGGTCAGGCAGGTTCGCCGACAGGATCACCGACTTCAATGTGATCGACGACATGATCCATCTTGACAATGCGGTCTACAGGGGGCTGCGCACCGGCACCCTGTCGCCCGCGGCCTTCACGGCCAACTTGACCGGACAGGCTGCGGATGCAGGTGACCGTATCATCTATGAAACCGATACGGGTCGCGTGTTTTTCGACGCCGACGGCACAGGCAAGGCAGCCCGGGTCCATGTCGTCACCCTCAACAGCAGCCTTTTCGTCACCAGCGCTGACTTCCTGATCATCTGACCCAGGCGCGGACGGCCCAGGCAGGCTTCGGTCATTCGGGATAGGTGGCCACACACTGGCGGACGGCGGCTTCGGTCGTTCTCTCAAGCCGGCTGCGCTGCTGCTTGAGCTGCCGCAGCTTGTTGCGCTCCGCATCAAGATCGACGGCGACCGGAACCGAGACATCGCGCACATAGGTCGTGTCGCAGATTTCGGTCCTGACCGTCCCGTCGGACCGTTCGTCATAGCAGATGCGCGGCACGGAACGCACTTCCTGACGCTTGTCGATGCCATAGCCGCGGTTGATCGTCCGTTCGGTCTGCGCGATGAGCTGGTTGACGACCGTCAGGTCACGGCTGGCTGCGGCGATGCAACTCTCGCGCGGCGTGGCGCAGGCGGCAAGGCCAAGAAGCGGCAGGATGAGCAGGCTCTTGTGCATGGCGGTCTCCGTTGTTGACGGCCATCATACCCTGCTGGCAGGCGCTCTGCAAAGGGTGCTAGAGGAACCGAGACCGGCGGCGGGGGGTAAGGGGATGGCAGAGACGGGCAGTGCGATGGCGGAAGAGAAGGCGCGCGCGGCGGCCTGGTTTCGCAGCCTGCGCGACGCGATCGTCGCGGCCTTCGAGGCGGTCGAGGACCGCCATGCGACGGGCCCGCTCTCCGACCTTGCCCCGGGCCGCTTTGCGGTGACCGCAACACGGCGCGCCGCCGAGGATGGCGACGACGCCGGTGGCGGTCTCATGTCGGTGATGCGGGGCGGTCGTGTGTTCGAGAAGGTGGGCGTCAACGTCTCGACCGTCTTCGGCACGCTGGGCGAACGGGCGCAGCGCGCGATGGCTGCGCGCGGGGTGCCGGGGATGGCACAGGACCCGCGCTTCTGGGCCTCGGGGATCAGCCTCGTTGCACATATGCAGAACCCGCATGTGCCGGCCGTGCACATGAACACGCGGATGTTCTGGACCCCGGGTGCCTGGTGGTTCGGCGGCGGTTCGGACCTCAACCCCTGCATCGAATATGCCGAGGATACGGCGCATTTCCACGCCACACAGCAGGCCCACCTCGACCCCCACGGCGCGGAACATTACCCGCGGCTCAAGGCCTGGGCGGACGAGTATTTCTTTGTGCCCCATCGCGGCCGTGCGCGGGGCGTGGGCGGCATCTTCATGGACGACCATTGCACCGGCGACTGGGAGGCCGATTTCCGCCTGACGCAGGATATCGGGCGGGCCTTCCTGCCGGCCTGGGTGCCGCTGGTCGACCGCCGGCGCGGCATGGCATGGGGCGAGGCCGAAAAGGACACCCAGCTTGTCCATCGCGGGCTTTATGCGGAATACAACCTCGTCTACGACCGAGGCACGAAGTTCGGGCTCGAGACCGGACACGACGCGAATGCGGTGCTGATGAGCCTGCCGCCGCTCGCACGCTGGCCGTGACGGGGGTGACCCTGGCAGGTTGGCGAAGGTGGGTTTCACCCATCCTACGGGGCGCGGCGCAAGGTGCCGGTTCCGGGCATGCCTGACCCGGGCCGGCAGGGTCAGATGGAGCAGGACCTGACGCAGGAGGATGACATGGGCGAACGGCTGAAACTGGGCATGGTGGGCGGCGGGCAGGGGGCCTTCATCGGCGCGGTGCACCGCATCGCCTCTCGCATCGACGACCGCTTCGTGCTGGTCGCGGGCGCACTCTCTTCCGAACCGGCGCGGGCGGCGGCCTCGGCGGCCGAACTCGGGATCGCGCCCGACCGGTCCTATGCGAGCTATGAGGAGATGGCGCGGGCCGAGGCGGCGCGCGCGGACGGCATCGACGCCGTCGCCATCGTGACGCCGAACCACATGCATGCCGGGCCGGCGGTGGCCTTTCTGAACGCGGGCATCCATGTGATCTGTGACAAGCCGCTCGCCGCGACTGAGGAACAGGCCGAGGCGATTGCCGCGGCCGTGGCAGCCTCGCGGGCGCGCTTCGTGCTGACGCACAACTACACCGGCTATCCCCTGATCCGGCAGGCACGCGCCATGGTGGCCGAGGGACGGCTTGGCCGGCTGCGCGTGGTGCAGGCCGAATATGCGCAGGACTGGCTGACCGAAACGATCGAGGCGAGCGGCCAGAAACAGGCCGCCTGGCGCACCGACCCCGCACGCTCAGGCGGCGGGGGCGCGATCGGCGACATCGGCACGCATGCCTTCAACCTCCTCTCCTTCGTGACCGGTCTCAAGGCCGAGGCGCTGGCCGCCGATCTGCACAGCTTCGGCCCGGGGCGGAAAGTCGACGACAATGCCCATATCATGCTGCGCTTTGCCGGTGGCGCGCGGGGGATGATCTGGGCCAGCCAGGTCGCGCCCGGAAACGAAAACGGTCTGCGCCTGCGCGTCTATGGCGAAAGGGGCGGGCTCGAATGGGGGCAGGAGAACCCCAACGTCATGACCTTTGCGCCCTTCGGAGAGCCCAAGCAGCTTCTGACCCGGGGCGGCGCGGGCCTGGGCGGCGGCGGCAACAGCTGGACGCGCATCCCGCCCGGGCACCCCGAGGGTTATCTCGAAGGCTTTGCCACGCTCTACAACGACGCGGCCGACCTGATCCAGGGCAAGGGCGATGGCGCGCTTCTGCCCGGGATCGCGGCGGGGATGGAGGGGATGTGGTTCATCGGCGCCTGCATCGCTTCCTCGGGCGCCAATGGCGTCTGGGTGACGCGCTAAGCTCTGGGCGGCGCCTCGCAACCGGGGCTGGGGTGCATGATTTTCGGCTTCTGAAATGCATCTGGCAGAGCCTGCGCTGCCCGATACCATCGCCCCCCTGATCGCCGGGGCCGCCAAGCCCGATCCAAAAGTGCCTGCACGCCCCGCGCCGTATGAACCGCAGAGCTGCCGGCGTGCTGACCGGGATTATCTGATGGCGGCAAAGGTCGATCCTGTCCTCAAGCCCGTCGTGGCGCGAGTGGACGACCTCAGTCCCCTCGCGGAAGCGGCGATCCGAGCTGTGCGCAGGGCGGTAAGCAGCCCTGCACCTGCACGGGATTGGCGCAGCGGCGAAGGGATGCGAGCATGGCACGGCCAAGCGAGAGGCCCAGAGCGATGACCCATGCCCCGCCCGCAACCCGCATCGGCCATGTGCATCTGCGCGTGGCCGACCTCGAACGCGCCATCGGCTTCTATACCGGCGTGATCGGCCTCTCGCTCGTCACCCGCTATGGCGCTCAGGCGGCCTTTCTGTCGGCGGGAGGCTATCACCACCATATCGGGCTCAACACCTGGGAAAGCCGCGGCGCCACCCCTCCGCCGCCGGGCCATACCGGGCTTTACCACACCGCCTTCCTCTTTCCCGACCGACGGACGCTGGCGCAGGCGCTCGCCCGCGCTCTGGCGGCGGGGGTCGCGATCAGCGGCGCGGCCGACCACGGGGTCAGCGAGGCGGTCTATTTCGACGACCCCGACGGCAACGGGATCGAGATCTACCGCGACCGGCCCGAGGCGGACTGGCCGCGCAACCCCGACGGGTCGCTGCGGATGTTCAACGCCGCGCTCGATCTGCGCGCGCTTCTGGCCGAGGCCTGAGGCGGCGGCGGTCACCGCCCGGGAATGACGCCGCGCTTTTCGCCCTTGCCGGGCCAGTCGCGCATCGCCGCGACCGCTTCCTCGGCACTGGCGACATAGCGGAAAAGCTCCAGATCCTCGGGGCTGATCGTGCCGGTTTCGGCCAGCGTGTCCCAGCGGATCACGCGGTCCCAGTATTCGTGCCCGAACAAGAGGATCGGCACCTGCGCCATCCGCCCGGTCTGGATCAGCGTGATGCATTCGAACATCTCGTCCAGCGTGCCGAAGCCGCCGGGAAAGATGCAGACCGCCGCCGCGCGCATCAGGAAATGCATCTTGCGCAGCGCGAAATAGTGGAAGTTGAAGCAGAGCTCGGGCGTGACATAGCCGTTCGGCTCCTGCTCGTGGGGCAGCACGATGTTGAGCCCGATCGACCGCCCCCCCGCCTCGAGCGCGCCACGGTTGCCGGCCTCCATCACCCCCGGGCCGCCACCGGTGCAGATCACGTTCCGGGTCCCGCCGGTCCTGAGCGACTCCTCGGTCACCAGCCGCGCGAAGCGCCGCGCCTCCTCGTAATGCACGGACAGCGCGGCAAGTTCGGGAGTCCGGGCGCGGTCGCGGTCTTCGGGGGCGGGAATGCGCGCGCCGCCGAACATCACCACGGTCGACGTGATCCCCGCCTCGTCCAGCGCCATCTCGGGCTTGAGCAGTTCAAGCTGCAGCCGCACCGGGCGCAGTTCCTCGCGCAGCATGAAGTCGCGGTCGGTGAAAGCCAGCCTGTAGGTTGGCGAGGCGCTCTGCGGGGTCAGCGGAACCTGTTCGGCCGCGCGGCTGTCCTCGGCGCTGTGGCGAAAGGCGTGGCGGCGGTCATCCATCGGCTGGCTCCTTGCGGCTGTCCCGGCGGTCATGCCACTTTCGGGGCCGGAGGTGCAACCGATGTCCGTCCCGACCCCTGCCGCCGTCGCCGCGGCCCATGCGCGCATCGCGCCCCATGTCCATCGCACCCCGGTGATGACAAGCCCGGCCTTCGGCCGACCGCTTGCCTTCAAGTTCGAACATGTCCAGGTCACCGGCAGCTTCAAGGCGCGCGGCGCCTTCAACACGCTTCTTTCGCGGCCGGTGCCGGCGGGGGGGGTCGTCGCGGCCTCGGGCGGCAATCACGGCGCGGCGGTCGCCCATGCGGCAACCGCGCTGGGCCATCCGGTGCACATCTTCGTCCCCGAATATGCCGGCCCCGCCAAGATCGCACTGATCCGCGCGACCGGGGCGCGGCTGACGGTGGTCCCCGGCGTCTATGCCGATGCCGCCGCCGCGGCCGAGGCCGAGGCGGCGCGGTCTGGTGCGATGCAGGTCCACCCCTACGATGCCGAGGCGACGATCGAAGGCCAGGGCACGGTCTTCCGCGAATGGGACGATCAGGGGCTCGAGGCCGACACCGTGCTGATCGCGGTCGGCGGCGGCGGGCTGATCGCCGGGGCCATGGCCTGGTGGGGCGGGGGGCGCCGCGTCGTCGCCGTCGAACCCGAGCTTGCCCCGACCCTCCATCAGGCGCTGATCCACGGTCCCGACCATGCGGTCAAGGTCGGCGGCATCGCCGCCAATGCGCTTGGCGCATCGCGGATCGGGCGGGCCTGCCATGACCTCGCCCGGGCGCAGGGTGTCGGCGTCGTGCTGGTGCCCGACGCGGCGATCGCGCAGGCGCAGGTCGCACTCTGGCAGGGCCTGCGGCAATATGTTGAACCCGCCGGGGCCACCGCGCTCGCTGCGCTGCTCTCGGGCGCCTATGTGCCGGCGGAGGGGGAACGGGTAGCGGTGCTCCTCTGCGGCGCCAACCCTTCGGCCGGTCCCTTTCCGGCGTGAACTGCACCGAGCCGCGGATTGCGGGGGCGCGGCTTTGCCGCTATGGACCCCCGACCCGTTTCCCATGCCGATCCGCCGGAGGCCAAGATGACCCATGCCGCGCTTGAAACCGCCATCGAGGCCGCATGGGAGGCGCGGGACACGATCACACCCGCCACGCGCGGGCCGGCACGCGATGCGATCGAGGCGACGCTGGACGCGCTTGACGCGGGCACCTTGCGGGTGGCCGCACGGCAGCCCGAGGGGCAATGGCATGTCCGTCAGTGGGCCAAGAAGGCCGTGCTTCTGGGCTTCCGGATCAAGGACATGGAACCCCATGCGGGCGGCCCGCAGGGCGGCGGCTGGTGGGACAAGGTCGACTCAAAATTCAAGGGCTGGACCCCGGACGACTGGAAGCGCGCCGGTTTCCGCGCCGTGCCGGGGGCGATCGTCCGCCATTCGGCCCATATCGGCCGGGGCGTGGTGCTGATGCCTTCCTTCGTGAACCTCGGCGCCCATGTCGATGAGGGCACGATGGTCGACACCTGGGCCACCGTCGGGTCCTGCGCGCAGATCGGGCGCAACGTCCACCTCTCGGGCGGCGTCGGCATCGGCGGCGTGCTCGAACCCATGCAGGCAGGGCCTACGATCATCGAGGACGACTGCTTCATCGGCGCCCGGTCCGAGGTGGTGGAGGGCTGCATCGTGCGCGAAGGTTCGGTGCTGGGCATGGGCGTCTTCATCGGCAAGTCCACCAAGATCGTGGACCGCGAAACCGGCGCGGTCACCTATGGCGAGGTGCCCGCAGGCTCGGTCGTCGTGGCCGGGTCGATGCCGTCGAAGAACGGGATCAACCTCTACTGCGCCGTGATCGTGAAGAAGGTCGACGCCCAGACCCGCGCCAAGACCTCGATCAACGAGCTTCTCCGGGACTAGTTCCCCTCCTCACTGATCCGTCGCCCGGCGCCTTTGCCACGGGCCGCATCATGCACGGGGCCGTCGATCCGCCGCAGCTCCCTTTTCGCTCCGTGCGGCAACGCCGGGGCCTGCCGTGCGCCCTTGTTCGCGGGCCAGACGGCGTGCCTGGGCCTGATCGAGCGCGGCCAGCGCCGTGGCCTCGCATCCCTGCGCCCGGGCGAGCGCCTGCACCCAGACGCGGCGGGCCGAGGCGGGCGACCACGGCAGGGCGGCGCCATTCAGCCAGCGCCGCAGGGCGGCGGGCAGGCGGTCGAAATCCGCCATGCCACCTGGCGCCGTGCGGCGCCGCGCAAGGGGGCTGCGCAGGTTGTCGCGGCCCGAAAGACGGCCGGCATCAGGCCGCATCGCGCCGCCAGACGGGAAAGGGATCGGCAAGACCGCGCCAGGCCGCCGGGCGGAAGCGGCTTTCGGTCAGCAGCGCCCGGTCGAGTGCAGCGGTGATCGCGGCGCGATCCATCTCCGTGCTGCCGATGAAGACGATCTCCTGCCGGCGGTCGCCCCAGGGCTCCTGCCACTGCCGCCCCAGATAGGCCTGCGCCTCGGCATCGCGGGGGCGGCGGGCCGGCGGCACGGCCGCCCACCAGGTGCCCAGCGGTCGCATGGTCGACAGCGCCCCTGCGAGTGAGTATTCCCCCACCCAGTCGGGGCGGGTCGCCAGCCAGAAATGCCCCTTGGCGCGGATCACGCCGGGCAGGGGGCCGCCCAGCACGGCATGAAGCGCGCCCGGGTCGAAGGGCGGCCGCGCCCGATAGACAAACGATGAAATCCCGTAGGCCTCGGTCTCGGGCGGATGGCCGGCATGGCCGTAAAGCTCCTGCGCCCAGAGCGGATGATTTTGCGCGCGGTCAATGTCGAACAGGCCCGTCCCCATGATCTCGGCCGCTGGCACGCGGGCCTGATCGGCGGTGATCAACCGCGCAGCGGGGTTGAGCGCGCGGATGATCCGGATCGCCGCATCGCGCTGCGCGGGCCCGGCATCGGTTACCTTGTTCAGCACCACGACATCGGCAAATTCGATCTGTTCGACCAGAAGATCGACAATCCTGCGGTCATCGCCCGCCTCGGCGGTTGCGCCGCGGTCGCGCAAGGCCTCGCGGCTGGCGAAATCGGCCGGCAGGGTCGTTGCATCGACCACCGTCACCATTGTGTCCAGCCGGGCGACATCGGACAGGCTCAGCCCCTCTGCATCGCGAAAGTCGAACGTCGCGGCAATTGGCAGCGGCTCGGCAATGCCGGTCGATTCGATCAGCAGATAGTCAAAGCGCCCGCTCTCGGCCAGCCGGCGCACCTCGGTCAGCAGGTCGTCGCGCAAGGTGCAGCAGATGCAGCCGTTGGACATTTCGACCAGCTTCTCCTCGGTCCGGCTCAGCCCGCCCCCGGCGCGGATCAGGTCGGCATCGATATTGACCTCGGCCATGTCGTTGACGATGACCGCGACCCGCAGCCCGGCGCGGTCGTTCAGGACATGGTTGAGAAGCGTCGTCTTGCCCGCGCCAAGAAACCCCGACAGCACGGTCACAGGAAGTCGTTGCGGCATGGTCAGCCTCCGCCTGAATCTATGCGGGATGAAGATATAGGTAATGTTATAACATATCAATCCCTCACCCCGCCGGCCCCTCGCAGTGTCACTCCGGTCCCGGGGATGCGGGGGCCTGTCCGGCCTTGGTTGCCCCGGCCCTTGACAAGGGCCCCCGCCGGGCCCGAGGGAAACGCCCGAGGAGACGCCCGATGCCAGAGTCGCGCGAGAAACGCCCCCAGGAGGTCTACACCCTGCTTGTCGAAGTCGGCCGAAAGGCCGGCGACGGCCTGCCCAAGGGCGCGACCGGGGCCGCGCTCATGGTCTATGCCGCCGGCGTGGACGAGGCCGAGGCCGTGCGCGAGACGGTTGCGATCCTGAAACAGGCCGATCTCGCGCCACTTGACGTCTCGGGCTATGGCACTCTGGCCGAACGCCTGGCCGAGGGGCATGACATCGATGCCGCCGAACGGGCGCTGATGGACCGCGCCTTGGCCGAGAATTCCGTCATCGTCGCGCAGATGACCCCCTTCTGGGACTGAGGCAATGCCCACCGATCCTGTCGAACTGACCGCCGCGCTGATCCGCTGCCCCTCGGTCACCCCGGCCGAGGGCGGGGCGCTGGTGCTCTTGCAGGACCGGCTGTCGGCGGCGGGCTACGTCTGCGCCCGGGTCGACCGCAACGGCACGCCGAACCTCTTTGCCCGCAAGGGGCGCAAGGGCGCGCCGCGCAGCTTCGGCTTCAACGGCCATACCGATGTCGTCCCGCCGGGTGACGCGGCGGGCTGGACCGCCGATCCCTTTGGTGCCGAGGTCCGCGACGGCTGGCTGTACGGCCGCGGCGCCGCCGACATGAAGTCGGGCCTCGCCGCCTTTGCCGCCGCCGCAATCGACATGGCCGGACGGGTTCCCGAGGACGGCGCCATCATCCTGGCCATCACCGGCGACGAAGAGGGCGAGGCGACCGACGGCACCCGCGCGCTGCTCGACTGGATGGCGGCCGAGGGCGAGACGATGAGCGTCTGCCTTGTCGGCGAGCCGACCTGCCCCGCGGTCCTGGGCGAGGCGATGAAGATCGGCCGGCGCGGTTCGCTCACCGCGCGGATCACGGTGACCGGGCGGCAGGGTCATTCCGCCTATCCCGAACGGGCGCGCAATCCGCTCACCGCGCTCGTGCGCCTGCTCGACCGGCTGGCCGCGCACAGGCTGGATGATGGCAGCGCGCATTTCGACCCCTCGACGCTTGCCATCGTCAGCGTCGATACCGGCAACCCGGCGACGAACGTGATCCCCGCCGCGGCGCGCGCCGTGCTCAACATCCGCTTCAACGATTGCCATTCCGGCGCCTCGCTGACCGCCTGGCTCGAAGCCGAGGCCGCAGCGGTCGCGGCCGCCTTCGGCGTTGCGGCCGAGGTCGGGGTGCGCATTTCGGGCGAAAGCTTCCTGACCCCGCCCGGGGCCCTGTCGGCACTGGTGGCCGAAGCGGTCATGGCCGAGACGGGGCTCAGCCCGGCGCTGTCGACCTCGGGGGGGACGTCGGATGCGCGCTTTGTGCGGGCACATTGCCCGGTCGTGGAATTCGGCCTTGCCGGCCCGACCATGCATCAGGCCGACGAAAGGGTCGAAATCGCGCAGATCGACCGGCTGAAGGCGATCTATGCCCGCATCCTTGCCGCCTGGTTCGCCTGAGCCTTTCCTGCCGCGCGCCCTGCCGCTAGGCTTGCGCCCATGCGTCTGCCTGCCCTGATCCGCGCTGCCGCGATGGCCCTGGCCCTTGTCTCTGTGCCGCCCGCCCGGGCCGAGGCGCCGGCCGATTTCTCCGTCTGGCTGGCCGGCTTCCGCGACCGCGCGCTCGCGGCCGGGATCGGGGCCGGCACGCTCGACGCCGCGCTGCCCGGCATCGTCTGGCTGCCCGAGGTGGTCGACCGCGACCGCAACCAGTTCGAATTCACCCGCACCGTCTGGGATTATCTCGACCGGGCCGTGTCGGAGGACCGCATCGCGGCGGGCCGCCGGGCTTTGGCCGATCATGCCGCACTGCTGGCCGAAATCGAGACCCGCTTCGGCGTGGACCGCCATATCCTCGCGGCGATCTGGGGGCTCGAATCCTCCTATGGCGCGGTGCGCGGCGATGTGCCGACGCTTTCGGCGCTGGCCACGCTGGCCCATGAGGGGCGGCGCGGCACATTCTTCGAGGCCGAGCTTCTGGCGGCGCTGGGTTTTCTGGACCGTGGCGAGGTCGCGCCCGATGCGCTGAAGGGCAGCTGGGCGGGTGCCATGGGGCATACCCAGTTCATGCCCGGATCGCTGGTCGCCCAAGGGGTGGACCTGCGCGGCGACGGCCGGCGCGATGTCTGGTCGGACGATCCCGCCGATGCGCTGGCCTCGACGGCGGCCTATCTCGCGGCCAATGGCTGGGTCACGGGCCAACCCTGGGGGGTGGAGGTGCGGCTGCCTGCGGATTTCGACTACACGCTCGCCCGCGACACCAACCGGCAGAGCCCGGCCTATTGGGCAGACCTTGGCGTGCGGGCGGAGGACGGCACGATCGTGCCGGATCATGGCGTCGCCAGGATCCTTCTGCCC
>Ga0315902_10003029_pt1 | contig 25510 bp, 28 predicted proteins | sample LakEriMetagenome_9_FD_203523 | JGI IMG/M metagenome (GOLD analysis project Ga0315902, IMG submission 203523) | Freshwater fungal communities from buoy surface, Lake Erie, Ohio, United States - Buoy 12 MA117 | ecosystem: Environmental > Aquatic > Freshwater > Lake > Lake biofilm | place: USA... | reverse complement strand
TCTTCCAAGGTTTTCACCATGACCCTTGTTTGGTTATTGCTGTCAATGGCTTTCTGTGATCCCTCGTCATACAGGAAGTCTTCGTCATAGACGATGGTGTCTACGCCCTCTATATGAACAGCCTCACGAAGTTCTAACGGTGAGAACTTCACTTGAGCGGGTCCTCTTCGACCAAAGACATGAACGTCGGTAGCTTGTGATGCGCGGAGTCCCTGGTAGACGTTGTCTGGGATGTCAGTTGAGAGCATAGCCTCAGCTGGCTTTGAGAGAACTCTGGCAACATCCAAAGCCACATTGCCGTTTCCCAAAACAGCAATTTCCTTGGCACTTAGGTCCCAGCTACGTTCAAAGTCAGGGTGGGCGTCATACCAGTTCACAAACGCTGCCGCACCAAAAGATCCTCCAAGATCTATACCTGGAATGTTTAGGTTGGCATCCTTTACGGCGCCGGTTGAGAAGATAACTGCGTTGTAGTGCTTCTTTAGATCGTCAAGAGTTATGTCTTTGCCGTATTCAACGTTTCCAAAGAATCTAATGTCTCCTCTGTCGAGCACTTCATAAAGCGCTCTAATGATTCCCTTGATTCTCGGGTGGTCGGGAGCAACACCGTAGCGAACAAGTCCATAAGGTGCAGGAAGTAAATCAAAAAGATCTATGGAAACATCAAAGTCACGAAGTTCGGATTTGATAATCAGGTCAGCTGCATAAATACCTGCTGGACCAGCACCCACAATCGCAAGCCTTAGCTTTGACATCTACCTATTCCTTATTTACTAAAAACTTAGTTGCTGCGTTCTATAACTGCTTCGGCGAAAGAGGTCAGTGCTTCACGAACTGGACCCTTTGGTAATTCGTCTAGTGCACCGATAGCTTCAGCAGCCCATCTCTTGGCTTCTTGGTAAGTTCGCTCCGTTACGGGGTGATCCCGAAGGGCTTTGAGTACGGTCTGGAGTTTGGCTTCTTCGTCGAGGCCGGAGTCAATTATGTCAATCAACTTGGCTGCTTCCAAATCACTCTTAGCTTCCTGTCGTAAATACATAACAGGAAGGGTTGGAACGCCCGCACGAAGGTCAGTTCCTGGAGTCTTACCCGAGACCGCTCCGTCAGAGCGTAGATCGATGTAATCATCAATTAGTTGGAACGCTACGCCGATTGCTTCGCCGTATTTTCTTACTGGCTCGCGCAGGGCTTGATCCGCACCGGAGAAAATAACTCCGAGCTCAGCCGATGCCGAAATTAGAGATCCAGTTTTATCTGCAAGAACGTGTAGATAGTGCTCGATTGGATCTTGGCCTTCTTGTGGGCCAACTGTTTCATTTAGTTGACCGAGGCAAAGCCTTTCAAAAGTGTCTGCCTGCAAGGTAAGTGCCTTTTGGCCCAACTTAGAAACCAATTGCGACGCTCTTGCAAAAAGCAAATCACCAGTCAAAATCGCGACGTTGTTTCCCCAAATTTCGTGAGCCGAATCAACGCCTCTTCTTCTAGGTGCATCATCCATAACATCATCGTGATACAAAGTTCCAATGTGAGTTAGCTCCACAACGACTGCAGCTTGAATAACTTCGTCGAGGTTAGCATCACCAAGCTGCGAAGTTAGAAGAACTAATGTCGGTCTAATTCTTTTTCCACCGGCGTCAATTAAGTGACGGGTGGTTACCTTTGCAATCGGGTCGGTGTGTTTTACGGACTCTACTAACTGCTGCTCAACTTTGTCTAAGCCAATTTCAAGCTTCTCTAGAAGTTCTTTATCAGCAACTTTCCTTAGTTGTCTTGGTAGAGATGTGCGCGCCATCTAGACCACCTTCGGTTTGAAACCGCTGTGGATGGCCACTATGCCAAGAGTTTGGTTTAGATAACTTACCGATTCAAAACCAGCCGATTCAATAATCTTTACTAACTCCTGCTGGCTTGGCCAAGCATCGATTGATTCGGCTAGGTAGCCATAAGCCTCTGGAGTCTTACTCACCATGGCCGACAGGGTTGGAAGAATGTTTCGAAGATAGAAGCGGTAAAGACTGTGTAGAAAACCGTTAGGGATCCTGGAGAATTCACAAACCACTAACTTCCCACCTGGCTTTAGAACCCGAAGCATTTCAGCAAGCGCAACCTCGATTTTCTCGACGTTTCTGATGCCAAAGGAAATAGTTACGGTGTCAAACAACCCGTCCGCAAAAGGAAGTGCTGCCGCATCAGCGTAAACAAATTCCAGCTCCGGATGCCTTTTTCTTCCCTCTTCGAGCATGCCATTGGAAAAGTCAGCTGCTACTACTTTCACGCCTTCGCGCAGAAAGACAATCGAGGAAGACCCAGTACCCGCGGCGAGATCCAGAATGGTTTGACCGGGTTGGGAATTGACTAGTTTGGCCACCTTTTTGCGCCAGATGCGGGCTGAGCCGAAGGAGAGTAAATCATTGGCTTTATCGTAGTTTTTGGCTACCCCATCAAACATCTCCGCTACCTGTTGCGGTTTTTTTGATAGGTCAGCTTTACTCACTATTCAATCTTAGCTTTGACTTAGAATTTAGAGAGTCGGCCATATTTGGCCCCAATCAGAACTGGTTTGAATGTCAAAACTTGGAAAACTCCGCGTTCTAACGCGCGAGATTGCCACGCCCGAAGGGTTCGACATCACTAAGCACCTTCCTGAAGATGCCACCGTTTTCATTCGCGGCGGTCAAGGAATAATTGGCTTTGGCGAGGTGGCTAGATTTGAAACTTCAGGTCCAAACCGAATCTCAGAACTTGCCAGCATTTGGCGAGATCAGGTATCACTTGCAGAAGTAACTGATTCGCTAAGAATTCAATGCACCGGTCTCGTAGCTTTTGGATCAGTTACCTTCTCAGAAGACAGCACAATCAACTCAGTTCTAGTGGTACCAAGACTGGTTCTTGGAACCCGCGATGGCCGCAGCTGGATTACAGAAATTCTTCCCGAAGGCGAAGATTCAATCAGTGCTTATGTTCTGACTCAACCAGCAAGTTACCGAACTAATGAGAAGTTGAAGTTCTATGACGGTGCGATGAGCGCTGAAATGTTCTCAAGCCAAGCCGAAGCCGCGATCGAGAAAATTAGAGCAGGTCTCATTCAAAAAGTTGTGTTAGCAAGAGACATAGTTGCCCAGCTACCTACTGGTTTCGATCTTCGAACAGCTCTTAGGAACCTAGCTGTGAGGTACCCAAGCTGCTGGGTTTATAGCGTGGCGGGAAACTTTGGTGCCTCACCGGAACTTCTGGTTCGCGTTTCCCACGGACAGGTTTCAGCCAGGGTTCTGGCAGGAACAGCGGCCAGGGGTGCTTCAGAGCAAGCGGATCAGGATATCGCCGCTGGCCTTTTGGTATCTGAAAAGAATTTGCACGAACACCAGTTCGCGGTTGAATCAATGGTTCAAGAGCTTTCTCCGTTTTGCACATCAGTCGATACTGACCAGAAGCCGTTTACCCTTGCTCTGCCTGATGTTTGGCACCTTGCCAGTGACGTTTACGGAAAGCTAAAGAAGAACATTTCTGTTTTGGATTTGGCTGCATACTTGCATCCCACCGCTGCCGTTGCAGGGACATCTCGTAAAGCCGCGCAAGATCTCATTACCGAACTAGAACCTTTCGATCGCGGTGGATACGCGGGACCGGTTGGTTGGATTGGGGCTGATGGCGACGGAGAGTGGGCAATCGCAATTCGTGGTGGCTACATCGAGCAAAACGTTGTCACTGCTTTTGCGGGGTGTGGGTTGGTTGCCGAATCCGATCCGCAAGATGAGCTGGAAGAAACTGAACTTAAGTTCGCTCCGATTCGCGGCGCTCTAAGTTAGAGTTTTATCTCGATTAGCACGCGGCCGATTGCGGTAAGTGCACTTCGTAGTTCAACTTCGTTAGTTGGGCAGAAATAACTGAAACCATAAGCGTTTGCCAGAGACCAATAATCTACTTTTTGACCTGTTCTAAATACTCGATCAAAGACCGCTTCTTCAACAACATTTCTCACTTCAAGTTTTTCAAATAAGGACCCACCTTGATCATTGACCATAATCAACTGCAAGTTGATATCCTCTTCTACGTCTTCAATCATCGAAGATGCATCGTGAAGCAAGGTTAGGTCCCCGATTATTGCGCGTGTGAACGACCCCTCGCCACCAAGGGCAATGCCGGTCGCTGTTGCGATGGTTCCATCGATTCCAGCCAATCCCCTATTTGCAAATACCTGAATCGCCTTGGCTGGAGCCCAGGTGTCGGCTTCGCGAATCATCCGAGAAGCGCCAAGAACGATAGTGTCGTCGATTTCGCTGACGTCATAGACGGTTTCAATAATGTTTCTGCGATCAAGTGACTTGCTAGTTTCTTGAACCGAAAGCCAGTTGAGTGCGGCGACTCTCCACCTAGCGAGCCAATCGTTACTCACTTCGCCATTGACTGTGATCTCGTCAACAATTTCTGCAGCATTGCTATAAGGATTGAAGGGACCCATCAATTGGGATTTGATTACAACTAGTTCAATATCTTTTCGTGCAATTAGTTTTTGCACCTGACGGCTAAGGGTGGGTTTCCCGTAAACCACGACGCGCTGGATTCCCTCAACCAGGTTTTTTTCTTCTTCTAAAAGAGACGGATAGCCAATAATCGCATTAGCCCCAATTCGGCACCTAGAACTCGGTTCTGCAAATACTGGCCAGCCAAATGCTTCCCCAGCTTCAAGAGCTTCAACTCCTGCATCGGCACCTGCAACCAAGATCGTGTTCTTTTCTCCAGCTAGGACTGCAAAGCGTGGTTGGTAGTTTTCTTGTTCACTTAACTTTGCGCCAGGATAAAGATCACTCGCATTTGGTTCTGCAGCAGATAGCGGTTCTCTAAAACAAAGATTTAGGTGCACTGGTCCAGGAAATTCTTGGTTTATTCCAAGTGCTGTTGCAACGGCTTTTTCTGCAAGCTCTTTGACGAAGTTTGTGTCGACTGGATCAGTTGGTGCTTCGATGTCTGTGCAAGACCTGACCGCGTCTCCAAAGATGCCGACTTGATTTGTAGTTTGGTTGGCTCCCACTCCACGAAGTTCTGCTGGACGATCGGCAGTTAGCAAGATAAGTGGGACGCCGCTGTGGCTTGCCTCCAGGACAGCTGGAAGCAAGTTTGCTACAGCCGTTCCAGATGTGGTGATTATGGCAACCGGTCTACCGCTTGCCTTAGCAGCACCCAGTGCCGTGAAGGCCATCGAACGTTCGTCGATCCGAACTCGAAGTACTAACCGGTTAGCGTCGTGAAGCTGCTGCGCCGCAATCGCGAGCGATTGTGATCTAGATCCGGGTGCGAGAAAAACTTCCTGAACTTCTAGTTCTGATAAAGCTGCGAGGAGGTTTGCTGAGAAAACTTGAGCTGCGCACTGCATTGGAGTTAGGACTTGTCCTTACCGGCGCTATCGCCAGAATCCTCGTCTGGTTCGGTCTTTGGTTTTGGCTCGTCCGATTCCGGCTTTTGCTTGTCGAGTTTTTCCGAGAGGTCTCTCAAAAACGATGGATCATCATCTGGTGCAACAATCTTTGTTCTTCCAAAGCGATTCTTTGGACCACCCACGGGTCTGCCGAGTACCAGATATAGCAGTCCGCCGACGATTGGAACAAATAGACAAATCACAATCCAGGCCCATTTAGGTAGGTTTCTGACTTCGTTCTTCTTGGCGCTTGCAGCAAAAACAGTCACAAAGACGGTGAAAAGCAACCAAACGGCGAATATAAAAAGTAGTGATCTAACCATGGTTTAACTCTAAGCCAGATACAAACTTAGAATGAAACTATGAAAAATCCTTGGATAGTCTTCATCGTTGCTCGATTGGGTCTATTCGCTGGTTTCTTGGCGATTTTCCTAGTTCTTGGCTTTGATTGGCTCTATTCCACACTAGTTTCTGGAGCTTTGGCGTTGGCGGTTTCCCTGGTGTTCTTGCAAAAACAGCGAGATGAGCTGTCCAAAGAGATCTACAAGAAATTTGGTAAAGATCAAAACTCCGCTACGCGAGATAGCGATGCAGACTTAGAAAACAGAATTCTAGATTTAGAAAAAGACGACAACAAGCCCGAGGGTGAGAAGTAGCGCGTATGTCAGCGCGGCGAAGCTGGTTAGCTTCAGAACCAAAATTAGCTCCTTAGCCGTCTTGGCTGTCAAAACAATAAGGGTTGCCGGGGCGACCAGAAAAAGCGCTCCAAAAGCTAAGAAGCTAGCTGGGTACAGAAGCGTGAAGTAGAAAAGAATCAAAAACGGGAACCAGATCATAAAGACGAATAGTCTCTTGGCCCACTTAGCACCCATCCGAACGGCAAGAGTGTTCTTGGACGCAATCTTGTCGGTTTCAATGTCGCGTATGTTATTGACCATCAACACGGCAGCAGCAAAGCTTCCTGCGGATATACCGCCAAGTACTGAGTTGATCTCTACAAAACCAATCTGCACGTAGGCGGTTCCAATTGTTGCCACTAAACCAAAAAATACAAAGACTGCTATCTCGCCAAAGCCTGCGTAACCGTAAGGGTTTTTTCCCCCGGTGTAGAACCAAGCGGCAACAATCGATAACAACCCAACTGCAATTAGCCACCACTGACCGGTTATGACAACAATCTCAAAACCACTTGCTGCTGCCAGAATGAAAAACAGCATCGCGGCAGTTTTCACTGACTCTGGTTTTACAGATTTTGATCCAGTAAGCCTAAGTGGGCCAACACGCTTGTCATCAGTTCCGCGAATACCATCAGAGTAATCGTTTGCGAAGTTGACGCCTATTTGCAAAAACAAAGCAACGCCTAGTGCAAGAGCAGATAGCAGTAAGTCAAAGCGCTGCATGGCATCTGCGGCTCCCGCTCCAATTGCTACTGGTGCTATCGCTAGTGGGAGGGTGCGAAGTCTTGCTCCCTCAATCCAAAGGCGCATGCTCTTGTTTTTCACATTGACTCCTTGGAAAACAACTTTGAAACCGAAAGGGTATCTATTTTTGATGTTGCAAGCTTTGGAAGTTTATCAACTCTGATTACCCTTATTGGCTTACCAGCTGGGCCCAAGAGTGCAGCAAGTTGATTTGCGATGTCGTCGGCAACCTCTGGAGAACCTACGTAGCAAACACCAACTCTTTCACCCCAGGTTTCGTCGCTTATCGCTACCGCGCACAGCTCCTCCACGCCTGCAAGCTCAGCTCCCAGATACTCAACTCGATCAAGGGAAACTTTGAGCCCACCGGAGATGATTACCCGATCAGCTCTACCCAAGATCATTAACTTGCCGCTCTCGGAGAGCTCAGCAAGGTCATTGGTAAAGATCCAATCATCTTGATCTTCAGCCAAAGTTTTGCCCTGGACAAGCAATCTGCCATCTGGTGCAATTTTCAGCCTGACCCCTTCAAGAGGAATTCCGTCATATACGCACCCACCGGAAGTTTCTGTCATGCCGTAACTGATTACTAGTTTTAGGCCAAGGCTCCGTGCCCGTTGTTGAAGCTCTAACGCAGTTGCTTGTCCACCAACCAAAATTGCCCTAAAGCCTCTTAGAGTCTCAAGCAACGCTTTGTCACTCTCGCAATCCGCAACCAGCTTTGCCAATTGGGTTGGGACAAGTGAGGTGTATTTGTTGTTGTGACTAAGCAAGTTTGCTGATCGGAAAAATGCCTCGGTAGTAAAAGGTAAAGCGGTATTCATCATCACTGGTTGAGTATCTGCAAGAACTGAGCGCAACAGAACTTGCTGACCGGCAATGAAATTAATAGGCAGCGCCAATACCCACTGACCAGCAGGTCCCAGTCTCTCCTGTCCGGCGGTTGCGGCGTGCTCAAGTGCCTTAAGGGAAATTGAAATTCTCTTTGGGGTTCCGGTAGATCCCGAGCTCTCCACAACGCAAGCTATCTGATTGTCAACAAACTCTAGAGTTGGATCGAATTCTGGCATCACACCGTTTATGGCAGGAGGGCAAACAAAGATAGCTTTCTTGGAAGCGAGAACGTCGATCATTACCTGCAAAGCCTTAACGGTCTCGTTAGCAGGAACTACGACTAATGGCTTGGGCATTTTTTGATTAGAAGTGCCAAGGATACGGCGCCCAGTTTGGGGCTCGCTTTTCCAAGAATGCGTTTTTGCCTTCAGCAGCCTCTTCGGTGGCGTAAGCCAACCTAGTTGCTTCTCCGGCAAAGAGTTGTTGTCCAACAAGGCCATCATCAATCGCGTTCATCGCATACTTCAGCATTCGAATCGAAGTGGGTGACTTTCTCATGATTTCTGCAGCCCATTCGAGTCCTACCTTTTCCAAGTCTTTGTGCGCTACCGCAAGGTTCACTACCCCCATGCTCACTGCTTTCTTGGCGTCATACTCTTGACCTAAGAAAAAGATTTCACGGGCGAATTTTTGGCCAGCCTGGCGAGCAAGATAGGCGCTTCCAAATCCACCATCGAAGGATCCAACATCCGCATCAGTTTGCTTGAATTTGGCGTGCTCGATGCTTGCGATGCTGAGATCGCAAACCACATTCAACGAATGTCCGCCGCCTGCTGCCCAGCCTGGAACCAGAGCAATAACAACTTTGGGCATAAAGCGAATCAGTCTTTGGACCTCGAGGATGTGAAGGCGGCCTGAATATTCAGGGTCTAGGTTCTGATCATCATCGGCGTACTGATATCCGTCTTTGCCACGAACTCTTTGATCTCCGCCACTTGAAAAAGCCCAGCCACCATCTTTTGCGGATGGGCCGTTACCGGTTAGCAAAACAACGCCAACTTTTGAATTGGTTCTGGCGTGCTCGAGGCTAGCTGCTAGCTCGTCTACTGTTTTTGGTCTAAAAGCATTTCGTACTTCAGGGCGGTTAAAGGCAATTCGCACCACGCCCAATGATTTGTGCTGGTGATAAGTGATGTCTGTCTGCTTCTCAAAACCTTGCACTTGGTGCCAAATGCTGGCGTCGAAAAGCTCAGAAACTTGATTAGCCATGCTTCTAGACTAACAATGTGAAACCTCGCCTGAATGACTTAGTTGCTACCGCCAAGGTTGTGAGCATTCCGCTACGCACCAAATTCCGCGGACTAACTGAGCGAGAGCTGCTGGTCTTTGAAGGCCCCAACGGCTGGAGTGAATGGGCGGCCTTCACTGAGTATGAAGATGAGGAAGCCGCCACCTGGTTACAAGCCGCCATCGAGTGGGGCTATGAAACGGTTCCGGAACCTGTAAGAAAACAGGTTCCCGTGAACGCCATTTTGCCTGCGGTTCCAACTGAAGAAGTAGCCAAAGTGCTTGGCCGCGCAGGAAAGTTTGCAACTGTGAAGATCAAAGTAGCGGACCCAAAACAAACCACTACTGACGATCTTGCTCGAATTCTAGAAACTAAACGGTTATACCCTGACGTTAAGTTGCGAGTAGATGCTAATGGTGGATACAAAGTTCATCAGGCGCTAGAGCTGCTCGCGGAGCTACAAAGTAATTCAATTGATCTTGAATTCTTTGAGCAGCCGGTTGCAACAATCGCCGAACTAGCTGTGCTTCGAATTGAGATGTCTAGGCGCGGGCAAAAAGTATTGGTTGCCGCCGACGAATCAGTTAGGAGAGCTTCCGACCCGCTCGCTGTTGAACTTGCAGGAGCTGCTGACTTGCTAGTTCTAAAAAGTGCCCCTCTTGGCGGAATAAATAGCGCTCTAGCTGTTGCAAATTCTTCAAAGCTAAATATCTGCGCCTCGAGTGCGATGCAGTCCTCAATTGGTTTAGCTGCCGAATTGCACTTCGCTGGTTGTCTTCCGGAACTAAATTATGACGCTGGACTTGGAACGGGTTACCTGTTTGGTGGGGATCTAACTGCTGACCGCTTGATTCCAGAAAATGGAATGCTTGAACTTCGTCGCCCAAAGATCAATACTTCATCACTTGAGATATTGAAGGCAGAAGATCACGGCTATGACTGGTGGATCGCCAGGTTGGAGCGATGCTCCAGAATTCTTGGCTTAGAGTCCTGAGTAAACGTGCAACCCTTTGAAGAACATGTTCACAATCGTGAAGTTGAAAACAACCGCAGCAAATCCAACAAGTCCTAACCAAACCGCTCGCTTACCAGTCCAACCTCTTGTTGCATTGGCGTGTAGGTAACCGGCGTAGATAGTCCAAATAATAAATGTCCAAACCTCTTTGGTATCCCAACCCCAATAGCGGTGCCAGGCACGCTCTGCCCAAATTGCACCCGCAATTAACGTGAAGCTCCAAAGAATGAAACCAACAATGTTGAATCGGTAGGCAAGCTGCTCAAGAGTTTCTTTCTTTGGAAAGATCCCCATTACGCGCTTGAAGTTTGCAACTCCTTTAGTCTTTGCTTTCTCAACCCAGTTGGCGGTCTTGAGTAGATACGCGGTCGATAGTGCTGCCGCAATACTAAAGAAAGCAGTTGCCAAAAGTGCTACCAAAACGTGGATCACGAGCCAGAAGCTTTGTAGGGCTGGCATCAGTGATTGAACTTCTACGTAAAAAAGCGATACAGCGGTGCCAAGCACAAGAAGCACAAATCCAACGACGAAAGTAGCCAGGATACGAACTTCTGGAATGCGTATAGAAATCAAGAAAATCAACATCAGAATTAGTGCGCCGGTGATTGAGTACTCGTAAAGATTTGACCAAGGAACTCTCGCGGCGGCTATTCCGCGCATTATTACGCCAGCTGCCAAAACAAGGGTTGCTATGACTGCCAAAGAGAGTCCGACGCGCTCTAGGGCCGATGAGGCCTTGACCTCTTTTACCTTCTTGCTAGCCGCTTTAGAAAGGTGCCAGCCCGATACTAAGAAGGCTGCGGTAAACACCAACATGGAAGCAAAAACCACCAGTAAAGAGGTCTGGGACAGGCTTTCATTTAGGACAACAGAGTTCATTTACTACCCTTTTTTATCTCTTGTGTTAATTCTCTAACAACTTCTTCAAGTCTTGGATCCTCACGCTTGGAAAGTGCTGCAACTTCAAAGGCCGAAGCTGTGCTCTTTACCCAAACCCTGCGGCGGGGAGTAATCAATCCAACAATGACTCCAGCCAAAGCCAGCAATGAAAACAGCAATACCCAGAACTGGCCTGGGTTGTGTGCAATGTCTAAGGAAGCGAATCTCTTGATGCCATCGAACGTTACTGTTCCTAAGCCGTTTGGAAGATCTTTGGTTTGGCCAAGTTCCAAAACAATTCCAGGGGTTGGTGCATCCCGTCCTGCTACCTGCGTAAGTCTTTCGGTATCTAGTGCATACACATTTAGTGACTGACCGCTATCAAGCCCAAGATCACCGGTATAAACATTCATCGAGATAAGTGGGTTCACAATCCCTGGGAACATAGATGTGTAAGCACCGGTTGAAAGCTCTGCCGCTGTTGGATAGAAGAAAGCGACAATTCCAATTTGCTCCGGTTGATTGTCAGGAACCTTGATAATTCCAATCGAGGTCATGTTGTTATCTTGCGGAAGAAAAATTGTTGCACCGGAGTAGCTAATGTCGCCATTGGCGTCTCGAACGGTTATCTCAGGTGCGTAGCCGTGACCTGTTAGATAAAGGCTTGCACCTGGCTCATCTAATGGAGCATTTACCTGGATTACTGAGGTTTCGCCTGGATCTTCGGGGGAGGTTTTTCGGGTAACTGTGGCACGAAAATCTAACGGGGCTCCAATGTTGGTTTCATTGGTGAAGTCGTAGTCGACTTCAAATTTTTCCAAAGTTACGCTGAGTGGCTTCAAGGTCTCAGGGTTGAAAAACAGCCCTGGTGACAAAGAGTCAAACCCTGCAAGGTTGTTCACAAAAGTGTCCCCCTCAGCCAATACTCTTTGGCCTGAAAAGCTGTAGCCGCCACCAACACCAACCGCGATCAAGACACCGACTAGAGATAGGTGAAAAACCAAGTTTCCGGTTTCGCGCATGTAACCCTTTTCGGCGCTGATTGAATTTCCACGCTTGATTACTCTGTACCCTCTGTCCTTGAGCATCTTGATTCCCACCTGAACCGGGTCTACACCTTTTGGGGTGGTCGATTTTTGGTATGCGGGCATACGAGACAAAGTTGTTGGAGTTTTCACTGGCTCTTGACGAAGCGCGTCATAGTGCACTTTGGTTCTTGGAAGAACGCATCCAACTAAGGAGGTAAATAGAAGAATGTAAATCGCCGAGAACCAAATAGACCCGTAAACATCAAAGAGCTGGAAGAAATCTAAAACCGGTGCTAGCTCGGGATTATTATCAAAAAACTGCGCTACGCCATTTGGGTCAGCCGAGCGCTGCGGATAGATCGACCCTGGAACTGCTGCAGCTGCCAAGAGCAGCAGAAGTATGAGAGCAGTTTTCATACTGGTTAGCTGTCGCCAAATCCATCTGGACCAACCAGTTAGTCCTATTTCGGGAGCGTCATAGCGCTGGGGTAAAGACACCGAACACCCCCTGAATCCAAGAAGCGAATCCGATCCACAGACCAGTTGCTAGTGCGATACCGAGAAGAATCAATATGACGCCACCGGCGATGTTGAAAGTTCTGATGTGCTTTTTCACAAAACTTACTGACTTGGTGGCCCAACCAAACCCAGCGGCAATTGCAATAAAAGGCAATCCGATTCCTATTGAGTACAAAAATGCCAGTAATGCGCCGCGACCAGGTGAACCGGCATCAGAGGCAAGAGTAAGAACAGCTGCAAGAGTTGGACCAATACATGGCGTCCAACCTAAACCAAATGCCAGACCCAATAGTGGTGCTCCAGCGAGTCCAATCTTTGGCTTCAGAGAAGTTTTGAAAGTTTGCTGGAGGAATGAAAACTGCCCTATCAATACCAGCCCAAGCAAAATGATAATCACGCCAAGAACCTGCTGAACCCAAACTAGGTTGTTGATGTAAATCAACATTCCAATGCCACCAAACAGTGCACCGAAGGAAACAAAAACTGCTGTGAAACCCAGCACAAATAGCAAAGAGCCAACTATTAATCTTGATTTTTTGGCTGAGCCATCAGCAACACCAGTGATGTAACCAAGGTACCCAGGAACAAGTGGTAACACACATGGTGAAACAAACGAGATTAGTCCAGCTAGTAACGCCAGAGGCATGGCGGCAAGCAGTGAACCATTTAGAACTATCTCAGCGGGATTCAATTTTTCTCCCTGACAACGGTCTTGATTAGTTCTTCCAGAATTCCTTTATCTATTCTTCCAAGAACTCTCGCAGAGACATTCCCTTCGGAATCAATCACCAAAGTTGTTGGCACCGCTTGTGGAGTCACTACACCGGTGAATCCCAAAACCACCGCTCCGGTTTTTGCGTCCATAACAGACGGGAAATTCAAATTCACTTGTCTCGCAAAAGCCAGCGCTGTTTCTGCAGTATCTCTAACGTTCACACCGATGAATTGAACTTCGTCGCTAAGAAACTGATCCTGCAATTCAATTAGTTCCGGCATCTCAACTCTGCATGGCGCACAACCCGCGTACCAAAAGTTCATGACCGTGATTACCCCTGTTAGTTGATCGCTTGAAAGATTTTCTCCGCTTTCACTAACCCCAGACCAATCAGCAGCTTTTGGTCTTGAGCCCAAAGCAAATTCGGTTACTGTGCCATCTCCTGCGATGTAATTTTTATTGTCGCCTTCGCGGAATTGTTGGGCCAGCGAGTCAGTAGCGCAGCCTGAAGAGCTTAGAACAAATGCCGCAAGAATCATTGCTATGACTATTTTTTTCAAACAGCACCCCGATCAGTTGCCTTCATCCGAAGTGGCTTAGCGGGGTCGTGGTAGGAAACCTCTCGTAAAGAGCCATCGCTGAATTCAAAGCTTGTAATGCTGGAAAGATCACAGCGTCTTTGGCGTGGATCGTGAGAGAGTCTTTGGCCTTGGCTGTAGCGGTGCACCATCCATATGGGCAGCTGGTGGCTCACCATTACTACCTCGCCAGAGGCAGTTTCTGCCCAGGCTCTTTCCATGGCACCGACCATCCGTCGCTGGATTTCAAGAAAGGGTTCTCCCCAGGACGGGCGGAAAGGGTTGTGAAGACGAAGCAAGAATCTAGGGTTTCGAACTATGGTTTTCAGGCTGACTGAGTGACCTTCAAAGATGTTGTCTGGCTCAATGATTTCGTCTTCGACTTCAACTGGAACATTGAAGCGCTCAGCAATTGGCTTGGCGGATTCGAGTGTTCTTTGAAGTGGCGAAGCTAAGAGCCTGGATACTTTGGCGCCGCTGGATCGGATGTGATCGGCTGAGAGTTCAGCCATTTGGTGACCCAGCTGGGATAAACCGAAGTTTGGCAAACGCCCATAAAGCAAACCATCGGGGTTGTGTACTTCCCCATGGCGCACCAGATGGATACGGGTTGCGGGCATAACACTAAGTCTACCCTCCGCTAAACTTGGGGCCTAAGCCAGAATAAGAAAGCAAACTTAATGCGCGAGAGACACTTAGTAAAAGACCTAGCGGCCATGAAAGATGGTCCTGTCGTCCTAGGTGGTTGGGTTGAAAAACTCAGAGACCAAAAGCGCATTCAATTCATCATTCTCAGGGATGAGTCAGGCGACGTTCAGGTCACCTACCCAAGACCCCAGGATGAAGATGCACTGGCCGACAAAGTTTCGACTGTTACCAATGGAAGCTTCATTTGGGTGAAGGGTCGCCTGGTTCACGACGAACGTGTCAAGCTTGGCGGTTTAGAAATCCAGCTAGATGATCTAGAGATTGTCACTCTTTCTGAGCCAGAGACTCCAATTGCCGACGACACTTCGATTGACAAGAGGCTGGACTGGCGCTTTCTAGACATGCGTCGACCAGAGATGAATCTGGTTTTCAAGGTTCAAACCACTATTGAGGCGGCTTGGCGAAGCTACTGGCTAGCAAACGGTTTCACCGAAATTCACTCCCCGAAGCTGATGGCATCAGCTTCGGAGTCCAACGCAGAGCTATTCAAGCTCGAGTACTTTGAGGGTTTCGCGTACCTGGCCCAATCACCACAGTTTTATAAGCAGATGGCCATGATGGCAGGGCTTGGAAGAATCTTCGAAATTGGCCCAGTGTTCAGAGCGGACCCATCCTTTACCTCTCGTCACGCCACTGAGTTCACATCAATCGACATGGAAGTTTCTTGGATTGAGTCCCACGAAGACATAATGAACATTCAAGAAGAGCTCATGGTCGCTGCAATATCTGCAGTCAAGGAATCACATGGCGAGGAAATTAAGCGACTATTTGATATCGAAGTTGTTGTTCCAAGTAGGCCTTTCCCAAGAATCCCACTTCAAGAAGCTGTGGAGATCGTGAAAGCCCGCGGTCATGAGGTAGTTCGCGGTGGCGACATGGACCCAGAAGGTGAAAGACAAATCGCGGCTCATGTTGCCGAAACTTTCAACCACGAGTTTGTTTTTCTAACTGACTACCCATCCACGGTTCGTCCGTTCTACCACATGAGACACGAGGGGAACCACGAGCTCACCAAGAGCTATGACTTGATCTGGCGTGGAACAGAAATCACAACCGGTGCACAGCGTGAGCACCGAGTCGAAGTTCTTATAGAGCAAGCTAAGCAAAAGGGCCTTGACCCAGAAGGCCTAAAAACTTACATCGACTTTTTCCGTTACGGCGCTCCAACCCACGGTGGGTTTGGAATGGGATTGCTTCGCGTAATCATGCTGATGTTGCATCAGCCAAGCATTCGTGAAGTTGGTTTCTTGTTCCGTGGTCCTAACCGATTAGAGCCCTAACTAACAGTTTCCTCGAGCGCTGCGAGCAGTCGAATTGGATCGATTCGCCAGTAACCATGGGTTTTTCCATTGATTTGCAAAACGGGTATCTCCTCGCCATAGAGATTCAAAAGTTCTAGATCTTCCAAGATGTTGATTTCATCAATTTGAACCTGAATGTTGGCAGCTACACCAGCGTGAACGCTTCGAAACTGTGAAACTACCGTTTCTACAACCATCCTGGCCTCATCACACAGATGACAGCCCGGTTTGGTCAAAAGCTGGAGAGAAATTACTGTAGCCACAGGTTAAACTTAGCGGGTGTCCAATAAAGCTAAATCCGCCAAGAAAGATCAGTCCAAGCTAGCTGCTGCCTTCTTCGATGTCGATAACACCATCTTGCGCGGTTCCAGCAGCTTTCTATTTGGTAAATCTGCTTTTGAACGAAAGTTTTTTAGTAGAAAAGACTTTTGGCGCTTTGCTTGGCATCAATTTGTATTCATCTGGAAAGGTGAAAACAACACCAAGCTAAGCGCTCTAAAGGATCGAGCCTTGTCCCTTGTTGAAGGGCAAAGAGTTTCGGATCTTCAAGAGCTCGTTGATGAGGTTTACGAGAAGCACATCAAGCTCAAGCTTTGGCCAGAAACCGTAAGGCTTGCTAAAGACCACATCAAGCAGGGAAGGGAAGTTTGGTTGGTTACCGCAGCTCCCCAGGAGCTAGGCGACGTGATCGCTCACGAGCTTGGTCTCACTGGTGCCATTGGTACCAAGGTAGAGAGAAAGAACGGAATACTCACTGGGAAATTAGTTGGGAAACCTATTCACGGTGCTGAGAAGAGAAAGGCCCTAAAGGCCCTTGCTAAAGATAGAAACTTGAGTTTGAAACGCTCTTATGCCTACAGCGATTCACAAAACGATCTTCCGATGCTAACTGCCGTTGGACATCCTGTTGCAGTTAACCCAGACAAGATTTTGACTAGATATGCAAAGGCCGCAGATTGGCCGATTTATGATTTCAAGAAGCGGGAACTAAAAGCTAACCGCGAGTAGCGCGGTTATTTCTTATTGCGACGCTGGTGGCGAGTCTTGCGAAGTAGCTTGCGGTGCTTCTTCTTCGACATACGCTTGCGACGCTTTTTTATTACTGAACCCACAGAAACCTCATATATTTTCTAGCCCAATTGGGCAACTTAGCTAGCTTAGCTGTTGCGCTTGAGGCGCTCAACTTCGGCATCGATGTCAGCCTCAGTTATGGGCTTATTGGAAAGCTTTCCATAGGCGTCAAGCGCTGTAAATACTGCACCGATTCCCATTCCAAAAATGACCCACATTGGCCAGTAGTAGCCGTCTGGGGTGGTGAAGAACCACACTCCAGTTGTAATTGCAGTCACGATTAGGTAGACCCACATGTACTGCTTAAAGTCTTCACGTTTCTTGAGAAGCTTTGCCGCGTGCTTTCTCATTTCGCTGTCGCTGGCTGGTTGACTCAATGTTTGCTCCCTGTTCAGGTCTAGTTTAACATCGGAAAAGTGTCTTTACTAGACTGACTTGTATGACACAGAATCAACCATACCGCCTGCTTAAACGGCATGGCGAATTTGAGCTTCGTGACTACCCCGCAGGAATGCAAATAGAAACAGAGGTATCAGGGGACTTCATCAACGCAGGAAGCATTGGGTTTAGACCCCTGGTGAACTTCATAAGTGGTAACAACAGGGCACGACAAGCGATTGCAATGACCGCTCCTGTGATTCAGGAATCAGTCACTACCAGCAGGCATAAAGTTCGGTTTGTTATGCCGGAAGAGATGGACGAGTCCAATACTCCATCCCCCGCAGACTCAAAGGTAACCGTCGTTCGAGTGCCCGCCCACCTTGCAGCTGCCAGAAAATTTGGTGGATCCTGGAACAAGGAAAAGTTTGAAAGAGAAGGTACAAAGCTTCTGGAAGAAGTTACCCAGGCTGGGCTTATTCCCCAAGGCAACCTTTACTGGTCCAGGTTTGATCCTCCTTGGAAGCCAGGATTTCTTAAACACAATGAAGTACTGATTCGCGTAAAGAAAGCAGGTTAGAAAATGGGAGCTAAAGCTACTGTCTTATTCGTTTGCGTACATAACGCCGGCCGTTCACAAATGGCTGCGGGTTATCTAAAGCACCTTGGCGGAGAAAGTGTTCAGGTATTGTCGGCTGGAACCGACCCTGGAACTCAAATCAATCCCATGGCAATGGCGGTAATGCTTGAAGAGGGGATTGATTTATCGTCTTCCGTGCCAGAGAAGCTTTCCGATGAAAAAGTTATTGCTAGCGATTACGTAATCACTATGGGTTGTGGCGACGCATGTCCTTATTTTCCAGGTAAAACTTACCTTGATTGGCCGTTGGATGATCCCAAAGATCAGCCAATTGAAAAAGTACGAGAAATTAGAAACAACATAAAGTCGAAGGTTGAGGCACTCTTAGAGGAAATTACTTCCCGGTCTTAATGCGCGCCTTTACAGTCTTGACAATTCTCTTTGCGTCTTTTTGAACGCCCTTTACTTCTTTTTGGGCTTCGATTTTCACATCTGCCAGCATCCTGCCAAGCTGCTTTCCAAGTTTCTTTGGGTCAATATCAACATTTGCACTGACTTGACCTGAAACCCATTTGGTTCCAGTAGAAACTGCGCTTCCCACCTTGCCACCAAGTTCATTTACCTGCTTCTCAAGTCTTGCCACTGCCTGTGATTCAGCTACCTTGGCAAACCAAGTCAAGTAAGGGGTGAAACCCTTGGCGTTTATTGCATACTTCTTGCTGGTGCCGGAACCAGTTGCGCGAACGAGTCCTGCCTCAACAAGTAATGTCAGCTGCGCTGTTAATTGTTTTGAGGAAACCTTGCTAGCTTCCGCGAGCTTCGAAGCAGTCGAAGATGGGGTTTTCGCTAGGGTCTCGAGAACTAAACGAGCTTTTGGATTTGCTAGTGCTTTGAAAATGTCGCTCATGGCTTTACTCTACCTAACTCTTTTGCCCTGGCTAACGCTGCTTCAGTTGCTTCAATGAAAACTTTTTCTAGATCTGCTGCATCAAATCTTCCTGTTGCTTGCATCGTGGTTCCGTTCGGCGAGGTCACTTGCTTTCTTAGCTGTTCCGGGGAGCTAGAAGATGTTGCGAGCAAAGTTGCTGATCCAAGGAATGTTTCTTTCACCATCAGGCTCGCCTCTTGCTCGCTAAATCCAAGAGACTTGGCTGCGGTAATAAGTTTTTCGGCAAAGTAAAAAACATATGCCGGGCCGGAACCGGATATTGTGCTGAGGGCGTCGATTTTGCTCTCATCAACTACCAAAACTTTACCCACGCTGGAAAAAAGCTCAACGGCTAGATTTAGTTGCTCAGCAGAGACATTAGAGCCTTTGCTAATCCCAGTGACTCCCAAGCCAACAACTGATGGAGTATTTGGCATAGCCCGAACAACTGCTGCATTGCCTGATAGCTGCTCTTCCATGGCTGCGGTGGTGATGCCTGCGGCTACGGAAACAACTAAGGAGTCTGGCTTTAGAACTGACGCAACATCATTTAGGGTCTCAAGAATCATGTTTGGTTTCACAGCCAAGATAACTAGGTCTGCATCCTTAGCTGATGAGGAATTCGCAGCTGAGTCTGATTCCAATGCGGTGGCTTGGACACCATGGTTAGAGGAAAGAGCGTCTGCGCTGGCTTTGGACTTGGTGGTCACTCGAACACTCGCCTGGCTAGTTCCAGCAGCAAGCAACCCACTGAGAATGGCTTTACCCATCGAACCAGTGCCAAGGATTGCTATCTGCTTTGTTTTCATTGTTTAAGCCTAGGCCCACATCCTTATCGGTGGGTCAGGGTAAGTTTGGAAGCTATTGGAGGATCATGGCAAAGACCAAGGCAGAGTTTTCTTGTGTGGAGTGTGGCTGGTCCACAGCTAAGTGGGTTGGCCGTTGCGGTGAGTGCCAAGCGTGGGACACCGTTCAACTAACCGCAGTTGGGTCCGGAAGAGGCACGGGTATTGTGCGCTCCATAAAGCCAGCTCTAATCGGTGATGATTTTGCTGCCAAGCCAATCACCGAAATATCTACGGATAAAGTCCACTCCAGACCAACCGGTGTTGGGGAGTTTGATCGCGTTCTAGGCGGAGGCATTGTTCCGGGAGCCGTTGTTTTACTCTCTGGCGAACCTGGTGTTGGTAAATCAACTCTTTTACTTGAAGTTGCTGCGAACAGTGCGAAGTCCGGGCTTCGGGTTTTATACGTCAGCGGTGAGGAATCGACTGGACAAATAAAGCTTCGTGCAGATAGAACAGGGGCTTTATCCGAGAATCTCTATCTCGCATCAGAAAATGACTTATCTACTCTGCTTGGTCAAGTTCAGCACTTGAAACCAGATTTACTAATTGTCGACTCGGTGCAGACCATTCTTGCAGGCGAAATTGACGGCGCTGCTGGAATGCCTTCCCAAGTTCGTGAGGTCGCAGCAAACCTGATTCGCGTTGCAAAAGAAACTAATCTTCCAATAATTCTCGTTGGCCACGTAACAAAAGATGGATCAGTTGCAGGACCTAGGGCCCTTGAGCACCTAGTTGATGTGGTTTGTCACTTTGAAGGCGATAGGCAAACAAGCCTTAGATTTATACGTTCTTTCAAGAACAGATTTGGTCCAACCGATGAAGTTGGTTGTTTTGAAATGACCGGTGACGGCATCGTTGAGGTTACAGATCCAAGCGGACTATTTCTTTCCAGAAACGAAACTCAAGTTTCTGGAACCTGCGTGACTGTGACTTTAGAAGGTAAGCGAGCTCTTATTTCTGAGGTTCAGGCTTTAGTTGTGAAGAGTTCAACTGCCCAGCCGAGGCGAGTGACCAACGGGGTTGATGCGTCAAGAGTTGCCATGCTTTTGGCGGTGCTAGAACGACGAGCGGGGTTGAAGCTTTCCGAATTGGATGTTTATGTTTCAACCGTTGGTGGAGTAAAGATTTCCGAGCCGGCAGCTGATCTTGCCATCGCCCTTGCCATCGCCTCGGCCATCAAAGACCAACCAATTTCACACGATGTTGTGGCCTTTGGTGAAATCAGCCTTGCCGGGGAAATCAGAAAAGTAAATCAGGCAGTCATTAGGCAAAACGAAGCAAAGCGTTTGGGTTTCACAAAAGTGATTGACTCAAGCTTCACTCAGCTCAATAAAGCGCTGGCGGCGGGACTCAAAAACTAGTCCAGCACGAACTGCTGGTCGTTATTCGAAAGTTCTCCGTTTACTTCAGCTTCTAGGTGATAGCTAGCTCCACCGGTAACCACAGCTTCTTGCTCAGGTCCGCAACCTGTTGAGCTTGATACAACTTTTTCCCACGGCTGAACTGGGCTGGTGCTGGTTTGGCCTGCTTTTAGAACTACTTCGCTATCTGTTAGTCCTTCGCGATCACACTGTCTTGAGGTCCAGATTTGTTGGTCACCAGACTTGATGGTGAAGTACTGAACTTTTGCACCAACATTGAATTTGCAGTCCACGGAATTTGTGTTGGTTAAGGTGAACCAGATGTGTGGAGTTTGGTCCGAGCTAAATTTGTTCATTAGAGCACCTTGGCTATCGCCAACCTGAGCCATAACTGAAACTGTTCCTGGGGGGCAGGGTTCACCAGCCTCGACTACGACGCTGGATTCGTTTAGCCCTTCGGGTAGTGGAGTCGGTGTGGGAGTCTGTGAAGCCCCGATCCAGAGACCCACCGCATTCACACCGCCCCAAATGAGACTTACAACGATGGCAAGTGCAATAACGGCACCGATACGACGTCTGCGGTAAACAGCTGGAGAAAGTGTTCCTCGTGTTTGGGACATGCCTCTAATTTACTTGGGCAGGTTTCAAGCTTTGCCCAGGCGTGGCTGTGTTGCGGACGTTTTTTCTAACCAAACGCTTGGGGTAATAGCTCAGCGGTTAGCTTTGCTCACTTAGGCCTGTGTTTTCCTTTGCCTTTTCTAATGAAAACCCTCAATAGAACCAGATAAGTGATCCAGGCAAACACAATCTCAAAACCAACATTCATCAGAAAATCTGCGAACAGATGGTTCGGATCGGTCAGGATCTCTATCCAGGAATCCATTGACAGCCTCTCATTATTACTGTGCTTATCTGTCTAGGGAGAATGTCGCTAGCGACTAAACAGCTGCAGCAACAGGTTCTCTGAGTTTGCTAGCAAAAGTAAACTCTCCGTTGGCGAAGTCAACAACGATGTGGCTGGAGTTTTTCAGCTCTCCCTGCAGTATCTGCTCGCTAATACGGTCTTCGATTTCTCTCTGAACTGCACGACGTAGCGGTCTTGCACCAAGGGCTGGCTCGTAACCAATTTCCATTAGTCGCTCTTTTGCCTTGGAAGTCAGCTCTAGAGTTAGGTCTCTTTCCTCTAGGCGAGTAGCCAAACGCTTGATGAACAGCTCGACAATCTGCAGTAGTTCAACCTGTGAAAGCTGAGGGAACACGATTGTTTCATCAACACGGTTTAGGAACTCCGGTCTAAAGCTGCGCTTTAGCTCCTCGTTAACCTTTGCCTTCATCAACTGGTAGTCGTTTTCGCTAGAGCCTTCCAAGCTAAAGCCCATGGCTCCGCGAGAAATATCCCTGGCACCCAAGTTGGTGGTCATGATGATTACGGTGTTCTTGAAGTCAATTACTCGACCCTGACCATCGGTTAGACGACCCTCTTCAAGGATCTGAAGTAGTGAGTTGAAGATATCCGGGTGGGCCTTTTCAATCTCGTCGAACAAAACAACTGAGAATGGCTTGCGCCTAACCTTCTCGGTTAGCTGACCGCCTTCTTCGAATCCAACAAATCCTGGAGGGGCACCGAACAAGCGAGATACGGTGTGCTTCTCGCCATACTCTGACATGTCCAAAGAGATAAGTGCGTTCTCGTCGTCAAACAAGAACTCTGCCAATGCTTTAGCAAGTTCCGTTTTTCCGACACCGGTTGGTCCGGCGAAGATAAATGACCCTGATGGTCGCTTTGGATCTTTGAGACCTGCACGCTGGCGACGGATGGTTTTGGAAAGAGCAGCAATGGCTTCTTCCTGGCCGATGACGCGCTTGTGTAGCTCGTCTTCCATAAAAATCAGCTTCGCGCTTTCTTCTTCGGTGAGCTTGAATACTGGAATACCAGTTGCCTGAGCCAAAACTTCAGCAATAAGTCCTTCGTCAACGACTCCCGCAGCTGCCACGTTTCCCTTGCGGAACTGCTTTTCTAGTTGAGCTCGTTCTCCGATGAGTTTCTTTTCCTCATCGCGCTTCGAGGCAGCTAGTTCAAAGTCCTGGTTCTCGATTGCCTTTTCTTTTTCAACTCGAACACCAACGATGCGCTCTTCAATTTCGCGAAGCTCTGGCGGCGAAGAAAGGATTGAAAGTCTCAATCTGGCTCCTGCTTCATCCAGAAGGTCAATAGCCTTGTCCGGTAGGAACCTATCGGTTACATACCTGTCTGAAAGTGATGCAGCTGCAACGATTGCACCATCGGTAATAGAAACCTTGTGGTGAGCCTCGTAGCGGTCGCGAAGACCTTTCAAGATGTTTATGGTGTGTGGCAAGCTCGGTTCGTTTACCTGAACTGACTGGAATCTGCGAGCTAGCGCTGCATCTTTTTCAAAGTGCTTACGGTACTCGTCCAAAGTCGTTGCACCAATTGTCTGCAACTCGCCTCGAGCTAGCATTGGCTTCAAAATTGATGCGGCATCAATCGCACCTTCAGCGGCACCGGCACCAACAAGAGTGTGGATCTCATCAATGAAAGTAATGATGTCTCCGCGGGTGCGAATCTCCTTGGTAACTTTCTTTAGTCTTTCCTCAAAATCACCACGGTAACGGCTACCTGCAATCAAGGAACCAAGATCTAGTGTGTAAAGCTGCTTGCCCTTAAGGGTTTCTGGAACGTTACCTTGAACGATGGCTTGTGCCAATCCTTCAACTACTGCAGTTTTTCCAACCCCTGGTTCACCAATTAGAACTGGGTTGTTCTTGGATCTGCGAGAAAGAATCTGCATAACGCGTTCGATTTCACGCTCACGACCGATAACTGGGTCTAGCTTTCCTTCGGCAGCAGCCTGAGTTAGGTTCTTGCCGTACTGGTCAAGAATCTGTGAGCCCTTTTGCGGTGCAACTTGCTCGCCACCAACCTGAACGGTTTCTTTTCCTTGGAATCCAGAAAGCAGCTGAATCACTTGCTGGCGCACGCGGTTAGTGTCTGCGCCTAGGCGAGTAAGCACCTGAGCGGCAACACCTTCACCCTCGCGAATAAGACCCAAAAGCAAATGCTCTGTTCCGATGTAAGAGTGGCCTAGTTGAAGTGCTTCACGAAGCGAAAGCTCAAGAACTTTTTTGGCGCGAGGAGTGAATGGAATGTGACCGGACGGAGCTTGCTGTCCTTGGCCAATAATTTCCTGAACCTGATCACGAACGGAGTCGAGGTTAATTCCAAGAGACTCGAGAGCCTTAGCGGCGACTCCTTCTCCCTCGTGAATAAGACCCAAAAGAATGTGCTCGGTACCGATGTAGTTGTGATTTAGAAGCTTGGCTTCTTCTTGGGCCAAGACGACAACTCGCCTTGCCTTATCGGTGAATTTCTCGAACATTTCTTGGCTCCTTATGACGCCGCTAATAACGTCTAGATAAAGATGTTAACCAGCCACGAGGCCCCTTTGGGGGCTTGTTCGCCCTAGGCGTTAGGCAGCTTTTTGCGCTTGGCCCGCTCTTCAGCTTCTATTTCGGCATAAACCTTGCGCTCTGTGGAGTCGGCCCTAAAGATAGCCCGCATAACAATGTAGAAGATGATTCCCATCAGAATTGGCGGCACTGTGGACATGGCAAAATCTAAAACCCATTCCAGACCGGTCAGCTCTGGGGTTTCTACGTTTTCCATAATTACTTGACCAACGGGAACAAGATTGTCTCCCGGATTCCTAGTCCAGTTAGGGTCATCAGCAATCGGTCGATGCCCATTCCCATTCCGCCTGATGGCGGCATTCCAAATTCCAAAGCGGTTAGGAATTCCTCATCAAGCTTCATTGCTTCTGGATCTCCCGACTTGGCAAGTGCCATCTGAGCCACAAATCTTTCGCGCTGGATCACTGGGTCCACGAGCTCCGAGTAACCAGTTGCTTGCTCGTAACCGCGGATGTATAGATCCCATTTCTCAACCACGCCTGCCTTGTCGCGGTGGTCGCGAGTCAGCGGTGAGGTGTCAACTGGGAAATCCATTACGAAGGTGGGTCTAACAAGACCTGGCTTTACAAAGTGCTCCCACAACTCTTCGACGTACTTACCTTGAAGCGGGTGATCGATTTCGATTCCAACTTTGTCAGCAATTTTCTTCAGGTCTTTCATGTCAGTAGCCGAAGTAATCTCCTCTCCAGCTGCAGCCGAAAGAGAATCGAACATCGAAACTCGATCCCATGAACCGGAGAGGTCGTTTTTCTCGCCGTCTTCTAATTCAATGACCTGGGTTCCAAAAACATCCTGCGCCGCATTTTGTATTAGCTTCTGGGTTAGATCAGCCATGGTGTTGTAATCACCGTAGGCCTGGTAGGCCTCGAGCATTGCAAACTCCGGGGAGTGAGTAGAGTCGGCACCTTCATTTCTAAAGTTTCGGTTGATTTCATAAACTCTTTCCAACCCACCAACAACAGCACGCTTCAGAAATAGCTCTGGAGCGATACGAAGGAATAGATCGACATCGAATGCATTCATATGTGTTTTGAATGGTCTGGCCGATGCGCCACCGTGCATAACCTGAAGCATTGGTGTTTCTACCTCTAGGTAGTTGTCGTCGGTGAAGGTCTTGCGCATCGACTGCATGACCTGTGAGCGAATCTTTACAACC
>Ga0315902_10003028_pt1 | contig 25510 bp, 23 predicted proteins | sample LakEriMetagenome_9_FD_203523 | JGI IMG/M metagenome (GOLD analysis project Ga0315902, IMG submission 203523) | Freshwater fungal communities from buoy surface, Lake Erie, Ohio, United States - Buoy 12 MA117 | ecosystem: Environmental > Aquatic > Freshwater > Lake > Lake biofilm | place: USA... | reverse complement strand
AGCAGCACCTGACCGAAAGAGATTTGCGCGAGCGGCCGGTCGAAGATGGGTTCGCAGCAGGCGCGCACCGCGGCTTCGAGCTCATCCACGCGCGTATCTTTCGGTGCCCAGCCCGATTCAATATGCGCCTGCGCGACCCGCTTGTAATCGCGCCGGAAAAACGCCAGAAAATTCTGCGCGAGATAATCCTTGTCGAAATCAGTCAACGTACCAACGATACCGAAATCCAGTGCGATATAGCGACCAAAGGTCTTGGGATCCGTAGAGACGAGGATATTTCCGGGATGCATGTCCGCATGGAAGAAGCCATCGCGAAAAACCTGCGTAAAGAAAATTTCGACACCGTCGCGAGAGAGCTTCTTCAAGTCGACACCCGCCTCGATCAGCCGCTGCGTCTGCGAGATCGGTATGCCGTGCATGCGCTCCATGACGATGACGGACATGGTGCAGTAATCCCAGTACATCTCGGGTACCAGCAGCAAATCGGAATGCGTGAAATTCCGGCGCAGCTGGCTTGCATTGGCCGCTTCACGCATCAGGTCGAGCTCGTCATGAAGGTACTTGTCGAACTCGGCGACCACCTCGCGCGGACGAAGACGGCGACCATCTTGCGACCAACGGCCGATCCAGCTGGCGAGCACATGCATGAGCGCGAGATCATCATCAATCGCCTTGTGCACGCCGGGCCGCAGCACCTTGACGGCGACCTCGGTACCATCTTTCAGTGTCGCAAAATGCACCTGAGCGACCGATGCCGACGCGACCGGCTCGCGCGTGAAGCTGGCGAAGAGCTGATCGGGATGCTGACCCAGCGCGCGGGTGATTTCGGCGATCGCCAGCTCGGGGGCGAAAGGCGGCACACGATCCTGCAGCATCGCCAGCTGATCGGCAATATCGGCCGGCATCAGGTCGCGACGCGTGGACAGCACCTGCCCGAATTTCACAAAGATTGGACCCAGCTCTTCCAGTGCGCGGCGCAGGCGCTCGCCGCGCGGCGCGCGGATATCGCGAAACGCATGACGCCAGAAAAACAGCGCCGACAATGCGCGCAAGGATGCTGGCATGTGCGTACCAGACAACAGCAGGTCGTCCAGCCCGTAACGCAATGCGACACGCGCAATTTTGATGGCTCGCAGCAGGCGCAGAATCATGCCGCACCTCCACGTTTTTCCAACAACGCAATGCGCTTTGCAAGGCGCTCCACGTCGTCTCTGAGCACGGCGACGTCTGAGGCAAAATCCTCGCCTGCCCGCCGATAGAGCAGCACAGGATTTTCTTCGAGCAGATATTCTGCAACATTCTCGGCCAGACGCTGGCCACCGGTTTTGACCTGAGCGGCCAAAGCGCGCGCCGCTTGCACGATACGCACCGCTGCGATATCGCCGACGATCGGCGCCAGATCAGACTCGGCATCCCAGCGCAAGCCGCTCACCACCTCGGACACGGCGCGCGCGAACTCCGCGTCACCGCTAAGCCTGGCAAAAGAAGCGGCACGCTCAGGATTGGCCAGCACCAGCGGCAAATCAGCGGGCTCGATGCTGATCGTGACACTCACCTCGTCGGTGGCCTCATCTATCCCGAAAGGCGCAAGCAAGCCATCCGCACCAACCCGCACACGCACACTGACACCGGCATCAATCTGCACCGATTTGCCTGCATGCTCGGACAGTGCGGCTGCCAGCCGCGGCTGGCGGACCAGTAGGTGATTCAGCACGGCGAGCAGGGGAGATACAGGACTCATTCTTGTTATGGTGTGTCGCTCGCAGAGAGCGAACATGCTCTGGCTATAACTTCACACCGACATGCAGTGCGGTGATGCCGCCAGTGAGATTGAAATACTCGACTCGCTCCAACCCGGCGTCCTGCATCATCGCCTTGAGCGTCTCTTGGTCAGGGTGCATGCGTATCGACTCGGCGAGATAGCGATAGCTGTCGGCATCATTCGCGATCTTGTCGCCCAGCCAGGGCAAGACTTTAAACGAGTATATGTCGTAAGGTTTTTGCAGCAGCGGCGTCACCTTGGAGAACTCCAGCACCAGCAGCTTGCCACCGGGCTTGAGCACACGCCGCATCTCGACCAGAGCAGCATCTTTGTGGGTCATGTTGCGCAGCCCGAAAGCGACCGACACACGATCAAAATAATTGTTGGGGAAAGGCAGACGCTCGGCGTCGCAGATCAGCGTCGGCAGTACGAGGCCGTCATTGATCAGCCGGTCGCGGCCGGCACGCAACATGGATTCATTAATGTCGGTATGCCAGACCTCGCCGGTCGGTCCGGCCTTCTTGGCGAAGGCTTTGGTCAGATCGCCTGTGCCGGCGGCAATATCGAGCACCCGGAAACCGGGGCGTATGCCGGCCTGCGCGACCGTGAACGCCTTCCACAGCCGGTGCATCCCGGCAGACATCAGGTCGTTCATCACATCGTAGTTGGCAGCGACGGAATGAAAGACACCGGCCACTTTGTGGACTTTCTCGTGCTCGGGGACTTGCTCGTAGCCGAAATGGGTCTGGGTCATGGCGAGGCTCAATGGAGTCAGCCTGCATTATACAAGTGAGGCTTTGATCCACAGGCCCCCTACCGTACGGGACCCAGGCTACCCGGTCAGATCAGCTCAGACGCGCGTTGCATCGCTCATGCACTAAGAACAATGAATTCAAGAACATCACTTGATCTTCAACCACCAAAGTCATGATCATTAGGCACAAATTCTGTTGGCAAGCACTCGTTCAACAGCAACGGCAAGGGGCGGTTAGCCGAATACACTCAAGCGCTCGACGTTGCCCGACCCTGCGTTTCACAACCGCACTGGCCCACCAAATCACTGGGAATGATTAACGTCTCACTCACTGTATCTGTTCTTATCCATCATGCCAGAAAAAAAACTCCTTCTTACTGACAAGACTCAATTCACAGAGGTGCGAGCATTTTTTGACGGGCTCGACGATGACGACCGGGTGAGAGCAAGAAGTTGCGAGGACGGCGTCGAGCTGTATGTCAGAGGAAGTTCAAAATGGCATGTATTTACCGATCTGCTTAGATTGGCCAGCACTGTACGGCAGGACTATACAGCAGCCCAAACTAAGCTTTTCTCGATTTTTGACAACTTTCAGAATGGCGCCCTGCATAATGTTAAAAAAGAAATGCAAGAGTCCACCAAGGATCAAAAGCATGATTTTCGCGCCTCTCAATTAAAAAGCTTTTTCGAAAAATCACCCGTTCCCAACGGATCAGCTTCCTCCACGGTCAGAGAAGAACCACCGAAAAAACGGCTGCAAACGAATGCGAGCGAGCGCCTCGACTTAGCGCGCGGCAATCAGAATTTAAGTGAACCGGATAAGAACTCAATCCAGCAAACTGACCAAAAAAAAAGAGCGGAACAACGGCTGCAAATGGATGCGAAAGAGCGCCTCGACTTAGCGTGGGACAATCAGAATTTAAGTGAAAGGAAAAAGCACTTAATCCAGCAAACTGTCGAAAATTTGGTCAACGACAGGAATCAATCTGACACACCAGAAAATGTAGCTATACAGGCACAAGCTCAGCATTTTTTGACCTACCTGAATAATCAAATTTCTCTAAATAACGGTTTCGGAACGCTTGAGTTTGTTTTGAAAGGCCTGAGTGATCAAATTTCTCCACATAACGATACCGAAGCGCTTGACTTCGTCGCTGCAGAACAGTTTGCGTTTTCATGGGAACAGCGTCCTGAGAAAGGCTCCTTGGGAGTACCAGATGAGGACACAAAAACAGGAGAGAAACTTCTCACGGAACTCGCGTCAAAAATAATCGAGCAAAGTGTACCGAGCCAAGTAAACCTGAATGCAGGAGATGTAGGCTCCACTGAGGCGGATCTTATTATTGTGGATCCACATTCCAGCTACCGGGGGCAGATAGCAATGACAATGTCCTCAACCAGTAGGTCGGAGAGTCATACGGCCACCTATAGAAACGGCGATGAGCCGATTAATTTTTCTATTAAACATCACCAGAAGATCCGCGATACCAACTCGGCCAAGATTGATAACGCATTAGAGATACGCTACGACGAGGGCTTTCCAACTAGAAGCGATGCTCTAAAGGCACTCTATGACAAAGTGGGAGAGACTATCACCACCAAGATATCGTCGAATGGGAAGCAGAGCGGCGATCCCTACACCATTCACATGACGATTCTCAGCCCAAGCGGGTTTGGACCAGAAAGCCCCGACCCGACCGACGCACTGGAAGCTTTTGCGACAGCCACACTTCGATGGCTAAAAAAAAACCCGAAATTGCGCATCAAGGTTCAGCTGCCACAGGGCGTCAGCGAGCAAGCCATGATCGACGTCTACCGCAAATGCAAACATTATTAGCCATAGGCTTAAGCCAACATTCTCGATGATTGAGGATCGGTCAGAGCGCTGTCGTGCTTGTCAACCGGCGCACCCGCCACCCGCTTTGATCATCGCCGCATCCCGTCCGCTCTCGCGCGTATACCCCGCCGCTTCCAGCTTGCGCAAATAATCTTCCCACATCCCTTGCTGATTCAGACAAAAAGAATGCAGCAAATCCCACGAGTAAATGCCGCTGTCATGCCCATCGGAGAACAGCGGGCGAATCGCATAATGACCCACCGGCTCAATCGCCTTGATCTCGACGTTGCGCTTGCCGGTCTGCAGCACCTCCTGTCCCGGACCATGGCCGCGCACTTCAGCAGATGGCGAATACACGCGCAGAAATTCGAACGGTAGCTGATAACCCTGCTCGCCGTAGGCGAGCTCCAGCGTGCGCGAGACTTTGTGGACGGTAATGGCGGTGGGTAGGTGATCTGCGTTCATATCGCTGGCTTCGGAGAAGCTGAACTAAGAGAGACTATGGGTAAGTGGAGAGACCTTGCTGCATCTTCGCACGAAGCGCAGGCAAGCGTTCAACTCGAACCTTCAGCGAAACCGCCGAAGGCTGGCGCTTGGCTTCGGCCCAGACGGGTGCGGGGAAATGGGCGTCATCGGTGTAGCGCGGTATCAGATGCCAGTGCAGATGAGGAACGACATTGCCGAGGCTGGCGAGGTTGATCTTCTCGGGCTGCATCACCTCGCGCAGCACATGCTCGACCTGCCACAACACATCCATCAGCAGCATGCGATCCAGCTCATTCAGGTCGGTGACTTCCTTTACATGATCATGCCAGATCAATCGGCAAAAGCCGGGATACAGTGCATCATCGACCAGCACGACACGAAACTGTCCACCCTGATGCAGCACTTCGCCGCCCGGCGATTCGCACAGCTCGCAGCCTGACACCCGCGCACTCATGCTTACACCAGCACGCGCTCGATGCCGCCGTTGTTCGCACGCGTGACATAGTCAGGCATCCAGTTCTCGCCGAGTAGATGGCGGGCGATCTCGACGACGATGTAATCAGCATCGGTGCCCGCATCCTCGCCATAGCGCGACAGGCCCTGCAGACAGGACGGGCAGGAGGTGAGAATTTTGACGTCACCCTTGAAACCGTCGGCGCGCAGCTTATCGGCTCCCTTCACTATCTCGGCCTCCTTGCGGAAGCGGATCTGGGTCGAAATATCGGGACGGGCAATGGCCAGTGTGCCGGACTCACCGCAGCAGCGATCGTTCTTTTCGATCTTTTGCGCATCAATGGTGGTGATCAGGCTGTTCACGGTCTTCAGCGGATCCTGCTGCTTCATCGGGCTGTGGCAAGGATCGTGATACATGTAGCGCGTGCCGTTCACACCTTCCAGCTTCACGCCTCTCTCCAGCAGGTATTCATGGATATCGACGATGCGGCAACCGGGAAAGATCTTTTCGAATTCATAGCCCTGCAGCTGGTCATAGCAGGTGCCGCAAGAGACCACCACGGTCTTGATGTCGAGGTAGTTCAGTGTGTTGGCCACGCGATGGAACAACACGCGGTTATCGGTGATGATCTTTTCGGCCTTGTCGAAATCGCCCGAGCCGCGTTGAGGGTAGCCGCAGCACAGATAGCCCGGCGGCAGCACGGTCTGCACGCCCACATGCCAGAGCATCGCCTGTGTCGCGAGGCCCACTTGCGAGAACAGCCGCTCAGAGCCACAACCCGGGAAATAAAACACGGCCTCGGTGTCCGCGCTGGTGGCTTTGGGGTCGCGGATGATGGGCACGAAATTATCGTCTTCGATGTCCAGCAGCGCGCGCGCCGCCTTCTTCGGCAAATTACCCGGCATCTTCTTGTTCACGAAATGGATCACCTGTTCGCGCACGGGCGGCTTGCCATGCGTGGAAGGTGGTGCCTTGGTCTGCTTTTTCGCGAACTTTTTCAGCAGATCGTTCGCCAAACGCTGCGCCTTGTAACCCCAGCCGATCATCAGCTGCCGGGTCGCATTGATCGTGGCCGGGTCGGTCGCATTCAGGAAAAACATTGATGCGGCTGTGCCGGGGTTGAACGACTTCTTGTCCATCTTGCGCAACAGGTTACGCATGTTCATCGAGACATCGCCAAAGTCGATATCGACAGGGCACGGTGTCACACACTTGTGGCACACGGTGCAGTGGTCGGCGACATCTTCGAATTCTTCCCAGTGCCGTATAGAGACGCCGCGACGGGTCTGCTCCTCATACAGGAAGGCTTCGACCAAGAGCGAAGTTGCGAGGATCTTGTTGCGTGGTGAGTAAAGTAGATTCGCGCGCGGCACATGCGTTGCGCAAACGGGCTTGCACTTGCCGCAACGCAGGCAATCCTTGACGCTGCTGGCGATCGCGCCGATATCGCTTTGCTGCATGATCAGCGATTCATGCCCCATCAACCCGAATGACGGCGTGTAGGCGTTGCGTAGATCGGCATGCAGCTCGGGAGAGTTGAGCAGCTTGCCTTTATTAAAGCGACCTTCGGGATCGATGCGCTGCTTGTAGTCGCGGAATTCGCTGATCTCGTCGTCGGTGAGAAATTCAAGCTTGGTGATACCGATACCATGCTCGCCGGAGATCACGCCATCGAGCGAACGCGCCAGCGCCATGATGCGCTCGACCGCCGCATGCGCGGTCTGCAGCATCGTGTAATTGTCGGAATTGACCGGGATGTTGGTGTGCACATTGCCGTCGCCGGCATGCATGTGCAGCGCGATAAACACGCGACCGCGCAGTACGCGCTGATGGATCGCACTGCATTCATCGAGTATTGGGCGGAATGCGGCGCCACCGAAGATCTGGCGCAGCACTGCGCGCACATCGGATTTCCACGAGATGCGTATCGTGCGGTCTTGCAGGAGATCGAATATCGCAGCGGCAGGCTGAGTTGCGATTCGTGCATCGATCTCAGTGAGCAGCGTCTCCATACCGTGCTCGTTGAGCGACTGGCGCGCATCAGACAGGTGCAGGTTGACATTCGCCAGTAGCCATGACCACCGGGCGCGCATCTTGGCGATTAGTGCAAGGGCCTCGGCGACGCGATCTTCGAGCAGCTCGTCAGGAGGTATCTCGAAGCCCTCGGTATCTTCGCTCTTGCCCAGCTTCAGATGGCCACGCTCGAAAAAGGCGGAAAGCTCGGACAGCAGTTCCAGCTTATTGCTGATCGAGAGTTCGATGTTAATTCGCTCGATACCGTCGGTGTACTCACCCATACGATCAAGCGGTATCACCACATCTTCATTGATCTTGAAGGCATTGGTATGGCGGGCTATCGCTGCGGTGCGTGCGCGATCAAGCCAGAATTTTTTGCGCGCCTCGGGGCTGACCGCCACAAAGCCTTCTCCCACCCGGGTATTGGCGATACGAATGACTTCAGAGGTGGCGCGCGCGACGGCCTCTTCATCATCGCCAACGATATCGCCGAACAGCGCCATTTTGGGCAACACACCGCGCTTGGACTTGGTCGCATAGCCGACGGCTTTCAGGTAGCGTTCATCCAGATGCTCGAGGCCGGCGAGTATCGCGCCGCCTTTTTTGGTTTCAGCATCCAGATAGGCCTTGATCTCGACAATCGAAGGAATAGCGTCTCGCGCCTGCCCGAAGAATTCAAGGCATACGGTGCGTGTGTGCTTAGGCATCTTGTGCAGTATCCAACGCGCCGAGGTGATCAGACCATCGCAGCCTTCTTTCTGCACGCCGGGAAGACCCGCAAGGAATTTGTCGGTCACATCCTTGCCAAGGCCGGCCTTGCGGAAGCGGCGGCCCTCGATAGACAGGATCTCGGTCTTGAACGGCGCATTGGGTCGCGCGCGTCCGCGCTCGGCGGGATGGGTCCATTCGAGTTTGAATCGCGCGACATCAACCTCGTGAATCTTGCCGAGGTTGTGATCCAGGCGCGTGACCTCAAGCCAGTCGCCGTTGGGATCGACCATGCGCCAGCTCGCCAGATTGTCGAGCGCGGTACCCCATAGCACGGCTTTTTTTCCGCCGGCATTCATCGCAATATTGCCGCCAATGCAGGAAGCTTCAGCCGAGGTGGGGTCCACCGCAAAGACAAAGCCGGCTCGCTCTGCAGCATCGGCCACGCGCTTGGTGACAACACCGGCGCCTGAATAAATCGTTGCGTATTCGCGTTCAGCGCCAGGCAGGAGACGCATCTCGACCTCGCCCAGCGTTTCAAGCTTCTCGGTGTTGATCACCGCGGAGATGGGTGTCAGCGGTATCGCGCCGCCGGTATAACCCGTGCCGCCGCCACGCGGAATGATGGTCAGCCCGAGCTCGATGCAAGCCTTGACCAGACCGGCGATCTCTTCTTCGGTGTCAGGTGTAATGACAACGAAAGGATATTCGACGCGCCAGTCGGTGGCGTCCGTGACGTGAGAGACACGTGACAAGCCATCGAATTTGATGTTGTCACGCGCGGTGTAACGTCCAAGCACGCGCAGCGTGCGGCGACGCAAGTCTTGCATCTGCACGAATTCTTCGGCGAAGGCTTCGACGGCTTTGCGCGCAGCAGCGAGCAGCGTGCCGACATTTGCGTTGCGCTCCCGGGTGATCGTAGCGGCGCGCTGATCTTCGTGGCTGCTCTGTCGCCGGCGCTCGACCTCGCCTAAGCGGTGATACAGCGCGTCGATCAGGGCGTCGCGACGGCCGGGATTGTCGAGCAGGTCATCTTGCAGGTAAGGATTACGACGAACGACCCAGATATCGCCGAGCACTTCGTACAGCATGCGCGCGGAACGACCGGTCTGGCGCGCGGCGCGCAGGCTGGATAACAAGTCCCAGGCACTAGCACCCAGCAAACGGATGACGATCTCGCGATCGGAGAACGACGTGTAGTTGTAGGGGATCTCGCGCAAGCGTGGCGGCTGGGCGCCTTCCGGCACGTTGGTCAGCAAGGAGGGAAGGTGCGCTGGGGCGTTCATTCAGGGAAACCGGGTGCATGAGTTACATAATCGATCATTCTAACGTAGTGCATTGCACAATGCGCGAAGAATACGGCCTGAATCTCACTCAACGGAACACTTGTTGCTACACCCAATGCAGCACCCGATGCCAGAAGCTGTCGGGCACGGCGATCAGCAGCGTCGTCATGGTGAGGTAGCGCAGCAGTTTGCCCAGCGCCATGTACAACGCGCTCTGCAGCAACGGCATTCCCAGCCAGCCAGCCAGCGCACACAGGGGGTCTCCGATCACCGGCAGCCAGGACAGCAGCAAGGTTTTGGGGCCGAAGCGTTGCAGCCAAGCGAACCATGCTGTCTGTCGCTCGCGATGAAATGCGTGTCTTGCGCCATACCCCATCGCATACGTGATCAAACCGCCGGTCGTGTTGCCGGCGGTGGCGACCATCACCGCAGGCCAAAACAAGGATTCATTCATCTTGACGATGGCAAATACGGCGGGCTCGGATCCCATGGGCAGCAGTGTGGCGGACAACAGGCTGATGACAAACAGCGCAGACAGGCTGACTTCGGGAAGCGCGAGCAGGTTGAGCAAGTGAATGACGGCAGCATCAAGCATGGAAGGGGAGCAAGGATGAGCGCGACGCGCAGACAGCAGGCCGGATAAGCCATGCACGCTCAATTATAATGTTCGCATCATGAGCACCGACTATCTGAAGAAAATCCTCACCTCGCGTGTCTATGACATTGCCGAAGAGACGCCGCTGGAACTGGCGACAACGCTCTCGCAGCGAATGGGTCATCGCATGTATTTGAAGCGCGAAGACATGCAGAGCGTATTCAGCTTCAAGCTGCGCGGCGCGTACAACAAAATGGCGCATCTGCCCGCCGCACAACTCAAGCGTGGTGTGATCTGCGCATCGGCCGGCAATCACGCGCAAGGCGTCGCTCTGTCGGCCAGCCGCCTTGGCTGTCGCGCGGTGATTGTGATGCCGACTACCACGCCCGCGGTGAAAATCGACGCGGTGCGCGCTCGCGGTGGCGAGGTGGTGCTGAGCGGCGAATCCTATTCGGATGCTTACCAGCATGCGCTGGCGCTCGAAAAAAAACACAAGCTGTCTTTTGTGCATCCCTTCGATGACCCGGATGTGATCGCTGGTCAGGGCACGATAGGCATGGAAATCCTGCGCCAGCACCCCGGCCCGATTCATGCGGTGTTCGTAGCCGTTGGCGGTGGCGGACTGATCAGCGGCGTGGGTGCCTATATCAAGGCAGTGCGTCCCGACATCAAAGTCATTGGCGTGCAAACCACAGACTCGGATGCGATGGCGCGTTCGCTGCACAGCGGACGACGGGTAATGCTGAATGACGTGGGTCTGTTCTCGGATGGCACGGCAGTCAAACAAGTCGGTGAAGAGACCTTCCGGCTGGCCAAGCAGGTGGTTGACGACATGATCCTGGTCGATACGGATGCGGTGTGCGCTGCGATCAAGGATGTGTTCACCGATACGCGCAGCATTCTGGAACCGGCGGGAGCGCTCGCTGTGGCTGGCGCGAAAGCTTACGCAGAACGCGGAGCAAAACAAAAAAAGCCGCTACGCGACGAAACCCTGGTCGCGATCGCCTGCGGCGCGAACATGAACTTTGATCGACTGCGCTTCGTTGCCGAGCGCGCTGAAATCGGCGAGGCGCATGAAGCCGTGTTTGCAGTCACGATTCCCGAAGAGCGCGGCAGCTTCCGACGTTTCTGCCAGCTGGTGGGCTCTCGCGCAGTGACAGAGTTCAATTACCGTATCAGCGATGAAAAGCTGGCCCATGTATTCGTCGGGCTGCAAGTCGCCAACCGCGATGAGCCCGGCAAGATCAGCAAGACTTTCCAGAAACAGGGCTTTCCGAACATCGACCTGACCCATGACGAACTGGCCAAGCTGCATATTCGTCATCTGGTCGGCGGTAAAAGTCCGCTGGCACAGGGCGAGCTGCTGTATCGCTTCGAGTTTCCCGAGCGACCGGGCGCACTGATGCGCTTTCTCGACAGCCTCGCGCCCGGCTGGAACATCAGCCTGTTTCACTACCGCAGTCAGGGGGGCGATGTGGGCCGTGTGCTGGTCGGTTTGCAGGTACCAAAAACCGAGATGAAGGCATTCAGGGATTTCCTCTCCAGCATAGGCTATCGCAGCTGGGACGAGAGCAAGAACCCGGCCTATCAGCTGTTCCTGTAAGCTGAGTCATGCTCGACATCATGCGGGGTCGGTTCCAGCGAATGATGTACCTGACCGAACCCTGTTTTCTGCCTCTCCGCACTGCAAGATTGTGATGAATTCCACCTCAACGCCATCGGATTCGCCGCTCGGTAAAACCACTGACTACGCTAATCACTACGACCCTGGTCTGCTGTACCCAATGACGCGCTCAGACAAACGGGGCGAGCTGGGCATCGCGGGCTCACTGCCTTTTTTCGGGATGGATGTCTGGAATGCCTACGAGGTGTCGTGGCTGAATCTACGCGGCAAGCCCCAAGTGGCTATCGCCACCTTTCAGGTACCGGCAGATTCTCCGAATATCGTCGAGTCAAAATCACTGAAGCTGTACCTGAACTCGCTGAACCAAACGCGGCTGGCCAGCATTGAGGCGCTGACTGACCTGCTGCGCAAAGACATCTCGGATGCCGTGGGGGCCAGCATACAGCTGCGCTTGGCCGGGCCCGAGGAATTCGGCAAGCTAAGTATGGGCGAGCTGGAGGGCTTGCTGCTGGACCGGCTGGATATCGAGGTGGACAACTACCATCCTGACCCGGCGCTGTTGACCGCCAGTCGGGACGAGGCAACGGTCGAAGAAAAACTGGTGTCGCATCTGCTGAAATCGAATTGTCTGGTCACCAACCAGCCAGACTGGGCCAGTGTGCAAATTCACTACGTGGGCCCGGCCATCCACCAGGAAGGCCTGCTTCGTTACCTGATCGGCTTTCGCGACCATCGGGAATTCCACGAGCAATGCGTGGAACGGATTTTCATGGATCTGCTGCGCCAGTGCGGTCCGACCAAACTGATGGTCATGGCGCGTTACACACGTCGCGGCGGTATCGATATCAACCCGTGGCGTAGCAATTTTTCGCTGTCAAAAATGCCATCTAATGCACGAAATGCAAGGCAATGAATCATGATCGCGAATTTTTCCGACATCGGTTGCCAGATGCCCGAGTCGGGGTTAGATTTAGCGCCTGTGCAAAGTTTACTGATATCAGCCTTCCCTGATTGTCTGAGCCTGTCAATTGCCGGAGGCTCGCTCCGGCGAAAGCACAAGGGCTCCGGAAGAACTCCCCTATAATCGCGGCCTGACGCTTTTCATGCGCATAGCACCATGACCCATCTGAGCCAGATCCTCCCACAAAAAAATATCGTGCTGGACCTTGAATGTTCGAGCAAAAAACGCGCTTTCGAGCAGGCCGGTCTGATCTTCGAGAATAACTGCGGGATAGCCCGGTCGACTGTTTCTGACAATCTCTTTGCCCGAGAGCGGCTGGGATCCACAGGCCTGGGGCACGGCGTCGCTGTCCCGCATGGCCGCATCCGAGGGCTCAAGTCGCCGCTGGCCGCTTTCGTCAGACTGTCCGAGGCCATTCCCTTTGAATCCCCGGACGGTGAACCCGTCAAGCTGCTGATCTTTCTGCTGATTCCGGACAACGTCACCCAGCAACATCTGGAAATCCTGTCAGAGATTGCTGAAATGTTCTCCGATAAAAGCTTCAGGGCGGAACTGACCGAAGATGCTGACGCCAGCTCGCTCTACACAAAACTGGTGAACTGGCACCCCACCGAGCGCAACATGGCCTGAGGGCCGCGCCGGTATCCTCGTCCCATGCCACTGACCACGCCGCTGTCGATACGAGAACTGTTTGATGACAACCTGGACGCGTTGAGTCTGGCTTGGCTGGCAGGACAAACTGGCACGGAGCAATTGATCGTCGGCGACGCCGTCTCCGCCGCCGACCAGATAGGTCACCTGAACCTGATCCATCCCGGACGCATTCAAGTCTTCGGTCCGCAGGAAATGGCCTATCTTGCGCGTATTTCCGATCACTCCCGCATTGCCCAGACACGCGAACTAGTCGCAGGCAAGCCGCCAGCATTCATCATTGCCCACTCGCTGACCCCGCCGCCGTTCATTGTCGACGTCTGCAACGACCACGGCATACCATTGATCTCCACGCCGCATCCCTCGGCTCGCGTGATCGATTATCTGCGGGTGTATCTGTCGAAAAAGCTTGCCACGCGAGTCACCATGCACGGGGTATTCATGGATGTGCTGGGCGTCGGCGTACTGATCACAGGTGAATCTGGTCTGGGCAAGAGCGAGCTGGGACTGGAACTGATCTCCCGCAATCACGGACTGGTCGCCGATGATGCAGTGGAATTCTCGCGCATCGCCCCCAACATGATCGAGGGACGGTGTCCGCCCCTGTTGCAAAACCTGCTAGAGGTGCGTGGCCTGGGACTATTGGATATTCGCGCCATCTTCGGCGAGACCGCTGTGCGCCGAAAGATGCGGCTCAAGCTGATTGTGCATCTGGTGCGCCGCAAGACACTCGAAGAAAACTACGAGCGCTTGCCTCTGAATCAACAGCACGAAGAAGTCCTGGGGCTGCCGATACGAAAGGTCGTGATACCGGTGGAAGCCGGCCGCAACATCGCGGTGCTGCTGGAAGCTGCGGTGCGCAACACGATTCTGCAATTGCGCGGCATCGACACACTGGCCGATTTCATGGAACGCCAGCAGCGCGCAATGGGTGAGGAATAAGGCGCAGGCCGGCGCTTGCTATCATTCCGCCCATGCGCATCATTCTTCTCACCGGCATCTCTGGCTCGGGCAAATCTGTCGGGCTCAACGCGCTCGAAGACGCGGGCTACTTCTGCGTCGACAATCTCCCCCCTTCCCTTCTGCGCGCGCTGGTGGATACTCGGCGGCCCGAGGGACAGCAGACGCTGGCTGTCGCGGTCGACGCGCGCAGCGCCTCATCGCTGGCCGAGCTTCCGGCAGATATCAACTGGCTGCGTGAGCAGGGGCATCATGTTGAAGTCGTTTTCCTGACCGCCAAGACCGAATCCCTCATCAACCGATTTTCGGAGACACGGCGCAGTCATCCGTTATCGCATCGCATAGCGCCCGATGCACAGCCCTCGGATATTCCGACGCTCGTCGAGTGCATCTGGCAAGAACGCGAAATGCTCTCAGCCATCGAAGGTCTGGGCCACCTGATCGATACCTCCGGACTATCGGCGAACCAGCTACGCGCCTGGATCAAGGAGCTGGTACAAAAGGAAAGTGGTCAGCTGTCGTTGCTGTTCGAATCGTTTGCCTTCAAGTTTGGGGTACCACTGGACGCCGATCTGGTGTTCGACGTGCGTGTCGTGCCCAATCCCTTTTATGACAAGACGCTGCGACCACTGACCGGCAGAGATCAGCCCGTGATCGATTTTCTGAACGCTCAGCCGGATGCGATGCATCTTCTATCCGATATCCGTGGCTTCATCGAGCGCTGGCTGCCTGCGTATCAGCGCGATAATCGCAGCTATCTGACCGTAGCAATAGGCTGCACGGGAGGGCAGCATCGCTCGGTGTTCATGGTCGAACAACTCGCGCAGCATTTTAAAGAGCAGGCGCGTGTGCTGATACGGCACCGCGAGCTGGATTGAGCACCTTAATGAATAACACGGACTGGATACCATTGTTCCCGCTGCGGACGGTACTGTTTCCGGCAGGCGTGCTGCCGCTGCGCGTCTTCGAGACTCGCTATGTCGACATGGTGCGCGAGCGAATGAAGCGCGATGCGCCCTTCGGTGTAGTGGCGATCCGGGCTGGCGCGGAGGTCGGCGGAGCGGCAGAACCCCATGCGATCGGTACGCTCGCGCATATCGTCGAGTGGGACATGCCGGAGCTCGGCGTGCTGCAGTTGCAGACGCGCGGCGGCGAGCGATTCCGGGTGCTGGAGACGCGCATACAGCCGAGTCAGCTGCTCGAAGGGCGCATCGAACCGCTGCCAATATCCTCAAGCGAGGCTGATCCTGACTCGCTTCAAGTCTGCGCTCAAGTGCTTGAGGTGGTAATCAGCGAACTGCTCGAACAGGCACGTGACGAGGCTGGTGATCATTTCATCAATCCTTTTCCCGAGCCTCATCCACTTGATTCAGCAGGCTGGGTCGCCAATCGCTGGAGTGAAATGCTGCCAATTTCGCTTGAACAAAAACAAGCGCTGCTGGAGATCAATCATGATGGCGAGCGACTGCTGAAAGTCGAACAGTATCTACGCGAGAACGGCGTGATCTGATCTGGTCGGCGCGACGATGCGCTGCTTCATTGCGTGTCCAGCAATTTCCGCACAGGCGCAGGCAAACCCGACGATGACAGTTTTTTTTTCGGAACCCATTGGTAAGACGACTGAGACGCCAGCATGAAGCTGCGCGACAGGCGCACACGAACGGGATTCACGTTCAGCTTGTAGTGCGTGAATGCGTGCACGAACGGCTGCAGCCAGTCGAAAGACTCGACCTCGCCGAATTCTGCAAGCGCGCTGAGCAGCGCCTTGCCGCCGATCTTTGCCGGTACCTCAGGCAAAAGTCTGTCCAGCTCGGGCAGCGACAACAGCCCTCCCCAGATGCCGGAAGGCGGCCGCTGCTCGAGGAGCACCGCGCCATGGTGCTCGACCACTAGCATTACCGTGGACTTTTCTGGCACCGCTTTTTTCGGTTTGCGCTCGGGCAGCTCGGCCGTGCGTCCGCTGGCGTGAGCGACACAGCGTGATTGCAAGGGACAAGCGGTGCAGTCAGGTCGGCTGCGTGTGCATAGCGTCGCCCCCAGATCCATCAGGCCTTGGGTGTAGCTCTCGATATCCGACTCCGGCAGCAGTGCGATCGCACGTTCCCACAACTGCCTCTCTACAGACGCAGAGCCGGGAAAGCCCTCAATGCCGAATGCGCGGCAGAATACGCGCTTTACATTGCCATCGAGGATGGCAGCACGCGTTCCATAGGCAAACGCACAGATTGCTGCCGCCGTCGATCGACCTATGCCGGGCAGACTCGCCAGCGCCTCGACATCTTTCGGGAAGCGGCCGCCATGTTCGGCCACGACCTGCCGAGCGCAGCGATGCAGATTGCGCGCACGCGTGTAATACCCGAGCCCGCTCCAGAGCGCCATGACCTCCTCTGGCGGCGCCCCAGCCAGCGCGACGACATCTGGGAATCGCTCGAGAAAACGCGCGTAATAGGGAATGACGGTCGCCACCTGTGTCTGTTGCAGCATGATCTCTGAGAGCCAAATGCGATAGGCGTCTCGTGTGCGCTGCCAAGGCAATGCGTGACGGCCATACTGCTTCTGCCAGCGAATGACCGTCTTTGAAAAGCTGCCGTCCGCTCCGGCGGCGCCAGCTTGCTCGACGACACGCTTCATCGCTGGCACCGACCGCAGTAAAAAGTCGAGCGCTGTCCCTGCACGATGCGCTTGACTGCCGTGCCGCAGCGCCGACAAGCCTCGCCCTCGCGGTCATAGACGAAGTAAGTCTGCTGAAAATAGCCCGACTGGCCGTCTGCGCCGATGAAGTCGCGCAGGCTGCTGCCACCCTTTTCAATCGCAGCCGCCAGCACGCGCTGGATCTGCACCGCCAGCTTCTCGTAGCGGGCGAGCGAGATGCGCCGGGCGGCGGTGGCGGGGTGTATGGCCGCATGAAAAAGACTCTCGCATGCGTAGATATTACCAACACCAACAACGATATCGCCCGCCAGAAGCACCTGCTTGATCGATGCGCTGCGCGTGCGCGTGGCGCGATGAAGGCGCATCGCCAGATCGGTGCAGCCGAGTGGCTCTACGCCCAGCGCACGCAACAGCTGGTGCGACTCGACATCACCGTCTTGATTTGCATGCCAAAGCACGGCGCCAAAGCGACGCGGGTCGGTGAATCGCATCCGCGACTGCCCGAGCACGAGATCGACATGATCATGTTTTCCCGGCGGCGGATCATCAGACAGCATTCGCAAGTGGCCAGACATGCCGAGATGGATAATCAGTGAGCCATGCGCAAAATGCAGAAGCAGATATTTGCCGCGCCGCCCGGTTGCCAACACCCGTTGTTGTCGAAGTATCTGGGCAAGCCCCGTCGGAAATGGCCAGCGCAAGCCCTCGCGGCGCAAGATCACATCCGTGACGACTTGCCCCTCCAGGTGGGGAGCGATGCCGCGGCGGGTAACTTCTACTTCTGGCAGTTCTGGCATGCTGGGAATCGAAAAAGGCGATCTTGCTGGCGGCACGCGCCCTCCCCGGCTTTCGTCGTAAAATCATCTTGCGCTTGATCGACGAAGCGAAACCGGATCGCCTGTACAGGACAACTCTTGAAAAATTTCCCAGCCATTCTAACGCTCTCTGCATTACTTGCTCTTGCCAGCCCGCTGCATGCGGCTGAGAGCACCGCAGATGTGGAGCCCATTGACGTCCTGCCCGCAGTCGGTCTGTCCGAAGAGTTGATGTTCAGATATCTGTCGGCCGAGATCGCCCTTCAGCGCGGGAACGCATTTAGCGCCTACGCGACCATGCTCTCGATCGCGCGCAGCACAAGCGACCCAAGACTGGCCAGACGCGCGACTGAAATGGCGATGAGCGGCTCGCTGCCTGCGGAAGCCTTGAAGGCAGCACGTGTCTGGCACGAGATTGCTCCGCACTCTGAAGAAGCGTCGCAAGTGCTACTCGGCCTGCAGCTGCAATCGAACCGCCCTGATGAGGCAAAGCAGTCGCTGGCAGCCATGCTCTCCGGTAGCTCGCCAACGACACTGCCGCTTGCAATCGGCAATGTGCAGCGGCTGCTGTCTCGCCTTCCTGATCGCGCCCGTGCGGCTTCGCTGCTGAAGGAATTGCTGGAGCCTTACCGAGATGCGGTCGACGCACGACTGGCGTTGGCACAAATGGCGATGGTGAGCGGCGACCGAGCTGCGGCGATTAAAGAGCTGCAAAATACGCTGACGAAATTTCCTGCCTCGGAAATGGCTGCGCTGATGCTCGCGCAGATCGCCGAAGACAAGGCCGAGGCAACGAAAACGCTGGTCGATTTCTTGAAAAAAAACCCGAAGGCGCGCGAGGTACGACTGGCCTATTCGCGAATGCTGTTCGAGCAAGGCAAGATTGTCGACGCAAAAAAAGAATTCAAGACACTGCTGCAACAGACGCCGAATGACCAGACGGCGCTCTACGCGCTGGGTCTGTTGTCTGCCCAATCCAATGAGATGGCCGATGCAGAAAAATATTTATCCACCTACATCGCCAACCTGAAAGACCAGCCGGATCGCGAACGCGATGCGACTCAGGCGCTGATGGTACTGGCGCAAATTGCAGAAGATCGCAGTGACGAAGCCGGCGTCATCAAGTGGCTGCAGCTGGTTCCCGAGCTCGGTCAGAGCGGCGCGGTGAACGCCACGATCAAGCGTGCGCAGCTCCAGGCTAAAGCGGGCAAACTGGATGAAGCACGCAAGCTGCTCAACGAAGCGGATGTGAACAACGATGATGAGCGGGTGAAGCTGATCATCGGAGAGGCGCAGCTGCTCAAAGAATCGGGCAAGCTCGGCGATGCCACGCGTCTGATTGAAGACGCGCTCGAGCTGTACAAGAACAATATCGACCTCCTGTACGAGCTGGCGATGTTGGCAGAAAAAAACCAGCAGTTCGATCTCATGGAAAGCACGCTGCGCAAAGTGATTCAGCTAGCCCCGGACAGCCAGCATGCGTATAACGCATTGGGCTACTCGCTGGCCGACCGCAACCTGCGGCTGCAGGAGGCCCATGACCTGATCAAGAAAGCACTGTCGCTGGCGCCTGAGGATCCCTTCATCATGGACAGCATGGGCTGGGTCGAATTCCGTCTGGGCCGACTGGAAAGGGCTGAAGAGTTGCTCAGGCGCGCGTTTGCGATCAAGGCCGACCCGGAAATCGCCGCGCATTTGGGTGAAGTGCTGTGGGTGTTGGGTCGTGAGGAGGAAGCGAAAAAACTCTGGCGCAATGCCGGTGGCAAGGACTCAAAGAACGACACGCTCAAGAGCACTCTGAAGCGTCTTCAGGTAAAACTCTGACTTTTCCATGCGCGTGCTGATGCGGCTGACCATCATGTCGCTCGCGGCGCTCTTCAGCGTCTGCGCTCTCAACGCGTGCAGCACCTTCCCGTCGCCGACCACAGAGACGTCTCGACAGCAGCCATATCACGAGCGCATTGCGATCGGAGGCCGATTCTCGGTCAGCTATCAGCAAGAAGGCAGACCGCAGAGCGCGCAGGGTCGTTTTCAGTGGCGGCAGCGAGGCGAGGAGGTAGATATCGAGCTTCTGTCGCCGCTGGGGCAGACACTGGCCAGAATTCGACTCAGAGCCTTCATCGCTACCCTAGAGCGTCCCGGGCAAGCGGCGCGGTCGGCCAGCAGTGCCAGCGAACTAACCGAGGACATGCTGGGCTGGGCCATGCCTGCAGATGGACTGAAATACTGGCTGCAAGGCTACTTACAAGCGGCAACCCGAACTGGAGCGCCAACTGACACGGCATCATCCCCAGCAACGAGTGACGATGTTCGGGCCGGGGAATGGCAACTGCGCTATGTCAGCTGGCAGACCGCAGAAGGCGGCCGCCACCCGAAACGTATCGATCTTTTGCGCCGGTCGGCGGCCGCTGGCGAGCTCGGGCTGCGGCTCGTGATCGATGGCTGGGAGCCCGATTGATGGCCGCCCCGGAATATCTGCACGACTGTCCGGCGCCCGCGAAGTTAAATCTTTTCCTGCATGTGGTGGGCCGGCGGGATGATGGTTATCACTTGCTGCAATCAGTCTTTCAGTTGATCAGTCTGAGCGATATGCTGCACTTCGATCTGCGCGATGACGAACGTATCGTGCGAGTGACCGATGTACCAGGCGTGCCACAAGAAGAGGACTTGATCATCCGCGCAGCACGGCGCCTGCAACAGACTGCTACCGCGAGAGGCCTGTCGGTGCCCGGCGTCGATATTCGCATCGACAAGCGCATACCAATGGGCGGCGGCCTCGGTGGTGGTTCGTCTGATGCGGCCACCACCCTGATGGCGCTCAATGCCCTGTGGAAGCTTGAGCTGCCCCGTACCGAGCTGATGGCGCTGGGCGTGACACTCGGCGCCGATGTGCCTTTCTTCCTGCTCGGACAAAACGCCTTCGTCGAGGGGATTGGTGAACAGCTGACGCCGGTTGAAACGCCGGACGGCTGGTTCGTGGTGATACACCCCGGCGTGTCCGTGCCGACGCCGGCGATCTTCAGGGCGGCCGAATTGACACGTGACACCAAAGTCGTCAAAATAGCGGACTTTTCCGCGGGCCCACTCGGCTTTGGGAGAAACGATTTACAAGCGGTCGCCGCGCATGAATTTCCCGCCGTCGCAGACGCCCTGAGATGGCTGTCCCGGTGCGGTGAAGCGCGAATGACCGGCTCCGGCGCTTGTGTGTTCTGCCGCTTCGGCTCGGAACCCGAGGCAGATGCGGTGCTCCAGGCCCTGCCGCCAACCTGGCGCGGATGGCTGGTCAAGAGCCTGTCTGCCCACCCGCTGGTGTTGTCGTCTTGATCGAATTCGTCCTTGCGGAGATCTCCGCCGGACAAACGGTTGTGTAGGGGAATCGCCAAGTTGGTTAAGGCACTGGATTTTGATTCCAGCATTCCAAGGTTCGAATCCTTGTTCCCCTGCCATTTGAACCCGCGATCTCGGGCCGAAGCCGGATCGCGATGTTAAAAAAAACGTAATGTTTTTGATGAAGCCGCCAACGCGGGGAGTCCCCGGCCTTGGCGGCTTTTAAAACTTTTAACGCACTGTAGTCAGGGAATCCATGGTCCACGAGAACCTGATGGTTTTCACAGGTAACGCCAATCCGGAACTCGCTGCAGGCGTTGCTGCACAGCTGGGTATACCGGTAGGCAAGGCCGTCGTCACTCGCTTTTCCGATGGCGAGATCATGGTCGAGATCAATGAGAACGTGCGCGGCAAGGATGTGTTCGTCCTTCAGTCGACCTGCGCGCCAACCAATGACCACCTGATGGAAGTCATGTTGATGGTCGATGCGCTCAAACGCGCTTCCGCCGGACGGATCACCGCTGTGGTGCCTTACTTCGGTTATTCGCGCCAGGATCGTCGGCCGCGCTCGGCGCGCGTTGCGATCTCGGCCAAGGTCGTTGCCAACATGCTACAAGAGGCTGGCGTGGAACGTGTGCTGATCATGGATCTGCACGCAGATCAGATTCAGGGATTCTTCGATATCCCGGTCGACAACATCTACGCATCGCCTATCCTCTTGTCGGACCTGGTGAGCAAGACCTACGATGATTTGCTGGTGGTGTCCCCAGACGTAGGCGGGGTCGTTCGCGCCCGTGCGCTGGCCAAGCGGCTGAACTGCGACCTGGCCATCATCGACAAACGCCGCCCAAAAGCGAATGTGTCGGAAGTGATGAATGTGATCGGTGAAGTCGAGGGCCGAAACTGCGTGATCATGGATGACATGGTCGACACCGCGGGGACGCTGACCAAGGCCGCTGAGGTGCTGAAAGAGCGTGGCGCGAAAAAAGTTATCGCGTACTGCACGCATCCGGTGCTGTCCGGTGCTGCGGTGGAACGAATCGCGAAATCGCCGCTGGACGAGCTGGTGGTCACCGACACGATCCCGCTCTCGAACGAGGCGAAAAAAACTGCAAAAATTCGGCAGCTGTCGTGCGCGGCGCTTTTGGCAGAAACCATACGGCGTATTAGCAAGGGCGACTCAGTGATGTCGCTGTTTGTCGAGGATGAGGCCGGCAGTCAGCAGGAGCAGTAGAGCGTTATCGAATGCGGAGTCTTGTGATGATACTTGCAGTTACATGACTTCATTCAGGGACCTCTGGTCGCGGAGGACCCAAACCCAAGGGCGTAAGCCCGATCAGGAGTAAGACATGAAAGTTGTTGCATTCCCACGCACTGAGCAGGGGTCCGGAGCGAGCCGCCGCCTGCGCAGAGCTGGCCAAACCCCCGGCATTATTTACGGCGGTACGGCGGCACCGGTGAATATCGCGCTTGATCACAACGCGCTGTTCTATGCACTGAAAAAAGAAGCCTTCCATTCGTCGATTCTGGACATGGAACTCGATGGCAAAGCAGAGAAAGTGCTGTTGCGTGACTTCCAGATGCATGCATTCAAGCCGCTGGTTCTGCACGCTGATTTCCAGCGCGTCGATCCTAACCAGAAGATTCACATGAAGGTACCGCTTCACTTCGTGAATACCGAGGTGGCGCCCGCCGTGAAGCTCTCTGGCGGCATTATCAGCCATGTGCTCAATGAGCTTGATATCAGCTGTCTGCCAAAAGACCTGCCCGAGTTCATCGAGGTGGATCTCTCGACAATGCAAGCCGGTACCTCGCTGCATGTTTCCGACCTGAAGCTGCCCGCCGGCGTGGTCGCAATACAGGCAAAAGAAAATCCCACCGTCGCCACAGCGACCGTACCAGGCGGCGCCAAAGGTGATGGGGCGAGCGCAGACGAAGCGAAGTAATCGACCCGCCCAGTCCAGATCAAGGCCCGTCCATCGACGGGCTTTTTTCTGGGCGAGCGGTGCGCAGACTTTGTCGTCCTAGGCATAATCACACCAGCTATTCACGCCAACCATCATGTCCGTACGCCTGATCGCCGGTCTCGGCAACCCGGGAGCCGAATACGAACAAACCCGCCACAACGCCGGTTTCTGGCTGGTCGACGAACTCGCCCGCGGACAGTTGCGCCGCGAGACCAGGTTCTCTGGTCTCGCCTGCAAGTGCAAGATAGCGGGCGAAGATATCTGGCTGCTGGAGCCTCAGACCTACATGAATCGCTCGGGTCTTTCAGTCGCCGCGCTGGCGAGGTTTTTCAAAATCGACACCGAGCAGATTCTGGTGGTTCATGATGAACTCGACCTTGAGCCTGGTATCGCGAAGCTGAAAAAAGGTGGTTCGCCGGGTGGGCACAATGGGCTCAAGGATATCGACAGCGCGCTCGGCAGTCGCGACTATTGGCGGCTGCGCATCGGCATCGGTCATCCTCGCGCTCTGGGTTTGCAGCAAGCAGTCGTGGATTTTGTGCTGCACCGTCCGCGCGCAGAGGAGCAGACGCTGATCGATCAGGCGCTGGCGCGGAGTCTGAACATCATTCCTCTGCTCTGCGAGGGACGTTTCGAGCAAGCGATGAAGGAATTACACACCGTCCCCACACCATAAAATCACCGAACTTCGCTTTCAGCTTCGCCGATTAATTCCTCAGAGCAAGCTGCCTCTGTGTGTGGCACTGAGCGAGAAATTCACCCGCCGCGCATCTCGCTGCCGCCTGCCTGGACGACGTTTATTCCTCCTCTCTCTAATAAAGATCAAATTCCGCCAGCGCCCAAAATGAAAAAATTGGGCAATTGCTGGTTTGAATTTTCCTCGTTATCCGAGCATCATCGGAAAACGTATTCCGGCAAAAGACAAGGACTGCGGTTATTTGATTTCCGCAGAAAAATCACTGAATCAGGAATCAAGAATCAGATCAGCAATGCCCATTATCTGCCTGGAAATTTGTAAAAATATGATTCTATTTAGATAACTCTTGATTTATACTGTCCAACCTGACTAACGCGTGTCTTTACGCGGATGTTGAGATAAGGAAACCATCAATGGGGATCACCATGAACTCTTACAAGGAAATTCAAAACCAGATTGAAAGGCTGCAAAAAGAAGCCGAACAGGTGCGTAAAACCGAAGTGTCAAACGCTATTGCAGATATTCAATCGAAAATGCGCGAATTCGGCATTTCGCCCGAAGATCTGGGTTTTGCCGTGCGCAGCAAGCGCCTGCAAAAATCCGTTCGCAAACCTGTCGCACCAAAATACAGAAATGACGGTACCGGTGAAACCTGGAGCGGCCGAGGCAAGCCACCGAAATGGATGGCCGGGCGCGACAAGGCTCAGTTTCTCATTCGTGCCTGATCCGTATTTCAATCGGTCTGTCGACTAAAAAACTCATGAATCATGGCTCATGACGCATGACTCATGATTCATGACAAATGACTGAAAAATCACGATGAACGATGGCCGGAAATCGGCCATCGCGGGATTTTTCAGCAAGCACCTGGCCGCCCTCGGGCGGCTTATTTTTTTATCGTCATTGAGTAGCGCAGATCCGAGGGGGGAAGCTCTCTAAAAAATCATGCGTAATTATCGATACCGGATTCTGGTGAGCGACAAAAACAAAATGCGCAAATCCACCCATAAATTGGCCAGCGCCAGATACTGCTGCGCATACTCCAGCCGCCGGGGCAGAACCTTCTCGACATACGCCTGCTCCAATTCATCACCGGTCAAATCAGCCAATAATTGTGTTTCCTCAGCGAACTGTATCGTCGCTAAATCGAACAAACCCGGCTTTACGGACAACACCTGTTTTCTGACATCGCCGGGATAACAGCCCACATAGCGCGGCAATTCCACCCTGGGTCCTACCAGAGAAAAATCGCCGCGCAGCACGTTGATCAACAGCGGCCATTGCGCAATACCCGTACGACGCAGAAAACGGCCTGCAGGCGTCAGCTCCTCCCCATGGCACCCGCCTACGGTCTCCATCGCGTCAGGGTCGGCAATCGCGGTACGAAATTCCCATACCTTGACCATGCGCCCATTGCGACCGACGCGATGGGATTTCCTGAGCACGGGCGCTGAGGACTCGGCGCGAAGCAAAAGCAAAATGATCAAACCAAGGGGTGCAAGCAGGACAAGCGCCAGCAGGCTGAAGCTGACATCAATTAATCGTTTCATGTTTCAACCAAAGGATTCCGTAGATAAAAAAGGGCTGCTACTCACGCCAGCCTCCAACATTCAGCACCTTAACATTTCCTCATACAAGGCGAGTTAGCGCCCAGGGATGGGCGCATCGCGTCCCGATACAATAGCGCCTGTGCGAGGCATATCATGCGGCCAAGCGCCTTACATGAACGAGGTGAGAATTGAAAATAGCGATAGCGGGTTGCGGATATGTCGGCCTGTCCATGGCCGTGCTGCTCGCGCAGCGGCATGAGGTGGTCGCCTGCGACCTGAGCGAGGCGAGGGTCGAGCAGATCAACCGCAAGCACTCGCCGATCAAGGATCCCGATATCGAGCATTATCTGGCGACCCAGGCGCTGAATCTGCGTGCCACGACGGATCCGCGAGACGCCTTTGCCAGTG
>Ga0315902_10003027_pt1 | contig 25533 bp, 9 predicted proteins | sample LakEriMetagenome_9_FD_203523 | JGI IMG/M metagenome (GOLD analysis project Ga0315902, IMG submission 203523) | Freshwater fungal communities from buoy surface, Lake Erie, Ohio, United States - Buoy 12 MA117 | ecosystem: Environmental > Aquatic > Freshwater > Lake > Lake biofilm | place: USA... | reverse complement strand
GTATTATTTGCTCATTATCAACTGCAATTGTCTGCTCAGAAGTAAATGAATCTAACACGGCTCCACCTTTAGAAGCGTAGTGATAAATAATCCAACTTGCTGTATCAGCTCCATTTCCTGTTGCTGGGGCTACATAATCTCTGAACTTACACTCAAAATATCCTGGAGCCAAATTCAATGGATCCACTACTTTGATATTAATTGGGCCTTTACCATAATCATACGTAGGATTTGCATCGTATCCATCAGTCAATATTTTCGCTAATGTCGACGGCGTAAATTCAAGCGAACGATTTCCATTTCCATATCCGTCAATTCGGGTAATTTGTGGAGTTGTACCATATTCCGCCATTTGTAAAGTACCACCAGCCTCAGGAACAGGACTATGAGGAACTGCCTCGTATGCACTTATAGCTGTACCATCATAATTCAAACGAGAGGAAATATAAGGTATTTTCTGACCATCCAACAATTCAGCATCATTCGGGTCATATTTCTTAAATTCATTGTGAGCATAGGCCACAGCAACATAATAGTACGTTTTGTGATTTACCAATCTTCTTTGACCTTGTGCAAAAGCATCTTCCGTTAATCTAAATGAATGACGAATACCTTTATTCTCTCCATCAACTTTCTCAACAGGAACAGAAAAACCAAGGGCCTCATCAAATTCAAAGTTTATTAACCTAGAAATATCATTCTTGATATCACATTGAGCCACTAGTCTAGCCTTTGTTGGGTCAGCAATATCCGCAACAGAAACATCAGCACTTTTCAATTGGAAGATTTGATATCCTTCAAAACGATAGTATCTATCAACGGTTGGATCTGGAATATTCACCTCGTCTAATTCCTTATATCCTTCTTGATAGTTATTAGATGAAGATGGGTTTTCTAACATCAAGATTAATTCATTTTCTAATTCCTGAATTGTAACTTTTGGTGCATCAGGAGGAGAAAGAATTTTAAAACATGCATCAAACAATGCTTGAGCTTTAGTATCGGCTCTTTTCATTGCTTCAACGGACGCCATTAAACCACCATCCGTACTTCTACCATAGACAATACCAACGGTAATATTATTAATTGCTCCAGGTTTTAGAGTAAATGGACCAGCAGATTGAACAAAACGTCTGTCTCCCGGAGGATTGTTATTTGTTGACTCATCCCAACCATCAGGAAAAGCACCTGACATATCTTGACCACTTGTTGACCAATGCAATGGGTCTGAAGTTCCTGGAAACATGTAGCTTGACTCTGTTGTAGAAACACCAGTTGAACCCGTATAACCTAATCCACCATAGAACATCTGAGATCCATTTGCCCAATTACCTTTCATAAAGTTATAGTATTCAGCAGCAGGCCCTGGGTCATTGTAGGGATAAGCAGAGGTAGAAGTATAATATGTAAATCTTCTCATTCCAAATCGCTCATTGTCCACAATACCATCACTATATCCGATACCAATACCTTTGTAAACAATTCCACCATTTGAAAGAGCGTCTGTTACTGATGGAGTTACTAACGTTTGAGTAGCATTATCTATATACGGTCCAACATTATCAATGCCATCGGCATCTTGATAAGGACCTTCAAAAAAGTCACAACCTACTGCAGGTGGATTCTCGCCATAACCAGGACGACCTCCATCACTTTCGTCATTCAAATCACCGTTATACATGTATCCTAAACCTCTAGAAACATCACATCCCGTGTAATCATCAGCATAATTCCCCACATCCGCATCCAAATATTGCGAAAAGTAAGTATCTTGTAATGTTTGTGTACCTCTATTAATTAACTCATAATTGTAAAATGTCATTCTGTTTATTTCATCATTGGTAGCAAAAGCAAACGCCTGAGCACGTATTTCCATACCTATTGGGTCACCATTTGTTTCAGTATGAATATTTCCCTTATCATTGAAAACCCACCAATGTGTTTCATCACCGTATAAAGATACTCGACGATCAACACCACATTCAATATCATCTCTTCCAAGAATATCATCATACCAAGGATGATCTCCACTATCTGGATTATAATTACCATCACCATCACGATCATAAAATGGCGCTAAAAAATAGTCTTGACCTCGAGATACATCTCCATGAGCAGGCCATCCATAGATTCTATTTAATTCATCATTGGTAGGAACAGTTATATCATCACAACCTTCAGTTGTAACGCCATTATTACATTCCCACCAAATATTGAATCGAATCACCTCAGCCTTGCGGATAGTATAAAATTTATCATAAGCCAAACACTGATCTGGATCAATATTCGCTTCACCAAAATCTCGAACAGCATCATCTCCAACAGGAACACCCGGATTGTAATTACCCGTACCTGGTGTTACGGTTAAAGGTCCAGGCCAAAAATCATTACCTTGGCGGTACCTCAAAGCTGCAAGTTTTAACTGTCCATTAACATCCGTTCCCCCCATCCATAAAGCACCTGCAAAAATTACAGTCAGACCACTATTCTTTGGGATTTCGTATGCTGCAACACCTGCTTGCCTATTTTGAAACATACTACCTCCTTGCTCAATTAATGCTTTCACATCATTGAATTCCATATAAAGCTTAGCAGTTGCGGGACTACAATTAGCTCCTTTGGGCTTGGACACGGGTTTATTACTCTTATCATTTGGACCATAATATCCAAATACATTACTAGATATAATTGTGAACCCCAATAAAACTGCAAATAATTGCTTTTTCATATCACTTTTGTTTTTATACTATTTCTTAAAAATCAAATTTTACTCCTAATCGAATTGTTCTAGGAACACTAATATTAAATGGGTTTTGAACCTTCATTGCATAATAGTCTCTGAATGCTTGTTCATCAATTTGGTTTTGAATTGATGTCTGACTTGCAGCAGCAGCTAAATAACCGTCATCATCCCAATTACCTGTAGCTCTGTAAACACCAAGAATATTAAACTGATTGAAAAGGTTTGTAACACGCAGATAAACATTTAAGAAAGTAACTTTCTTTTTGTTATCATCTTTACCAAATTCAATATTAAATGTTTTATCTAATTGAACATCTAATCGATAAGTCCAAGGCAAACGAGAACCATTTAGTGTTCCGCTCAAACCAGCGTTCAAATTACCAATTCCTTCATCTGTAATAAATGTTTGTGCAGAATAAGGAGAACCTGAATTAATATTTGTAAAGATATTTAAACCAGTATTTTCTAGAATTCTCAAATTACCTAAAACTGGACCATTATAATTTTCACCTTCACCATAACGATAATCAAACGTTACATTAAATGCGTGACGTTGATCAAAATCATAAGGGAAAATATTTCTTAGATTCGGTAACCCTGCATTGATTAAACCTGATGCTGTTGTCGCATTCGACCCAGTTCCATCTGCAAACTGAAGTGTATAGGCCGCTGTTAAACGCACATTACCAGTCTGACGTAAATCATAAGAAACTGTCAAACCTTTTACTGTACCAAAATCACGGTTTCCGTAGGTTTTATAAGTTGCAGGATAAGCTTCAAACATATTCACTAATTGTACATTGTTACGTTGTTCTCTATAGAACGCAGAAATCTTAAGTGAGGAGGTGCGAGATAAAACTTGTTGAAAACCTAGTTCATAATCAACGGTTGTTTCAGGCTTCAAATTTGCGTTATTGATAACCGCATTTCTGGATTGAATATACTGATATTCATATGGATTAAATCTGAATCCAGTGGTTGGTCTTTTCGTCAATACATCATAATGAGCAAAGAAAGATGCTTCATCAGAAATTGGAAAAGAGAATGCGATACGGGGCATTACATTAATTTGAGCCTTGTAATCTTCAAATGCTGTTTCATTTGGTGTCTCTTGCGAAGGGTCAACCAACCAAGGTGCGATACCAGCTGCACCTCTAATTACTTTAGGATCCTCAACTGGAGTTCCAGAAGCATTAAACCAACTCATACCCGTTCTAAAACCATTAATTGCGGAAGGATTGTTTACATCATTCACGTAAACAACGTAATCGTCACCCATACCAGCAGGTAAATTAACCCAAGAGTATGCAGTTGGATCAGATTCTTTTAATGCTCTTGCCTCTTTAACGCTTAGAGCATTAAAAAACAAGTATGGATCTTTCAATACAGGTTGATTCGCATCAAATACATCCACTCGAACTCCTACATTGAATACGATATCCTTGAATGCAAATTTGTCCATTAAATAACCAGCCATATAAACAGGTTGGAAAGCTCCAACAAATCGTTTGTAATTTCCATTAGCGTCATATTCATTAAAGTACTTGTTAATATCGGTATTTCCTCTTACTTTTTTACCTGTGTGATCATATCCCCAATACGATACAAAAGAATTTCCTTGATTTAACAATTCATCCGGAGAAAACATATCAAATTGAAAAATATTTGGATCGTACTGATCAATATCTACAAAATCATTTCCAGCAGGATCTAAACCTAAATTCTTTCTTAAATTGTAATCAAAAAACGATTGATTGTCATTGTTTTCCTGACCACCATACTGTCCTGTTCCAGAAGTTGATGCGTATCCGGTATTAAGTCTTTCGTAGGTGATTGCCTTGAATGACCCCGAATCAGAAAGAATACCACTATTCAGATTTAATTCATCAATATGGAAATTAGCTAATTGTCGTGCAATAGACCATATTCCAACCGGACCAAAATCACCACTTGTCCAACCTCGGTCTACACGTTGCTCATATTCAAAACCAAGAGAAATATTGTGATCTCCGATTGATACAGCTCCAGAACCAGTTACACGAAACTGATTATTTTCTGATTTACCAAATCCATTGTAAGGAGAACCAATATTACTCCAAATACCATAAACACTGGAAGGAGAATCTCCATTTCGCAATGCATTACCTTGTTGAATTTGAAACAAGTTCTCGTAACGTCCAATAGGGTTTCCTTGATAAATATCAAAATATTGGGTCGTTATTGCAGCTAATGCTGCGTTCGTTTCTGATGGTGTAAATGCAACCTCAACATCTTTAAAACCATTGTGAACATACGTTTGAGTAACGGGATCAAATTCATAAGATGGTCTTCTTGATGTTACGAACGTTCCAACATGACCATAGTTGAAAATATTGTATCCGTGTTTTGCATCATAAAAATCATCTGTTGAACGAGAGAAGTCAACCATTAAGTTGTAATTCGCCGATTTAATTTTAGATGCTGAACCTTCTTGCTTGTTTACAAAACGCTGAGTTAAACGACCAAAAACTCTCCAGTCTAAAGAATTGTAAACACCATAATTCGTAAAGTTCAACAAGGATCCTGTGTAACTGTAGTTCGTTCCTTGACTGTAATTCAATGACCCACCGAAAGTAAGGTTAACAGTTGGACCTGTGTTGACATCAAGTTTAAATTGCCCGGCTATTGTACTTGAACCTGCATTCATTCTCCAGGCTGTTTTCTCAAAGTCAGACTCTCTTAAAAACAAGGCATTGTGAAATGTACCAAAACCGGTTGAAGTTGGTCTAAGCGGATTAGTCAATAAATCATCTCTTACATCTTTTTTAATTCGGTAGCTTCCTCCAGCAAGAGGACGATTATCTAATTCGTTGGTATAATTTACAGAAGCCAAAAATCCTAATCTCGGTTTTGTTTTCTTACCTGTTGAATCTTTTTGCATCCATAGCGGACCTGAAAGCATTCCTTCAATTAGGTTATAACCAAATTTGTCTAAACCAAAAACTTTTCCATCATAACCATCCGCGTCGGCACCTTTAAGATAAAAACCAGAAGTAACTCCTTCTATACTACCAAAATATTTTGCTGAAGGACCTCTGGTAGTAACCGCGATAATACCTCCCGTAACATCTCCATAGTTGGCAGGAACACCACCAGTGATTACTGAAACCTCTTCAAGAGAAGACTTAGGAAGATTAGAAGATCCACGAACTTTAATTCCATCAATATAGAAGTAAGTACCATCTGATCGAGAACCGCGAACTGAAATTTCACCTGATCCTTCATTCGTATTTACACCACCGACTGTTGATGCCACTCCTGCTGCCGAACGAACTGGTAATCGACCAATATCTTCACGAGTTACCGTACCTCCTGAGGCACCACCATCTTTATCAATTAATGGAACCTTATAAACAACGATTTTGAATTCCTCTAACTCTCTTACGTCACTAGGTTTCGTCATTTCAATATTATCCAAGAAAGAAATTTTATCACCAATAACTTTAAAACCAGTTACTTTATATGGCTGATAACCATCAGAGTTCGTAACCTCAACATCATAAGTTCCGGGTGTAATACTATTGATTTGAAAATCCCCTTTTTCATCCGTAGTAGCTCCAGCCTTTGTGGAACCATTTAAAATCAACTTGACTTTACAGAATTCCAAACCGACTTTTGTTTTTTCATCTCTAACTGATCCTTTTACTATTCCTAACCCTGTTTGAGAAAAAGAATAACTAACTGTTAATAAAACAGTTACTAATGATAGTGTAATTTTTTGTAACATAAACAACAATTAACGTTTAGATAGTTTCACCCAATATTGGGCGTAAATATAGAAAAAAAAATTCCCTCATTAAAAAAATGTTAAAAAAATTATCTTTTTTTTCATTATAATACTATTTGAATCCAATCGATATAAATAAGTTGTTATAGATTTGAAAGATGGAGAACTCATTTCATATTTTTAATAACGTATTTTTGGCCATTGTAGAGGTGGATGCAATCAAACAAGATATTCCACAAAAAGCGACAGAAGTCACACGTGCATCTCTCAAAAGAACAACAGAAATAGAAGGTGTCAAATCTTTGATGAATAAATATTTACCAAACAAGACATTAGGTTACAACCGTAATGGAAAACCATTTATTCAAGAAGGAGGATACATCTCAATTAGTCATAGTAAAAGCTTGATAGGTTTGGCTTGGAGCTCAGAACTTAATATCGGATTGGATATAGAAGAAATTACTCAGAAAATTGAAAAAATTGAAAATCGATTCCTTCATCCTGCTGAAAAAAAAATTGCAATTAATCAAAAAGTAAAAACAATTATTTGGTGCATTAAAGAATCAATGGTTAAAATTCTAGATAATAAATCTATCAACTTCAAAGAAAATCTGCTCGTAATGACTGGCACGAATGCGCATGAATGGAAATGTGTGGTTTTGGATCAAATTGAAAATAAAAATCATTCAATTTATATCTTTACCACATTAGAAATCAAAAATAATATTGTTTGCATCCATACCAAAACCGAATTAAACAAATGAATCAAATCAACCTGGATTTAAGTAAAAAAAATCAAATAGCCATCCTATTGGATCCTGAAGAGACCAATTCAATTCTTCAATTTATCAATGGGATATCCCAAATCGAACAAAACCTTATTGACTATCTTTTTATCGGAGGTAGCACGGCAACAAGAGCCCAAATAGAACAAACAATAGTATTATTGAAAAAAAATACAAAAATTCCATTAATCATATTCCCAGGTTCACCTGAACAGTTCTCAAACCAAGCAGATGCCATTCTGTTTTTAAGTTTAATCTCAGGAAGGAATCCATATTATTTAATTGATAGTCAAATTCAGGCGGCAACTGAAATCTATAATTCGGGTATCAGTACCATTTCAACTTCTTACATTTTAATCGATGGAGAAAACATAAGTTCGGTTGAAAAAATCAGCAAAACAAAACCCATTAACTCAGGAGACATCTCTCTCATCTATAAAACAGCTTTGGCAGGTAAACTTATGGGGCATCAAGCCATTTATCTCGAAGCTGGAAGTGGTGCAAAAACAACTGTTCCTTACACAGCCGTTGAGCAATGTTCTCACATAACAGAAATTCTAATCGTAGGCGGAGGAGTTAGAACCATAAAACAAATTGAAGAACTTCATAAATATGGAGCAAAAATAGTCGTTATTGGAAACCATATTGAAAGTGATCCAGAATTCATTCATGAAATTCAAGATTACAAGAAAATCAATCCTACTTATTAATATGCAAAATTAATTTACCACTAAAGATTCCTAACAGACATTAATTCCCCCTGTATGATCATTGCTAACAATTGACTGTGTATATATAAGACTGGTTTAAGGTGTAGGATAGTTTTACTCGAACTAATTTCGTAATATCTGATATACTATATGGCAGAAAACGAATACATACCTGAACAAGAATCAGAAGTTGAAGATCTTTTTGAAAACGTCGCTAAGCGTTCAAAGCAAAATAAAAGCGAAAAAAAATCCACAACTTCGAAAAAGCAAGATAAAATTGAGCCGAAGTTAAAGTCAATAAAATTTGACAAAGAAAAATTCAAAACAATTGCTGGTACAGTTTTACTCATCAGTTCAATTTTTATTTTTATTGCCTGTCTATCTTACTTATTCACTTGGAAAAATGATCAAGACAGAATATTAAACAAATCCTTTTTTGAATTCATGTTCGGCAACGATACTACACCTGTCGATAATTGGCTTGGTAAATTTGGAGCATGGGTATCACATACCTTTATTTACGGATTGTTTGGAATATCCTCCTTTGCTTTTTCTTTCGTTTTATTTCTTGTAAGTTTTAAAATACTATTTAATAAAATATTATTACCTCTTCAAAAAACGTCAATAAGGACATTGATTATTGGAGTTTGGGCCTCCCTATTCTTGGGCTATTTTGCTTATTCCGTCAATTATCTTGGAGGAAGCATTGGTTTCTACACAAATCAATGGCTGAGCCTCACTATCGGTAACATTGGGACATTTATTCTTCATCTTGCCAGCTTGTACGTCATTATCACCATTCTTTTTAAACCCAACTATAATTTTCTGTTCTCATTAATTCAAGATAAGAAAAAGGATATTTCCTCAATAAATAACAAAAATGAAAATTCAATTAAACCACAAAAAGACCATGACTTTCATGTTGTTAATCCTATAAAAGATGAAGAAATTGAAAATGAATACATATCTGAAACAATAGAGTTTGACGAATCAGAAGATGAATTGATAGAAGAAATTAGTCAAAACGAAGCAGTAGAGATTGAATTAGAAGCTCCTGATACCATTGAAGAAACAGAGGGTGAATTTGAAATAGAAGTACCTCAAAATGAATACATTGAACCGTCAAAACCAGTAGTTAATTCAATTGATTCGTCGGAGGTTTCGCAAGCTGAGAGACTCGTACAAGAATTTGGAGAATATGACCCTAAAATGGATCTCTCTGACTACACTCTTCCAGCTATTGATTTACTCAAAGATTATGGCGGAGGCGTCGTAAACATCAACAAAGAAGAACTTGAAACAAATAAAAATAGAATTGTTCAAACCTTATCTCATTACAAAATTGATATTTCAAAAATCAAAGCAACGGTCGGACCAACAGTTACATTATATGAAATTGTTCCAGCACCAGGAGTAAGAATATCAAAAATCAAAAATTTAGAGGACGACATTGCATTAAGCTTAAGTGCACTCGGAATTCGTATCATTGCTCCTATTCCAGGTAAAGGAACAATTGGGATTGAGGTGCCAAATTCGAATCCTGAAATGGTCAGTATGCGTTCGTTAATTGCATCTGAAAAGTTTCAAAATTTTGATGGTGAATTACCTGTTGTAATGGGTAAAACAATAACGAACGAAACATTTGTTTTTGACCTTACAAAAATGCCTCACTTGTTGGTTGCAGGTGCCACAGGTCAAGGGAAATCGGTTGGATTAAATGCCATTTTGATATCCATATTATACCGTAAACATCCCGCTCAAATAAAATTTGTACTTGTTGACCCTAAAAAAGTTGAATTAACGCTTTACAACAAAATTGAACGTCACTTCCTAGCTAAACTACCGGGAGAAGAAGATGCAATTATTACAGATACATCGAAAGTGGTTAACACATTAAATTCATTGTGTGTCGAGATGGATGATCGTTACGGTTTATTGAAAGATGCTGGAGTAAGAACAATCAAAGAATACAACGAAAAATTCATAAAGCGTAGATTAAATCCCGAAAATGGTCATCGCTATTTACCTTATATTGTGGTTTTAATTGATGAGTTCGCCGATTTAATTATGACTGCAGGTAAAGAAGTAGAACATCCAATCGCTCGAATTGCTCAATTAGCACGTGCCATAGGAATTCACTTAATTGTTGCAACGCAAAGACCATCTGTAAACGTTATAACGGGTATGATAAAAGCGAACTTTCCTGCAAGAATTGCTTTTAGAGTGTTGTCAAAAATTGATTCAAGAACTATTTTGGACGCTTCAGGAGCTGATCAATTAATTGGTAGAGGAGATATGTTAATCTCTACAGGTTCGGACATGAAACGATTACAATGTGGATTTGTTGACACAGATGAAGTTGAGGAAATCTGCGAATTTATTGGATCACAAAGAGCGTATCCAGAAGCACTAATTTTACCAGAATATCACGGTGATGACAATGAAGCTTCAGGAGACTTTGATATGTCTGAAATTGATCCCATGTTTGTAGATTCAGCAAGAATCGTTGTAATTAGTCAACAAGGTTCAGCAAGTTTACTCCAGCGTAAATTAAAACTGGGTTATAATCGTGCAGGAAGAATCGTCGATCAACTCGAGGGAATGGGTATAATCGGAGCCTTTCAAGGTAGTAAAGCACGCGAAGTTTTGTTCTCTGATGTTGAATCTCTGGATGAATTTTTGAGAACAAAAGGAATACTTTAGGATAATTAACACTCATTTTTATATTTTCTGTCCATTCTTTCATTTAAAGGAGTTACCTTTGATGTCCAATTTTTGAAGCTACGGAATGATAGATTTTGATTTATATGAGGCGAAGGAATTATATCCATTCCAAGAAACAACGGTAATTTCCATCCTTGATGAACTTCGAGAAAACGGGAATAATTTCAACCTTTTGTACCAGTTACCTACTGGAGGAGGAAAAACTGTTATTTTTTCAGAGTTAACCCGTCGTTATATTGAAGAATTCAATAAGAAAGTTTTAGTTCTAACCCATAGAATTGAACTATCTATTCAAACTTCAAAACAATTAGATTCGCGTGGTGTCAATTCCAAAATCATCAATTCTGAAGTAAAATCTCTCCCAGATCAAGACGATTTTTCGTGTTTCATTGCAATGGTTGAAACATTGAATAACCGACTAAATGAAAACAATCAATTCTTAAAGAACATAGGTCTTGTAATTGTAGATGAAGCACATTATAATAGTTTCAGGAAATTGTTTCAGTTTTTTGAAGGATGCAACATTCTTGGAGTTACGGCTACCCCACTTAGTAGTAATAAAAGTCTACCATTAAAAGATAATTACAACAAATTAGTCGTTGGTGAAAGCATTGCCGGTCTTATCGAAAGAGGATATTTGGCAGATGGAAAAACCTATACCTACGATGTAAATCTTCAAGGATTGAAAATTGGAACGCATGGAGACTTTACAGTAAATAGTATGGATACTGTATATGGAAATCACTTTATGCAAGAAAAATTGATCTTCGCTTATGAAGAGATTGCCAAAGGTGAAAAAATATTGATTTTTAATGCTGGAATAGAAACGTCAAGAAAAGTTGAAGAAACGTTTAAAAAACTAAAGTATAACATCAAACACCTGGATTCTACCTTTAGTGACAAGGATAGAAAAGACATCGTGAAATGGTTTAAGGATACTCCAGATGCCATATTAACTTCGGTAGGGATTCTTACGACAGGATTTGATGAACCAAGTGTTGAAACAATTATTCTAAATCGTGCGACACGTTCATTAACTCTTTACCATCAGATGATCGGAAGAGGTTCAAGAAGATTACCCAATAAGAGTGAATTCAAAATCATTGATCTTGGTAATAATGTTCGTCGTTTTGGTTATTGGCAAGACTACATTAACTGGCACGATGCGTTTCGTTTTCCGGATCGATTCTTAGAATCAAGAGTTTCTGAATTGGAAGATTTACAATTTGAAGTAGAATACGAATTTCCACGACACTTTAAAGAAATTTTGAATATTGAAAAATTGCAATCTTTTAGTATAGCCGACGCTTATTATTTTGCAATCGATAATGGCAGTAAAGGAAGAATCGCTATTGATCAATCTATGGAAAATCATGCAGATGTAATTTCTGAAGCAACAAGAGATATTCACGAAGCTATTAAGTTCATTCAATTGTTACAAGATCATATCGAACATCGGCTTAAGCATTATTCGAAATGTATTTCCAAATGTACCCCAAATTATATCAAATATTTGATCGAAACATACAATCGCCAATTAACTCAAAAATTACGTGTCGAATTAGACAATGATGAATAAATTCATTAATTTTAAAGTATGAAATTGTTTCTTATTATCTGCTTTACATCGATGATTTTCATTTCATTTGGGCAATTAAAAGCCTACATGGACACGAAACAGTTTTATGACCCTGCGATCGGAAATTATGCTGAAATATATATGCAATTCGTTTCTTCGAGCCTAAAATATGAAGGAAAAGAAAATGGCCTTCAGGGTAAAGTTGCAGTTCGTTTAACCGTTTCAGACAACGATTCTATTCATTTTTCAGATTTATATCTGTTAGAATCACCTCTGATGAAGGATAGTATAGTTGAAGATTTTTATGACGTAGTGCGATTTTCTATTCGACCCGGCACATACAAACTAAAAGTAGAACTTTCAGACGTTTTGAACGAAAAATCAAAAGCGATACAAGCGGAAAGTGATTTGACAATTGGAGATTTGAGTAATGGAGTATCGATTTCAAATCTAGAAATAGCAGAATTTGCGAGACGTTCCAATGATAATAACAACTTCTGTAAATCAGGTTTTTACATATTACCTCGGTTGACAAATTATTATCCTAGCGAGTTGAATAAAATTCCAGTCTATTTTGAGGTGTACAATTCAAACTCAATTCCATTAGATTCTCAATTTGTATTAAAACAACAAATAATTAATTCTGAAACGAAAGAAGAATTAATTGATTTCGAAATATTTTCTAAACATACAAAAGGTTCCGTTGTTCCAATTATTCGAGGAATTGATATTTCAACATTACCTTCTGGTAAATATGATTTAATATTCACAGTTCTAGACCGCTCCAGAAAAGAATATCAATCTCAATCATACAATTTTGAACGAACGAATTTGATGGATCAAAACATAAATATGGAAAACTTAGTTTTGGATCCCGCTTTCCAACAGTCAATAACCAACGACAGCATTGAATTTTATTTGGAAAGTCTCATCCCTATTGCAAAACAAAACGAAATATTGAATATCATATCAACTTTAAAATCTAAGAATGAAGAAAAATCAAGAAAGCACATTCAGGCATTTTGGGTAAAAACAAATGAAATTAATCCCTATGAAGCATGGATTTCTTATAAACAACAAGTACAATTCGTTCAGAAACTATATTCGAACAACTTTCAAGATGGTTATGAAACAGATCGTGGTCGCGTTTATTTGAAATATGGAGCCCCAACAACGGTGGTTCAAAAAGAAACATCCCCTTCAGAATATCCCTATGAAATCTGGCAATATAATAAAATTGGCATTTTCAGCAACAAACGTTTCATTTTCTATAATCCTGATTTAGTGAATAATACCTATCGATTACTTCATTCAGATATGTTAGGAGAAATTAAGAATCAAGGTTGGCAAGCTGCCTTATCAAAAAGAAATACAGTGAACGGATCTGTGGATAATCCAAACATGTATAACCAGGATCATTTTGGCGGAAATAGTAATGATTTATTCAGACAATACTAAGTGAAATCTGTTGCGGTTGCCATATTAAATTTTAATGGAAAAAATCATTTAGAGCAATTTCTACCTTCCGTTGTTGATTTTTCGAACGAAGCTACTATCTATGTTATTGATAATGCATCAACAGACGAATCTTTACGATTTTTAGCTCAAAATTATCCAGAAGTAAAAATCATTCAAAACACTCATAATTTAGGGTTTGCTGGCGGATACAACGAAGGAATGAAAGCTATTTCGGAGGACTTGGTAATGTTATTAAACAGTGATGTCGAAGTAACTGAAAACTGGCTTGTTCCATTGATTCATAGCATGAATGATAGTCGTGTCGCGGGTTGTCAACCTAAAATAAAATCTTATCTTAACAAAACAAAATTTGAACATGCGGGTGCTTGTGGAGGCTTTATAGATAAGGACTATTTTCCATTTTGCAGAGGGCGAATTTTGAACCAAATCGAGGAAGATCTTGGTCAATACAATACCAAAGAAGAGGTGTTTTGGGCTTCAGGAGCCGCATTCATGGTTCGGAATTCTGTATTTAAAGAAATGGAGGGCTTTGATCCTGATTTTTTTGCTCATATGGAGGAAATTGATTTGTGCTGGAGAATCCAACGAAGTGGAAAGAAATTTTTAGTCGTTCCTGAATCAGAAGTTTATCATTTAGGTGGAGGTACATTAGGATATGAATCTCCGACTAAACTTTATTTGAACTTTCGGAATAATTTATTCATGTTAATAAAAAATCATCCTGGTTATTTATTCCCTAAACTATTCAAAAGAATGACATTAGATGGGCTTGCGGCAATCAAATTCCTGACGGAAGGAAAATTCAAATTATTCTGGGTTGTTTTTTTAGCCCATGTTGCAATCTACGTTAACTTTTCAAAGTTTTATAAAAAAAGACGTGCCCTGCACAAATTAAATCAGAAACCAAAAGGAATTTACCAAGGAAGTATTATTTGGGCCACAATGATTCAAGGAAACAAAAATTTTTCAAGTTTGAATCAAAGAAAATGGATAATCTAACAAATTACATATTATGAAAATCGAACAAATTTACACAGGATGTTTAGCGCAAGGAGCCTATTACATCGTATCAGAAAATGAAGCGGTAATTATTGATCCACTAAGAGAAACTGAACCATATATCCAACGCGCAGAAAAAGATGGAGTCAAAATCAAATTTGTACTTGAAACACATTTTCATGCCGATTTTGTTAGCGGACACATTGATTTGGCACAAAAAACCGGTGCCACTATTGTTTACGGCCCAAATGCAAACCCCTCCTACCCTGTTCATAATGCTACGGATGGCGAATTAATTCATTTTGGTAAGCTAACTATCAAAGTTTTGCATACTCCCGGTCATACCATGGAATCCACATGTTATTTGCTTTTGGATGAAAACGGAAAGGAAACAGCGCTATTTTCTGGCGATACTTTATTTATTGGAGATGTTGGGAGACCAGATTTGGCTCAAAAAGCTGCATCTATGACACAAGAACAACTCGCAGAACTACTTTTTCACTCATTGCGAAATAAAATTATGACACTTCCAGATGACGTCATGGTGTACCCAGCTCATGGAGCAGGTAGCGCATGTGGAAAGAATATGTCCAAAGAAACAACAGACACTTTAGGTAACCAAAAGCGAACAAATTATGCACTCAGATCAAATATGACTGAAGCGGAATTTGTGAGAGAATTAACGGATGGTCTACTTCCACCTCCCGGATATTTCGGAATGAACGTAGCCATGAATAAAACAGGTTATGATTCGATTGATTCCGTGATGAAAAGAGGACTTACTCCAATAGCTGTTGAAACCTTTGTTACGCTAATGGAAGAAACGGAAGATATTGTATTTTTAGATACTCGCAATTCAGCTGAATTTGCTAAATGTTTTATTCCGGGTACCATTAGTATTGGTTTGGAAGGACAATTTGCTCCTTGGGTTGGGGCATTAATTCCAAATGTGAATCAAAAAATTGCTTTGGTGATCGAAACTGGTAAAGAAGAAGAAACTGTTAAACGACTTTCGAGAGTTGGATATGATCAAGTTGTCGGTTATTTAGATGGCGGAATTGAAGCGTGGAAAAATAAACCATTGCCAACTGACCATATTGATCGAGTTTCAGCAGAAGAATTTGAAAATGAATTAAAAGATAATCCAATTGTTTTTGACGTTCGAAAACCCGGGGAATACGAAGCTGAACATGTTGAAAACGTGCCAAATGTTCCACTTGATTTTTTGAATGAAAATATGGAAGCATTTCCAAAAGATAAAGCGTTTATTTTACATTGCGCAGGAGGATATCGCAGTATTATCGCTGCATCTATTTTAAAGGCTCGAGGTTACAGTGACCTCAAAGATGTAATTGGTGGTTACGGTGCCATTAGCAAAACGAACATTAAACGAACAAATTTTGTTTGTCCATCAACATTAAAGTAAATCATGGAATACAATAACTTAGGAAAAACAGGACTTCAAATCAGTCGATTATCACTTGGATCTTGGCTAACATTTGGAAAACAAATAACGGACGACAAGGCGGAGCGTTTGATGGAAATCGCTTATGATCATGGAATTAATTTTTTCGACAATGCAGAAATTTATGCACGTGGTCAAAGTGAAATCGTAATGGGTAAAATCTTAAAGAAACTCAATTGGTCACGAGATAGTTACTTGGTGAGCAGTAAAGTATTTTTTGGTATTGGAGGTCAATGGCCAACTCAAAAAGGGTTGAGTAGAAAACACATTGTAGAAGCATGTGAGCAGGCGCTGAAACGTTTTCAGCTTGACTACCTTGATTTATATTTATGTCACCGCCCGGATAAAAATACTCCGATCGAGGAAACAGTTTGGAGCATGCATCAATTGATCATGCAAGGTAAAATTTTGTATTGGGGAATGAGTGAATGGAGTGCTCAGGAGATCATGGAAGCACACATGTTTGCCAAACAAAATCATTTAATAGGCCCCATTGTTGAGCAACCTGAATACAATTTATTTTGCCGTAATAAAGTGGAGGTTGAATTTTCTCAACTATATAAAACAGTTGGACTGGGGACTACTATTTGGTCTCCTTTGGCGAGTGGCGTATTAAGTGGTAAATACAATAATCAATTTCCGGATGGAACGCGTTTAGGAATTGAAGGATTGGAGTGGTTGAAAGAAAAAAATATCACCCTTGAAAAAATTGAAAAAGCCAAAAAGCTGGAAATATTAGCCAAAGAACTTGGACTATCTTTACCAGTATTGAGCATTGCCTGGTGTTTGAAAAACAAGAATGTGAGTACGGTAATTTTGGGAGCGAGTAAGGAAGCTCAGTTGGAAGAAAACTTAAAAGCACTTGATGCACAACATTTAATTACCGACGAAATTATAAATCAAATTGAGCAAATCATTGAAAACAAACCTGTTTTTCCTGCTTTTTAGATTAATTGTAAAAGTATATTTGTAATAATTTCATATCCAAAATTCTATTTTTTTTAGTCGAATTTGATGAATTTTATTTGAATAATTTTTTTTCTAGTTATAAAAATTTCCTTTTTATTAACAATTAATTGTTGTAAATTTACCGTCTTATTGTAAAAAATGTATCGGCATAAAATATAGTTGCTTTACATTAAATAAGACAACTGTTATGATTTTTACACTTTTAACAATTTTGTGTATTTATTGTTTTGTGTTGTATAAAATTTTTTTAATAAATTAATGTATTGATAATTGGATTTTAAAAATTTTAAAATATATTTTTTTGTTTCCGTATTATTTGCCTATTCGTCAAATTTTAGTACAATTTTTTCTCAATGTGGCTCAATAAATATAGGAAATGATATTTTTTCTTGCATCGGTTCAAATGTGACAATATCCTCTAGTATAACTGGAGGAGGGAATGGGGGGGGGAATACATTCGTATGGTTTCAAAACGGGACACAATTAGCAAATACAAATCCGAACTTAACTATAAATAATATTAATGCAGCGAACGCTGGTACCTACATCGTACAGTATTTCAATAATAACAACTTTTGTGATGCTGACACTGTAGTGGTGAACCCCTTCAGTTTGACCACTCAAAACATTAATGCGTGTGTTGGATCCCCCATAAATCTTAGTGTTGATACAAATTTTATTTTACCATACTCAGGGTCCACTAGTTTTTCGTGGACAGGACCAAATGGTTTTTCATCAAACCAGCAAAATCCAACCATTACTAATCCAACCCTTCAAGCAGCTGGCACCTATAATGTAACCGTTACATCCAATGGTTCAACTTGTACTGCCTCGTTGACGGTTTCATTCAATACCCCCGTTCTAAATAGTGCTCAATTACAAACTATTAGTGGTGCTCAATGGTTGGTTCGATGTACTAATCCTGGAGCTACGACAGGTAGTATTTTTGTTAGCAATGGAATAGCCGCGAGTTTATACCCTTCAATTGACTCATACACTATAAACTGGGGAGATGGAACTCCTAATTTCACGACACCTACGGATAACTTCACCAATATATCACACTTTTATAACTTAGGAAGTTACACCCTCACCTATACAATGACTAGTTCATCGGGATGTGTTTCCACAAGAACATACAATGTATTTGTTGGAAATCAACCATCGGTAGGAATTGGAATTTTGGAAAGTGCACAAGGATGTACTCCCTTAACGTTGACATTCCCCCTTTCACAAGTTGCTAACAACACGGCAGGAACAAACTACACCGTTACCTTCTCCGATGGATCACCACCTCTCACATTCACTCAAGCCAATATTCCAAGCAGTATTACGCATACCTTTACTGCCTCTTCATGTGGTGCAACCTATCAAAATGGTCCGTTCATAGAAAATAATGGGTTTGGTGTGTCTGTTCAGGCTATTAACCCTTGCGGACAGGCCAGTGCTTCTGCCGGCCCAGTTAGAACATCTAAACCTCCCGAAGCCTCGTTTAATATTCCTCCTGTAATATGCGTAAACTCTTCCGCAACAACCGTGAATACTTCAATACCTGGAGCGATTGTAACAAATTCAAGTTGTTCTAATAGCCAAGGACAATATTGGACTATTTCGCCTGCCACGGGATGGACTACAGCGAATACTCTTGGCGATGACAATGGATTTCCAACCGACTTTTTTGGTTGGAATAACGGTGATACGAATATCACCGTTAACTTTAATACCGCCGGTACATATACTATTAAATTAATTGCAATGAACACTTGTTCAGTTGCCGATACCGCCACAAAAACTATATGCGTCATAAATCCTGTTTCATGTTCATCCCCTGGTGGAATCAACATGCCAAATCTAGGAACAGCATGCTCCCCATTACAAGTTTCTCCTAGTCCTGGTAATTTCAATCCTCCCATTTGCAATGGTTCTGCATTACCATTAACCTACACCTGGTCAGTAGTAGGTCCAGTAGGTTGTACAGGTTGTTCAAGCAGTGTAACAAATGCTACTTCTGCTAATCCAAATATCACGCTAACCAATAATTCAAATGTACCTCAAAACTTCACCGTGCAGTTGGTAGTAACACCTGGTGGTTTAAGTACTTGTTCAAGTACCTGTACTCAGATGATAACGGTCAACCCAAGACCTGTGGTTACACCAGCAAGTGCTACCATATGTTCAGGAACAAAGGTTAATCTTACTTTGGGATCCAATGTTAACGGCTCCAGCTTTACATGGCAAGCAACGGATAATTCCAACGTGAATGGCGAAAGCACTAATGTCCAAAATGGAAATATCATAACGGATTCACTTATAAATCTGACAGTCAATTCACAAATTGTAAATTACAATGTAACGGCCACCTCTCCTTCGGGCTGTTCAGGCAACCCTGCGATAATTCCAGTAACTATAAATACCGCCCCTTTGATTGCAAATCAAAATGTTGTGATTTGCTCGGGACAATCGTTTAGTTTACCCGCGTTCACCGGATCATCCAATGTCTTGCCATCCAATACCACATTTACTTGGACGGTTAGTAACAATACAAATGTTACTGGTCAAACCAATCAAGTCACTGGCTTAAACACTACTATTTCAAATACACTTACCAATAATACTACCTCCGTCCAGCAACTGGTATATACAGTCACTCCGCAATCTGGCACCTGTAATGGTCCATCCTTTCTTGTAACCGTAACAATTAATCCTACTCCAACGATAAATAGTCCCAATAACGCCTCTATTTGTAGTGGAAATCAGGTTAACTTACCACTAACATCTCCAGTTACAGGTACTTCTTTCTCATGGGTAGCAACAAATGCCGCTTTGGTAAATGGTGAGAGTTTAATTGCTCAAAATTCAACCACCATTAACGATCTTCTCTCTCAAACAAGTAATGTCAATCAAGATGTTACATACACGGTAACCCCATCTGCAAACGGGTGCGTTGGAACCTCACAGACTGTGACCGTCACGGTCAAACCACGTCCTGTGATGCAAAGCGCCTCAATATTAAATATTTGCAGTGGGCAATCTGTAGGTTTAACTCTAGGAGCGAATGTGGCTGGTACTACATTCTCGTGGATTGGAGCGGATAGTTTGAATGTGGCAGGGGAATCTACAACCTCGCAACTTTCAGGAACCATTAACGATGTACTAACCAACAATACATCAGTCAATCAAACCGCAACCTATCAAGTCACACCAACGGCAAATGGTTGTTCGGGAACCCCACAATTCATAACTATTACTGTTAAGCCAAATCCAACGCTCACCAATTCGTTGAATAAAACCATTTGTAGTGGTGAGAATGTGAACCAAGTGTTAACGACCTCGTTAACAGGAACCTCTTTTAGCTGGGTCGCTACTAATAATACCTTTGTTGGTGGAGAAACGAGCTCCCCTTTGCAAACAAATACTACCATCAATGATGTTTTAACCAATGGAACAACAAGCAATCAAACAGTTAATTACACTGTAACTTCCACTTTAAATGGATGTAGTAATCCACAAACAATTCAAATAACTGTCAAACCGAATCCAATTGTTACTACTCCTGCTACGGCGGAAGTCTGCAGTGGAACACCACTAAATATTGGCTTAGTTTCCAATATTTCCTCTGCCACGTTTACATGGATTGCTACTAACAATACCAATGTCGTAGGAGAAAGTACCACCCTGCAAACCTCCGGAATCATTTCGGATGTATTAACCAACTCAACTAACTCAAATTTAACGGTTGTTTATACTGTCACACCATCGGCCAATGGATGCCAGGGTACACCGTTAACAATAACCGTTACCGTTAAGCCTTTGCCTTCCATGATATCGTCCAGCAGTGCGGTCATTTGTAGTGGAGAAACATTGAATATTCCCTTACAGGGCACACCGCCTGGATCATCGTTTACTTGGCAAGCTGCAAATAACAATAATGTTTCAGGCGAAAGTACTGCCCCACAATCCAGCTCGCAAATAAATGATGTCCTTTCGCATAATTTGGCGACAACCGACACAGTGACCTACACAGTTACCCCAAATCTAAACGGATGCAACGGTCCTTCACAAATCATAAAAGTCGCCGTTAAACCTACACCCGTTATGACCAGTTTGGCTGCCACGGAAGTCTGCAGCAATTCTGGGGTTGGCTTTACATTGGTTTCGAATGTTGCAGGCGCTACTTTTACATGGTCAGCGAATCCAAATACCAATGTTACAGGAGAAACAACTGCATCACAGTCTGGATCTACCATAACCGATGTTTTGGTGAACGCCACAACCAGCAACCAAACGGTAACATATATGGTAACACCTATTGCCAATGGTTGTACTGGTCCAACCCAACAAGTGAATGTGCTGGTAAAACCTACTCCAGTTGCCGCCCCAATAGCTCCATTAAGCATTTGTAGTGGTGGAACGATTAACCAAGGGCTTACTTCTAATGTAGCCAATACAACGTTTTCCTGGATTGCGAATGATAACCCCTCTACGACGGGAGAAAGTACAACCTTACAAAGTGGAACCCCAATAATTAATACCCTCCAAAACACAAGTACGAGTAACACGGTGGTGTCTTATTCCATTACACCAACGGCTTATGGATGTGCAGGTAATCCCATTTCGCTCAGCGTAACTGTTAAACCTTCCCCGGTCATGACAAGTAATGCATCCGAAACCATCTGTAGCGGATCAAATGTCAATCTTTCGCTGAATTCGAATACAACAGGTACTTCCTTCTCTTGGATTGCTACAGACAACGCTAATGTAACGGGAGAAAGTTTAACGACCAATACCACTTCATCGATTATCAACGATGTCCTTGTTAATACCACAACTGCTACCCAATTCGTGACGTACACCGTTACACCGTCGCTCAATGGCTGTGTGGGTGTTCCTCAAGCGGTTACAGTGACGGTAAAGCCCACCCCGTCAATAACCAGCACAAATACTGTAACCTTGTGCAGCGGGCAGTCCATGGCATTGGGGTTAACTTCAAATATACCCAATACGACTTTCAGCTGGTTCGCCAACACAAACATGAATGTTCTTGGTGAATCGACCATACTACAAAGCAATGCAACCATTTCAGACGCGCTTACTAATTTAACAACGACGGATCAAACAGTAATTTATACCGTTACACCAACTTTTGACGGTTGCAATGGGGTTAATCAAACAATAACTGTTACGTTAAAACCAGTGCCCGTAATTACCAGCACGAACGAAATTTCAATTTGTAGCGGATCAACTGTCGGACTTACCTTAACTTCCAATATAGGGACAACCTCTTTTTCATGGGTAGCGGCTCCAAATGTAAATGCAACTGGAGAAAGTACGACTGCCCAAACCGGATCTACGATTAACGATATATTGTTTAACAATACCTTCATCAATGATACAGTTACATACACAGTAACCCCAACATTTAATGGGTGTAGTGGAATTCCCCAATTGGTTAAGGTCATTGTTAAACCAATTCCTGCCATGACCAACTCAAATTCTGCTACCATTTGTAGTGGTCAAAGCCCTAACCTCTTACTCACCGCAAATGCAGTTGGAACTAACATTGTTTGGGTTGCTGATAACAATCCTAATGTAACCGGAGAGAGTTTAACCAATCAGAATTCGAATACAATCAACAATGTATTAACGAATACAACCTCAACGAATCAAACTGTGGTGTATACGGTAACCCCTTCGTTAAACGGTTGTTCAGGATCAGTACAAACAGTAAACATAATTGTAAAACCCAACCCAAATATTACTAGCCCTGCAAATCTTTCAATTTGTAGCAACAATTCAGTAGGATTAATACTGACTTCAGATGTAGCAGGAGCAACTATAACTTGGGTAGCCGGTACAAATAACGATGTTTTGGGTGAAACCTCAGTATTACAAACAAGTTCATTGATTAATGATGTCCTTGTAAATGCTACAGCTAATAATGTACTTGTAAACTATACTGTTTCTGCCTCTTTTAATGGTTGTACTGGTACTTCCCAACAATTGACCGTAACGGTCAAACCTGTGCCGCAAATGACTAGTGGCAATGCCTTTACCTTATGCAGTGGACAATCATTAAGTGTAGCCCTTACAGCTTCGCTTCCTTCCACTGGATTTAGCTGGTCTGCTACAAATAATAGCGTCATTACTGGCGAAAGTACAACACCGCAAACCACAAGTACCATAGCGGACGTGCTCACCAATACGTCTCTTATTGACCAAAACGTTATTTACACTGTTACCCCAACATATAACAACTGTTCGGGTACAACCCAAAGCATTACTGTAAGCGTAAAACCAAAACCTACCATTACAAATGCACAAACCGCGACGATCTGTAGTGGAAATTCAGTGAATTTGGGATTGAATTCAAACATAAGCGGAACTACCTTTAGTTGGGTCGCGAATTCAAATCCAAATGTTTTGGGAGAAAGCCTAGTATTACAGAACAGCGCAACTGTATCAGATGTGCTAGTCAACAATACAAATGCCGCTCAAACCGTTTCTTACATTGTCACGCCTACCTTTAATGGATGTTTAGGAAATGCCTTAACAATCAATGTAACGGTTAACCCTACACCTGATGTGAATAGTCCTGCAACTGCTGCTATTTGCAGTGGTAACGCGTTAGCTTTCAACCTATCTTCGACCATTTCTAATACGTCTTTCAGTTGGGTAGCGATAATCAATGCTTCTGTATCAGGAGAAACAACTATCCCTCAAAATTCTTCAACAATCACGGATGTATTGTCGGTTAGTACTCCAACAAGTCAACTTGTCCAATATGTCGTAACCCCTACTTTTAATGGATGCATTGGTTTGAACGATACTATTTCCATTACGGTGAATCCTACTCCTGCCATGACCAGCTTGAACGCTGTTACCATTTGTAGTGGAGGTAATGTGAACCTATCGCTCTCAGCAAGTATTCCCGGGACTACCTTTTCTTGGGTTGCAGGTGCCAATGCCAGTGTTTCAGGAATGAGCAATTGGGTACAGATAACGAATAGCATTAATGATGTTCTCATAAACAACGGTTCCACAAATCAAACAGTTGCGTATACTGTAACCCCCACATTCAATGGATGCCCAGGCACACCACAACTAATTACGGTAACCATCAAACCTATACCAACTATTACCAGTTCCAACTCAGCATCTATTTGCAGTGGAGGTGCGGTTGGGCTAAATCTTACATCCAACTTGAGTAACACTGCGTTCAGTTGGGTTGCCTCTTCTAGTTTGGATGTTACAGGAGAAAGTATTATTCCCCAAAACTCAGCAATCATTTCCGATGTTCTTACAATTAATACCCTAACCAATCAAATTGTAACTTATACTGCAACCCCAACTAACAATGGTTGTACCGGACCTGATCAAACTATTACCGTAAATGTCAAACCACGTCCAACCATGACGACTGCTAATAGTTTGACGATTTGTAATGGGGCAAGTGTTGGTCTTCCATTAAGTTCGAATATATCAGGCAGTACCTTTACTTGGATTGCTACAAGTAACACCAATGTTACGGGAGAATCCTTCTCTTCTGCTCAAACTACCACCAGTATTAACGATATTCTAAACCATTCTCTTAGCACTGCGCAAACGGTCGTTTACACCGTTACCCCATTGAATGATGGATGTACTGGGACAGCTCAAACAGTGACCGTTCAGATTAATCCTTCTCCAGGTGTTACCAGTCCTGCATTTACGACCATTTGTAGCGGAGTAAATGTTAATACCGCCTTAACAAGTTCCATTGCGAATACCACATTTTCTTGGATAGCTCTAGACAATAACAACGTAACGGGAGAAAGCACAACTGCCGTATCTTCAGCTTTAGTAAACGATGTGTTAACGAATACAAGTAATTCGTCACAAACAGTTAATTATACGATCATTCCTTCATTGGGTGCATGTCCCGGAACAAGCTTTAATTTTGCCGTAACAGTCAATCCTATTCCTTCGATGACAAGCGCTGCCTTTACAACCATTTGTAGCGGATCAACCTTGAATATCCCACTTGCCTCAAGTGTTGCAGGTGCAACATTTACTTGGATTGCAACGAATAGCGCAGATGTGAATGGTGAAAGTACATCTACTCAAACCAATGCGACCATCAATGACGTATTAACTAACAATGTTACCACCGATCAAACTGTAACATATACTGTTATTCCGACTTTTAACGGATGTGCCGGAACGCCACAAACTGTGACCGTAACCGTTAAACCTAAGCCATTAATGACAAATCCGAGTGTAGCCACTATCTGTAGTGGACAAACTCTGGCAGTCAACCTTTCCGCTAGCATTCCGG
>Ga0315902_10003026_pt1 | contig 25535 bp, 25 predicted proteins | sample LakEriMetagenome_9_FD_203523 | JGI IMG/M metagenome (GOLD analysis project Ga0315902, IMG submission 203523) | Freshwater fungal communities from buoy surface, Lake Erie, Ohio, United States - Buoy 12 MA117 | ecosystem: Environmental > Aquatic > Freshwater > Lake > Lake biofilm | place: USA... | reverse complement strand
GCGGTGAGCTTCCCCAAGAGCGCCACCGACATGGAGATGGCGCGCCAGCTCGCCAACGTGGCAGGCGAGGCCTACCGCCACAAGCCCGCCCTGATCGCCAAGATCGAGCGCAGCGAGGCCATCCCGCAGCTGGAGAACATCCTCAAGGCCAGCGACGGCATCATGGTGGCGCGAGGCGACCTGGCCGTGGAGGTGGGCAATGCGGCCGTGCCGGCGCTGCAGAAACGCATGATCCGCATGGCGCGCGAGATGGACAAGGTGGTCATCACCGCCACGCAGATGATGGAGAGCATGATCCTGGCGCCCGTGCCTACGCGCGCCGAGGTGAGCGACGTGGCCAACGCCGTGCTGGACGGCACGGACGCCGTGATGCTGAGCGCCGAGACCGCGGCCGGCAAGTACCCGGTGGAGACGGTGGAGCAGATGCACCTCATCGCCCTGGAGGCCGAGCGCGCCGAGGACGTGCAGCTCGACAGCGACTTCGTCAACAAGCAGTTCGGCCGCATCGACCAGAGCATCGCCATGGGCGCGCTGTTCACCGCCCACCACCTGGGCTGCAAGGCCATCCTCGCGCTCACCGAGAGCGGCTCGACCGCGCTGTGGATGAGCCGGCACAACATCAAGGTGCCGATCTACGCCCTGACCACCAAGACGCAGAGCGAGCGCAAGATGGCGCTGTACCGCAACGTCCGCCCCATCCTGATGCCGTCCTTCACTGACCGCGACCAGGCCCTGCAGGCGGCCGAGAAGCTGCTGTGCGAGCGTGGCGTGCTGATGCCCGGCGACACCTACGCCATCACCTGCGGCGAGCCCATGGGCTACCCGGGTGGCACGAACATGCTCAAGGTCTGCCGGGTCGGCTGAGCGCAAGCCGCTTGCGGCTTGTCAGCCGCCGGGCCCCTTTCAGCGCGCCAGGGCGTAACGCATCTTCAAGCGCGCTGAGAACCGCTTCATCAGCAGTGTCAAGGGGTAGCAGAAGCAGAAGAAGAACAGACACGCGTACAGGTACATCGGCAGCATCAACTGCGTATTGCCGGTGGCGTTGATGACGGTGTTGCAGCGCGCGAGCAACTCGCTGACACCGATGATGGACGCCGTGCTGGACGCGATGACGATGATCAGCGCGTAGCTGGTCCAGCTGGGGATGAACAGGAAAGCGGCTTGGCGGTCGCCCTTCCTCCAGTTGTCCAGGGCGATGGTCAGGTTGTCGCTCGTGAAGCCGATGACGGCGATCGCCAGCGCCAGTGCGGCCTTGATCCAGACCGGAAAGGTGATGATCACCTTGAAGTACGGCAGCAGGATCTCCGAAGGCAGCATGAACACCAGGTAGAACTGGAAGACGATGGTCGGTATGCTGCGCGAGAACTCCGTGGCGACAAGGCTGGCCCTCACGTGCCGCGGATTGCTGGACAGACGCAATCGCGCCAGCAACCAGCCTATCGCCGTGCCGATCAGCATGGCAACCAGCGATATCCAGATGTTCATGGCGAACCCCCCCAGCAGGTAGGGGGTCCAGGTCACCAGCTGCTGGAGGATTTCGGTCGCTTGCATCAGGCCACCCTCGCCAGGATCTTCCGCTCGAGTGCGCGCATCAGCCGCACCACCACAAAGATGATGATCAGGAAGGTCAGCAGCAGGGCGTTCATCATCACGCCGACGTTGCCGCGCTCATTGATGATGGCGGTGGTGGCCGACATCAGCTCCGGCACCGCCACGGCCGAGGCCATCATGGTCGCCTTGGACACGTTGATCAGCGAAGCGGTCACTGAACCACTGGCCAACCTGGCGATCGAGGCGGTGTTGGAAAAGCGCAGGCGAAACTGCGGGTGCTGGGTTCTGTGGACATTCGCCGCATCGAGCAGGGCCGTCATGACGCCGGCTCCGGTGTAGACGCTCAGGCAGCCAAGCGCCACAGCAAAGGCCGACAGCGAGACGCCGAACGACTCGCTGACCACGGCGCCGATACCGAACAGCACCACGTACATCCACAGCAAAGGGGGCGTCATCCGCCCGACGGTGCCGATCGCTCTCGCCGGTGCCGAGACCCAGGGCTGGGAGGACTGCGCCAGCACGGCGCCGCCCCAGCCCAGCGACATGCTCAAGGCAATGCACAGCCCGGTCAACAGCAGGGTGGTCATCAAGCCCGAGATGAACTGGGCGCGGTCGAGCTTCTCGTAGATCAGCGTCAGGTTGATGCCCACCTTCTCGTTGATCCAGATACCCAGTTGCGCAATGCCGCTGAAATCCGCGGACGTCAGGAACACCTGGTTGCGGCATTCAGCCCGCCAACTGCCGTCCGCGTTGCGTCGGCAGTAACTGCTGCCGTCATCGTCCTTCTTCTGCCAGAGGATGTGGGTATCGGCCACGAACTTGGAGGGCGGCACCTTCCAGGCCTTTTCCCGGTCCTGCAAGTAGCCGCTGCGGTGCCAGTCGGCGACGGTATCGCCCAGCAGGCGCTCGAACTCGCTGCCCTTTTCCTCCTTCTTGATGGCCATGGCCCACGGCGTACTCAGGGTGGGGGTCAGCGGGGCCTTGTAGCCCTTCCACTCCGCAAGTGTGAGGTCGTTGATCACGGCCGTGCTGTCGAACAGATAGCCGATGCACCGCCCGTCCTTGACGGCCAATTTGGCGTCTCTGGCGGTGTTGTACATCTGCAGCTCCATCAGATAGCGCTGCTGCATCGTCCGGTTGAAATACGAACCCTGCGTGGCGCATACCGGCTTGCCACGGGTATCGGCCCAATCCTTGATGGTGGCCGTCGGCGGCATGAAGAGGGTCACGCCGGAGGCATAGTAGTTGGGCTCGATCATGGTGACGATCTGCCGCCGATCCATGGTGTCGCCGGTCGTGGCGAGGACCAGATCGATCACGCCTTCCTGCAGCTTTTGCAGGCGGTTGCTGCCGGTGACGCTGACCTTGCGCAACTCCACGCCCAGGCGTTTGGCGATATCGGCTGCCAGGTCGTGCTCAAGACCTTCGGGCGTGCCATTGGCGTTCAGCATGCCAAAGGGCGGATAGTCGGTCTTGACGCCGACGATGATCGCGCCGCGCTTGCGGATGAGGTCCAGTCTTTCGCTGGGCGAGGCCGCGACGGTCTTGCCCGCAGCGGAGGGCGACTCGGCCTTAGCTCCAGCGGCAGTGGGCATGCCCAGGCCGCACAGCAGGCACAGCGACACCCAAAGGGCCAGAAAGTGTTTCATCATCGAGTGGGTCCTGATGGAGTGGGGACGGCGACAGCTCGTATGCCGTAGCCCAGAGCGGCGGGCAGCAGGGGCAACAACCCTTCGTCGACCTTTCCCAGCCAGCTGGACTGGGTGACCATCCATTCGGGCAGAAGGCTTTCCGGCGCCAAGGCGGTAATGCGAAAACCCGCTTCCATCAACTCCGCACGCAGACCGGCGACGGAGTACAGATGATAGAAAAACTGGCGGGGCCCGCGGTCAATATGGCGGGTGAAAACGATGTTGCCGGATTCCTTCTGCGTGTGCCGGGCCCGACCAGTCGTACGCAGCAAGTGGGCCTTGAGCAATTCGACGGGCCTTCGGCGGAATACGCTCGGCACGCTCAGGATCAAACGGCCTTCGGGGCGCATCAGACGGCGCAGTTGCTGCAGGGCAGCGACGCGTGCGGTGCGGTCGCCGATGTGACTCAACACGCCGAAGAGCATGATGACCAGGTCGTAGTCTCCGAGGGAGTCCAGTCTTTCCGCATGGCCCGCTACCAGCCTCACGCGGGCTGCTGCGGGATGGTCCTGGATGAATCTGGACAGTTCAGCGATGGCGGCGCTGGAGATATCGAAACAGGTCAGTCGGGACTGGGTCGTCTGCAACAGGGGCAAGGCATAGCGCCCGCTGCCGCAGCCGTAGTCAAGAATGTCCCGGGCTTCGCCCGCGCCCTGCTCGAAGAGGAACTTCAGCGTGCTGCGGTTGGGCTTGGGATATCGCTGGTCATACTCGTGGCTGGTGAAGTAGTGGTCATACAGCTCGGTCATTTCCGCTGCAATGATGTCGTTGCCACGGGAGGGCGATGGCGAATCGTCCCTCACAGACACTCTTTCGGCGTATTCGCACTGATGCTGTCGCCGCAAAACCAGCTGTCGCTGACCTTCCTGTTCCAGACCTTGCGCATATCCTCGAGAAAGCGTGAAGGTGGAATGCCCCAGGTCTTTTCCAGCTCCTGCAAGTAGCCGTTTCTGTGGAAGTTGATGAGGGTCCTGGACAGGTATTTCTCGAATTCACCCCCTCGCCCCGCCGGCGAGATCGCGATGGACCAGGGAACGGTGAATATCGTCGACATCGGCATGACAAATCCCGAGCTCCACTCGGGTGACTGCAACATCGCCGTGATCGCGGTGTCGTCGTACAGCAAGGCTGCACAGCGTCCATCGCGCAGGGCCTGCTGCGCCCGATCATTGGAGTACAGGGCGATGACGTCGGCGCCGTAGGTGACGGTCACGCGGCGGTTGTAGAAGGCGCCGCGGCGGCTGCAGACACGGCGGTTCTTCAGGTCCGTCCATTCCTTGAAGTTCTCTGTCTTGCGGGTCAGCAGGTTGACGCCCGAGCTGTAGTAGTGGGGCGCCACCAGCGTCAGCTGCTTCTGCCGCTCCGGGGTGTCCGACAGCGTGGCGATCAGCAGGTCGACCTTGCCGCTGGTGACAGCCTCGATTCGCTCCGCAGTCAGCACGCCGACGAGTTCGACCTCCACGCCCAGGTCCTTGGCGATGGTCCGCGCCAGGTCCGGCTCCATGCCCACGATCTTGCCGCTGCCTGGATCCTGGTAGCCCCATAGCGGCACGTCCTTCTTTACGCCGACGATGAGCTTGCCGCGCTTCTTGATGTCTTCCAGGGTGCTGGCCCGGGCGGCGCAGGCCGCCGCCAGGCCCATGCAGGCCGCCAGAGCGACCACGATCCGGCACAGGCGGGAGGGTCTGTCCATCATGCCGCCTCCGCTGCCGGTTCAGTCGGGGCCGAGGTCGCGGCTGGACCGTGGAACTGCAAGACCACGCAGGTGATGTCGTCCGACTGTGGTGCCCCATTGGCGTGATCGTCAACGGCAGCCAGGATGCGCAGCGCAGCGGCATTCACGTCACTGGCCGGGCAGTTGCGGAACAGTGGGGGCAATCGCTGCTCGGTGAATTCCTCACCCTGCGGGTTGAAGGCTTCGGTGACGCCGTCGGTGTACATGATGACGTAATCGCCGGGTCGCAGCTGCAGTGTCTGCTGCGCGAAGACCATGCCATCGGTGACGCCCAGCGCAATGCCATCGGTCATGGCCAGGAACTCTGTGGTGCCGTCGTCGCTGTGCACCAGCAGCGGTGGGGGATGGCCACCGTTGACGTAGGTGAAACTGCCGGTGGACGGATCGAACACCGCATAGAAGGTCGTCACGAAACTGGACCCGTCGTTGTCTTCTGACACGAAGTCGTTGGCTATGGCGATCGTTTCGCCGGCGTCGCCGCTCGCGCTGGTGGCCGTGGCGCGTATCACCGTCTTCGAGACCATGCCGAAGAGGGCGGCGGGTACACCCTTGCCGCTGACGTCGGCCACGACAATGCCGATCCTGCCGCCAGGCAGAGGGAAGTGGTCATAGAAGTCGCCGCCGACCTCCTTGGCGGAGCGCATCAGGCCCCAGAGCGAGAACTCCCTCTGCGCAGGCCACTGGCGAGGCAGCATCGACAGTTGCATGTCGGCAGCGATATTCAGTTCCCGCTGCACGCTGGCCAGCTTCAGGCTCTTTCGGAAGGCCTCTGAAATCGTTTCAAACCAGGGCTTCCAAGTGGTCGGAACAGCCGGGATCGGGGCTGGGGTGAACTGGCTCTCCGCAGCGATGTGCGCCACCAGCTTGGAAGCCGGTGAAATGAACTCTTTGGACGTGACGGAATAAGTGACCACCATCAAGAGGGTCAGGCCCACGATGACCAGCAGCATCAGCGGCCCGCGCTCGAGCAGCAGGTTCTTCCAGAGCTGGTTCTTCGGGACGACAAAGACCAGTTGCCACGGTGCCGAGATGAAGGGGTGGCGAATCACCAGGTAGTCGCGCGCGTGCGTCGGCTGGTTGGGCGGGATGTCCAGCAAGCCTCGCCCTGCGCCGAGCACGCCTGCCGGCACGACCTTGTCCAGGGCTTGGGTGGACTGAACTTCCAGCGCATCGGCGTAGACATCGGGATGGGCGACCACTTGCCCGTAGGCATCGACCAGGAAGGCAGTACCCGGCTTGTAGGCGAAGTCGGAGTTGATCCGGTTCAGGTAATCGAGGCTGGTATCGATCGAGACCACGCCACGGAACTGGCCCTTGTTGTAGATCGGTACGGCAGTCGGCACCAGAAGGCCTACCGCAGGTCCCCCGTAGTAGACCGGGGCCCAATACTTCTCGCGGGTGGGATTCTTTTCCGGCGTACCCATCAGCCAGGCCGGGCTCTGGTAGGTCTGTTCGGTGTGAGGGCGCTTGGCGGCTTCCACCCACGGATAGGTGTTGGAAAAGTTCTCGACGGAGATGAAGCGGCTCTCGTTGGCGTTGGGCAGGTTGAAGGCGACCGCCTGGAACAGCTGGTTGAGATTCAACGCCATTTCCACATCAAGATAGAACTCGGGTTTGCGGCCTGACAAGCTTCCCAATCCGATCAGGTTGCCCGTCGAGTCCTTCTCCCTGACTTGATTCAGGTTGAAGCCTTGCGCATCCTGCTGCTTCAGGCTCTTGAAGAGAGGGGTATGGGCAAGATGCCTTTCGGATTGGCTGAAAGCCGACGGGGCTGTGTCGTAGAAGTTGTCAGCCGACAGCCGCAAAGCTTCCAGGTTGTCCAGCGATGAGCGCAATATGAACTCCACGAATTGCGCATGCCGGTCCACGTGGCCCTGTATGACCTTGATCTCTTCCGCATGTTTCTGCTGTATCTGGAACAGGAAGAGGCCCAGTGTCGACAACACGATGGCCACATAGGTGAATCCCACCAGCCGGTTGTAGTTCCGGAAGAAATTGGCGCTCTTGGCGGATTCGGCTTGACTCGCCAAGACAGGCTCCGGCTGCCGCTCAGCAGACGCGCTTGCGCAACACGAGGCGGTTCCAGCCCGCGTCGCGTCGGTAGTCGACGCTGTCCATCAGTTGCTGGACCAGGAACACGCCCAGACCGCCGACGGGGCGCTCGTCCAGGTCGGACTCGAGGTCGGGGGCAGGCGCCTGCTGTGGGTCGAAGGCGATGCCGTCGTCGGTGATCTCGAGGGTCACGTCGCGATCGTCCTGGCTCAGGCTGACGCGCACGTTCGCAGGCTGGCTCTCGCGACTGCCGTGGGAGATGACGTTCATGAGCACCTCTTCGAGCGCCAGGGAAACCTGAAAGCGCGCCTCGTCGCTCCAGGCGTGGTGGGTCGCAAAGGTGTCAAGGCGTCCTTGGGCAGCCCCGAGGATGGGCAAGCGGGCCGGGCCCTCCACACTGAATTCTTCCCCCACCGGTGTACTCCCTGCCCAGCCCGGCCGAAGAATAGGTTATTGTCGCTGCGAGTGCACGCCATTTCCCGCGACCTTTGCCCGCGGCCGGCCAGGCCCCGCACCGTCCAGCCTCACGGAGACCCACTGCCATGACCACAGCGAAGAGCTACAAGCCCGTCGGCCGCCTCGATGGTGACAATGCGGCCACCCACGAGCAGGCCCTGCTGGCCTTGGTCAACGAAAGCGAAGGCGCCCAGCAGATCACCGTGGACCTCTCGGAGCTCAACTACATCAGCAGTGCCGGCCTGCGCGTGCTGCTCGTGGCGGCCAAGGCGGCCAAGCGCAAGGGTGGGACCGTGGTGCTCAGTGCGCCGAAGACGTCCATCCTCGAAGTGCTGAAGATCAGCGGCTTCGACAAGATCCTCCAAGTCCAGGCCTGAGAGGCGGACACCATGACCTCCCCCGCCCGCCTGACCCTCGCCGAGGAACTCGTCCTCATCGCCCTGGACGACGAAAGCGGCTCGCTGCTGCCGACCCAGCCGTTCGCGCTCGAGCTCGCCATCGCTGCATCGTTGGTGATGGAGCTGACGATCTCCCGACGCATCGACACCGACCCGACGCGGCTGTTCGTCATCTCGCGTGAGCCCACCGGCGACGCGCTGCTCGATGAGACGCTGGCTGCGATCGCCGCCGAACCGCAATCGCTGGGCACCTCCGACTGGCTGCGCCGGCTCGCGGCGCCTGCGCCCGAACTGCGCGAGCGCATCATCGGCCGCCTGGTCGAGCGTGGCGTGCTGCGCAGCGTCGAGAAGAGATTGCTATGGGTGTTCAAGACCCGCGTGTACCCGCCGGCCAGCGGGATCGAGGAGCGCGAGGTCAAGAGCCGTGTCATGACGCTGCTCAACAACGACGACATTCCCGACGCCCGCGACGCGCTGCTGATTGGCCTGCTGCGAGCCTGCGGGATGCTCGCCATGCTGCTCAGCGACACCGAGCTCGAACGCCTGCAGGCGCGTATCGACCAGATCGCCGATCTCGAGGAGATCAACCGTGCGCTCGCCCACGCCGTCACCGAACTGCAGATCCTGATGGCTTCGGCGTCGTTCCACCCCTGAGCTTCGGGTCAGGCCGACTGCACCCGCGCGGGAGCCGCGGGCCGTCCCGGCCACGAGCGCTGACGCGCCTACCGATCGCACCTTGAACATCGCCCTAGAGATCATTGCCGGCCTGGGGCTGTTCGTGATCGGCATCCGGGTGCTCGGCACCTATCTGGGCCAGATCGCGGGCCGCCGCATGCGCACGCTGGTCGGGCGCGCAGTCGGGGGTCAGCGCGTGGCCATGTCCTTGGGGCTGCTGCTCGGCGCGGTCATGCAGCACACCAACGCGGTGATCTTCATGCTCGCCAACCTGGTGCAGGCGGGTGTGCTCGACACACGCCGTGCGCTGCCGGTGATCGCGGCTGCCAACCTCGGGGCCACGGTGGTCGTGCTGGTGGCTTCGGTCAGCCTCAAGGGCGCCGTGTTCGTGCTGCTGGCCCTCATAGGCCTGGCCTTCAAGTCGGGCCTGCACGAGGCCGCACGCTGGCGGGCACTGGTCTGGGCGGCGCTGGGCATCGGGCTGCTGTTCCTGGGCGTGGACTACATCCGCACGGCTGCGACCGAACTCAAGGCCTCGGCCTGGCTGCGCGAGGCCGCAGGACCGGCGTCGCTGCCCCTGGCCCTGCACTTCGGGCTCGGTTTCGTCGTCACGCTGGCGGTGCAGTCGTCGTCGGTGATCACCATCGTCGCGATGACGGTGGCCAAGGCCGGCGTGTTCGACCTGTCCCACGGAGCGGCCGTAGTGCTCGGGGCGTGCCTCGCCTCGGGCTTCACCGCTTTCACCACCGGACCCCGACTGCACGGCAGCGCGCGGCAGCTTCTGCTGTTTCAGATGGTGCTCAAGGTGGCGGGGGTGACGGCGGCGGCGGCGCTGCTGCTGCTGGAGCAGGTGGCCGACGTGCCGATGCTGTTCGCCGCGGCGAGCATGCTGGGGCTGACCGCAGCCCAGACGCTGGCGATGCTGTACGTGGTGGTGCACGTGCTGTCGGATCTGGTCGTGCACCCGCTGCACGGCCCGCTGGACCGATGGCTGCACCGCCGTGCCCCTCACAGCGATGAAGAGCGGCTGGCCAGGCCGAGTTTCCTCAACGACGACAGCCTGGCCGAACCGGAGACTGCGCTGCTGCTGCTCGAGCGCGAGCAGCGCGCCCTGCTCCAGGGCTTGACCGACTACGTCGACGGCCTGCGCGAAGAGGGCGGCGCCCTCGCGGTGCGGTTGGAGGCCCGCCACACCGGGTCGCAACGGTTGCTGGCCGAGTGCCAGGAATTCCTGACCGCGCTGTCCGATCGCCACCGTTCGCACGAGCTGCTCGAGGACTTCATGCGCCAGCGAAGCCGGCTGGAGCTCGGCGGTTCGTTGCTGGAGACTCTGTGGAACTTCCAGGCCGAGGTCGCCCAGCTCAAGGGCGTGCCGGCTCTGCAGGGCTTGGTGCATGCCATCCTGGAGAGCACCCACTTGCTGCTCATGCAACTGGCCGAGGCCGCGGAAAGCAAGGACGCCGAGGAACTCGAGGCGCTGGCCCTGATGACCCAGGACCGCTCCGACACCATGGACCAGGTGCGGCGACGCGGCATGGCGCTGTCGGCACAGCTGTCGACACAGCTGCCGGATCAGGCGCGGCGCTCTCTGTTCGAGGCCACGATGTACTTCGAGCGCCTGGTCTGGCTGATCGGTCGCTACACGCGGCTGCTGCAGGCGCCGGCAGTGCTGGACTGAGCCCTGCGGGCTGCCGCTTGTCCGCCCTGTGGCCCGCGGCGAAGCGGCCAGTCCCTAGAATCCGCGCCTGCACTTCCCCAGCGTCTTTCACTTCCCCCGACACGAGGTACCGCCATGCCGCTCGTCTCCATGCGCCAGCTGCTGGACCACGCCGCCGAACACGGCTACGGCATTCCGGCCTTCAACGTCAACAACCTGGAGCAGGTGCAGGCGGTGATGACCGCGGCCGACGAGGTGGGTGCGCCGGTCATCCTGCAGGCCAGCGCCGGGGCGCGCAAGTACGCGGGCGAGCACTTCATCAAGCACCTGATCGCGGCAGCGTCCGAGGCCTGGCCGCATATCCCGCTGGTCATGCACCAGGACCACGGCACCAGCCCCAAGGTGTGTGAAGGCGCCATCGGCCTGGGCTTCGGCTCGGTGATGATGGACGGCTCGCTGATGGAAGACGGCAAGACCCCGGCGAGCTTCGACTACAACGTGGACGTGACGCGCCGCGTGGTGGAGATGGCGCACCGCGTGGGCGTCACCGTGGAGGGCGAGCTCGGCTGCCTGGGCAACCTGGAGACGGGTGACGCCGGCGAGGAAGACGGCATCGGCGCCGAGGGGAAGCTCGACCACAGCCAGATGCTGACCGACCCCGAGGAAGCCGCGCAGTTCGTCAAGGCCACGCAGCTCGATGCGCTGGCCATCGCGATTGGCACCAGCCATGGCGCCTACAAGTTCAGCCGCCCGCCCACGGGCGACATCCTGGCCATCTCGCGCGTCAAGGCCATCCACGCCCGCATCCCCAACACGCACCTGGTGATGCATGGCTCGTCTTCGGTGCCGCAGTCCCTGCTGGACATCATCAACCAGTACGGCGGCAAGATGAAGCAGACCTACGGCGTGCCGATTGCCGAGATCCAGGAAGCCATCAAGCATGGCGTGCGCAAGATCAACATCGACACCGACATCCGCCTGGCCATGACCGGCGCGGTGCGCAAGTTCATGGCCGAGAACCCGGACAAGTTCGACGCCCGCGAGTGGCTCAAGCCGGCCCGCGAGGCGGCCCGCGTCATCTGCCGCCAGCGCTACCTGGAGTTCGGCTGCGAAGGCCAGGCCGGCAAGATCGCCGGCGAGAGCCTGCAGTTGGTGGCCGCCAAGTACAGCCGCGGTGAACTCGCCCAGGTGGTGCACTGAAGCAGGCCGCGAAACCGGTTCGCCCAGGGGGCTGATCCCCCAAGTGGCCTGAACCCCCACGCCGGCGCGGCGCCGTGCCCGACAATCCCGGCATGAGCCCGACCCCCGACACCGCACCCCGTCCCGCCCGCATCAGCGTCGTCATGGGGTCTTCCAGCGACTGGGAGACCATGGAGCACGCGGTGCTGGTGCTGCGCGACTTCGGTGTGCTGCACGACGTGCAGGTGCTGTCGGCGCACCGCATGCCCGACGCCATGTTCCGCTTTGCCGAACAGGCTGCGGGGCAGGGCTATCGGGCCATCATCGCCGGTGCAGGCGGCGCGGCCCATCTGCCGGGCATGCTGGCATCCAAGACCGCCGTGCCGGTGCTGGGCGTGCCGGTGGCCAGCCGCCACCTGCAGGGCCTGGACTCGCTGTACTCCATCGTGCAGATGCCCAAGGGCGTGCCGGTGGCCACCTTCGCCATCGGGCCCTCGGGTGCGGCCAATGCGGCGCTGTTCGCCGTGGCCATGCTGGCCGCTGAAGACCCGGCGCTGCGCGCCAAGCTCTCGGCCTGGCGCGCTGACCAGACGGCCGCTGCCTCGGCGATGACCGGCTCGCTGCCGCTGTGACCTTGAGGCCCGGCTCCCTGCGGCCTGACGGCCGCCTGGCGACGTTGGGCGTGCTCGGTGGCGGGCAACTGGGCCGCATGTTCGTGCAGGCCGCCCAGGCCATGGGCTACCGCACGGTGGTGCTGGACCCGGATGCGCACAGCCCCGCCGGCGCGGTGGCGCACCGCCACCTGCAGGCCGCCTACACCGACGAGGCCGCCTTGGCCGACCTCGCCGCCGACTGTGACGCCGTCACCACCGAGTTCGAGAACGTGCCGGCGCAGGTGCTGCGACGCCTGGCCGAGTCCGTGGCCGTGGCCCCCTCGGCCGATGCCGTGGCCACCTGCCAGGACCGCGCGCTGGAGAAGGCCCGGTTCCAGGCCTGCGGCGTGCCCTGCGTGCCGCACGCCGTACTGGCAGGGCCGGCCGATCTGTCGGCTGTCGGCCTCGGGCTCTTTCCCGCGATCCTGAAGACCGCCACCCTGGGCTATGACGGCAAGGGACAGGTGCGGGTGGAGCGTGCGCAGGACCTGCCCGCCGCATGGGCCACTCTTGGCGGCGTACGCTGCCTGCTGGAAAAGCGCGTGGCACTGGCGGGAGAGCTCAGCGTGGTGCTGGCGCGTGACGCCGCCGGCGCCTGCGTGCACCTTCCTGTGCAGCACAACCTCCACCGCGACGGCATTCTTGCTGTCACCCGTTCGCCCGCACCGGGCCTGGAGCCGGCCACCGCGCAGCGTGCCGTGGCCCATGCCCAGGCCATCGCCGCGTCGCTGGGCTATGTGGGCGTGCTGTGCGTGGAGTTCTTCCTGCTCGATGACGGCTCGCTGCTGGCCAACGAGATGGCGCCACGCCCGCACAACTCGGGCCACCACAGCCTGGACTCCTGCGACGTGTCGCAGTTCGGGCTGCAGGTGCGCACGCTCGCCGGCCTGCCGCTGACCACGCCGCGCCAGCATTCGCCGGCCGTGATGCTCAACCTCCTGGGCGATCTGTGGTTCGCCGGGCGCTCGGACCCGGCCGCCGGCGGGGCGCGGCCTTCCACGCCCCCTTGGGAACGTGTCCTTGCCCTGCCCGGCGTGAGCCTGCACCTGTACGGCAAGGGTGAGCCCCGCCCCGGGCGCAAGATGGGCCACCTGACGGTGACCGCCGCGCAGCCCGATCAGGCCCTGCAGGTCGCCCGGCAGGCGGCAGCGGCGCTCGGCCTGCCGGGCTTCTGAACGTCAGCGCCATGCCCCTGCTGGATGGACACGACAGCGCCGCCGTGGCCGAGGCCGCAGCCCGCTGGGCCGCCGGCGAACTGGTGGCCTTTCCCACCGAGACGGTCTACGGCCTGGGGGCCCGCGCCGATGACGACGCGGCAGTGGCCGCGATCTTCAGCGCCAAGGGCCGACCAGCAGACCACCCGCTCATCGTCCATGTGCCCGACGAGGCCGCCGCTCAGGCTTTTGCGGCCGACTGGCCGCCTGCCGCCCGCGCGCTGGCGCACCGCTTCTGGCCCGGGCCGCTCACCCTCATCGTGCCGCGCCGCCCCGGTGTGGCCGAGGCTGCGGCCGGCGGCCACCCGAGCATCGGTCTGCGCTGCCCTGACCACCCGGTGGCCCAGGCGCTGCTGCGCGCCGCCGCCGCGCGCGGCGTACCGGGCGTGGCCGGGCCGAGCGCCAACCGCTTCGGCCGGGTCAGCCCCACCTGTGCCCAGCACGTGGCCGACGAGTTCGGCCCCGGGCTGTGGGTGGTGGACGGGGGCGCCTGTCGCGAGGGCATCGAGTCCAGCATCGTCGACTGCACCCAAGCCGTGCCGGCGCTGCTGCGCCCGGGCACCACGCCCCGAGCGGTGATCGAGACGGCGCTGCAGCAGGACACCGGTCTGGCCCTGGCCCACCCGGGCCGCGGCGCTGCGGCCGCGCCAGGCACTCTTGCATCGCACTACGCGCCGGCGGCGCCAGTGCACCTGGCCGAGGCGAGTGCACTGGCAGATTGCGTGCGGTCCGCATTGGCCTGTGAGCGGGCCGACGCGCAAGACGCGAGCCGGGAAGCCGAGCGCGTCGCGGTGGTGGGCGTATATTCACGCTCCCCGCTGCCGCCGGCCGCCGGGCTGGCCCAACGGGTCCTGCCTGACGACCCGGCCCAGGCGGCGCACGAACTCTTTGCGGTGCTGCGGCGCTTCGATGCCGAGGGCGTGCGCCAGATCTGGGTCGAGACGCCACCCGGGCACGCCGCGTGGGATGGCGTGCGAGACCGGCTGCAGCGAGCCGCTACCCGCTGAACCCGAACCCGGACCTGCTTGATGAACGCCCCCGCCCTGTCTCGCTCCGCCTCTCTAGCCAAGCGCCTGTGCGCCGCGGTGTGCGCATCCTGGCTACTGGCCTCCTGCGGTGGCGGCACCACGCAGATCGAGCCCTTCATCGCCTCGCGCGTGATCACGTTCGGCGACGAGCTCAGCTCGTTCACTGCCGATGGCCGCAAGTACGCGGTCAACGGCATCTCCACTGATGCAGCGGTGGCCTCTTGCGCCCTGCAGCCGATCTGGACGCAGGTGGTGGCCGGCATCTACGGCTACGGTTTTGCCCAATGCCCGCTGGGTACCGGCGAGCAGAAGGCCATCACCCGCGCCGCCCCCGGTGCCGTGGTGGCAGACCTGGCTGCGCAGGTGAGCGCCGCCGGCACGCTGACCTCCAAGGATCTGGTGACGGTGCTGATCGGCGTCAACGACATCAAGGCCCTGTACCTGCAGTCGCTGGCGCCGCAGTCCAGGTCATCAGCCGACCTGCTTGCCGATGCGCGCCTGCGCGGCGATGCGATTGCCGCACAGGTCAATGCGCTGGTGGCCCAGGGGGCCAAGGTCATCGTCTCCACCGTGCCCGATGTCGGCCTCACGCCCTACGCCAAGGCACAGGGCACCGCGGCGGCCACGCTGATGTCGGATCTGACGGCTGCGATGAACGGCCGCATCCGCGTGGGCATCCTCAACGATGGCCGCTATGTGGGGCTGATCCTGGCCGACGAGTTCGTGCAGACGGCCGTGCGGGCGCCGGGGCTGTTCTCGTTCCTGGACGCGGCCACGCCGGCCTGCAGCGTCGCCCTGCCCGACTGCAGCACGCAGACCCTGGTGACCGGCGCCAACGCCGAGAACTGGCTGTGGGCCGACGACACGTGGTTCACCACCGCAGGCCACCGGCGCCTGGGGTCCCTGGCCGAGGCCCGGGCGCGGCTGAATCCGTTCTGAGCCGAAGCTCAGAAGCGGTAGCCGACGGCGATGCTGGCGGTGCGCGGGTTCAGCGTCGCGTCCAGCGTCTGGCCCGTTGACAGGGTCGTGCGCGTCTTCAGCGGCGTGTGGGCCACCATGGCGTCCAAGAACCAGCGATCTGCGAGCCCGATCACGGCGCCCACCTGAACGGTCGCCGTGAACTTCGAGGCGACGCTCACGGTCGTGGGGGCGGCCGGCGTGCCGCCGGTCAGGCCGGTGAGGGCCGCAGTCCCTTCGGTGCCGAAGAACTTGGCGTAGGTGGGGCCGATGCCCACATAGGGGCGGACCTTCGCGCCCGCGCTTGCGAAGCGGTACTGCACCAGCACGGTCACCGGCAGGGCCTTGACCAGGCCGATCTTGCCGGTACCGGCGATTGCTCCCGCACCGATGAGGTCATGCTCGAAGGGCAGCGCCAGGGGCAGGTCGATGGCGATGTTGTCGCTGAACATGTAGGTCAGGCCGCCGCCCAGCTGGGTCGAGTTGCCGACGTCAGCCTGAGTCCCTGGCAGGCTGGGGGCGGTCAGGTTGCCGCTGGTGACGGCAGGGGCGATCTGGGTGACGCCAGCCCGGACGGACTTGCTGCCGGCCGACTGGGCCAGGGCTGCGGTGGCGCCCATCAACGATGCGGACGCCAAGAGCACGGGAATTGCGAACTTCATGAGGTGTCTCCTGTGGGGCCGCGGTCAGAGCCATCCGGCCTGGGCGAGTTCGCGCGCGGCGAACTGCGAGAGCAGCTGGTGCCCGTAGGGGCTGGGGTGCACGTCGTCGGCGAACTGGTAGCGCGAGATGTCTCCGGCGACCTTGTTGCTGGCGTTGCAGACCAGGGAGGTGCCGTTGGACGTGGGCGGATTGCTCAACGCATTGGGGCCGCAGGCTACGCCGGTCACGTTGCTCAGACCATAGGCCGAAGGATTGGCGGCCTGGTCCTTGCTGGCCGTGTAGGCATCGCCCAGTCGCACCTCGGGCACGCCGTTGAGCTGAGCGGCCAGCTGGGCATTGAACTGCTGCACCATGGTGTCGACCAGCCCCCTCGTCTGCGCATCCAGGGTGCGCCCGAACGGGGTGCCTGCGACATCCGGCACATTCAGCACCAGGACGCGCTTGGCCCCCCTGGCGATGACCTGGGTCTTGATCAGCTGGCCCAGAGTCGCGCCGGCAGTGGCGACGTTGGTGACCGCCTGCGTCGGGCTCACGGGCGCGGTGAGCGCCAGTTCCATGAAGACGTCGTTGGCGCCGGCCATCACGACGACGAGCTCGTTGCCGGTGTAGCTGCCGCCAACGGCCGCCAGATGGGCCGCCATCTGGGCCTGGACCGGCTTGGCCAGCAGGCCCAGCGTGAACTGCCCGAAGGCCTGCAGCGCAACGGAGTTCGGGCCCAGAGGGCTCTGGATGCGGGCGCTGCCCTGGGCGTAGCTGAAGCACCCCGCCTTGGCGGTGACCGCGGCCCCGGTGATGCCCGGGATGTTGGGCAGCAGGCCCGTCTCGGCCGGACAGGGCTTGGACAAGCCCAGCACTGCCGCCAGTCGTTCGGTCCACATCTCGCCGCCCGCGGCGCTGTTGACGGTCCAGCGGCCTGCGCCGCCCGTGGCCGCGCCCAAGGCGGCGACGGTGCCTACGTTGTGGGTGCCCAGGTCGCTCAGGCTGTCCCCGAAGGAAACGAGGGTCGAGAACGTGACCCGGGGCTTCTGGTCGCCCGCGTCGCCGCCGCCGCAAGAGGCCAATACCAGGGCCGCCGCGAGGGCTGCCCACTTCTGCCAGCGAAGATTCATGCCGATGCTCCTGTTCCTGGGCCGATGCGCCGCTCAGGGGCGCGCCCGGTCGGGCATCCTAGGCTCGGCCCGGCGAGCCGGAATCAGGGTTTACGTGCAGCGGTGCCTGCCCCACTCTTGCCCTCGACCCGCACCTTCATCCACAGGATGGTGGCCGCCAGCGCGAGCGTGATGGCGTTGGGCAGGATGATGGGCCAGGCGGCCAGCACCACGCCGTAGACCAGCCACAGGGCCACTCCGGCGGTGAAGGCGGCGTACATGGTCAGGGATATGCCGCTGACGTTTCGCGTGCGCAGCGTCAGCGCGGCCTGGGGCAGGAAGGACGCCGTGGTCAGAAAGCCGGCGCAGTAGCCGATCCAGTCGTTCAGTTCATTCATGGGCATGGGGTCGTCCTGGCCGGGGTCATCGTGCGGGGCCGTCGCGCAGCGTCCACTGCACCAGGGCCTCCAGCGCCGGGCGCGCGGCCTGCGCGTTGGGGTGATGGATGACGGCCACCAGCACGTGGCGGCGGCCGCTGTGGCTGAGCACGACGCCGGCCAGGCCGACCACGTCGCGCAGCGAGCCCGTCTTCAGGTGCGCCCGCCCGGCCTGGGCGCGGGGCCGGCGCAGCGTGCCGTCCACACCGTACAGCGGCAGCGAGGACAGCAGCTCGGGCATGACCGGGCTGGACCAGGCGTGCTGCAGCAGGTGGGCCAGCCACTGCGCCGTCAGCCGCCACTGCCGCGACAGTCCCGAGCCGTTGTCGATGACCAGCTCGCCGGCGGCGGGCTCGCCGATGCGCTCTGCGATCCAGCGGCGCAGCGTCTCGCGCGCGCCCTCGGCGGTGGCGGGCACCTGAGGTTGGCGTTGCAGCGCCAGGGTCAGGAACAGCTGCTGGGCCATCACGTTGTTGCTGAACTTGTTGATGTCGCGCACCGCCTCGGCCAGGGCGGGCGACTTCGCTTCGAAGGCGAGCCGGGCGCCGGGCGGCGCGCGCCCTTCGCGCACCCGGCCCTGAAGCCGCCCGCCCAGCTCCTTCCACTGCGCCGCCACCCAGCGGGCGGTGGCGGCCGCGGGGTCGGGCTCGGCCAGCGGCCAGGACTGCTCGCCGCAGCTGCCGGGGTAGCTGCCGGCAAAGCGCCAGGCGCCTTCGGCGGTCTGGGCCTTCAGGGCTCCGCGCCAGTCGTCGCAAGGGCCGGCGCTCAGCGGCACTGTGCGCTCCGGCGCGGCCGGTGGGTCGGTGTCGGCGCTGACGCGCGCCACCCCGCGTGCCGCATCGGGGGTGAAGGTGTAGGTGCTGGCGTGGAAGTTCAGCAGCAGGGCGTCGGGCTGCACGTTGTAGGGGCGGCTGGCCTCGCCGTCGAAGTCGGCTGCGCCGGCCTCCGGCGGGGCGAAGGCGCTGCGGTCGAGCACGATGTCGCCGCGGATCTCGCGCACGCCGAGCTGCTGCACGCGCCGCATCAACTGCCACAGTCGCTCGATCACCAGCTTGGGGTCTCCCGCGCCCTTGATCACCAGGTCGCCCTCGAGCACGCCGTCGCGCACCGGGCCGGTGAACAGCACCGGGGTCGACCAGCTCCAGGCCGGACCGAGGAGGTCAAGCGCCGCGTAAGTGGTGACCAACTTCGCCAGGGAGGCCGGATTCACCAGCAGCTGGGGCTGGTGCCGTAGCAGGTTCTTGCCGGAACCGGCCTCCTGGACCACGAAGGCCACGGCGGTTTCGGGCACCCGGGCCCTTTGCAGCGCAGCGCGCACTTCGGGTGGGAGATCGCTCGGCGCGGCTGCCAGTGCGGCCGTGCAGGTGGAGGCGAGTGCCCAGGCCATCCCCAAGCCGGTCGCAAGCCGCAAAGCCCCCTTGCTCAGGGCGGGCAGCAGGGACGACGGACGGCAGGCCGGTCGGCTTGAAGAGCCGCCGCAGGAGCGTCTGAGCGCGACGTCGTCGCGGAACATGGGGCTGATGATCGCATGGCAAACTGAACGGATGACCCCCCGCGTGCTGGCCCTGGACACCTCGACCGAGACCCTGGCCGTGGCGCTGCAGGCCGGCGGCCGGCGCTGGTGCCGGCAGGGCCCCGGCGGGGCGGCGGCCTCGGCCGGATTGCTGCCGATGGTGCGCGCGCTGCTGGCCGAGGCGGGCTTGTCCGTCGCCGACCTGGACGCCATCGCCTTCGGCCAGGGGCCGGGCGCCTTCACCGGGCTGCGCACCGCCTGCTCGGTGGCCCAGGGCCTGGCCTGGGGTGGCGGGCTGCCGGTCGTCACCGTGGACAGCCTGCTCATCGTGGCCGAGGACGTGCGGCGCCGCCTCGGGCCGCTGCCGCGACTCGATGTCGGCGTGGTGATGGACGCGCGCATGGGCGAGGTCTACGCCGCGCGCTACGCCTGGGCCGACGGCGCCTGGTCGACGACGCTGCCGCCGAGCCTGTGCGCGCCGCAGGATCTGGCCGCCCTCTGGGAAGTGCGGCCTGAGCAACTGGCGGGCACGGGGCTCGCGTTGTGCAGGAACGCAGGACATGACCTCGGCCGGGGCTTCGAGGACACGCAAGACCGCGCCACCGCGCTGCTGGACCTGGCCCTGGCCGGGCTGGCCGCTGGCCGCACCGTCAGCGCCGCCGAGGCCGCACCGGTCTACCTGCGAGACAAGGTGGCCCTGACCACGGCCGAGCGGCAGGCGACTTCGCGGTCTTCCGCGGGCGCGGCGCTGAGCCTCGAGGGCGTGCGGTGAGCCCGGCGGCGACCCTGCCGGCCCCCCCGCACGCGGCCACCGCCCGGCCCATGGGCGTGCCCGATCTCGACCGCGTGGTCGAGGTGGAGGTGCGCGCCTACGGCTTTCCCTGGTCACGCGGCAACTTCCAGGACTCGCTGGCCGCCGGCTACTGGGCCGAGCTGCTCGAGGACGCCGACGGGGCCCTCATCGGCTACTGGCTGGCCATGCCTGCGGTGGACGAGGTCCACCTGCTGAACCTCACCGTCGACCCGGACCACCAGGGCCAGGGCCATGCGCGGGCGATGCTCGACCGGCTGGAGTCGCGCTGCCGCGACGCCGGTCTGGCCACGCTGTGGCTGGAGGTGCGCAGCGGCAACGAGCGCGCCCGCAGGCTCTACGAGGCGCGCGGCTTCACGCTGCGCGGCCTGCGCCGGGGCTACTACCCCGCGGCCCATTCGCGCCGCGAGGATGCGGTGGTGATGGGCCTGGACGTGACCGCAGGGTAGCCGCCTTGGAACTGAGTCCTCGCCGCCTGGCGATGCTGCGCGAGATGGGTGTGCCCTGGCGCGAGGCCTTGGCCCGCCCAGCGCCTGTCACCCCGACCATCACGCCGCCCGCTGATCCCGCCGAGCCCGCCGCGCCGGCACTGAGCATCGTGGCGGCTCCACCTGAGTTGTCGACCCTGGACTGGCCCGCCCTGCGCGAGGCCGTGGCCTCATGCCGCGCCTGCGGCCTGTGCGAGTCGCGCAAGCAGACGGTCTTCGGCGTGGGCCACGCTCAGGCGCACTGGATGATCGTCGGCGAGGCGCCGGGCGAGCAGGAAGACCTGCAGGGCGAGCCCTTCGTCGGTGCCGCGGGCCGACTGCTCGACCAGATGCTGCGCAGCGTGGGCCTGACCCGCGCCGAGCACGCCGGCGAAGGCCAGCCGCCGCTGCAGCCCGCGCAGCAGGTCTACATCGCCAACACCCTGAAGTGCCGGCCGCCGCGCAACCGCAACCCCGAGCCGCAGGAATTGCAGCGCTGCGAGCCCTTCCTCGTGCGCCAGATCGAACTGCTGCGCCCGCGTCTCATCCTGGCCATGGGGCGCTTTGCGGTGCAGTCGCTGCTGCGCACCGACGAGCCCATCGGGCGGCTACGCGGCCGCGTGCACCGCTACCAGGGCGTGCCGCTGGTGGTGACCTACCACCCGGCCTACCTGCTGCGCAACCTGCCCGACAAGGCCAAGGCCTGGGAGGACCTGTGCCTGGCGCTGGACACGATGGAGGGGCTGGGAGCGTCGCCCCCCGGCCCTGATGCCCGCGCCTGAACCTTGGAACACTTCGATTACGAAGTCGACCCCCTGAGCCCGGTCTGCTCAGCGCCGGGAGCTCACCTTGGTGGCTACGCCCAATTCCATCGCCTCGGCGCCTGAGACCCAGCTCATCTTGTCGCAGGAGGTGCTCACGATCAGGTTCATCAGGGCCTCCACCTGCTTGTCGCTGACGAAGTTCAGGAAGCTGCGGATCTCTCGGTAGGCGCGGCTGAACCGGTCGCTGACACACGAGCGGTCCTTGTCGCGCGTGACGCTGGCCTGATGGAACCCGATGCGAGCACGGGGCCCGAAGAGCACCCGCTCGACCCCGCCAAGGAAGATGAGGCCGCATGATGAGGCGCATGTCGAGCGGACGATGGTGCGGAAACCTGCGAAGCGCATCTCCTTGCCCAGGCTGAGACCGTCCTCCAGCGAGCCACCCCGTGACTCCAGCAGCACCCAGGTGGTCCGGCACCCCAGCGAGCGGCCTTGTTCGGTGACCCCGTGAAACTTCCTTGAGGCATCGCGCGTCACCTGGCCCTGAAGGGCGATCACACACTGGCCGTCCACCGTCTCTGTGAAGATGAAGCGGCCTCCGTCATAAGCGACCTCCTGGGTTGACGGAGGTGGCAGTCTGCGCATGCGGCGATCTGCCTGATCCCGCAGTCCGACGGCGTCGGGGCCGGTGGCCGGGTTGCGGGTGGCGAGTCCCAGCCAGCGCCGTGCCTCCTGCGGGTCCGAGGGCACGCCTGCGCCGTCGGCCAGCATGAGTCCCAAGGCGAACTGGGCCTGGAGGTCGCCTTTCTCGGCTGCCCGTCGATACCAGGCCGCTGCCTGCGCGCTGTCCTGCTCTACACCCAGCCCTTCATGCAGCATGGCAGCCACATTGAACGCCGCGGCCATATTGCCCTGCTCGGCCAGGGACAGCCAGATCTTGAAGGCCTCGGGGTACTCGCGCCTGTCGAAGTGGGCCACACCTTCATCGAATCCCTGCCCATGGGCGAAGGGCCAGGCCGTCGCCAAGGACAGCAAGACGAGGAGTTGCGCAGCGGCGACCCGCAAGCTGCGGCTGAGACGCTTGAGGGCACGGGCCATTCAGGTGTCCGACTTGGGCGCCTTCTGCGGCCGCTTCCATCCCGGCAGCGTCGCCTGCCGCGCGCGTGCCACGGTCAGCTGGCCGGCCGGCACGTCCTTGGCGATGGTCGAGCCGCCGCCCACGGTGGCGCCTGCGCCCACGGTGACCGGGGCCACCAGCACGCAGTTCGAGCCGATGCTGGCGTCGTCGCCGATGACGGTGCGGTGCTTGTTCGCGCCGTCGTAGTTGGCGGTGATGCTGCCTGCGCCGTAGTTGACGCGCTCGCCCACGGTGGCGTCGCCCAGGTAGGCCAGGTGATTGGCCTTGGCGCCGCGGGCGAGGGTGGAGTTCTTGACCTCGACGAAGTTGCCCACGTGCACATCGGGCCCGAGCTGCGCGCCGGGCCGCAGCCGCGCATAGGGCCCCACCCGCGCGCCTGAGCCTACGTGCACCGGCGCGCCTTCCCCGTCGATGTGGGTGAAGGCATGGATGACCGCGCCGGCGCCGATGCGCACATCGCGCAGCACGCAGTTCGGCCCGATGCGCACGCCCTCGCCCAGGTGGACCTCGCCTTCGAAGACGCAGTTGATGTCGATCTCCACATCGGCGCCGCAGCTCAGGGTGCCGCGCAGGTCGAAGCGGGCCGGGTCGGCCAGGCGCACGCCGGCCTCCATCAGTGCCTCGGCCTGGCGCCGCTGGTGCCGGCGCTCCAGGTCGGCCAGCTGCACGGGGCTGTTGACCCCGAGCACCTCCACCACATCGCCCGGCTGGGCAGTGACGACCTCGCAGCCCTCGGCCACGGCCAGGGCCACGACGTCGGTGAGGTAGTACTCGCGCTGGGCGTTGTCGTTGCGCAGCGCGCCCACCCAGCGCGCCAGCGCCGCCGTGGGCGCGGCCAGGATGCCGGTGTAGACCTCGCGAATGGCGCGCTGCTCGGCGCTGGCGTCCTTCTGCTCGACGATGCCGGTCACCCGGCCCGAGGCGTCGCGCAGGATGCGGCCGTAGCCCGTGGGGTCGGCCAGCTCGATGGTCAGCAGGGCCAGGCGCTGCCCGTCGCAGGCCTCGCGCAGGGCGCTGACCGTGCGGCTCTCGATCAGGGGCACGTCGCCGTTGAGCACCACGGTGGTGGGTGCGCCCATGTCCAGCGCCGGCACGGCCTGCTGCACGGCGTGGCCCGTGCCGAGTTGCGGCTCCTGCCGCACGAAGACCGCGCCGCTGGGGGCCGCGGCGGCCTCCACCTGCTCAGCGCCGTGTCCGGTGATGACGATGCGCCGCGCGGCCTGCAGCGCTGCGCTGGCATCCAGGACGTGCTGCAATAGGGGCCGTCCCGCCAGCCGGTGCAGGACCTTGGGCAGCGAGGACTTCATGCGGGTGCCCTTGCCCGCAGCCATGATGACGACGTTGGATGCCATGAGGCGGAGCTTTTCCCTGCGGTGGATGCGGCGGGCGATTATCGTCGCCGGCCTGGGGGTGCTCGTCACCCTGGCAGGGTGCAGTGCCGTGCGCCTGGGCTACAACCAGGCGCCGCAGCTGGCGATGTGGTGGCTCGACGGCTACCTGGACTTCGACAGCACGCAGTCGCCCCGGGTGCGCGAGGCGCTGCAGCGCTGGTTTGCCTGGCACCGCGCCACCCAGCTGCCCGAGTACGCCGCGATGCTGTCGCGTGTGCAGGCGCAGGCGGCCGGGCCGCTGACGGGCTCCCAGGTGTGCGGCTGGGCGGGCGAGGTGCGCGAGCGGCTGGACCCGCTCAGCCAGCAGGCGCTGCCGATGGTGGCCGATCTCGCGCCTCTGGTCACGGCGGCGCAGGTGGCACGACTGGAGCAGCGTTTCGCCCGCTCCAACGAGAAGTTTCGCGAGGACATCCTCAAGGCCGATGCCGCCGAGCGGCTCAAGGCCCAGATCGAGCGTGCAGTGGACCGCTTCGAGAACGTCTACGGCCGGCTGGACGACGCGCAGCGCGCGCGCGTGGCCGCCGGGGTGCGCGCCTCCGCCGGCGGGCCCGAGCAGTGGTATGCCGATCGGCTGGCGCGCCAGGCCGAGGTGCTGCAGACCCTGCGCCGGCTGCTGGACGAGAAGGCCGACCGGGCCCGGGCGCAGGCCCTGCTGGGCCAGGTCTTCGACCGGATGCAGGGCGCCTCGCGCTGGGACACGCGGGGCAAGCCTCCCGCTGCCATGGCCGCGCAGTGCGAGTGGATCGCCGAGGTGCACAACGCCACCACCCCGGCGCAGCGGCAGCGCGCGCGTGAGCGGCTGCGGGGCTGGGAGCAGGACTTCCGGGCGCTGGCCTCTCAGGCCGCGCCCGCTGTCCAGGCCGCGACCTCAGTTCGGTAGCCGCACCCCCACCGGCACCACCACTGTGCGCGGGTTCAGGCCCACCGCCGGAAAGTCCTTCAGCGCGGCGGCGAACATGGCGGCGAGCAACTGCGAGCTCCCGTTGGAGAAGCCGTCGTTGCTGGCCCGCGCCTCGTAGACCGGCTTGCCGCTGGCGCGGTCGCGCAGCAGCAGGGCCACCTCCCGGTCGTAGCGGGGTGAGTCCAACCGCATGCCCAGCCGCCACGACGGCCCCGCCCAGGGGCCGTAGCGCCAGTGGCCGAAGCTGCCGCGCCACCACAGCGGGTCGTCCCAGGGTGAGCGGTCGGTGCGGGTGATGCGGGCGCCCACCTGCACCAGCACCTGCGGCTCGGTGCCGGCAGGGGCGGGCTTGAAGCCGGCCGCTTCCAGGGCGGGGCGGGCGGCCGCTTCCAGCGCATCCTGTTCCTGTGCCCGTGCCTGCTGCGAGGGCAGGCGCTCGAAAGCGTAGGTGCCAGGCGCCTGCCCTTTGGGCCACTCGCCGTAGCTGGACACCTCGCTGCTGACGCTGCCCACACCGGCGCAACCGGTGAGCACGAGCACGGCCGTCAGTGCGGTGGCCCTTGCGGTGGCCGACACAGCGGCACCCGCGCGGGTGCCGGTCGCCCTCAGGGACCGGAAGACTCCTCTTGCGACCATGGTGAGCTCCTCTCGCTCCTCTCCCGCGAAGCACCTTCGCCACCGGATCGCCCGATGGCGTCGATGCGGATGGTCTTTGGGCCGGGGGCCGGTGCGGCGCACGCCTCGTCCTCGTCTTCGTCGAAGGCGCGGTCGCCCTGCGGGTCGGCCACCCCCGTAGCCTGCAGCGTGGTGAAGGGGTAGAGCTTGCGGTCCATCAGGTGCGAGGGCACCAGGTTGCCCATCGCGGTGAACATGTTGTCGATGCGCCCCGGGTATTGGCGCTCCCACTCGCGGATCATCCTCTTCACCTGCACGCGCTGCAGGTTGTCCTGGCTGCCGCACAGGGTGCAGGGAATGATGGGGAACTGCCGGTGCTCGGCCCAGCGCTCTAGGTCGGTCTCGGCCACGTAGGCCAGCGGGCGGATGACCACATGGCGGCCGTCGTCGCTGACCAGCTTGGGCGGCATGCCCTTCAGGCGGCTGCCGAAGAACATGTTC
>Ga0315902_10003023_pt1 | contig 25551 bp, 48 predicted proteins | sample LakEriMetagenome_9_FD_203523 | JGI IMG/M metagenome (GOLD analysis project Ga0315902, IMG submission 203523) | Freshwater fungal communities from buoy surface, Lake Erie, Ohio, United States - Buoy 12 MA117 | ecosystem: Environmental > Aquatic > Freshwater > Lake > Lake biofilm | place: USA... | reverse complement strand
GGCAGTCCATCAGCACGATGAAAAGTTCAAGACATTGCAGCCTCTGATCGACTACATCAACCACAAGAACAAGATGGAGAAGAAGGCAGACCTTGATGCAGCAGACAAGGCAAAACTCGCTGAACTGAAGAAGGCAGTGGGAGAACTACTCAAGTGAATTACGAAAACGATAATGTGACCAAAGACCCATTCCTTGATGAATACTACAAGATCAAGGCGGGGATTGGTGAGCCAGAGATCATTGAAAAGATGATCTATGAACGCCACGATCAGCGCAACTGCTCACCCCGTGTGAGTGATGAGATTTTACATGCGGCAGATCGGATCAGAAACAAATGGGTGGAAGAAGAAGTCCGTGAGTTCGTGCTGCGTATGTCGTGGCATATTATGCACCTTGAGGAAACACTCAAGCGACACAATATTGAACACGAACCATACCGAAGTTACTACAACATGCCAAAGGAGGAAAATACAGATGTGGCAGAATGATGACAAAGACAACATCGAATACCTTCTGCGTGACGCAACGAAGCGCAGCGATCTTCCTCCTGATGTTCTGACCCTGATCGGGCTGGCATATGGGAAGATTTGCCAACTTCAAAGGGAACTGAAGAATACGCAAAAAGAACTCAGCAATTACGCCATGGACAGGATTGCTAAGTTTGATGAGGAAAATGGGCTTATATAAATACCTCCATACAGGAGATATTCAGATGAAGTCATACAGAGAATTCGTAACAGAGGCAGCATCCCGTTCCCTTTCCCGCCTACACAGCCATATTGAGCGTGGGCATATGGTAGGTTTCATCTCAGCAAGCCGTGGGAATCTTTCTCCCGCCGAGAACAACAAGCGGACGAAGGCACTCAAGGCAAGCCTCAAGCAGCATGGATATACTCCTGTTCCTGTAAAGGGCGAGTACATCGAAGACCACAATGGAGAGAAGAAGAAGGTGAAGGAGAAGTCCTTCATGGTCCATTCAGGACAACCTGTTCAATGGTCAAGCAATCCAAACGCAGGACATGCCATCTTCTTGAAGAATCTCAAGAAGCACGGAGAGCAGTTTGGTCAAGACACCGTTCTTTCTGTTTCAAAGAAGCATGGTTCTGTGTTCCATGGAACGGGCAAGTCTGATTGGGTTCCCAAGGGTAAGAGAGCGCGTATTGGCGGGGCTGGTCTGAAGTCTGGTCCTGAGATTGAAAAGGGTGAGTTCAAGTCCCGACTGAAGAAGCGACCCTTCATCGTCGGTGGAGGTGACTGATGAGTTTCTATACAGCATGGATGAATAGTTTTCGTGGAAAGTGCAAGTTTGATGTTTCACTATTCGCACTTTCTGAAGAAGAGCGAAAGGCAGAGTTCGGAGAAGACGACCCCGTCGATGAACTTCGCAATATGACAGCAAGTGAGAGAATCGCAATGTACGGAACAGACTTTTCTGAATACTTCAACAAGTCTGTCATGAACCCCGACCACGGCATTTGATTCAGAATCATTAGTCAACGATCCAAAGATTCTTTTCAAAACACGATCCAAGGTAGTTGACAGCGAACGAATCTGCCATATACTTGTAGCACAACAGTTGAGGAGCGCACGGGACTGCGGTGCGCGGCCTCTTTCAAAGTGAAGCAGTCAATGTAGGAGTGTAAGACTATGGCAACCGCCACCAAGACCCGTTCGACCCGTTCGCTCTCCAAGACCCGTCAGGTCATCAACTATCTCTCGTCAGGCAAGACCCTGAGTGCGGCTCAGGCCAACAGCAAGTTCGGCGTGAAGAACCTCCGCGCGATGATCTCCAGCATCCGTGAGCGTGTTGAGGCGCACGGCAACTGGGAGATCCTCACCGAGTCGAACAGCCGTGGTGACACGCTCTACCGCATGGTGGACATCCACCCTGGCACCCGCACCTACGGGTTCGACAAGAACGGCAACCGCTACTCGCTGTAAACTGACAGAATATATTGTTAATGTCCGCGTGGGAACGGCGGTCGGCTTCAGCGGATGAGCCGATACTGAAACTCTAGTACTAGTCTAGAACGACGGCAGGGGCTAACACCCCCTGCCGTTCCCTTTTTATGGAGAGACATATGGAAAACCGAAGACACAGCGCGGGGAAAGGTGATTCCTACAGACCCGTCGATCAGAAGAAGTGGTCGGACAACTGGGACAGAATCTTTGGCAAGAAGAAGCCGAAGAAAGATTCCAAGACCAAGAAGCCCAAGAAGGCTTGACAGCCCATACCGCCAAAGTAAAATCACCACACGCACCTGTAACTCAGTTGGATAGAGTAACGGATTTCTAATCCGTCTGTCGCAGGTTCGAATCCTGCCAGGTGTGCTTATGACAAACATCCACAACATTGTTCAAGGAGCAGACCGATGAAGGATCTCATGTCACGCTACGGACAGGTTCGCAAGGTAACTGACAACGGACACGGCATTTTCACAATCGAAGGCGAGTCTCGCTATTGGAGAGCGGGAATGTCCGAGGACAACACCAAGGTTGCATATGTCGATCCCGAAGGCGGTCCATTCATTCACATTGATGAGGACTACGGATTCGGAAAGATCCGCGAAATCCACATCGATAAGTCCGTGAAGGAGAACTATTTCAAAGTTCGTGTCGAGGTGGATGTCTGATGCAACCGAAGAAGCCAAAGTATCGCACACATGGTGAAATTCACAAGATCATCCATGACTCTCGCAGAGAAGCAAGCAGTCCACACGGTCCCCCACTAGAACCGACATACATTGACTTGCTTGAAGTAGCAGAACAACTACTCAGAGACAACGAATTTTTGCAGTCTTCACTCGCTTTGTATGAGATGGTGGAGGAAGCAAACCACAACACAGCGGAATTTAGGAAAGCACACAAGTTCTGATAGACAAATGGTCATCCCGCGACTGAAATGACCAGGAGCCTCTTTTGGAGGCTCTGTCTATTTGTGAACTTTGAAGTGCAAAAACACACAAATTGGCCTAAAAATCAGAAATGGGGTCAATTTCTGGAAAAATCTGAAAAAAATATCACCTTTTTTGGATTTTTTTCCGTTTTTGGTGGCTTAGGGTCTTGCATTTGGACGATTTACTGTCATACTCATGTGCATGGTGATCAACAAGACCAAGCGTCACGCGACCAACCCAGCAAATTGCGTGGAGTCATTCGTCTTCTCCTACCGCTGCCACACTGCCAACAGCAGCAAGGCATGGCCCATGGAGGGAAAGACGGGACATTTCCTGTTCCACAACGGGTACAACGATCAGACGCGCCTTCGTGGGCGTTGGCATGACCAGTGCATCGGCTTCTTCGATCTTGGCAACGGCATGGTGCGCTGCATTGGCGGCATCTTCTCAGTCGATCCGAAGAGGGGGCAGTGGAACACCTTCTCCACGACGGATCTCCCGAAGGAAGAAGCCCGTGCGCTCTATGCGGCCTCGCGTGATTTCACTTGGCGCGGTCCCGTGACGGTTTCCCACAACCATCAGTTCATCTGAGGAGACAACTTCATGAGCAAGTACCAAGGCGACCCCGATCTTGAGCGTCTTTGCAACGATGCAATGACCGAATGTGAATCGATCAACACCGAAAGGACGAATTGAACATGAGCAAGACCACCGTTGGATCGTCAACTCTCGCCTCGCTGAATCAGACTCTCGTCAACATGACTGCGGCCTCTCGCAATGAGGCCAAGAGCAAGCCGCGTCCGTCTGCGATCAAGGACGGCATCACCTACGATGGGCTGATTCGCAGGAGCGAGAAGAAGGAGACGCAGACGCACACCCTTGAGGACGCGCTCCGCAGCATCTCCGACATCCGCAAGCGCATCGGCAACCTGTACGCGCAGGGCAAGTTCAACAGCAACAGCCTCGCAAGCATCCTGACTCAGGTTGACAATGCCATCTTCTTCAAGTCCTGCGGCGAATTCGACCGCGCGGTCGCTCAGTGCAATGCATGTGCGCTCGACCTCGACAATCGCAACTTCTGAACAAGGAAACACATGAACTTCTACAGCGAAAACGACCTCCCCGACCGCCCGACGATCTCCGCGCAGGAGAATGTCAATACGCTCGACCTCATCGGCAAGATCCTTGTCGCATATGCGACAAAGGGTGTTCCCATGGACCCCATGACCGCTTCGTCTCTGGCAATCCTCGCATCGGACTGCCGCGTGTACAGCACGGTGCGCGATCAGGAATCGCTCACGGACGAGAACAGCAAGAGCGTCCTGTCTGTCTTCGCAGCACAGAAGACCTATGAGAAGGATCTTTCTGATGCTGCTGACGCGATCATTGCCGATCTTCGCAAGAGCGGCATCAACATCTGAGGAAACTCACAATGACGAACACCGACAACATCTCCGATACTCTCAGTCGCCTCAATCTTGTCGCGGATCCTGTCAATCGTGGCTTCACGATGACCTTCAAGAACCGCGTCACCGTGTCCATCCGTTGGGGAAACTTCAACTACTCTGACCGCAAGACCACGGCAGAGTGCGCGGCGTGGAATGCGGACACCCATGATTGGGTCCGTGTTCCCGATTTCGGTGACTACGATTCTGTCATCGGGCATCTGAACACCGATGATGTCGCCAAGTTCATGTACAACGCCTCGACCATGACTCTCTGAGGAAAAACTCACAATGAATTTCACCAATCTCACTCTCTCGACCATCGTTGTTGCTGTTGCTGCCACCTCTGCGGTCGCTGTTCCCCCGCCGAAGGGTCACGATACTGATAAGATTCTCGACGCGATCCGCGTGACGGAGACTGGCGGCGAGAAGGATCCCGCGAATGCAGTCGGTGATGGCGGCAAGGCCATCGGTCCATTCCAAATTCACTACTCGTATTGGAAGGATGCAGTTGAATTTGATACTTCCATCGGTGGGAAGTACTCAGACTGCAAGGATGAAGCCTACGCGAGGAAGATCATCGTGGCGTATTGGACTCGCTATGCACCGAATTGGTCATTCGAAACCCTCTCGCGGACGCACAACGGGGGACCAAAAGGTAGTAAAAAGTCCTCAACTCTGGATTATTGGTCGAAAGTGCGGAAAAACCTCGACTGATGGCGTTCGTAAGTCCTTATGGGACTGCGATTTACAGAAAAATGAACTTTTTTCGCCACTTTTCGTCCGACCCCGTTGACGGCACGGCCAAAGTATCAGATACTCATGGCATGTCGATGAAGAACACCAAGACGGCTTCCACCTCCCGCAACACCAACAAGGGCAACAGCATGAGCGCATACAGCAACCTTCAGACTCGTCAGCGTCGTTTCGTGGATACCATCGTCAACCTCTTCGCCAACGGCGACGGCGAATACAACTACACTCGTCCGCAAGTGCTTGCCGCCGCTGAGGCTTGCAGCATGAGCGGTGCGCCAGTGTGGGTCACGAACGACAGCAAGCGTCGTGCGGGTCGCGGCCTGTACAGCATCCCCGAAGCGGCTTCCGCCAACGGTTCCGCTGCTCCCGCCAAGCCGCAAGTCCGCGCCGCTGCTGTCGCTCAGGTCGATGAGGCGGCACCCGCTCCCGCGTCGGTCGCGGCTCTCGTCACTCACACCGAATCGTTCGTCCCCGCGATCAATCCGATCTATGTGCCGTGGGGCAACTTCTCGACCCTCCGCAGCATCGTCAAGTCCAAGGTGTTCTTCCCCGCTTGGATCAACGGCCTGTCGGGCAACGGCAAGACCCTGATGGTCGAGCAGATTTGCGCGAAGGAAGGCCGCGAGTTCTTCCGCGTCAACATCACTGAGGAGACGGACGAAGACGATCTCCTTGGCGGCTTCCGCCTCATCAACGGCAACACCGTGTGGGTCGATGGCCCCGTGGTCGAAGCCATGAAGCGCGGTGCGGTGCTGCTGCTTGACGAACTCGACCTTGGCTCGTTCAAGACGATGTGCCTTCAGCCCGTGCTTGAGGGCAAGCCCGTGTTCCTCAAGAAGGTTGGCCGTCTCATCAAGCCTGAGCGCGGCTTCACCGTGTTCGCCACTGCGAACACGAAGGGCAAGGGTTCGGACGATGGTCGCTTCGTCGGCACCCGCGTTCAGAATGAGGCTCTGCTTGAGCGGTTCAAGGTTACGGTCGATCAGCCGTACCCGCCGCTTGCGACCGAGATTTCGATCCTCACGAAGGCGTTCGATGCGCTTGGCGTGGACGAGAAGGTCTACACTCCGATTGCTGAGAACCTTGCGCGTTGGTCGGATTCGATCCGCAAGGCGGTCGATTCGGGTGCGGACATTGATGAGGTTGTCTCGACCCGCCGTCTCGTCGCGATTGCCGAAGGTTTCGTGATCTTCGGTGATCTCAAGGTTGCGATGAATCTCGCGCTGTCGCGGTTCGATGAGAACACGCGCAACACCTTCCACGACTTCTACAACAAGATCGCCGCGACCAACGATCAGGCGAAGGAAGAGCCGAAGGCCGCGAAGGCCGCTGCTGATGCGGCTGTTCCGTTCTGATGCGGGACAATCGGGGGGCGATGCGACCGCCCCGTTCGCAAGTTCGACTTTCAGAAAACTCACACAGAGAAACACACAATGAGCAACACCAACATTCCATCGTTCAACGACATCTGTGGCACCGTGACTCAGGCTCTCGCTGAAACCATCATTAACCGAGAGGCTCTCATCACGCAACTGCGCGAGGAAAATGCCAACCTCAAGTCCGCTCTCAACCGACGCAACAACCGCGCAGACTTCCGCTGCTGCAATGAGCAGAAGTCAGATTCCGATCCCGCGACTGGCGTTCAGTACGGTGATCTTCACTAATCGTTTCATCGTTTCACAAGTCTCACTTTCACTTTCTCACTTTTCACACTAGGAGAATCTCACAATGGCCCGTAAGCCCATCAACCCGAACATCATTGATTGGAACGCCGTCGAAGCGACCCTCAACAACGGCAAGACGAACTTCAAGACGCTTGGCAAGTTGAACAAGGTGTCCGCGTCCACGATCCGTCGCCTGATGCTTGCCCGTTACGGCACCCGCATCACCCTCAAGCGTGGTCGAGCGGTCGGTGGAATCTCTTGGAGCGTCAGCGTTCCCACGGCGGCAGTGCCGTCGAACCCTCCGACGACTGAGGACAACAGCAACGACAGCAACGCCTGAGTACGAAAACTCAAACACGGAGTCTCAAATGACCGAAACCGAAAATGAAACTTACAATGGTTGGGCGACCCGTTCCACTTGGAACATTGCCCTGTGGATCAGCAACGATCAGAATCTTTATCGTTCTGCCACCGAAGCGGTTGACACTCTCACTCGTCGCGGTACACTTAATGAGTCGCTGACTCCATCATGGGCGAAGGCGTTCGCATCGGTTGCGTTCGACAGGTGCTTCGGGAAGGAAGAGACTCCCGATGGCTACAGCGTGAACGACAAGAGCATCGACTGGACAGAGATCGCCAAGATGCTTCGTGAGATGGGCAACTAAGAGAAAGGAAACACACAATGACCGACGATAGCAAGTACGACATTCTGTTCAGCAACGACGAAGCCGTTCGCCCGTGGAGCATCACCGCATCCTCCCTTGAGGAGGACTACGACGATGATGAGGACTTCGATGATGAGGAGGAGTTCGAAGACGAGGACGAAGACTTCGATGATGAGGAAGAGGAGTTCGAAGAGGACGAGGACGGCGAAGAGTGGGAAGATGACGAGGGCGAAGAGGAGGAAGAGGACTTCGATGACGAAGACTTCGAAGATGAGGAGTTCGATGACGAAGACTTCGAAGATGATGAGTTCGATGATGACGATGAGTGAAGTTTGAGTTTCGCCACGGCGGCAGAGGCAAAGTATGAATTACGAATATGACTACGAATACACAAACGAAGTCATCAGGGAGCAGAACGAACTACTCCTAAACTTTTCCTCTGCCGCCAAGAAAGAGTATGAACACAAACTCATTGAAGAACAGCAGAAGTTTGCACACACAATTGAAACATTGAAAAAACAAGTTTTGGCGGCGATGGCAGAAGTCGCCAAGGCAAAACAGGAAGCGAACGAGTGGCGCAAGGCTTATGAAGACCTTGCAAAGTGTCTCTGAAAACCAACAAAGGAATCTCACAATGAGCAATCTTGACAATGCCCGTTCCGTTGCAGAGGACACCATCAACCGCACCATGAACACGGAGGTCGGTCGCAAGATCATCACTTCCAAGTTGATTGCGTTGACGCAGGAGAATGTGCGGCTCAAGCGCAAGGTGGCAGATGATCGCATTGCGGTCTTCACCCTCAATGCACTCTCTCGCATTCTCGTCCGCAAGATTGAGAACAACCATCGTCTTCTCAATCAGCACAGCGTTCCGATGGACGATGTTTCCATTCGGCTCTCGCGCGAACTTGAGAACTTCACTCGCGAGAACTACGGGAACGAGATGATGGATCGCGTCGAGCGCATCCTCAAGGACACCGAAGGAGACGATATTCTTCTCCGCGACCTCATCGGCAAGGAGGCCGAAATCAACAATGCCTAATATCAAGTTCATGCTCGTTTGTGAGAATCTTGTTTCGTACATCGTCACCACTCCGTTCACCGCGGTAAGCGAACTTCAAGAATGGCTCGACACGATTGCGGGAAATGCAAAGTTCGTGTGTGATCCAATCGCACATCTTCCACCGCGATCATTCGCAAATCTTCTCATTGCAGAAGATGAAGAAGAGGAAATCGGTCCCGTGAAGAACTTCGCAAAGATCGAACACAGCAGCACATGGAAGGATTGCCATGGAACACTACTTGTCGATGACAACGATTCTGTGTTCTATTGGGTGCGAGACAAGAATGAGTCTGGCAACTGGACACTTCCCGCGATGCTGAAACAGGGAGTCTAAAAAATCACACTGCCCCCGTAGCGTAGTTGGATAGCGCGGGTCTTTCCTAAAGACCAGGTCATAGGTTCGAATCCTATCGGGGGCGTTGGAGAACACACAATGCAGAATGATGAAACTGACATTTGTGAAAAGACATACTACGAAGTTCGCATTGGCACTGCGATGCTCGTACTCATACTCATCACAAACATTCTGATTCTTTCCATGGGACTTCTAGGCTTCCTCTATTGGCTTGACAATGCCACTCCGACCAAGTAAGATGGTGCCTTCGAAAGGAGCAACCGATGCCGAAGCGAGTTCTAGACAGGTTCGATCTTGAGGCAGAGCGCGAGGGTGCAGCCGTCAGGCAGCACAGCAAGACCATCTGCAAGCCGTTTGGTCATGGCAAGACCATAACCAAGCAGCGCAAGATGCAGAAGGACGGAGAGGCTTTCATCGAACGCAAGACTGTGAAGTTCTCATTCGAAAGGATCGCATATGTGTAAGTGCATCGACTGCGGAGACACCATCTCACCCGCTCGTCTTGAGTTCCTTCCCGATACTGAGTGGTGCGTGAAGTGTTCAGACAAGCACACCTTCAAGTACGCTGCGTTCACAATCTATCCGCACAAGACGGGTGGAGAACTGTTCGTGGCTCGTACCAAGGAAGGTGCGCGTCGGCTTGAGCGTGAAGCGGTTCGTGGGCGGTAAAGAATCTACGAGAATCGATCATGACCTTCACACACAAGACATTCAAGATCGTTCGCAAGGCTCAGGCTGGTCGAAACTTTGACAGCGTCTTTGTTTTCACCATCTTGTATGGTATGACGGGAACTCCCGTGTCGGGAACCGTCTATCAGATCATCATCAAGAATGGCATTGTGGAAAATGATGATTGTCCGTTCCAATGGCCGATCTCCGATCACGGTGAGGAACACTTTTCATCTAGTCACATAAAGAGTATCCATACTCTCCGCAAACTCTGGATGTCAGCAACCAACAACGGGTGTCCATACATTCCCGCAGAGGAGTAAGAACATGCACAGTGAAAAGCAGGAAACTCTCGTCTCTCGCTATCCCGAAATCTTCCGCGACTACAACGGCGATCCTCAGCGGACTTGCATGGCATGGGGCATTGAGTGCGGCGACGGTTGGTTCGATCTCATCGACACCATCTGCAAGGCGATTCAGAATCAGACCGAGCATGTGAATCGTCTGTGGCCGAACCTGAAGTTCGGCGTGGTCGCTGCTCAGGTCAAGGAGAAGTACGGGACTCTTCGTTTCTACAACGAGTTCATCTATGCCGATGGACTTGAGGAGCATGACAGAGATAGGTTGGAGAAGTACATCACTCAGGTCAACGGCATGGTTTCGTTCGCAGAGTTCATGTCGGGTCGCATCTGCGAGGTCTGTGGTCAGAAGGGTTCGCTCGACGGCAGTTCATTCCCCCGATGCCGCTGCAAGGAATGCGAGAACAAGCAATGACCAAGACCATCAAGGAACACAAGATCATCGGCAACATTGACATCTCCACGAAGGACATCAATGCGAATATTGAGAATTCCCAATCGCTCACGATCTACTTCCGCGAGATCTCAAAGGGCATCATCGACATCGTTGTGTATCCAACTTCATTCGACAAGGCAAACAAGTTCTTCTATGTTCCGACAGATGATACGAAGTGGCTCATCAATGTCGGGATGTCGAACATGAACTGGGTCGGCAGAAACCGAGCGCGTGACATCTACAAGTATCTGGTTCTAAAGCACAAGTTCAAACAGGAGAATTCATAATGATTTCCGAACAAGCACTCTTCATCATCCTCATTGTTTCTTCCTTCATGACGGGCTGGTACATGGGACGCATCCACCTCATGGCAAACGATTTCAAGAACCGAAAGTGAGAAATGCAAATGAGCGATTCTGAAAACACCGAAGGCAAGGAAGCATTGGAATACTTCAAAAACCTCACATTGGAACCTCATGGTGCGATCATGTCTCTTGCAGACATGGAGAAGACCATCAAGTTCCACGAAGACGAACTTGCAGCGGAGGACAAGCGAGTTGAGGGAACTGATGAGTATCCAAACTATGGAGATGACTTTGCCGACATGGTGTACATTGCTCGTCGGCTTCTAGATCATGTGAAGACTCAGAAGCAAGAGATCGAAAAGGTGGTTCATGATTCATCGGCACTCGCTGCAAACCAATGCCATGCGGGATATGCTGGTGTGATTGGGGTTCGGAGGCGGCGGTGAGTGATTTCATGGAATGGTTTCTGATCTTCTTCATGCTCTATGTCTTCCTCAGCGTGTGGGTCTTCACGAACATGCTTGAGAAGATTCTGAAGTTGCTTTCTGAGATTGTCGAGGAAATGGAGAAAGGAAGGATTCGATGACGAACAGTGCAGACCAACTCATCTATGAACTTGAGAAGAAGGTTCGTGATCTTGAGAACTATATCCGCTTGCTTGAGAACAACATCGGAGATGCATCGTTCCTGCTGATGGATTGGGACGGCTACTACGATCCGCAGACGGGCAAGGGCAACACGAAGGAACTGGCATTGTTGGTGGAGGATGCCTACGGCCTGTTGCAGGGTAGGTCATGGAGGGATCCCGATCCTCCGAAGAAGCGAAGGAGCGGCGAGGTCGAGGGACAGTTGCTGCTGTGGGAGGATGAGGAGTGAAGAGCCGAAGACCGAAGGTGGGGGACCGAGTCCATTGGGATGACGATGAGGAGGGCTTCAGCGGAGTCTATGAGATCACCGCGATACGGGGAAGGAAGAGGGATGACATCTGGCTCTACTCATCGGAACTAGGAACAGAGGTACAGGTCATGCTCTGTGAGATTGAGAATCGCATCATTGAGGAATGAGGAGACGAACGATGGACAAGACCATATCCTCGCAAAGGACGGAAGACTTCCGTGGGGGCATCCAACTTGGTGCAACAGCATATGATGATCTTTCACGGGAAATGAATATCCGCCTAACGCGGATCAAGAAATCTCTTGCAACGGAACTCTCACAGAGCGGCTACTCAATGAAGGTTAAAATCAATGAAAACGATCATGCAGTGCTTCACAGGGGGTGTTCCCCAGATGGCGGGATATGGTTCGATGCCACAGGCAAGGCGATTGTTGCATTTGAATCAAAGAAGCAAGGTGTGCGTGGAAATGCCCATGAGAGATGGTTCAAGAACTTCATGTTCATCTCGCATATCTACAATGGAATCAGATATGTGACATTTGTATCGGGGAAAGGTTGTGACTCTAACATGGGAGACGACTTTCGGAGTTTTCTCGAAATGCAAGGTAGAAAGACCGACATCCTCTATCCAGATGGAGCATCTTTCTTCCTCTCGCAATCGGGGTTTACCGACGATGAGGTTCGGGAAATCATGAGAAAGGCAGTTGTGCAATGAAGCCATTGTTCATGTGGGCTGGTGGAAAGTCGAAGATGATGAAGCACTATGTGCCTTTCATGAACTTTGGGAAGGTGGACACCTATTCGGAACCATTCTTCGGCGGTGGGGCAATGCTCATCAAGGTCATGCGTGACCATGCTCCGAGAAAGGTATACATCAATGACATCAATGCGGACATCATGAACATCTACTCCGCGATCAAGAGCAGTCCGAATCTCTTCATCGGGGAGATGGATGGCTACTCATCGGTCTACCTACCACTCTCCAAGGAGGATAGGAAGAAGTACTTTTATGATCTTCGTACTACACATGCTTTCGAATACGAGAAGTACGATTCAGTCCCCCGCGCTGCCTTGCTGTACTTCCTGATGAAGACTGCCTTCAATGGAATCTGGCAGATCAACAAGAACACGAACAACAGGTTCGGGACTCCATCGGGACTTCTCAACCAGCGGGATGCGGTCTATGATCGGGATAATGTCCTTGCATGGTCGCACATGCTGAACTCCACAGATACGATACTGACATCAACGGATTGGTCGAATGTCCCGATCTCAGACTTCACATTCATGGATCCACCGTACAGGGATTCATTCGCGGACTACAATGAGTCCTTTCCCGATGCAGAACTTCTGAAACTCATGAAGGTGGTGGAGGATCACAAGGGGGTATGGTTGTGCAATCGGGATTGTGGAGATGGCTTCTTCGATGGCATGAAGGCAACGGTGCATAGGTTCCCCGTGACCTATACTGCGGGAAGAAGAAAGAGAACCGAGGATGGGTATGAAGCAAAGAAGGCAATGGAGATACTTGCATACAACTGAGAGACACATTGCGAAGTTTAGGAAATCGGTTTGGTGAGAAAAAATTGCCAAGCCGATTTTTCATTTTCGGCATAGGGCAAAATAAAAGTGGGGGTAGGGGGTAGGGGGTAGGGGGTCTTGGAGAAGATGAGAGGAGAGGGATGGGAAGAGAGGGATGGGAAGAGAGGGATGGGGAGTTTGGGAAATGTGTTTGGGTGGAAAATGGGGGAGATGGCATTGCCAAAATCTAGCCCCCATGTCAAGCCAGAAATCACTGTTCCCGACAAGATTTCCAAAGATTCTTGCCCTACCCCATAGGCCGATAATGGCTCCGCAATGCCCCCGAAACCACCCATATTCCGTAAGTCCTGATATTTCCAAGACTTACAATCTAGACATTTTTTTCCCGCATGGATCAAGTGGCTTGCCGCAAGTGCCGATTTACCTTATACTTACAGCATGGCTAACAGCACTATGAACACCGCGAACACCTCCCGCAACTCGCTCCTGGCGCAACTCCTCGCGTCTGAGGGCATCACGGTCGAGCATCGTCCCGATGCCAAGACGGCATGGTTCGAACTCGACTCGCGTCGGCTTGTCCTCCCGCAGTGGGAGAACAAGAACCAGTCTGTCTATGACTTCCTTGTCGGTCACGAAGTCGGCCATGCCAAGTACACTCCCGCTGATGAGTGGAAGAGCGAGAGCATCCGCATCGGTGGCGAGGGCAACAGCATGATCGCGAAGGACTACATCAATGTGGTCGAGGATGCGCGTATTGAGCGCATGATCAAGCGCGAGTTCCCTGGCCTTCGCTCTGACTTCGTCGCGGGGTACAAGGAACTCGCTTCGATGGATGCCTTCGGTCTTCAGGGTCGCGATGTCGCTTCGCTTCCCCTCGTTGACCGCATCAACCTCTACTACAAGTTGGGTGTCCACACGGGCATGGTGGTCCCGTTCACCGCTGAGGAGCAGGTCTTCATCGACCGCATCAACGCGGCCAAGACCTTCAAGGATGTCACCGACATCTCTGCCGATCTCTATGAGTTCGCGAAGCAGCAGAAGAAGGAACGCGAGGAGCAGCAGGGCAACGACGGCAACAAGGGCGGTGAGGGTCAGCAGGGCAAGGATCGCAAGAGTGGCAAGGGCGAAGCCTCTGACGGTGGCAAGGAAGAGCGCAAGGAAACCGCCAGTGCCAACGGCGAAGAGGACGGCGACAGCGACAAGTCGGAGACTCGCGAAGGCGGCAACGAAGACCAGAGCGGTCGCAGCGAGTCGCAGGAAGATGGCGAAGGTGAAGAGGAGTCGAGCGGTTCCAAGTCCGACAGCGCGGAAGACGCGAACGATGACGGCTCGACCGCCGACTCGTCCGACGAGACCGATGAGGGTGGCAACATGGAAACCGAAGCCAAGCAGAATCCCGACTTCGCTCCCGATGCTTCCTCGACCGTGAGCAACCTTGAGAAGTCGATGACCAAGTTCATCAACACCCACACCATCGAACAGACGATCACCGTCCCGCAGATCGATGCTTCCAAGGTTGTCGTGACCGCGAACGAGTTCGTTGCTCTCATGGACCAGTGCAAGGTCGGTCGCTACCACGGCAACAGCATCGGCAACGATGTCCTTGCTGCGGGTGGCATGAGCAAGTACATGGACGGCCTTGCTCTTGAGGCTTTCAAGAAGATGACGCAAGAGAACCGCCGCGCGGTCGATCTCATGGTCAAGCGGTTCGATACTCGTCGTGCTGCGCGTAACTATGCGCGTCAGTCGAGTGCCAAGACGGGACGCATCTCGACCCGCCACCTCGCCAAGTACAAGTTCAGCGAGGACATCTTTGAGCGCATCACGATCAAGAACGATGAGAAGAACCACGGCATCGTGATCCTCCTCGACTGGTCTGGTTCGATGGGTGGCATGATTCAGGACACCGTGAACCAGTTGGGTGCGCTTCTCAACTTCTGCCGCCGCGTCGGCATCCCCGCCGAAGTCTACTTCTTCAGCAGTGTCCACAGCAAGATCGCTGACGAATTGTTCACGAAGAACAATCCGAACCTCAACGGCAGGAAGAACAGGGACGGCGAACTCATCAGCCGCCAAAACTGCGCTCGTTGGGGTGCGGTCGTTGAGGGTGTGAATTGGAATCTGCACGACGAGTGCTTTGCATTTACCGATGCGGTCTGTGGTCTTCCCTCTGGCACTGCGGGAAAGACTGCTGCGGTCTACAAGGCGTTCAGCCTGATTCAGGTCTACCATGCCAACATGGGCAACAAGGACTTTGCGCGGACCATGGGTCGCCTTCTCGTCCTCTCGCAGATGGTTGGCGGTGGCTATGTCTCGCTCACGAACCCGCAAAGCCTTGCTCTTGGCGACACCCCGCTTGATGAGTCGATCCTTGCCATGCGCGACATCGTCAACAACTTCCGAAAGTCCAGCAACACCAAGGTGACTTTCATCAGCCTCAGCGATGGCGAGGGCATGAGCATCATCAATGCGGTCAGCAGCAATGCTCTCCGCGATGCCAACCCGACCCGCAAGGTTGCGCGTGTGATGGTCGATGCTTCGAATGGCCGTCGCTATGCTGCGGACGATGGTGGTGGACACCGCAACACCCATGAGATCGTGGTGCAGATGTTCAAGGATGCGACCAATGTGGACATCGTGGGCGTGATGATGGCGGGTCGCCTCTCCTATTGCAGCACCTTCTCTTCGGCTTGCTATGCCCAGAACAAGAAGATGGACTACCAGGCTCGTCGTGAATTTGAGCAGAAGTTGGTTGAGAAGTTCGAAGATGACAAGTGCATCTCGCTCCCCTACGGTGCATACAGCCAGTACTTCTTCGTGCAGATCGTCAGCCGCATGAACACGGAGTACGCACAGCGCAAGGAGCAGAAGAAGTTGGACAACATGAAGAACCGCAAGGTTGCCCTGACCCGCGAACTCGTTGCTGCCACCAAGCGTGACAGTGCGAACCGCGTCTTCATCAATCGCCTGATGGACATCGTGGCCTAAGTCAAAACTCAAACTTCCCAAAGGAGAGAACACCACAATGAACCAGAACAAGACCGCCAACTTCACCACCATCACCACCCACAGGATTCAGGGAGGTCAGTACAACAGCCTGATGACCTTTGAGGTGCAGGATGGGAAGGACATTGTGAGGATTCGCAGTTACTTCAATGCCAACGAGAACAGGTATGTGGAGTCGTTCAGCATCAATCCCCCCGAAGCCGAAGGTCGCGAAAACGGCTGGGTCATCGATGCCGAAACCTGGTACGACATCAAGATCGGCAGGGCAATCTACAAGTACATGACTAGGGACGAGAAGAACAATCCCGATTTCATGAACCATATCCCCTTCCTCCCCGTGCCTTAAAAAGCACGGGTTTTTTCTAGTCGAAACTCATAGATACCGAAGGAGGACTCTGATGATTCGTACACTCAGTAGAACATCCCCCGAGGTGAAGGACTTCCTGAAGTTCATAAAGGAAGACCTGAAGAACCACAGAATCCACTTGAAGTTCTCAAAGAACCGCAATGTAAGGTTCAGCAAGACCACCACCACAGCAGCCTACTTCCATGAACCCGCGTCCAATAGATGGGGTTCTATTCGCATTGGTACAGGCAATAGGAAACCCATTACGATACTCACAAACCTAGTCCATGAGTATTGCCATTTCATCCAATGGAAGAACGGTGACAGGGACTGGCTCAAGGGCAGTGGGGATCACATCGAAGGATCCCGCTATGTGCTTCTTGAGGAGCGTACAGAGAAGGAAATGATTTCCCTCATGCGCTCATGGAATCTTCCATTGAACTTCTCAGGAATTCGTAAACGCTCTCGTTCCTACATTGCATGGCTTCGATCAAACGAAATAGATATCTGATACCCCTTTAGGAGATTTCATTATGCCAACCTATGACTTCAAGTGTGACAAGTGCGAACATCTTTTCGAATCATTCAGAACCATTGCCGACCGCGATGCTCCTTGTTCATCCCCATGCCCCCATTGCAAGAAATCTGGTGGTGTCCGTCGTGACTTCATCGGATCTCCCGCAGCAGCCGTGGATATGAATCTTACCCCTGGTGCAGATTTCAAAGAGGTCATGAAAAAGGTATCAAAGGGTGTTCCGAAGCGGTATCGGGAGAACCTCGACCAAGCCGCATCTCGTCGTGGCACCGTATGGGGTAATGGCTGATCACACGGTCAATCCATATTTTTTCTACATATAAATGTCTTTCTAAAGGTAGAAATACCACTCAAATACAGAAACTTCAATAAGAAAATGGCATAAAATGAGATACACAGAAGCAAGAGCAATCCTATCAGAAGCAATCGAACAACTTGATGAGACAAAACTTTTACAGAGACAAATATCTCCAGGACAACAAGGAGGCTCAACAAAGTTTTATCCGCGAGATGACCCGTCTTCTCCTTATCATTGGTACCCGACGAATGATGAGCCATTTGGACCATCGAAGTGGTTTCCGTTACCAGCCTATCCTGGTGATGCGCCACCTCCCCCAATAGATCTACGCAAGCCACCACCACCACTAAGGAGTCCAAAGGAACGACTACAGGATGAACAAGATAGAGCAAAGCGCAAAGACTATAATGATACGCGACAGAGGGATCGATTAAGAGACTTTCGCAAAAAAATACAGGATGGATTAAACCAGAAACCATATCAAAGACCTTATGTGGCACCTTCTGGACCTGGTGCGGGTTGGAATAATCCATATAGCCGCCCTTCTGAGCCTCCTCACCAAACTAGACCAGACTTTGACTAATCAAACTTCTCAAAGGAAACAGGAAAATGAGATACGAAACAGCAAGAGCAATCCTATCTGAAGCCATCGAACAGTTGGATGAGAAAGAACTCCTACAAAGACTTGTAGACCCAGGTGATAGCACATTTGAACGCTCGCGTGGAGGATCAAAAAAACCATCTAGCCCAGGCATATGGGGACCGCAGTATCGACCGTTAAGACCAGATCCATCGGAACCAGTTGTATACCCTCCAGCCAACCCTCAACAAAAACTTCCACCAGTTTTTAGACCAGATTTTGAGGACAGTCCACAAACTCCAAGACCAAGAGATCCAGATCCAGAGTATGGCAATCCTTTTAACCGCAAACCTTGGGGGTGGCAACCAGGCAAGCCTCTTGAAATTCGTCCACCTGTTTATAGCCCCGATGGTGATCTTATAAAACCTGCAATATTCCCGTGGACAGAACCACATAGACCTCTACCCCCACCTGAGAGCAGACCAGAAAGACCTTCAAGAATTCCCCGCCCACCCATAGGTGGGCAACCAAGAGTTCCAGGTGTAAAGTATCCCAATGATGCGGGTGGTCTGCGTGGTCCATTAGATCCTATTGAAATCGAACGAAGACGCAATAATCTACAGCGTGATCGTGAAAGGTTGAGAAGATTCCGTGATCAAGTGCGAGATGGATTAAACCAAAGACCATATCAAAGTCAACCGCGATTCAGATAATGTGGATAGCCTAGCATGATAAGAAAGAAGCAAAAATGAGATACGAAGCAGCAAGAGCAATCCTATCTGAAGCCATCGAACAGTTGGATGAGTACAAATATATGCAGCCAGTGGACCCCGTATACCCATTTGATCCTGCAAGAGATAAGTTCAATCCTAAGAAACACATGCATGATGTCTGGATGCCCGTTCCACCCACAGGAGTGGATCCAGGCTTACCACGCGTTCCACCAATAGACATTGGAAAACCACCACCACCAATGATGACTCCACAAGAAAGAGCGGAGGAAAGAAGGCAGGAAGGTATGAGGCGTTATCGTGGGGAAAGAATACTCCGTGACCGACTGAGAAAATTCGGTGATACAGTACGAGATGCATTACGCCGTTAGAATTAAAAGATAATACAGAAACTTGACAAAGAGAGAAAAGATGAACAACCTATTCCTAAACCACCTAAACTCAATCACACCTCAAGGAAAAGCCAAAGATACATGCATCTTTGTTCCTGCAAGTGATATTAATGAAGCCCCCAAGTATGTCCAAGATGCCATTCCCGCAGTCCCAAATCTTTACATGCTCACCTACAGTCCTGGTGAGAAGAATGAGACTCAGGGTGGAAGGAGGAAGTTCGTTGGTAAGATGAAGAAGAATCCTTCTATGGTCTATGAGGGTGCCTACAAGGGTGCCATGGAGGATTGGCTAACTGATCTTCCCAAGCCAGCGATTGCGGAACTCAAGGCAAAGCACGGGAAGGAACTTGCCCATACGGGTGGAGCGGGATACCGAGACATTGCCACCAAGAAGACCCTTCCACTTCACAAGTCCATCGTCGGCATCCTGAAGAAGCACAAGGTCAAGCCATTTGCCCAAAACATCCATGACTCGTCCCATGTCATCCAGATGTCATTCCATACCTTCCATGGTGACATGAATGAGGAGAAGCATGTGGATGATGAGGGTGGAATGGCAATGGGTGAACTCAAGTCTATTATTGCAAATGCTAATGACATCATGTCGATGCTAAAGTCTGATTCTCAACTTGAGGGATGGGTTCAGTCCAAGATTACGAAATCAGCAGATTACATTTCTTCAGTGAAAGACTACCTTTCCAATACTCCAAATTCGATATCTGAAGAGGAGAAAAAGAAAGAAGAAAATGAAGAATCAACCAAGAGCATGATTGCTCGTCTTGTTGCTAGGGGTCACAAGAAACTTGGTAAAAAGATTCCCGATGATGTGATCCGCGATGTCGATCCAAAGTACAAGACCAAGGATGACATGTACGAAGCCGCACAAGAGATAGACAATCTTCCTCCAAGCGACAATCCATTTTGGCAAGGTAGTAGAACTAGAAAGCCATCTGATGGAAGACCAAATCTTTTTTGGAGAAGGAAAGTAAATCCTGGTAATGAAATAGATGCTCTTGAGCCAAGAGGATCAAGAGATATTCGCTATTTTGAAGGACAGAGGCAGTTGAGAGATAGGCTTCCTTCAAATCCTCCTCCAAGTGTAGCAGAGGCAGCACCCGACATTGGACAGAACCTCAAGGGGATGCCAAAGAGGGCGGGTAGAAAACTTGCATATGCTTCCAAGAGGTGGGGCAAGGGCGAAATCCCATACAGCGAGTACAAGGTTGCGGATGAAAGACACACCCGCAAGATGGGTGGAAATGCAAGACGAATTGGAAAGAATCTTGACCAAGCCGTGACAGACTTCATCTCAAGGAAGCCAAGACGAAAGCGAAGATGAGTTAGATGAAATCATTCAATCAGTTCATTTCCGAAAGTTCAGAAAGACTTGTGAAGATTAAGCAGTCTGGTCATTCTGCAAACATCCGCAAGATTGATGACAACACATCCATGTTCTCTCATCGTGGTGTGGTCGGTCATGTGACCAAGGCATGGAACCGCATGGGTGGTTGGGGGTATCAGGCGGGGAACATCCGCGTGAATGGTAAGGATGTCGGTCTTCCCGTGATCCATGGAACACACAAGACCATGAATGATGCCATTCACAATGCCTATCAGCACACGATGTGGCACATGTCCAAGGGGAAGAAATGAAGTCCTTCATGCAGTTCATTTCAGAGCAGAATGAGAACACGATCAATGACTTCGTGCAGTTCGCTGCACAGGAACTTGGCTTGCAGACCACTCCAAGCATCAGGTTGTTGCAGTCGCGTGAGAATGGCATGACCACGGCATCCTATTGCCCCGAGGACAAGAGCATCAAGGTATTGTGTGGCAACAGAGCCACATTTGACATTTGCAGATCCATTGCACATGAGTTGGTGCATCAGATGCAGGATGAGAATGGCGATGAACTCGACGGAGAGACGGGATCACCATGCGAGGATGAAGCCAATGCACTCGCGGGTAGGTTGATTCGCACCTATGGCGGCAACAATGCTGGCTTCTATGAGGAATAAGAGATGAAGACCTACGAACAGTTCATTGCAGAGGCAATGGAAATAAAGAATCTTTCCGAGAATTGGTCATATGCTCATGATTTTGATGAGATGCCGAACTCAGAGAAGCAGAAGTATGTCTACCATGTCACAACGGCAGCAAGGGCAGCAAAGATTGTCAAGCATGGTCTGAAGCCACGCAGTCCAAAGGGTCGCACCAACTACCCAGGCAACAAGGAATACACCCAAGGTCATGCATTCGTGACCAATCATCAAGGTGTGCGCTATTGGAAGGATCAGACGCTTCATGCAGTGAATCGACGCAAGCGCGAGGTGGATGAAAGAGACTACGAAAACATCCATGTGGTAAAGTTCCCAATCTCAAATCTCGCAAAGTCCACAAAAAGAAAGTTCACGACCGATCAACTTGGCACCAAGGATGCAAGGAAACATGATGATGATCCACTCATTGATCCATCAAGTCATGAAGGATCCACCGCATTCAGGATTCGAAAGAAAGTCCGCTGATACCAAGCCTCACACCATAGATGGATTGATTGGTGGATTTGATGTATCAGAATGGTGGTACATATCCACCATTGATGATGAATAACCCAGTCAAGCGCAGACAGGAGAGGCTAACCCCTCTCCTTGTTGTTTTCCTAAATATCACATATGAATACCATTACAATAACCAAGATAGAAGAAGCATCCGCACCCAATAAGGGCAAGGCATTTCTCCTTGCTGGATCGTTCAGTCCATACACGGTTGGACACCATGAGGTTGCACGACAAGCCGCTGAACATGCTAAAGGTACAGGTCATACGCACTTCTACCATGGCATCGGTGGTGCGGCAAAGCAGACGCACGACGATCCATTGACACACGCACAGAAGAGATCCATTGTCCGTGCTGGTCACAGAGAACTCGCAAAGGAACACAAAGGGTTGAAGTTCCGTGCGATGGGATCGGAGCAAAGAGATCCATTCAGGCAACTTGCACACCTCGCGCAGAGGGGTCACAAGCACATCACGGTTGGTCTTGGCTCCGATCAGATGAAAGGCAAGTTGAAAAGGGAAATAGAGGGCAGCATTGCAAAAAAGGGTGGCATTGAGGACAAGACGGGAAAGATCCACAAGGTCAGGGTGGACTTCCATCAACTTGGTGGAGAGAGACACGAAGGAGAGATGCCACGACATGAGGTGTTGAGTAGATTGAGGAAGGGAGACATCAGCGTTGCAAAGGCTGGTCGTCTTCGCAAGGCGGTTGCATCTGGTGATACAGAACTAGCACATGAACTCATGCCAAAGCACATGAATAAGCCAAAGTACTTCGGCATGATCAAGTCCGCACAATCGAAGATAGCAAAGCCAAAGAAGAAGGTGGTGAAAGAAGGCTACATGTCCTTCGCTGAGTTTGTTTCGGAGGACATCGAACTGATTCCCGTAACTAGAGATAGAGATGCAGGGAAGCCAAGGAAAGCAGAGGTTGTCCACAAGGACTATGGAACGAAGACCTACTCATCCGACAAGGTTGTGACTCGAAAGAATCATGGAGAGATTCATCCTGGTTACGAACTTCATCAGCACTCCGTCGAGATGGACAACAACAGACCGAGTGGACCACAAAGGATTGTGAAGCACAAGTTCACGATAGTACACAAGGCAAGCGGAGATATCGCTGGAGAAATGCACGCTTGGGGTGGCAAACTTCATCCGAAGAAGGGCGTTGTGTTTGGGTCAAAAGGCAAGGCACTGAAGGTATCTCATCTTGAGATGCATCCCGAACACGGCAGCAAGAAGGTCGGAGCATCTTTGCCCGTTGAAATGTACAGACATCTTCATAGAAGAGGACATGCCATTCAATCTGATTCAGTACAGAGCCACGGTGGAGCGCATGTGTGGAACACAATGCGTAATGATCGTGAACTCAAGAAGCACATGATGATCCATGATGATGACAAGGTAGACACGAAGCAAAAACATGCATTTCAGACTCGCGCATATAGAAGACCAGAGAGACACATTTGGCACCAGTTCAGCAGAAGTTGGAGTGGCGGAAGAGATAATCCATCAAAGGTAGAACCAGAGTATGGAGTTGATCCCGACTTCAAGAGGACATTGATTCTTGCTGGTAAGAAGCGCAAGAAGAAGCCCGCTGTTGTATCGGAAGACATTGAGATGGCTGATATTCTTGTAAAGCCGAAGAGCGGTGGACTGAGTCCACGAAACTTTGAGAAGATGGTCGCACACAAAGGGTTGAAGCCAAAGAGATCTGGTAAGATTGCAAAGGGATACACTCTCTACACATCGGTTGATGCAACACATCCCGAATTTGAAGATCACCATATCGTGCATGATGCAACAGGACATGTTGCGGGTGAAGTTTCGACTCGCACATCTGGCAACGACCACACGGTCATTCACACAGATGTTCATGGAGATCACACACAGAAAGTAATAGGAAAATCCCTTGCCGTGCTTGCATATAAGCACCTTGCAAAGAAGAAGGGAAACCTACACAGCAGCAGTCTACAGAGTCCTGGTGGTGCATCCATATGGAATAGACTTCGCAAGAATCCAAAGATGAAGGGTCAGGTCTTTCATAAGATGAGAGGACAGGCAGAGGTTCCTGCACACGATCTACCCGATAAGAAGATATGGGCAACAGATGTCAAAGGTGGAATGTCATCATCCAACAAAGATATTCCAAAGCCTCTTCCTCCATCGAAGCATCATGCCGCAGAGCATGAAAATGTGATAGGATCGCGTCTTGTGATCAGACCCATAAAAAAGACTAAATATAAAAGTACCAAAACAGGAGAAACAAAATGAGCATTCCAAACATTCAGCAGCAACTTTACCTCAAGAAAGCACTCAATGAGGACACCGATGGGATGTTCGATCATCCAACTCTTGATGAAGGTTCCTATGTTCACTCAAAGAAGCAACTCAAGAAAGCCGTCAAGGGTTCAAAGAGAGAGATTGTCAAGGCACTCAAGCGCGGCAACAAGAAAGATGCTGAGTTTTGGATGCAGAACAAGAAGGACGCAGAGTCACAAATGTCTGAATCCATTGCTGAAGGTTCTTATGTTCACTCAAAGAACCAACTAAAGAAGGCTGTCAAAGGTTCAAAGAGAGAGATTGTCAAGGCAATGAAGCGCGGCAACAAGAAGGATGCAGAGTTTTGGATGCAGAACAAAAAGGATGCAGAATCACAAATGTCTGAATCCATTACTGAAGGTTTGCTCCGCAGATACAACGAACTCACAGAAGGATCACGCGGTCTTGCTCGTTATCAGCGCATCGTAAAGGCATTGACAAAAAAGGCCGCTTCTTTGAAATCCACCCCAAAGCCAACAACAATGGCTGGTGATGAAGCACTTCATAAGAGAACTATGAATAAACTAAAACTTTCAAAGGGTCAGCAGTTGCGTGACCGTGTGCAGATTTCTCGCGAACGCATGAGGGCTGGATTGGCTCCAAGCATTCCATCAAAGACCGTGAGTCCCGCTCAAGGTGATGAGACAGGAACATGGAGAATCAAGTCTGGTGCTGATCGCGCGCCAAAAACAGTTTTAAAGTATCGCGCAGCATCGGCAGCAAAAGCAGCAAAAGGAAAGGCCAAGTAAATGAACAATCAGTTTCTACAACATCTCAAGTCCATCACTCCTCAAGGCAAGGCCGAGGAGAAGAAGATATTCATCTCAGCAGAACGACTCAAGGAGTTGGAGGCAGAAGAACTTGATGAGGCCACACGCTCCAAGTATCTAAAGGTATATGGTAAGCACAAGGTTGGAACTGATACAGGCGCACTTGAACTTGCAAGAAAGAAGCACGATGCTGCCATCATGCGTCGCGGTGGTGCTTCTCCAGAGGCAGTTAAGAGGGGACTAGCCAATGAATATGGCATAGACCACGAAGTTGATATGGCAAAGTATAGATTTGCAAACAAGAGGGCTAAACACTTAGATAAAGCGATTGCCAATTATAATAGAAAAGCAAGCAAGTCAACGAACGAGGCCGTATCAACCAATGACCCAAACAGAGGTCGCATGGGAAGAGCAAAGCCAAAACTACCACCTGGTCTAGATCCTTATGATATGTACAGCAAGGGTGAGATTCAACCATATGGTGGCAAACTTCAGAAGAGACTTCGCTCAATGAGTGCAGAAGATCGCAAGAGATACTATCAGCAGATCGGCATTCGTTCACGCGCTGCAAGCCGTAGTGGAAAGACTCAGAGATTGTTTCCTATGACTGAAGGCGTTAAGAGGATGCGTAGGCTTCGCTCTGCGCGATTTGGGCAACAGGGAACCACGAAGGAACTTGATGCTGCCTATGATAAGGAACTCTCCAAGGTGAGCGCAAGCCGTCTTCGTCGTGGCGGTGCGCCAAAGCAGACCGTTCGTGCGTTCTTCACAGACAAGCCAACCACAAAGGCAGCGGACAAGGCATATTCGAAGTTCTCCAAGGATGCAATGAACAAGGCAAGTGCCAAGGGCAAGAAGATCTTCGAAGCAACTAAGGTTGGCAAGAAGATCAAGCGCAAGATTGTGAAAGCAAAAAACAGGCTTCGCAACATCGGAAGAAGAGTAGTAGATACACTTGG
>Ga0315902_10003021_pt1 | contig 25560 bp, 18 predicted proteins | sample LakEriMetagenome_9_FD_203523 | JGI IMG/M metagenome (GOLD analysis project Ga0315902, IMG submission 203523) | Freshwater fungal communities from buoy surface, Lake Erie, Ohio, United States - Buoy 12 MA117 | ecosystem: Environmental > Aquatic > Freshwater > Lake > Lake biofilm | place: USA... | reverse complement strand
AGGGGTGGGACATCACCGATTTCACCGCCCCATGGCCCCGCGGGCCACTGCCATCTGAGGCCGCCGAGGTGGAGGTGATCGTGGGCGCGCTCGACATGGAACGGCTGCAGGGGGAACCCCTCACCGCAGCGGGGCTCGCGGCGCAGCGTACGCTGCAGGCCGAGTCGCGGCGCGCGTACGGCAAGGGGGCAGCGCCAGTCACCTGGGTCCTCACCGATAACCAACTGGCCGCCATCCGGGCTCGGCGCGACGACCTGATCGCGCACTGGCAGGCGCTACCGGCTGGGGAGACGATGGAACTGGCGTTCGGCTGAGCCGGATCGTGGGGAACCCGGCTCGACCATCCGTCCGTCTACCAAGCAGAAATCGTTCGACTCCGACTCGGCTCCCGTCACCAGTCGCGCAGGTCGCCCCACGTCTTCCAGCGCATCGCGTCGGACTTGAAGAGGGGTGCGAGCTTGGCGAGGTCCGCGCTGTGTTTGGCGAGTGCGGCCTGCTCCTCTGCTGAGAAGACCCCCTCCTTGCCGATGTCCTCGAGAACCGCCTTGGCCTGCATCAGGGTCCACAGGGCGATACGCTCCCGGAGCATGCCGTATTCCGTACGACTGAGCGCGCCGCGCGTCGCCTCGCCGGGGTCGAACCTCGACCGAACATTGTTGCTTGGCCCCTGCAGACTGCGCACCCTGGCTTCCACGACGACGGGGGGAGCAAACTCCTTGGTGCACGGTGCGCCGATGGTCAGCAGCGTAATGCGCTCGGTCAGCACCGTCACCGAGTCATCCAGATACGCCTGCTTGCGCAGATCGTTCGCCTGCATCGCCTCGTTCAAGCGCTGCTGCACGGCGTTCGACTGCGTCTGAAGCGCCGTAATTTGCGCGGCATTGCGCTTGGACAATTCACCGAGGGACATCGGATTCACCGCATTCGATGCGCGCTCGAAACACTCCGTGCTGGCTTTCTCCTTGGCTTCGTACGCGGCGGTGGCCGCCGCGGCCTCCGCACGGATCTGGGCCGCCTTCACCTGCGGGGCGAGGCTTGCGATGACGAGCGCGATGCGGTCGTCATCGAGCGTGGGAATCCCCGCGGCCTTGGTCCCCCCTGCCGCGGTCGCCGCGTCCGTCGCGGGCGCCTTCTTGTCTATCCCCAGCTTGTCCTTTGCCGCATCCTTGATCGCGTCCGCGCCCATCTTCTTCAGCTTGCCCAACTGCGCCGATGCCGCGCGGGGGGCGGCCAGCAGGGAGACCGCGGCCACGAGCGCCAGTACGCGCCACGCTGCGCGCGCGCCAGATGAACGGAGTGCAGGAGTGCGCATGAAACCACCTCGGGAAAGACGAGGACCAACCATACGGCGGCGCCGCTTCACTTCGGAAATCAACGTGGCGCGTCAGGAACCGCAAGCGGGCCCACGCCGACACCCGCTACGGTCGCCCGTGCGGCGTGCCCACGTCGCTACCTGCTACGGTTGCCCGCGTGGCGTGCCCACGATGGCCAGTGGCACGGCGCGGAGCCCGGGCCACTCGCGCGTGCTGCCGCCGGTGCCCACGCGCAGCTGCGCTGACAACCCGCCGTCGAGCAGCAGTGCATCCACGCTTCCGAGCCGGACCATGAGCTCCGCCATCTCGAACGTGGTGGGGCCGATCGGCAAGCGCTCGGCGGCGCTCGGAATCATCGCGGACGGTGCATAGCGCGTGAGCGCGATGATCACTTCCCCGGTGGCCCGTACCCCCACCGCGAGCCGGATGTCACGGTGCTCCCGATTCACGGCGTCGCGTCGGCAGAGGGCAGCCGGCAGCCGGCCCCGCTGCACGATCTGGGGATAGCTCTGTACCGCCTCCACAAGGGTGCTCCGTCGGGTCGCGTCATCGCGCCACGATCCGATCGAGTCGGCCGGTATGATGCGCACCACGCCCGCCGTATCGACGACGAGGGCGGCGCCGAGGGCCCCTCGGCCGGGTATCTGCCACTCCCGACCGCGGTGCACCACCCACCCCCACGGACCCTCGTCGGTGAATTGGCCGGCGTTCACGGCCAGCACCGCATTCGCTGGCGCCTGCTGAATGGTCCACGGGCCAATCGCATCACCACGCGGTAGCAGCTCGAGCGACAGCGAGACGCGCGCCGGATCGATGCGTGCCACGATGAGGTGGACCGGCACGGCCTTGGCACCGAGCCGTACCGGCCAACTGGCCCACGGCACCGGACCGTCGTGCCACGACAGGCGGGGAAGGACCGCCACGGGACGCGTCGCACCAGCGGTGTCGACGCAGGACCGTGCCACGATGCGCGTGGCCGGTGCCTGTGCGTATCCAACATCCGCGCCGACGAGCAGCGTCAGCAGGATGGCGGCGCGGAAACGCCACCACACCAAGGCGGGACGCCGGGAGTCGGAAGCAGAATACCGCTCACGAGGGATGGGCATGCGGCTTCCAGAAGCATTGTTCGGCCAGTCGACTCATTCCGTCGCCGCCGCGGTTCCAGCGGCTCGTCCGGTGGCCCACGCCCAATAGAAGTTGTAGCCGCCGATCGGCCCGAAGGCATCCAGGACCTCGCCGCACAGGTACAACCCCGGTCGGACGCGACTCTCCATCGTGCGCGGATCAATCTCCGACAGGCGCACGCCACCGCCCATCACCTCGGCCTTCTTGTATCCCTCGTCGCCATCCCAGGGGAGTGGCCCGCGCACCAGGGTATCAATCATCCGACGCCGTTCCTCGCGCGTCAGCTCGGCCAACTTGCGCGCGGGATCGACCTGCGCCTGCGCCATGAGCAGATCGGCGAGACGGTCGGGGAGCTCGTGGCGGATCACCGTTGAGAGCTGACGCGATCCCTGCGGCTGCAGCAGGGTGGTCCACGCGGCGTCGTCGTGCGGGGTCCACTGCACGGTCAGCGCGGCCTCGCTCGATGACTCCGCACGGGCCCGGACCGGCACATGCGACACATTCAGCACCGACGGGCCACTGTACCCGCGATGCGTGAAGAGAAACCCGCCATGCGCCGTGGCGCGCCGAGCGGCCGATGTGGAGGTGAGCGTCACGCGCAGGGAAATGCCCGCCAGCTCCGCGAAGGCGGGGTCGGTGGTGCAGAGGGGGGTCAGGGCAGCGTAGGTCGGATGCAGCGTATGCCCCAGGGCGGCCAGTATGTGCAGCCCCGATCCATCGCTCCCCGTGTTCGGCACCGACAGACCGCCGGTGGCGACGATCACGGCGTCCGCTGCGATCGGCTCGTCCTGCTCGAGGGCCACCTGCCAGTGCGTGCCGTCGTACGCGAGGCCGGTGACGCGCGTATCGAAGCGCATCGTCACCCCGCTTGTCCTCGCCAGCGCGATGAGCCCGTCGCGCACATCGCGCGCCCGGTGGGAGGCCGGAAAGAGCTTGGCGCTCTCCACCTCCTCCTCCAGCGGGATGCCGACCTCCTGCTCGAAGAAGGCGATCTGTTCGGCGAGCGGCCATCCGCGCAGGATCTTCCGGAGCGTATTGGGGGAGGAGTCCGTCACGTAGCGGGACTCATCGAGCTTTGCCGGGAGCACGTTGCAGCGCCCCCCGCCGCTGATGAGAATCTTGCGCCCCCCATCCCGGGTGCGTTCCACCAGCACCGTCCTGGCGCCATGGCGGGCGGCAAAGATGGCCGCCATGGTGCCGGCAGCGCCTGCCCCGATCACGAGAACGCGTCGCATGCCGAATGGTAGTCGGGCGGACGCGCCTCCCGACTCCAGACGGTTCATATTTCCGGCATGTCCCATCTCCTCCCGAGTCGCCACGGCTTCTCCTCCGACGACCTGATTTTCACGCTCAACGGCCGCGCTCAGCGTCGCGCCGCCGAGGGCGCGTCGGTGATCAATGCCACCGTCGGGGCGCTGCTCGACGACAGCGGGAAGCTGGTGGTCCTCGAGAGCGTGATGGCCCAGTGGCGGCAGCTCACGCCGCTCGAGATTGCACCGTACGCGCCGATCGCTGGCGACCCGGCCTTTCTGCTGGCGCTCACGCAGCGGCATTGGCCGTCGCTCACCAGGTATGGCGTGGGGGTCGCCGCACCCGGCGGCTCGGGGGCGCTCTCGCTCTCCATCCGGAACCTGCTGGAGCGGGGGAGCACGGTGCTCACCGCCGCCCCCTTCTGGGGCCCGTACAGCACCATCGCCCTGGAAGCGGGGATGCAGCTCGCCACCGTTCCCTACCCGGCGCCGGGGGCGCCGCTCGACATCGGCGCCTGGGAGGCCGCAGCGCGGGACCTCCTGGAAGCGCAGGGGCGACTGGTGTTCTGGCTCAACGACCCCTGCCACAACCCGACCGGGCGGAGTCTCTCCCCCGATCAGCGTCGCGCCCTGCTGGAGATGCTGCGTGATGTGTCCAGCCTTGGGCCGGTCACGCTGATCCTCGATTTCGCCTACCTCGACTACGCCCGCGACCCGCGCGAGGTGGAGGCGGCGCTTGCGGACTATGCCGAGTTTGGGGCCGAGCAGCGCGTGCTGGTGGGTGCGACCCTGTCGCTGAGCAAGGCGTTTACCCTCTACGGATCCCGTGCTGGCGCTCTGGTGTTTCCGTGGTGTGATAGCAAAGAGCTCTATGCCGCGCTGGTGACCAGCTGTCGTGGGACGTGGAGCAACTGCGCGCGCGCGCCCATGTCGGTCATGACGCGGATGCAGAAGGACCCGGCCGCGCTCGATGCGCTGGCCACAGAGCATGCCACCTGGCGGACGCTCCTCAAAGACCGGGCGGAGGCGCTCGACGCCGCCCTCAAGGCGCAGGGGCTCCCCGGCTGCACCTGGGACGGCGGCTTCTTCGTGGTGCTGGATGGCGGGGCCGATCCGTTCGCCACGTGTGAGGCGCTCACCACGCACGACGTGTTCGTGATCCCGCTTCCGGAAGGGCTCCGCGTGGGGGTGTGCGGGCTGCCGGTGTCGCAGGCGCCGCGATTTGCCGCCGCGTATGCGGCGGTCATGGCGTGAGTCCGAGCCCGCGCGCCGAAACGTTGGCGGCCTCGCCGCCGATGTTCCGGTCCCGTTGGCTCGACCGGCTCACCCGCGTGCACCCGTCGGTCCCGGCCATCCTGTTCATCCCGTTCATCGCCGTCATGGCCACCCGCGGGGTGCATCGGCTGGAGTGGGGACCGGCCCTCGTCTGGATCGCGGGCGGCTATGCGCTCTGGACCCTCACCGAATACTGGCTGCACCGCGCGCTCTTCCACTTCGAGCCGTCGAGCGGGATCGGCCAGCGGCTCCATTGGATGATGCACGGCGTCCACCACGACCATCCGAACGACCCGCTCCGCCTCGTGATGCCCCCGTCGGTGAGCGTCCCCATGGCGGCGCTCTTCTACCTCCTCTTCCATAGCACGGTGGGGCCGGAGCGGACGCCGGCGCTGGCGGCCGGATTTGCCACGGGGTACCTGGCGTACGACATGCTCCACTACGCCGTCCACCATGCGCCGCCCAAGACGCGCCTCTTCCGCTTCCTGCGCTCGCTACACCTCCGGCACCACTTCGAAGACGACCACGCCGGATACGGGGTGAGTGCCCCCTACTGGGACCACGTCTTCGGCACCGCCTTCCGCGGACGGCGTGCCGACGACTGAGCCGGCCCATTCGGTTCCGCGCCCCTGGGCGCGGCCGATCATCCTCTGGCTCTCCCGCCGCTGCCTCGGCTGGAACTTCCGCCACTGGCGCATCATCCGGCGCGGCGAGCTCCCCGCTACCGGCCCGGTCCTCCTGATCGGCAACCATCCGAACGACCTCCCGGACATCCTCCTCGGCTTTTTTACCACCCGCCGACATGTCCGGTACATCGCCACCATCTCGGCCGCGGCCAACCGGATCGCGCTGGCCACCTACCACGGGCTCGGCGTCATCCCCGTCGCCCGGATCCGCGATGCCCGGAAGCTCAAAGCCCGCCAGATCGACGCGGTGGCGCTCAACCGGGCGGCCAACGCCTCGGTCCTCGCTGCGCTGGCCGCCGGCGAAGTGGTGGGGGTGTTCCCCGAGGGGGGCGTTGTGGACTCGCCCCTCTTGGGGAGTATGCGCATTGGTGTCGCTGGTATGGTGCTTCAATACCTTGATGCTGATCCGAAACATGATGTTACGGTCGTTCCCTTCGGGGTGCAGTATGAGGACCCGAACCACCGGGGGAGCGACGCGTGGGCGGTGGTCGGTGCCCCCTTTTCAATAAAGGCGTGGCGGGCGGGGGCGCTGAACGGGAAGGCCACGGCCACGCAACTGAGCGAGCGGTTCCGCGACGCCCTGCTGAGCGTTACCCGCTCCTCCCCCACCTGGGAGGAGACCGCCCAACGCGACCGGTGCGTGGCGGCGCTCGCCGCTCAGGAGGATCCGGGCGACCCGGTCGCGGCGACGGTGGCGCTGGTGCAGCCAGTGCAGCAGCTCCTCGATGGGCTCCATCCGGCCACCGAACTCCGCGAGGCCGCTCACCGTCTCGCCGATGCCGTGCAGGTAGCCGGTGGGATGCCGACTTCGGCCACGGATCACGCGCGGCTTCGCTATGCCCTGGGGCTCACCACGGGGAGCGCGCCGTGGCCACACCCCGTGCTGCTCCTTGGCGCGCTGCCGGCGTTCATGGGAGCACTCGTGCACGCACCGGCATGGATGGCGCTGCAATGGTGGGGGCGGAAATATGCGACCTACCGCACCGATATCCCGGCCCGCTTCATGGTGCCCGGACTCTACTGGGTGGTGGGGTGGTGGGTACTGCTCACGGCGGTGATGGCGCTGGTGCTGCCGGTCACGGGCCGGTCGTCCTGGTGGGCGCTGGGTGCGATGCTCCTCATGCCGCGCCTCGGCGATTTCTCCCTGGCGTGGGGACGCGCGTGGCAGGGGGCGCGGTTCGTGTCGCGCATTCGCGGGTGGGACCGTCCGTGCAAGGACGCGGTGGCGGTGGAGATCGAGCGGATGCAGGCGGCTTGGATCGCGGTGGTCCATCGCTCTTCCCGCCATGAATAGCTTGGGGCATGTCCCTGTTCTCCGCCGGCGCCGTCGGCGTCGACTTCGGTGCCACCGAGATCTTCCGCGACATCTCCTTCACCATCGCCCCAGGTGACCGATGGGCCGTGGTCGGTCGCAACGGCACCGGCAAGACCACGCTCGTCCGCCTGATCACCGGCGCACTCACCCCAACGCGCGGCAATGTCGCGCGCATGCCCGGGCTCCGCGTGGCGCTCATGGACCAGCATCGCCGCTTTCCCGACGATCAATCGATCTGGGAGATCGTCGCCGATGCCTTCGGCGAGCTGCGCGTGCTGGAACGGTCGCTCGCCGAACAGGCCGCCAACCTCGAGCACGACCACAGCGAAGCGGCCATGACCCGCTACGGGCGCGACCTGGAGCGCTTCGAGCGCGAGGGGGGCTACGAAATGGCCTCGCGCGTGGACGCGATCCTGATGGGTGTGGGCTTCGACCCGTCACGTGCGCGCGCCACCCGCATCGGGACGCTGAGTGGCGGCGAACGGGGCCGCGTGGCGCTCGCGCGCCAGCTCGCCACCCCCGCCGATCTGCTCGTGCTCGACGAGCCCACCAATCACCTCGACCTCGATACCACGGCGTGGCTGGAGGACTACCTCGCCACCACCGACCGCACGGTGCTCTGCATCAGCCACGACCGCGCCTTTCTCAACGCCATGGCGGATCACGTCCTCCACTTCGAAGGCGGGACGGCGTTCGCCTACGTGGGCGGCTACGCGCACTTCGTGCGGCAGCGCGACGAAAAACGCCTCACGCAGCAGCGGCAGTTCGACAAACAGCAGGCGAAGATCGCCGCCGAACAGGACTACATCGCGCGCAACATTGCAGGACAGAATACGGCGCAAGCCAAGGGGCGCCGCAAGCGGCTCGAGCGGATGCCGCGCCTCTCCGCCCCCATCGCCGGTGACGGCGTGATGGCGCTCCGCCTGGACGCCGGTGACCGGAGCGGCGATCGCGTGATCGAAGCGCGCGGCGTGACGGTGGGGGTCCCCGCACCGGACGGTAGCGCACGCACGCTGGTGCGCGATGTCTCGGTGGTGCTGGAGCGCGGTGAGGTGGTGGCGCTGGTCGGCCCCAACGGCGCCGGGAAGAGCACGCTCATCAAAACGCTCCTCGGCGAACACCCGCCGCTGGCCGGCGAGGTGAAGGTCGGGCCGAGCACCACGGTGGCGTACTACCGGCAGGAGGTGGCCCACCTGCCGATGGAGCGCTCGATCTACGACGCGATCGCCAATGAACGCCCGCTCTGGGAACGGCGACAGGTGCAGGGACACCTGGGGCGCTACGGCTTCAGCGGGGACGAGGTGCAACGGATCATCGGCACCCTCAGCGGGGGAGAACGCGCGCGGGTGGCGATGGCACTCCTCACGCTCGGGGCCAACAACCTCCTCATTCTCGATGAACCGACCAATCATCTCGATGTGGAGAGCATCGAGGTGCTCGAAGATGCGGTGGAGAACTACGAGGGGAGTGTGCTCATCGTCAGTCATGATCGGGCGGTACTGCGAGGGCTGGCGACACAGGTGTGGGAGCTCCGGGATGGGCAGCTGGTGGGGTACCCCGGCACATTCCTCGAATGGGAGGAACAGCGGGGGGAACAGCGGGAGGAGCGACAGCAGGAACAGCGACAGCGGGAACTACGGGAGCGGGAACGGCGACAGCGGGACCTGCGGGAACAACAGAGGTCAGACGGTCAGAAGTCAGATAGTCAGAAGGCAGAGGGGCAGAGGGCAGATAGGCAGAAGTCAGACGAGCGGAAGCTCAGGCGGCAGGCGGAGGCGGCGCTGGCGGATGCCGAGCGGCGTGTGGCGCTGCTGGAGGAGCGGGTGGCGGAGTTGACGGCCATCCTCGACGATCCGGCGCTCTATGACACGCCGGCGGGGGTTCAGCGGGCGTCGAAGCTCGGGAAGGAGCTCGACGAGGCGCGCGATCTCCTCGAGGCGGCGCTGCACGAGTGGACCGTGGCGGCGGAGCAGGTCTGACGGTGTTCCCCCCGCTTCCCGCACCCTGACCCGCCTTCCACCTGTTTCCCTTTCCGTTTCCGATGCTCGCCCTCCCCGCCCTCCTCCTCACGCTCGCGCAGGACTCCACCCTCACTGCGCTCCTTTCGAGGGCCTCCTCCACCAACCGCCTCCCCGCCACCCTCGCTGCCTACACCGCGCAGGTGGAGACCGAGATCTCCATCGTCGCGCGGCGCGAAGAGGGGACCGAGGCCACGGCCGCGATTGAGCAGGTGGCGAGCCGCGTGGCGTGGCGACGCGACGGCCCCTTTGAACAGACCGTGATCGGCTATCGCAACCAGCAGGTCGGCGCCAACGTCTCGCTGCTGCCACTCTTCGAAACCGGCTGGCTCAACCCGCTCCTCTACGGCAATCGGCTGCGCCTGCGCGCCAGCACCGGGGGGAGCACCAGAGCGTCACGTACGCGCTCCACCCCACCGCGAAACCCCACCAACGCGCCACCCCCCGACCGCACTCGCGGCGGCCGTGACGACGGGAGCGACACCCTCCCCGCCATCCATCCGCTCGCGCCCGACCGCGACCGCTACTACCGCTACGCCGGCGGGGACACCGTGGTCACCATCCGGACCGGCGACCGGATCATTCCCATCGTGTACGTCCGCGTTACGCCGCGCCCCGACATCCGCGATGACGTGGTGCTCTTTGATGGGGAGCTGGCGCTCGATGCGTCACGTGGTGCCCTCGTCCGCCTCCGCGGCACCTTCCGGCGCGCCACCCGGTCGCGCACCGCCGGCGCCTTCTCCCTTGGCGACGCGGTCGCCTTCATCGAATACGAGAACGGCGAACGGCTCGGCCGTTACTGGCTCCCCGCCCGACAGCGCGTGGAGCTGCAGGCGTCGTCGCCGCTGCTGGGCGATACGCGCGCCGTGGTCCGCATCGTGTCGCGATTCCGTGACATGGACGTCCGTGAGCAGCCGGGTGCCGAAACCCGTGTGGCCGCTACCGGAGCCGCGCGGGACAGCAGTACCCTGACCGACAGCACCAGCACCGTGCTGGTGGGGACACGCCGCCGCTTCACCATCCTCCCCGCCGACTCGCTGGCGCGCTTCGGCGGCTGGCTGCGCGACATCGGCGGCCTCAGTCAGGGGATGCACAGCGACGATTTCCTGTCGCTCGCCCCCGACCGGTGGCGCCCGGACGGTCCGCCGCGTGTCGACGTGACACCGCCGCGGGCGAGCGATCTCATCCGCTACAACCGCGTGGAGGGGCTCTTCACCGGGGTCGGCGTACGGTGGGCGCTGCGCGACCTCGCCCCCGGCGTGACCGTTCGTGCCACGGGTGGGTATGCGTGGGCCGAGAGGACCGTCCGTGGGCGCGTGCAGCTGGAGCGGGTGCGTGGGGCCACCACGCTCGAACTCCGCGCCGGGCGCACGCTCGATATCACCAATGACTTTCGCGCCCCCTTCGACAGCGGCAACTCCAGCGGGGTCCTCCTCGGCAGCATCGATCCGTACGACTACGTGTCGCGCAGTGGGGCCACCCTGGCTCTCGTCCGGCGCGTGGGGACTACCGACGAGCGGCGACGCGCGATCATGCGCGCCGAAGTTGGCATCGCGGATGACCGGTGGCGTCCGGCGTCGGTACTCCGCGGGCCGGTGCGCGATACGGCGTTCCGCCCGAATCATGGGGTGGACGAGGGGACCTGGCTCCGCAGTGCGCTGCTAATGGAGTGGCACCCCGACCGCGCCCCCGAGTTCGTGACTCCCGGGTGGAGTGGCCGCGCGCTCCTCGAGAATGGTATGGGTGGACTGGCGTTCACGCGCGCCGAGGCTCGGCTCACCTGGCGGCAGCCGGTGGGCCCATTCGTGTGGGTCGCGCGTGGTGACGTCGGCGCGGTGATCGGCCATGGCCGAGACCCGCGGATTCCGCCGCAGCAGCTCTTCGAGCTGGGGCGTTTCCAGAACCTTCCCGCCTACGGCGACAAGCAGTTCGCCGGGAGCCGCGCGGCCGCGGTCCGGAGCAGCCTGCAGTACACCACGCCGTGGCTCCGGAACCCCATTCGCGTCCGGCAGCGATTCTGGCTGCCGGCGCTCTCCCCGGGGCTCAGCATCGGCGTGCAATCCGGTTGGGCGGATGCGCCCTCGCGCGCAGCGCGCGAGGCCATTCAGCGGCTGGATACGAGACCACCGGATCGCCTGGCCCTCTACGCGCCCATCGCCACGCCCACGAATGGCCTGCGCGCCTCCGTGACCGCCGGCGCCCGATTGTTCGGTGGCGGGTTGTTCCTCGGCGGGACCCGCGCGGTAGACAACACGGCCCCGTGGCGCGCACTCATCGCGTTCGGTCAGGTGTGGTAAGCCTGCCTCCCGCCCCCTGACCCCCCTTCACCCTGCACCCCAGGTCGTTTCCGTCGTGATCAGAAACCGGGGCCGCAGGATGAAGGCGGATCAGGAAGCCGGACTCAGTCAGTTCCCGTTGTTCAGATACAGGTCCACCGTCACATCCCCCCGCGCCATCGCCGTCCGCAGCGCATACGACAGCGGCACACGCCCCGCCCCTGACCGCCGCCCCGGCCCCAACAGCCGGGTCTCCACCCGCACCGCACTCGCCGGCACGTCAATGCGCGCGGTCACGGTGCCTGTGGCGCTCGCGCCGCTCACCGCGCCCGTGATCGGCGCCCCGCCCCCCTTTCGGCGCAGCACCAGCGCGGCAATTGGGGACCCGGCCGCTCCGCCCCCGGTAATGGTCGCTCGCCACCGCAGCTCATGCCGCACCGGGTCTTCCGTGAGCACCACGGTCGCCGTCACCCCCCGATCCTTCACCACAACCGTCCGCGCGCGCGCCGCCGGCGCACGCCCCGCCACCAGCGCCGGCGTCGTGCTCGGCGCCACCCGCCGCGGCCGCGCCTGCTCGAGCGCGTACGCATAGCCCACGAGGGCCGCATCGCTGAACGCCGGCCCCAACAGCTCGAGCCCAATCGGCAGCCCATCGCCGCCAAGCCCTGCCGGCAGCGCGATCGCGGGCAGACCGCTCTGCGCACTCAGGTTGCACGTCCCACCCCCCTGCACCTCGCCCGTGAACACCGGCTTCTGCCGCATCGTGGGATAGGCCAGGGCATCCAGCTGCAGCGAATCGAGCAGGCGATCGACGCGTGCCCGCAGCGCCCGCTGCCGCGCAAGCAGCGTCTCGTGCCACGGCGAATCGGGAGCGCTCACCGTATCGATCAGCCGGAAGCGCGCCTCGAGCTGCCGATCGAAGAGCCCCCGATCGAGGATCTCGCGCAGCGACCGCACCGGGGCATTCGGCACCCCGGCGAGATACTGCTGCAGATCGAACTTCGTTTCCGCATTGATCACGCTCGTGTTGGCCATGAGCGTGTCGAACTCCGGCATGGGCACGTCGAGCACCGTGGCACCCAGCGCGCGCATGGCGCCGATGGCACTGCGCACGGAATCGGCTATCTCGCTGTCGGTCTCTCGGAAGTAGGGGAGAAAGACGCCGATCCGTTTGCCGCGCAGCGCGTCGCGCGACAGCGCGCCGGTGAAATCCGGGCGCGGGCGTGTGCGCAGGACGTGCGTGGTGGCGTCGGCGTCGTCGAGCCCCACGCTCACCTCGAGCGCCACGGCCAGATCACGGACGGTGCGCGCCAGCGGCCCCGGGATGTCCTGCGTGTGCGACAGCGGGACGATCCCGGTGCGGCTCACGAGCCCCATGGTGGGTCGGAGCCCCACCAGATTGCCATAGGCACTCGGAATGCGGATGGAGCCGCAGGTGTCCGACCCCCAGCCGATGGCCGCGAAGCTCGCGGCGATCGCCGCCCCCGTGCCGCCGCTCGAGCCGCCGGGACAGCGCGCCGGGTCGTACGGATTCCGCGTCTGCCCACCGAGAGACGAGATGTTGGTGATCCCGGCCGCCAGTTCGTGCAGGTTGGCCTTGGCGAGGATGATGGCGCCTGCCTCTCGAAGGCGACGCACCAGAAACGCGTCGGCCGCCGGCTGCGACGTGGCCATGGCCAGCGAGCCCGCACTCGTGGGCAAATCCCCGGTGTCGTAGTTGTCCTTGATGATCACCGGGATGCCGTGGAGCGGCCCGCGCACGCGCCCCGCGCGTCGCTCCCGATCGAGCGCTGCCGCCTCCGCGCGCGCCTTGGGGTTCACGCGGATGATCGCATTGAGCTGCGGGCCGGCCTGATCGTATGCGGCAATCCGGGCCAGGTAGGCATCCACGAGGGCCACGGCGGTGGTTCGCCCCGCCGACAGGGCCTCCTGCAGTGTGGCCACCGAGGCTTCGTGCACGTCGACCGTCGCCGTTCCCCGCGACAGGGTCCCCTGGGGCGTGGCCGAGCGTTCCTGCGTCAACCGCGGCTGCGCGGAGAGCCGACCCGGGGCAACCGAGGCCCCCACGAGAACAGTGGCCATCAACGCACGCCAATTGACCGTGCGCAGGGTGAACGGATCACGACGCCGCATCGAAACTCCGGGAGAAGGACCTCGAAACTTACCCCCCGTGGAGGCGCTCGTAGATTGCCATCGTGATCGCTCTCGTTTCCGGCGGCTCCGGGTTCATCGGCTCCCACCTCGTGGCCACGTTGCGCGCGCGCGGCGTGGAGGTGCGGACGCTCGCCCGTCCGCTGCCTCCCGACGAGCACTTGGCCCGCGATCCCCTCTGGCACGGCGTCACGCATCTGTTTCATCTCGCCGCCCGCACGCGGGCGCCGCATGCCGCCGCTTTTCACGAGGCCAACGTCCGGTTCACCGAGCGCCTGATCGCCGCGGCCACCGCGCAGCCGGTGCCACCGCATCTGCTCTTCGTTTCCTCACTGGCGGCAGCCGGACCATCACCCGCCTGGGGCCATCCGCGGCGCGAAACGGACCCACCCACACCGGTGGAAGGCTACGGTCGCAGCAAGCTGGCGGCGGAACGTCGGCTGCAGGCACTCGCCGCCGCTGCCGGCGAGCGGTTGCCGTGGACGATTCTCCGCCCCCCCGGCGTGTACGGCCCGCGCGACCGCGACTTCCTCACGCTCTTCCGCCAGCTCCAACGCCCCATGCACTGGCGCGCCACCCCCGGGTGGCACGCCCATACCATCACCCATGTCCACGACGTTGTCTCCGCGCTGCTCCTCGCGGCCGACCAGGCGTCAACGCGTGGACGGGTCTACCACCTGGGAGGCGACGATGTCACGTGGGATGGCCTGTACGATGCGGTGGCCGCCGCCCTCGATACATGCACACCCAAGTCATCACGACGACGTGTAGCGCTTCCCGTCCCACCCCCGCTGCTCACGATGGCCGGACACGCCGGCGGGCTCTGGGCACGGCTCACGGGCCATGTGCCACTCGCCTCGCCCGACAAGATCATCCTCGGACGCCAACCGTGGTGGCTCTCCAGTGGAGCGGCCCTCACGGCGGACACCGGCTGGCACCCCACGGTTTCCTTGGCCGACGGGCTGCGGGATACCGCCCGGTGGTACCGCACCAACGGATGGCTCTGATCGATCTGCCGATCGGTTGGCCCTCAAGCGTTCGCTCCCCTCATCCGTGAAAGCGCCGAGACCGCTAAAACCGTCCCGTGACGTCGGCATAGACCAGCCGCACTTCATTCCGTTGCAGCCCGGGCGGCGCGTTGAGCGGCCGTCCGTACTCGATGCGCAACGCCTGCCTGGCCCCCGCCGGATACGTGAGCATCACCGCCCCTCCGACCGCCTGATACCACGGGGTCGTGGTGCCGTAGGGCGTATCGCCGGCCCACAACCGTCCGGTCTGCGCGAGGGCCGAGAGCGCCACTTCCAGACGATTCCCCGGGATCGGCAGCCGATGTCGCTCCTCGAACGCTGCCACCACGCGTGATCCACCACCCAGATTGGCCGTCCGGTAACCCAAGAGGCCATCCGTATCATCGCGCAGCGTATGCTGCAGCGGGAACCGGACGTGACGCGCCGTGGCGCCATGGACCACCAGTCGGGAGAGGTGACCTTCGGTGAACTTGCCGCTCCAACCGAGCCGCCCCTCGAGATTGGTCTGCGCCGGGAACAGATCGCGCCCAGTACCGTCGCGCCGAGCGCTGATCCATTCCCCCTTGAAGGACCAACGGAGCAGGGACGAGGCACCACCAACGGCACCGGTGACCGCCAGCATGCTCAATCGATCGGAAGGGACGGGGAGCAGCTTCGGCACGGCCACTTGTACGCCACCGACGGCGTCGATGCCGATGGGGACATCTTCCGTGGCACTCAGCGCCCCCAACCCGCGGATGGGGCGGAAGCGGATCTGTCGCACGCCCATGGTCACGCCAACCCGCGCCGCTTCATATCGACCATATCGCTGCAGTGGCGCAGGAGTCGGAACGCCAATCGGCCGATCACGGATGAGCAGCGCGCGCACCCCCTCGGCGATCTCATAGTCCGCGATGGCGCCAATGGTGAGCGGGGCCCCCAGATCGCCCAGGCGATGCTCCCATCGGGCCGCCGCCAGCTGGCGTCGATAGTCGATGGAGATGTCGCGCACCACGGGATCACGAAAGGTGTACAGCCCCTTGCTGTCACTGAGTACCAGCTGCCAGTTGTCCCGCTGCAGGTTGGTGAACCACGGTTTGGTCAGTGACACGGACAGCACATCACTCAGCGGTCGAGACCGGACCCGCGCATCGAGGATGATGGGGCGACCGAGGAACTGATGATCGGTATAGCGGAGCCCCCACCCGAATTCCTGGCCCCGACCAATCTCGACGAGGCCCCGCATGGAGAGCGCGGAACCGGCCACATTGCCGCTGCCGATCTCCAGCCCGGCCGGGACGCCCTTCACCCCCCACCCTTCCACGTAGACCACGTACTCGTCGACGGCTTCCACCGACAGGCGCACCAGCCCCGGGGCCACGGGAATGGCCCGGATGGCTGCGTCGCTGATGAAGGGCTGGGCCCGCAACAGCCGTTCCGATTCCTGCCGCGCCTGTTCGGCGCAGACGCCCCCCTCGCGCACGAGGAGATAGCGTCCCAGCACGCGCACGCGGGTGGGGGGTTGAAGCAGCCCCAGAGCGCCGTCGACCAGCCCCGTAACGGCCCCGAGCCGCTCGCCAAGCAGCGGACGCCGGATCACCCGGTAGCTGATGGACGCAATCCGCTCCCCGCGGCACTGCTGGGCGGAATCGACGGGCACCAGACGCTGCGCGGCAACGGGAGATGGCGCATGCACCAGCAGCAGGAGCCCCATGGGCAGCATCCATTGCAGACGTCGGCGCAGCATATCCAAAGCTAGCCAGCGGCTGGCCACCTGCACGAACCGTCGTGGGTGGCGATCTTTGCCGGATGGTTCTGAATTCGGCGGTAAGCCTGCTGTTCCTCTGGCCGTGGAGCTACGTCGCCGTGCTCGCGCTGCTGCTGCTGGGGCTCGCGCGTCTGCGCCGCTCGGTACCGGTCTCCGATGCGGAGGCGCCCAGCGTGAGCGTGGTGGTGACGGCGCGCAACGAGGCCCGGGATCTTCCGCGCTGCCTGTCGGCGCTGGCGGCCCTCGACTATCCGGCGGCGAAGCTGCAGTTCGTGCTGGTGAACGATCGGTCGACCGACGCCACGGGGGACTTGCTCGAGGCCTTTGCGACAGCGCACCCCAACGCGGTGGTGCTTCACACCGAGCGTCTTCCCGACAATGGCCTCGAGTCCAAGGCCCGCGGGCTGGCCCATGGGCTCGACCGGGCGACCGGGGAGTGGCTACTCATCACCGATGCCGACGGCGCGGTACCCGCCGGGTGGGTGCGCCACCTGCTGGGCGAGGCCGACGCGCAGACCACCATGGTCTCCGGGGCGCTTCGTGTCCGCACCTCCCCTTGGTGGGGATGGTTCGAGGGGGCCATGCAGCTCTTCCTCATGACCTTCTCACTTGCCGCCGCCGGATTCCGCCGGCCCTTCATCTGCGTCGGCCCCAACATGGGGATCCGAGGTGACGTCTATCGGCAGTCCGGTGGGCTCTCCGCGCAGCGCTTTCGGGTGGCCGAGGACCTGGCCCTCTTTCGCATCGCGGCGGCGGCGGGCCATATCCGCCAGTACGCCGATCCGGCGACCACGGTCGAGGTGTCTCCCGTGCCCCGCCCGGGGCTGCTGGCCAGCCAATTGCGCCGGTGGTTGGGGGGCGGCATTGAGCAGCATCCTGCCTATCTCCTCGGGCTGACCGCCGCCCTCGTCTGGGGCCTCGGATGTGCCGCCTTCCTTTTCACGGGATGGCGTGTGGTCCCCGTGTCGTCCTGGCTGCTCTGGATGGGTGGGAAACTCGGCGGCGAGTGGCTGCTGCTGGGCGCACTCTCTCGGCGGCTGGGCGGGAAAACCCCGGGGCGCCTCACCGCCGCCTTGCAACCATACCAGCTTGTTGCGGTGGTGTTCATCCCGCTCTCGCTGCTCGTCAGTCGCCGGCTGCGCTGGGTGGGCGAGGGCTATACCGTGACCTATCGCTGACCTCGGCGCCGGGGCGCCATTGCGGGCTCCGCATTGTAGCGTCTGGCCTGTCAGGTGACATTTCCGACGATGCGACTCCAGCTGGTGATGGGCCTCGTGATCAGTCTGCTGTGCGCCGCGTCGGCCGCGCGCGGCCAAGCCGTGGACCCTCGAACCGAGGCCAAGGCCGCCATCATCCAGGCGTACCTTTCGGCCAATACCGACAGCATCAACCGCCTCATCGCCGACGCCATTCGCCACGGGCGCCTGGCTGTTGCGCAGTGGCCCCAGGATGCCGAGTCTCACTATTGGCTGGCCGCTGCGCTGGGACGCCGTACCCAGCGCGCCGACATCACGGGGGCGCTGCGGGCAGGACGCGAGTCGTACCGCGAAGCCCGGCGGGCGTTGGCCCTTGATTCCACCCATGCCGGAGCACACGCGCTCATCGGGCGGTTCCAGGAAGATGGCGCGCGCATGGCGTGGCCACTGCGGACCATGGCCGCGGCCGTGGCGGGGATCGCCGAGCTTCGGCGCGTTACGCTCGCGGACGCCGAGCGCAGTTATCGCACGGCGGTCCGCTTCGCGCCCAACGCGATCCAGTACCGAAACGATCTGGGCCGGTTCCTCGCCGAGTCCGGCCGGCGCGCCGAAGCGGAAGAGCAGTGGCGGATTGCGCGGGAGCTGCCGACCCGTGAACCGATCGAGGAGTGGATGCGCAACGATCTCCGGCGGCGAATCGACGAAGCGAGACGCACCCGGTGATGACGCGGATCGTGCATCGTCTCGTACCGGTCCTTCGCACCACGTGGCGCCTGATCACGGTTGCCGTCGTGGTCCTCGGGGCCGCCGTCGGGGCGCTGCTGCTGGTGGACCGCGTGAATCGTCCCCTCCGTCCGGTGGATCCCGGCATTGCGGCCATCGACTCCACGAAGGGGGGCGCGCGTCTGCTGATCCTGCATGTGGACAGCTGGCGTGATCAGGCGGCGCGCGACTCCACGCTCTTTCCGACGGTGGCGCGGCTTCGCCGGGCGGGCGCGTCGGGGACTTTGCTGGGGGTGTACGAGGGATTCACCATTCCGGCAGTGCGAGCGGCCTTCACCGGCCACGCTGAAACGCAGCTCGTGAACCTCGTCCGGAACTTCCGCTTCCGCGCGCTCCCCATCGAGTCGTTCTTCCGTGACGTGCACGGACTCGGCCGCCGGACGCTGGTGGTGGCTCGCGAGCCGTTTACCCAGTTCGGCCCGGTCTTCACTGAACGGTTTCCCCCGCACGACGGCCGGGACATGTATGTCACCGACCGCCTCCGTCCCGAGATGGCGCTCCGTGCGTACCGGGAGGAGCCGTTCGATGTGATCGTCTGCCATTGGGAGTCATTTGATTGGGTGGCGCACGAGGAGGGCATCACGACGGCGCGGTATCAGGCGGCGGCGCGCCAGACCGACTCGGTCATCGCCGCCTTTGCCGCAGCCCGAGCGCCCACCGATTACCTGCTGGTGTACGGGGATCATGGCCATACCGAAACCGGCGAACACAAGACCGGCTATGACATCCCGGCCTTCTGGCTGTTGCTCGGCCCCGACGTGACGGCAGGGGCCGCACTCCCGCCGCTGCCGATGACCACCCTCCGGTTTGTCGCCAGCTACGCGCAGGGGATTCGCCTCCGCGGTTCGCCATACGATGTGGCCGCCCTTCGGCTCGCCATGCCCGTCCCGGATGCCGATGGACCCGCCGCGCCGATCGCCCAGGGGATCAACCCGACGCCAAGCCGCCGGCCCACGGAGTATCTGCTCGCGCTGGCCGTATTGATCGCTGCCGTCGCGGTCGCCACCTGGTGCTGGTGGCTACTCCCGGCCCCTGCGCTGGGCTCTACCGCCATGCTCTCTGGGGTGGTGCTGCTGAGCGGTGGCCTGCTCACCGGGCTGGCGCTTCCCCCCTTGGGTGAACCGCTGCGCGTCGACGGACTCCCGGCCGTCGTGTTGACCTACGCCGCCGGCGTGCTGGCCAAGGCGCTGCTGCTCCGTGATGGTGGTCGCGTGAAATGGGCCGCGGTATTGGCAGCCACCCTGGTCCTGGCGCTGGTCGAGTTTCGCGTCATCGCGGATCCGCGGTGGCTGGCGGCGCTTGCCGTCATCGCCTGCGCGCTGCTGGCGGTCACGAAGCGGGCGGGAGACCACCCCCATCATCGACTGGCCCTGCTCGCGCTGCTCCAATTGGCCCTGTACTTCACCGTGCGCCTTCCGCTCTACCTGTACGCGTGGATCGATGTCTTTCTGCTGACGGCGGCCACGCTGTCTCCGCGCGCCAACACGGCGGGGCGTGGCGTGCTGCGCGATGTGCTCCTCGTTGGGGGCGCGTGGGCGCTGTCGTGCGGCGCCCTGGCCGGGAATCTGGAATGGGGCTTCCTGTATGCGCTCTTCCCGGCCCATCTGGTCGAGCTTGAGGTGCAGTGGTTCCTCCCCGTCATCCTGGCCAAGATTCCGCTCCTTCTCGTCCTGACCCTCCTCGCGGCGGGCCGCACGCCCGATCGGGCGCTCGGTCAGGTGGTGATGACCATGGCCGCCATCCGGTTTGCGGCAGTCTGGGTCGCCCGTTTGGCGGGCGCGCCTACGGCCGAAGTATGGCCGCTTGCTGAACAGGGCGCGTATCTGGCAACCTTCGTCATTGCCGTCGTGGTGTGGGGGTGGAGTCGCACGTCCCGCGGCCCTGTCATCCCCACCGTCTCTGCCGCCTCTGCCCGCTGATGTCCCTCGCGTTCACCCCCGATGCCACGACGCTCCGCGCGGCACACCTCGACTGCGAGGAGTTCACGGCGCTCGAGGGGTTCCTTGGCGCCGAGGCCCTGGCTCCGCTGATCGCGGAGGCGGAGCGCTGCCGGCCCCACATCAACCGCAACTTCGTCCCGGGAAAGAAGAAGGGGGGATCAGTCTCCGCCTTCGACATTCGGCGCCACGCGCCCACCATTCATGCGCTCTATCACGCGCCCGCCTTCATCGACTGGCTGCGCGCGCTGACGGGCGAGCCGCTGCTGACCTGCCCCGACTCCGATCCCCACGCCTGCGCGCTCTACTACTACACCGAGGCGGGTGACCATATCGGGTGGCACTACGACACCAGCTTCTATCGCGGCAAGCGATTCACGGTCCTGCTCGGACTGGTCCAACGCTCCCGCAGCGAGCTGGTGGCCCGGCTCTACCACCGGAGCGGTGCACGCCCAGTCGAGGAGCGGCGTATCGCGGGCCTTCCGGGGACGCTGGTGGTATTCAACGGCGATCGCTGTTGGCACAAGGTGACGCCGAGTGGTGCCGGGGATGACCGCGTGGTGCTCTCGATGGAGTACGTGACCGACCGGCACATGGGGGTCGCGCAGCGGGTGGTCTCCAACATCAAGGACGCCGTAGGGTATTTCGGCATCAAGGCGCTGTTCAGCGGGGCGCGTTGATCCAGACCCAATGGCGGCGCCAGCCGCCGATGATGCGCCAGAGCGCCACCACGTAGGTCCCCAGCACCACCGCGCCGCCGCCCCACGCCGCCCACTCGGCCTCACGCAGCGGAAGGACCCACACGGCCACCGCCAGCGCCACGGCGGCCCATGTGGGGGCCGGACGTCCGCCCGTGGTGGTGTGCGCCTGCATCAACCGCGCAACCATCTCCGCGCCGCATAGCGCCACCAGCAGCCACCCCCATAGCGGCGCGACGGTGCCGCCCGCGCCCCACGCGGCCAGTGCCGCCAACGCGGCGAGCTGCAGTGCCACCCGCCAGGGAAGTCCACGCACCCGTCGGATGATCGTGGCACTCACCCCGATGGCCATCACGCAGCCGATCGCCGTGACCACCGCATGACGTGGCCACCCGCCCTCCCACAGTGGGACCGCCCACCACGCGCGCACGACCGGTATCGCCCACGAACCGTAGAACAGGGTGGCAATGACGATCGCTTCCAGCGTCCCCCAGCTCGTGAAGTGCAGGCGACGATGCAGGGCGCGCTCCGCGTACGTGATGGTGAAGCCCGTGACCATGAGCCACGTCATCAGCGCCGGCAGCGGCGTTGTGAGCGCTCCGGTCATGGCACACCACCCGAAGACGAGAATGCACCCCGCCCAATAGTCGCAGTGGTGGTCGAGGAAGTCGCCCAGCGGGGATGCGGTCCCCGTCGCTTTCGCCTGCATCCCGTCCAGATGATCGCCGGCGACATACAACTGGATGCACACCAGCTGGAGCAGGGCGAAGGCGGTCGCACCCAGTCGGTCGACCACGAGCGAGCCAAGCAGGACGGCGAGGAGCAGGCCGGTCGACAGCAGCGTCACCACGTTGGCGGCGAGCCACCGGGGAAGCAGCGGGAACAGCCGCGCGAACCAGACGCGCGTCAGCCAGGGGCGCGCCAGCGAGGCGTCGGTGAACTCGTAGCGAGAAGAGGAGGAATCACCCATGGACCCGGCAAATCTATGCCCGGCACCCGTACCGGCCCACCACCAGCAGCGCACGGCGCGCGCGAGCCTGGCCGCCGCTCCACGTTACCGCCTCCCGTCCCGACGTCTCGGAACCGATATTCGGGCATGATGGATCTCACGCGACAACGCATCCTCGTAACGGGCGGGCACGGCTTTCTCGGAAGTCACGTGGTCCGTCGGCTTGCCCACGCGGGCTGCCGTGACGTGACCGTGCCCACGCGGGCGGAGGCGGACTTGCGCGACCCGCTCGCCGTCGAGCGTCTGCTGCACGCCTGCCGGCCGGAGGTCGTCATCCATTGCGCCGCGGTGGTCGGGGGCATCGGCGGGAATCGCGAGCGGCCGGGCGAGTTCTGCTATGACAATCTCGTGATGGGCGCGCACCTGCTGGAGTATTCGCGCCGCATCGGGGTCGGGAAGTTTGTGGGTCTGGGCACCATCTGCGCGTACCCGCGCGATACGCCCGTCCCTTTCCGGGAGGAGGCGCTCTGGGACGGATATCCCGAGCCGACCAACGCCCCCTACGGACTGGCGAAGAAGATGCTGTTGGTACAGGGGCAGGCGTATCGTGCCCAGTACGGGTTCAATGCCATCCACCTGCTGCCGGTCAATCTGTACGGCCCCGGGGACGATTTCGATACGGCCACCTCCCACGTCATTCCCGCGCTCATTCGCCGGTGTGTGGAGGGCGTGGCTGCTGGCGTCCGGGAGATCACGGTCTGGGGTGACGGTTCGGCGACCCGGGAGTTCCTCTTCGTGGAGGACGCGGCCGACGCCATCGTGCGGGCAACCGCGCACTATGACGAACCCGAGCCCGTCAACATCGGCAGCGGGACCGAGATCGCGATTCGCGACCTCGCGCATTTGATTGCGGAGGCCACCGGGTTCACGGGAACCCTTCGCTGGGACGAGACGCAGCCCGCCGGACAACCACGCCGCCGCCTCGACACGTCGCGCGCCCGCCAACTGTTCGGCTTCGAGGCCACCACGGCCTTTGCCGACGGCCTCGCGCGCACCGTGGCCTGGTACCGCGCGCAGGGGCCGGTGGCCCACCCGTGAGCACCCCCGAGCGCCGGGACCGGGACACCCGTCGTCGGCACTGGGAGACGGTCGCGCAGACCGCGCCCGAGGCGTCGTGGTGGGCGCGGAGTTACCATCGTCGACTCACCGAGTGCTACCGGTTCTGGATCGCCCCACGCCAACGCGTACTCGAAATCGGGTGCGGTACCGGCGACCTCCTCGCTGCCTTGCAGCCCGCGCTGGGGGTCGGCCTCGATTTCTCGAGCGGGATGATCGCGCACGCCCGCCGTCGCCACCCGTCGCTCCACTTCCTCGTCGCTGATGCGCAGGCCCTGCCGCTCGCGGGGCCCTTCGACGTCATCATCCTGTCCGATCTGGTCAATGACGCATGGGATGTGCAGCAGCTGCTGCGCCAGGTGGCCTCCCTGTGTGCTCCCCACACGCGGGTGGTGGTGAACCATCAGAGCCGTCTCTGGGAACCGGTGCTGACCCTCGCCCGCCGGCTTGGCCTGGCCCGACCGGTGTTGCAGCAGAACTGGCTGTCGCCCGGCGACCTGCGCGATCTGCTCGCCCTGGAAGGATTCGAGGTCGTGCGACATTCGCGGGAGATTCTCCTCCCCCTGCCGATGCCCGGGCTCGCCACGTTGGCCAACCGGGTGCTGGCGCGCCTGCCCCTGCTGCGCCATCTCACGCTGGCCAACGTGCACATCGCGCGGGCTGCGCGCGCTGTTCCGCTCGAGCCCACGCCGAGCGTGTCGGTGATCATCCCGGCCCGCAATGAGGCCGGCAACATCCCGGCCGTCTTCGAGCGGGTGCCGCGCTTCGCACCGGGGCTGGAGCTCGTGTTCGTCGAGGGGCACTCGACGGATGACACGTGGGAGACCATTCGCCGCGAAGTCGCCGCCCACCCCGACTGGTCATGCCAGATGCTGCGCCAATCGGGCCGTGGCAAGGGCGACGCCGTGCGTCTGGGATTCGCCCACGCACGCGGGGACATCCTCATGATCCTCGACGCCGACCTCACCATGCCGCCCGAAGACCTGCCACGGTTTCATCGGGCCCTCCTCGACGGGCGCGGCGACTTCATCAACGGCGTCCGCCTGGTGTATCCCATGGAGGGGGAGGCCATGCGCTTTCTCAACCTCCTCGGCAATCACTTCTTCAGTCTCGCGTTCAGCTGGCTGCTGGGTCAGCGCGTCAAGGACACGCTCTGCGGGACCAAAGTGCTCTGGCGCCGCGACTATGCGCGTATCGCCGCCAATCGCGCCCACTTCGGCGACTTCGATCCGTTCGGTGATTTCGACCTGCTCTTCGGCGCGGCGAAGCTCGGTCTGCGCATTACCGACCTGCCGGTACGCTACCGGGAACGCACCTACGGCACCACGAATATCCAGCGCTGGCGGCATGGGTTGCTCCTGCTGCGGATGACGTGGTTCGGGCTCTGGCGTCTGAAATTTCGATGACGGCCGCCCCGGGACCGGCCGGACGCGTGGGGCTGGTGCTCGCCCTGTCACTCAGCGTCCCGGTCGCCGCCGCCGCCGTTGGAATTGCCGTGGGACTCCCGGTGACGGCGTTGCCCCTGGCACTGTCCACGATCGCCCTTGGGGTCTGGGGCTGGCGTGCTCGTCCCCTCCATGCCGCCCGGGAATGGTGGGCCGTCGCCCTCGTGCTCGCGGTCGCGGTGGGGTGGGCCACGGCCTGGCTTGACCTCAGCTTCGACGGACAGACCTATCACCAAACGGGCATCCGTCTGCTGATCGACGGCTGGAATCCCGTGTGGGACCCTGCCCGATCCGAGACGGTCCCCGTGCACTACCACGTGACCGGACTCCCCAAAGGGATGTGGCTGTACTCCGCCCTGTGGGCGAAGGTCACGGGGAGCATCGAAACCGGGAAGGCGGCGCAGCTGATCAGTCTGGTCGCAGCCCTTCTGCTCTCCCATGATGCCCTGCGCGCCCTCCACCGCACACGGACGGAATCGCGCATCGGGGCGCTCCTCCTCGCGCTCAATCCGGTCACCCTGCAACAGCTGCCGACGTACTATCTCGACGGGGTCGTCGCGTCGGGCACCGTCACGCTCCTCGCGATGGGGATCCTCGCGGTGCGCACGCCGATCCGCGCGTGGCGGGTGGCACTCGTGCTGCAGGCCGCATGGCTTGCCAACGTGAAGTTCCCCGGCGCGGCGATTGTCGCTGAAATCGCCCTCGCGGCGATCGCCTGGAGCTGCTGGCGCGCGCGCACGGCCGTGCGCCCGGTGGTCCTTGGCGTCACCTGCGCGGGGGCATTGGCGCTGCTCATGGGCATCAATCCGTACGTCACCAACACCATGCGCCATGGGCACCCGGGGTATCCGGCCGCTGGCCCCGATGCCGAACCGGTTGCGGAGTGGGCCCACCGCGACGCCGCGTTCCGCGCCATGCCTCGACCACTCCAGGTCGCGTGGTCGGCGTTCGCGATCTCCAGTGACGACTCCTACGCACCGCCGAAACTGAAGATCCCCTTCACCGTGCGGCTTTCGGAATTGGGGACCTTCACCACCGACGCCCGCATCGGCGGGTGGGGTCCCCTCTTCGGCGGCGCGCTTGTGGTGGCCGCCCTCATGCTCGCCCTGGCACGCAATGCCCCGCTGGCTGCGCTCGCCCTGCTGCCGGTTGCGTCAGCGCTCGCCCTGCCATTCGGCTTCTATGCACGCTACGCCCCGCAGCTCTGGCTGACCGCCGTGGTCCCGCTCGCCGCACGGACGAGCCCCCGTTC
>Ga0315902_10003016_pt1 | contig 25596 bp, 24 predicted proteins | sample LakEriMetagenome_9_FD_203523 | JGI IMG/M metagenome (GOLD analysis project Ga0315902, IMG submission 203523) | Freshwater fungal communities from buoy surface, Lake Erie, Ohio, United States - Buoy 12 MA117 | ecosystem: Environmental > Aquatic > Freshwater > Lake > Lake biofilm | place: USA... | reverse complement strand
CGAACGCAAGCCGTCTCACGTCGTCAGCCTGCTCGATCCGGGCTCGGCCTTCCCGACACTCGACGGCTACGACGACACTCATCTGCGCCTGCCGATCCATGACATCGAGCAAGAGATCGAAGGCCAGGACGCGCTCTGCGGCAAACGCATGCGAACGATCCTCGATTTCGTCGGCCTCTGGGGCCGCGACGTGCCGATCCTGATCCATTGCTACGCAGGCATCAGCCGCTCAACTGCAACGGCCTTCATCACAGCGTGCGCGCACAATCCAAAGGCGGACGAAGAAGAGATCGCATTGGCGTTGCGTGCAGCGTCATCCACGGCGAGCCCAAACCGTCGCTTCATCGCACTCGCCGACGCTGAGCTTGGCCGTGGCGGACGCATGAGCCGCGCGATCGCCAAGATCGGTCGCGGACCGCCTTGGTACGAAGTGGGCGAGGCCACGCCCTTCTCGATCGCCGCGCAATTCGGCGCATGAGCGAGGCGCCGCGCATCGCCATTGGCTTGTCGGCTGTCATCGTCGCGGTGACGGAAGACGCGCCGTTCGTGCTGGTGACGCGCGAAGCTGGTGAAGATGTGCCGGGCCTACCGTTCGGCCCGTTCGATCCAGCGGGCGATCGCACACTCGAGCTTTCACTACGCGGCTGGGTGCATGAGCAAACCGGTTTCGACATTGGTTATGTCGAACAGCTCTATACGTTCGGCGATCGCGGCCGCGAAGCGCCGTTGGCGGACATGAAGGGCGCGGGGCCCGATCGCGTCATCTCGATCTCATATCTCGCGCTTACGCCGTCCCGCGCCACCCTGGATCGGGTCAGCGCGCGTTGGCGCAGCTGGTACGATTTCTTTCCCTGGGAAGATTGGCGCGACGGCCGCCCGCCGCTGATTGATGAAGTGATCGCGCCGAAACTGCGCGACTGGGCGCAAAGCGCGCCAGAGGCCTCCACCCAAGCGCAGCGGCGCGCACGCGCCAGGCTGGCGTTCGCGCTTGAGGGCGCGGTCTGGAATGAAGAGCGTGCGCTCGATCGCTACGAGCTCTTGTACGAGGCGGGCCTAGCACCGGAATCCGCACGGGACGGCGCCCGATTTGACGGCAAGCCCACCCCCACGATCAGCGCCGCGCACGGCTTGGGCGAACCGATGCAATCGGATCACCGCCGCATCCTCGCCACCGCAATCGGCCGGCTCCGCGCCAAGATCAAATACCGCCCGGTCGTGTTCGAACTCGCGCCCGAGCGTTTCACCCTGCTCAATCTGCAGCGCATCGTGGAGGCGATTGCCGGGCTCGAACTGCACAAGCAAAATTTCCGACGCCTGCTCGACCGCACCGGTTTGGTCGAGGGCACGGGCGAGTTCGACACCAGCGCAGGCGGACGCCCTGCCGAACTTTTCCGCACGCGACGTGAAACTTTGCGCGAGCGGCCGATCGGCGGTGTGCACGTACCAGCCCCACGTGGCGATTGATTTCGCCTGAAGCGACGTTAACCGAGTCCGCGTCTTCGAAGCGTATTGTTCGCTACCAGATTCGGTCGGACCGGGGACGTTCGCGACGCCATGACTATCGCTACCGCCAAACTGGCGCCAATCCCGCCCTTCGGCGCACACCACGCCCTCCATGATGCGGACCCCGCTCTAAACGCCTTCCTTGCGAGCGCCATGAGCGGCACGCTCTCGGTGCTCGATGTCGCCGGCGCCATCCGCAAAGGCACGTGGCCGCGCGTGAGCTTCGCGGTCTTTCTCGCCGTCGGCGCAAGCACCATTCTCTCGCCACTGATCGCGGCTTTATGGTGCGCGTTCATGATCGCTTGGGAATTCGTGATCCGCATTTGGCTAGAGGATCATGTGTTCTTGCCGATCGCGACGCGCTCGCAAAAAAACGGCTTCACCGCACTCGCGGCGATCCATTGGGTCGGCGCCGTTGCCTACATGGTCTTTCCCATCGCGACCTGGATGACGGGCGACCCGCTCGGCATGGTGCTAGCGACGGCATGGGTCTCCGGCGCGGCCAATCACGCCTTCGTTTATTTCTCCAGCGAACGCGGGCTGCTGCTCTCAAGCGTCGTGCCGATCCTCGCCTGCGCGGTGGGCGCGCCGCTGCTCACGCACGGCTTCACCTCGACCGCGATCTTCAGCGTGATGGCGATGCTCTGCCTGCTGACCGCCGCCGGGCTGTTCGGCTATGACCGCCGCCTCCTGCTCGGCGTTCTGGCCAAGAACTTCACCGCGCGTGTCGCGGCCGAGCAGGCCAACACAGCCAAATCGCAATTTCTGGCGACGATGAGCCATGAATTGCGCACGCCGCTCAACGCCGTCATCGGCTATGCAGAGCTGATCGAAGAAGAGATGGCGAGCGCGCAGGCCGAAGTGGCGGACGACGCGCGCAAGATTCATGGCTCAGCGCGGCAATTGTTGTCGGTGATCGACGTCATCCTTGACCTCTCCAAACTCGAAATTGGCACGACCGTGCTTGAGCGCGATCGCTTCGACGTCACGGCTGTGCTCACCAATCTGCGCACGGCGGCGGCGCCGTTGGCGGAGATCAACGCCAATGAGCTCGCGATTGAGCAAGCTGGCCCCCTGGGCGAGGCCGAGATCGATCACGTGCGCCTGCATCAATGCCTGATGCAGCTCATCTCCAACGCCGCGAAGTTCACCAAGAACGGCTATATCCGGGTGCTTGTGACGCGCGAGCAAGTCCGCGGGCGCGCGCACTTGGTGTTCGAAGTGACAGACACCGGCATCGGCATCTCGCCCGAACAACAAACACGCATCTTCGACCCGTTCACGCAGGTGCAAGCGGACGCGGATCGCTCTTATGAGGGCGCAGGCCTTGGCTTGACGCTGGTGCAGCGCTTGGCGCGTCTAATGGGTGGTGACGTCACCTGCACGAGCGAACCCGGGAAAGGTTCCAAATTCGTGCTCTCGATTGACGCAGGCGCGGTTTAGAAAATCGCCGGCGCTTCGCGGCCATATTGCAGCGGATCGACCAGCAAGCCGTCGACAATCACTTCATAATGCAAATGAACGCCAGTCGCATTGCCGGTCATGCCCATGCGCCCAATCGGTTCGCCAGCCTCGACGCGCGCGCCACGGCGCAAGCGCGGATTGATATCATCCAGATGCGCGTAGAGCGTGCGCACGTCGTGGCCGTGATCGATCTCCACGACATTGCCGTAACCACCGCGCGGGCCAGCTTCCGTGATGCGCCCCTCGCCCGCAGCGTAGATGAAGCCGCCTTCGCGATTGGCGAGATCGAGACCGTTGTGCAAGCGGCCGCCGCCTGTGGCGCTGCCGCGCCAGCCGAAGCCGGAAGACAGGCATGCGACTTGCGTTGGATTGCGCAGCAGCGCGCCGGCGGGCGTATAGATGTAGGGCGTGTAGAAGGTTGTCTCGCCGCGCGTTCCAATCTCGCCGAGGTTCGAACCCCAATTGCCGCACGCAAACAATTCGCTGTGCAACGCCGCACGCGGTGCGGTGGTGTAAATGCTTGGTCCAGTGGGCGCCGGCGGCTGCGCGCCGTACACCTCGTCCGCACGCGGGTAGGGCGTGTTGGTGACCGCGCAGCCAGCGAGCGCCGATGCGCCCAGCACACCCAATGCAAAATTCCGCAGCATCTTCGAACTCATAAGCTCAGACGCCCCCGCGCTCAGTTTGCCCCGCGACCATGAACGCCAGCTGAACGCTCACGCCACCGGCGCATTGCGCGGCAACAACGTCCACCAGCGCGCCGGTGCGTTCATGCGCTCGGCGCCCTGCCCGGCTTGCGGGCCAGAGCCGAAAAACACATCGCCGCGCAACGGCCCACGCCGAATGGCGCCGCCCGTATCTTGCGCGACGAGCAAGCGGCGGAAGGGTTGGCCGTCATACTGACCGTCCACGAACACGATGGCGCCGTACGGATGGTAAGCGGGATCAACCGCGATCGAGCCCAGCGCTGTGAGCGGCACACCCGACGCGCCATTTGGCCCAGCGTTCGGATCGCTGATCACTTCCTCTTGGAAGAACACATACGACGGATCGGCGTTCAGCGCTTGGCGCGTCGCGTCATGGCCGCGCTGCTCGCTCCAGGCTTTGAAATTGGCCCAGGTCGCGCCGCCGTGCAGTTCGCCGCTGTCACGCAAAACGCCGAGCGCTGAGCGCCAGCGATAGCCGTTCTGCGCCGCAAACGCTGCGCGCGATTGCGTGCCATCCGGAAAGGCGATCCGGCCTGAGCCTTGGATCTGCAGATTGTAAACATCGACCGGATGCGCATACGCGAAGGCCTGATCGGAATTTGGATTAATCTGATCGCGGCGCGGATACGGGCGCACTTCGTTGCCGACGATCACGCCCGTCAACGCACGCGGCGCGCCGCGCAACGCCTCATTGTCGTACGCCTCGGCGAACGCCGCGAGGTTGACGCTGATCATGTCGCCCGGTTTACGCAGCAAGGGCGCTGAGAATTGTGCGTCAGGCCTGCGCCGCGCCTCGATGATCGGTTCGTAATACGCGGTGAGCCGTGCTTCGCCTGGGCCGCGCACGAAGAACGGACGGAAGTGCGCTTCGAAGAATGCACGCTCAGCCCCGGGCGACACGCCTTGCGCCGCAGCACACGCTGGCGCCCAATCGCCCAACGTGCCGCCATAGCGACCGCCGCCAGGCAAGCTCGCATCTGGCGCACGCGCGCGGCGTCCATCGCAAGCGCGACGGAAGGCGGTGAGCGCTGGCGCGAGATCGGCGCTCGTCCAATCGGGAATGTCGGAGAAATCCCCCGGCTGCAGCGCGAAGGCGGCTTCCGGTTCGGGGCGCGGACCTGGGCCGGGCCCTTCGCGCGGTGTCGTGGCGCATGCGGCCAGAGCAAGCGAGACGCAAACGAGCGCGAGACGGTGGAGCATGAGCTTCTCCCAGAAAGCGAGGTCCCGCCTTCTACCTCGCCTCGGCGCGCGCTTCAGCCACGGAACACTGTCACACGGCTGAGATAATTCGCGCTTGCGTCGCGAATCCCCTGGGAGTAACGTATCTGAGTTATGCTCAAATGAAGCATAAGGGTGGGTCGGAGCCCTTTCCGACCATTTTTCACACCCTATATATGCTCAAATTGAGTATATGTCGCCCATTCCGGGCGCAAGGAGGCCCCAGATGGCCCGCATTATTGACGCTCCCCTCACCAGCGCCGGCGAAGGCTCGGGTTGCGACCCGCGCGCCATCCACGGCCAATGGGGCGCGCTCAACGCCGCCGCCGCCCGTGGCTTGGCCTACACGCCTGAGGTTCAGGCGGCGACCGCCCCGCTCTATGAGCGCGTGAAGCACGTCATCCCGTCAGTGGAATGGCCCGCCTACGCGCCGCTGATCTCGGCCATCAACAAGATGAAGCGCGAGAAGAACGCGGTGATCCTTGCGCACAATTACATGACCGCCGAGATTTTCCACTGCGTCGGCGATTTCAAAGGCGACTCGCTCCAATTGGCGCGCGAAGCGGCACAGACTGACGCGCAAGTGATCGTCCAAGCCGGCGTGCACTTCATGGCCGAGACGTCGAAAATCCTCGCGCCGGAAAAAACCGTACTGATCCCGGATAAGCGCGCCGGTTGCTCGCTTGCCGCTTCAATCACAGGCGCGGACGTGCGCTTAATCAAGGCGCGTTTCCCGGGCCTGCCGGTCGTGACCTACGTGAACACGTCGGCTGACGTGAAGGCGGAAAGCGATGTGTGCTGCACATCGTCGAACGCGGCCGCCGTTGTCGAATGGGCCGCGCGCGAATGGGGCGTGGATCGCGTCATCCTGCTACCGGACGAATATTTGGCCAAGAACGTCGCCGCGCAAACCGGTATCAAGATCATCGCCTGGCACGGCCGCTGCGAAGTGCACGAGCGCTTTACCGCCGAAGACATCAGTGAGTTGCGCGCCGCACATCCGGGCCTCGTCGTGCTGGCGCACCCGGAATGCCCGCCCGACGTAATGGCGGCGGCGGATTTCGCCGGCTCGACGGCGGCGCTGCAAAGTTACGTCGAAGACAAGCGCCCCGGCAAAGTCGTGCTGCTCACTGAGTGCTCGATGAGCGACAACGTCGCGGCCAATGCGCCGGACGTCGACTTCATCCGCCCGTGCAATCTCTGCCCGCACATGAAGCGCATCACGCTCGAAGCGATCTACGACTCGCTGGCCGAGATGAAGACCGAAGTGACGATCCCGGACGACGTGCGCGTGCGCGCGAAGTTGGCGATCGATCGCATGTTGGCGCTGCCGAGGGAAGAGCCGCGGGCTTTTGCGACGGGCATGCCGCTGGCTACGGTGGAAGTGGTTTAAGCGTTCGCGTTCGCCCCATTGCCGCCCCTTTCACCGACCACGAAGCGCCCCGAAACTCGTGGTCGAGATGAGGTTGAGCATGCGCGCGTTAATGGCTGCGGCGGCGTTTGGATTGATGAGCGCGCTGGCGGCGCCGGCGCTGGCGCAAAGCGGCGACGATTATTCGGGCGCCTGGGCGTTTCAGAGCACGCCCTATGGCGACGAGCAATTCGGCGTGCTGATGAGCGGCACGGCGATCGTCAGCCCGAACGGCGCAAATCGCTATCAAATCCAATTGCTCTCGAACGAGATCATCATCGAACGTCAGACGGCGCGCTCAAATCTGGTAACGGCGCGGCAGAATTGCACGGGCGTCGTCGAGGGCGGTCAGTTCAATATCGACTGCGAAATGGCGGAGCCGGTGGAAGGCTACCAGCCGGACAATTTCGTGCTGCAACGCAGTTCGCCCACGCAGCTGCAAGGCGTGCTCGCATCCGCCGCGAGCGCGCAAGTGACGTTCAACCGCGTGCGGTGAACGGAGCGCGCGCATGAGCGCGCGTGACCACGTCCTTATCGTCGGCGCCGGGCTCGCCGGTCTTTTCCTCGCGCTCAAGCTCGCGCCACGCAGCGTCACTGTGTTGAGCCAAGCGCCGCTCGGCCAGGCCTCATCCTCCGCATGGGCGCAAGGTGGATTGGCGGCGGCGCTGTCGCCGGAAGACGATCCGAAACTGCACGCACAAGACACGATCGCGGCGGGCGCGGGCTTGGTTGATCCCGAGATCGCGGCGTTGATCGCGCGCGAGGGCCCAGCGCGGGTGATGGATCTGATCGCGCTTGGCGTGCCGTTCGATCGCACGCCCGACGGCAAACTCGCGCAAAGCTTAGAAGCCGCACACTCGAAGCCGCGCGTTGTGCGTGTCGCCGGTGATCTCGCCGGCAAAGCGATCATGGATGCGCTGATCGCCGCCACACGCGCGGCGCCACATATCGAGATCGTTGAGAACATGCGCGCGCGCGTGTTACTGCAGGATGCGAACGGTCGCGTGCGCGGCGTCTGGTGCGACGGTGATCATAGTTTCGTCGCCGATGAGACCGTGCTCGCCACAGGCGGATCAGGCGGGCTCTATGCTGTCACCACCAATCCGCCGGAAGCAATGGGCCAAGGCTTTGCGATGGCCGCGCGCGCCGGCGCGCTGATCGCCGACCCGGAATTCGTGCAATTCCATCCCACCGCAATCGATATCGGCCGCGATCCCGCCCCGCTCGCCACCGAAGCGCTACGCGGCGAAGGCGCGCATTTGATCAATGGCGAAGGCAAATCCTTCGTCGCCGACCTCGCCGCGCGAGATGTGGTCGCCCGCGCGATCCATGTTGAACGCGCCGCAGGTCGCGGCGCGTTTCTCGATGCGCGCGAAGCTGTCGGCGCGCATTTTCCCGATGCCTTCCCCACCGTGTTCGCCGCGTGCATGAGCGCAGGGCTCGATCCGCGCGTGCGGCCGATCCCCGTCGCGCCCGCCGCGCACTATCACATGGGCGGCGTCGTTACCGACGTTTGGAGCCGCACGACGCTTCCCGGCTTGTGGGCCGTCGGCGAATGCGCCTCGACCGGCGCACATGGCGCCAATCGGCTTGCCTCCAATTCGCTGCTTGAAGCCGTTGTGTTCGCCAACCGTATCGCCGAGGCGCTGCGCGAGGATGGCGCCCCCGCGCTTTCGGCGCCTGACCCGGCCGCGCCGCCGCCTATGCTGCCAGACGCGCCGCGCGCGGAACTGCGCCAACTGATGCAGGCGCACGTAGGCGTGGTGCGCGACGCGGCGGGCTTAAGTCTGGCGCTCGACCGCATCAACGCACTCTGCGATGCTCATGGGATCGCCAACGCCCTGCTCGCCGCCCGCCTCATCGTCACCGCAGCACTCGCCCGCAAAGAAAGCCGCGGTGCGCATTTCCGGAGCGACTATCTCGATGCCGCCGAAAAAAAGCACCGCAGCTTCGTCACGTCCGCTGCCGCCGCTCCCTGACATTGTTCTTGAGCCGATCGTCAAACTGGCGCTGGCGGAAGATTTGGGCGCGGCCGGCGACATCACCACCGACGCGCTGATCGATCCCGACACCGAAGGCCGCTGGGCTGTGCGCGCGCGGCAAGCTGGCGTGGTGGCTGGTTTGGATTCCGCGATCCTCGCGGGTTTCCTGATCGATCCTGACATGGTGTTCGAGATCGCCGCACCAGACGGCGCGCGCGTGAAGGCCGGCGACACGATCATGACGATCGAAGGCTACGCGCGCTCGGTGCTGATGGCAGAGCGCACGATGCTGAATTTTATCGGCCGGCTCTCCGGCATCGCCACGCTGACGCGCGTGTATGTTGATGCAGTCGAGGGCATGGGCGTGATCATCGCGTCGACACGTAAGACCACGCCGGGCATGCGCGCTCTGGAGAAGCGCGCGGTGAAACTCGGCGGCGGCGGCGCGCATCGCTACGGCTTGGATGACGCGATGCTCATCAAGGACAATCATATCGCAGCAGCCGGCTCGATCCCGCTCGCCCTGCAACGCGCCCGCGCCGCAGCTGCGCACCTCACCTGCATCGAGATCGAGGTCGACAATCTCGATCAGTTGAAGCAAGCGCTGCCGCACGCGCCGAGCGCCATCCTGCTCGACAATTTCACCCAAGCCGATCTGCGCGCCGCTGTTAAAATGGCGAAGGGCCAAACTTTGCTGGAAGCCTCTGGCGGCATCACGATTGAGAACGTATTCGCGGTGGCGGAGACGGGCGTGGACGTCATCAGCATCGGCGCGCTGACGCATTCGGCAAAGACGTTGGATATTGGGTTGGACGCACTGTGAACTCCTCCCCCGCACGCGGGGGAGGTGCTGAGCGCAGCGAAGCGGAGAGGGAAACTCCGATTGCGGTTTGCGCAGCGTCCCCCCTCAGTCGCTTACGCGACAGCTCCCCCGTAAACGAGGGAGCGGTTAGCTGGTCGGGCTAACGATCGCGAACAGCAAATGATCGCGCCAGGCGCCGTTGATCTTGAGATAGGCGCGGGCAACGCCTTCTTGCGCGAAGCCGGCTTTTTCGAGCACGCGGCGCGAGGCCAAATTGTCGGGTTGGCATGCAGCTTCGACGCGGTGCAAGTCCAAATCCTCAAACGCGTAGCGCACGACCGCCCGCACCGCCGCCGTAGCGCTCGCCAGCCCAATAGCCGAGCGAGGCCGTCAGCGCGACGCCACGGCGAATGTTGGACAGCGTGACGCCGCCAACCAGCGCATCGTCGTCATCGCGAAACACGAACAGCGCATAGGCTTTGTCGTCGCGCGCATCCTCTGTGTAGCGGCGCAATTTGTAGCGGAACGAGCCGCGCGAGGTTTCGTCCTGCGCCCAAGTCGGCTCCCAGGGCGTGAGGAAATTGCGGCTGGCTTCGCGGATCTCGGACCAATCGGTGAAATCTCGCGCCTCAGGCGCGCGCAAATAGACGCCCTCGCCGTCTATGCGCCGCATCCCGTCGCTGTCCTTGCGCATCAGCACCATGATTTAGGATTGTGCCTGAAATGCCGCCAGCGCGCCATGCCCCGCCTTGGGGCCGATTGCAGCCGCACAGCCCGGCCCCGCCAGCGCCGCACGCGCGATCGCCTGCACGTCCTCGGCTGTGACAGCATCCAGCCTTGCGCGAATTTCATCGAACGAGACCAGCCGGTCGCGCATCAGCACCTGCCCCACGCGCGCCTCGGCGCGGGCGGACGGCGCCTCCAGCCCCATCAGCATCTGGGCGCGCGCTACAGCCTTGGCGCGGGCGAGTTCGGCATCGGTCGGGCCGTGATCGGCCATGATCGACAATTGCTCTCTGACGATCTTGGCGACGGTGGCGGCATTCTCCGCCGAGCAGCCGGCATAGACGCTGAGGCGCCCGTCATCCTCGAACGTGTCGAGGAAGGAATCGATCGCATAGACGAGCCCGCGCGTCTCACGCACTTCCTGGAAAAGCCGCGAAGACATGCCGCCGCCGAAAATCTCCGACATCAGCCGCGCGGCGAAGAGCTTGTCGCTGCCGGCCTCGGGCGAGGGCCACGAGAAGACGAGATGGGTCTGCTCAAGCTTACGGACTTCGCTCGCGCGCCCGGCGAACGGTTTCGCGGCGGGTCGCTCTTGCAGCGGGCCGGCTTTGAGATGGCCAAAACGGCGCTCCGCTGTTTCCAAAAACGCGCCGCGATCGAACGCGCCTGCGATGGAAACGATGACGCGCTCGGGCGTCATGTGCGCGTCGGCGAAGGCGCGTAGCGTTTCGACGCTGACGTTCTTCAATGTGGCGTCTTCACCCAAGATCGGCCGGCCGAGCGGCTGATCGGGATAGAGTGCTGCTTGATGCAGTTCGAAAACACGGTCGTCCGGCACGTCGAAAGCCTCGCCGCGTTCTTGCGCGACAACGCCCTTCTCTTTCTCCAGATCGGCCGGCGCCCAATGCGGCGCGAACAAGATGTCGGCGATCATGTCGAGCGCGAACGGCGCGTGCTCGGCGACGACGCGCGCGTAATACGAGGTGCGCTCATAACCGGTGCCGGCGTTCATGGCGCCGCCGACATTCTCCATCGCTTCGGCGAATTGGCGCGCGTCGCGTGCGCCCGCGCCTTTGAACGCCATATGCTCAAACAGATGCGCGATGCCGTTGTGCTGGGCCGGCTCCCAACGTGCGCCCACACGCTGCCAGACGCCAAGCGCTGCAGTGCCAAGGCCAGGCATGGGGTCGAGCGCGATACGCACGCCATTCGGCAGGCGATGGAGTTCTAAATCCATGCGCGGGACCGTTCGCGAATGAAGCGCTTTACGGCTTCGGCGTCGTTGGGGAGCGTGTCGACGCGTTCAGGGCGGCTAAAGAGATCAGCGCAATGCGCGGGCAGCGGCGGCTTCACCCCGGTTGCGGCTTCGACTGTTTCTGGGAATTTGGCCGGGTGTGCGGTGGCGAGGAAAACAGTCGGACGATCAAACCAAGCAGGCTCGTCGCCGAACGATGCAAATCCCACCGCAGTGTGCGGACAAATCAGCAGCCTGTACTCAGCGTAGCTTTCTGCAATGGCTTGCGTCGTGCGTTCGTCATTCGAGGCAACGCCAGCGAACTCACGTCGCATTTTGGCCAAGGCCGCCTCTGGCACGTCAAACCCGCCAGATTGAGAGAGAGATTGGAAGAGTGACGCTGTCGTCAAACCGTCTCGGCCCGTCGCCTCAAACACCAAACGCTCGAAATTGCTCGCAACCTGAATGTCCATAGCCGGTGACAAGGTCGCGTGCGAACGTGCGGCGCGCTCATATCGTCCGGTGCGGAGCGTACGCGGCAAGATATCGTTCGCATTCGTCGCCAGTCCGATACGCCCGATCCGCGCTCCAATTTGCTTTGCGACATAGCCGGCGAACGCATCCCCGAAATTCCCGCTCGGGACGATGAAGTCCACATCGCCGGGGCCGCAAAGGGCTGACGCGGTCCGCAAAAAATAGACGCTCTGTGCGACAATGCGCGCCCAGTTGATGGAGTTTACCCCCGATAGCTGCGCGCTCGTCGTGAAGACTCGGTCCGCGAAAAGTGACTTCACAATCGCTTGGCAATCATCGAAATCGCCATCGACCTCCACGGCATAGACATTCTGTCCGCCGCTCGCGGTCATGAACCGTCGTTGCACCTCGGAGACGCGCCCTTTGGGCAAAAGCACAAAGAGATCCACGCGCTCACTTTGTTTGAGCGCTTCAACGGCGGCGCCACCAGTATCGCCAGAGGTAGCGCAAACCACCGTCAATCGCCGGTCATGTCGCTCAAGCGCGCAGTCGTAGAGCGGCGCGATCAACTGCATCGCAATGTCTTTGAATGCCAGCGATGGACCGCGCGCAAGATCGAGTAGCCAATGGTTCGCGCCCAATTGCATCAGCGGCGTCACCGCGGGCGTGTCGAAGCGTGAGTCCGCGCCGTATGCGCGCAAAGAGATCGAATGAAGCTCTTTGGCGGTCAGATCAGCGCCCGCGAACGCCCCAAGGACGATTGACGCGACACTGCGATAATCTCTTAGGCCGGCTTCCCGCACCCAGGCGCCGAGCGTCGGCCAACTCTCCGGCACATAGAGCCCGCCATCGGGCGCCATGCCGGCGAGCACAGCGTCCAGGAACGAAACAGCCGGCGCTTGGCCGCGGGTGGAGATGTAGCGCATCAGTCTTCGCGTTGGCGTGGCGATTTCGCGACGAGCCGCCCTACGCTCATGTGATACGCGAAATAGATCGCAAGCAGCACTATGGCGAGGCCGTACCAGGTGATGGCGTAACCCATGTGGCGCGCGGGCGGCAGCGCATCAGCGCCCGGCGCGAGCGCAAACGGGTTTGGCGTGGCGCGGCCGTCGGCGCCGACATAGGCGTTGGCGACGTAATAATCGGCCACGTTCTCGAGCCCCGCATTGCGCCCCATCGCCGGCAGATCGACAGCGAACCAGAGCCGCTGCAATGGGCGCGGCGCGAGTGTGAGCGGCGCGGGCGGCTCCGGGCGGATTGAGGCGCCGATGATCGGCGTATTGAAACGCAACGAGGCGGGGAAGCGCAATTCGTCAGGATTCGGCGGCTCGACGCCGGCAATGAAATCGGAATCCACGAAGAGGACGTTGTCGCCGTATTGGACCGGCGCGAACACGCGCCAGCCCTGCTCGCGCGTATCGGTGCGCACGCCATAGACGAATTGGATGGCGCCATCGATCGGCTGGTAATCCTCGATCGTCATCTGCGCGACCGGCTCTTCGGCCAGCGCCATTTTTGTGTCGTACTTTTCCCATTGCCAACGGCCGAGCGACACCAACATCGCGAACGCGATGATGGTGAAAATCGTCATCAGCCAAAGCGGGCGGAACTGGATCATTCGATGTCCGCGTGGGTGGCTTCACGCGCCTTGTGTTTCCATTGAAACGCAAACAACACGGCTTTGAACGGCGGGAGAAGCGCCAAACACAGCACCACGGCGGCGACCATAGTGATCGTCAACGCAAGCCAGCCCGGGAGTTCCAGACCAAACTGCAGAATGATCAGCAACGGCGCGACGATGGCGCCGACGATCAAGATCACGAACACGGCCGGGCCATCGCCCGCGTCCGCGGATTTGAAATCAGCGCCGCAGGCCGCGCATGCGTCACGAAACTTCAGATAGCTTTGAAAAAGCGCGCCCAGCCCGCATTGCGGGCAACGACAGCGAACACCAGTGACGAAAGGATTGAGGGCAGACACTGGTTTCGTCATTCCGGGATCGCGAAGCGAGACCCGGAACCTAGGGGCCAGCGCTGCGGCTGACGCCCCTGGGTCCCGGGTTCTTGGCTGGCGCCAAGCCCCGGGATGACGAGCAGCGTCAATTCTGCATCGTCAGGTAGGGCATCACGTACACGAAGGTGAAGAGGAAGAGCCACACCACGTCAACGAAGTGCCAATACCAAGCTGCGGCTTCGAGGCCGAAATGCTTCTGCGGCGTGAACTGGCCGGCCATCAGGCGCAGCAAGCACACGAACAGGAAGATCGTGCCGATCACGACGTGGAAGCCGTGAAAGCCCGTCGCCATGAAGAAGGACGAGCCGTAGAGGTTTGCCGTGGTCACGTCGCCCTGGTTGCCGAACGCAAAGCCCGCTATCGGATACTCAACGGCAAACTGCACCCAGCTGAACACGACGCCCAGCACAACCGTGAGGATGAGGCCGAGACGCGCGCCCTTGCGGTCACCGGTTTGCAGCGCATGGTGCGCCCAGGTGACGGTCGTGCCCGAGAGCAACAGGATCAACGTGTTGATCAGCGGCAGATGGAACGGATCGAAAGTTTCCACGTGCGGCGGCGGCCAATTGGCCCACGCGGCGGCGGTCGCCGCATCCCAAGTCGGAACCAGCCAATCGGCGCGTTGGCCGTGGAAGATCGTCATTTCGAAGAAGGCCCAGAACCACGCGACGAAGAACATGACTTCGGAAGCGATGAACAGGATCATGCCGTAGCGCAGGCCGATATCGACCACCGGCGTGTGATCGCCTTGACGGCTTTCCTTGATCACGTCGCCCCACCAGCCGACGCAGGTGAGAATGATGAGGCCCATGCCGATGGCGAAGAGCGTCCAATGGCCTTTGCCAAAGAAGAAATCGGCTTCGTTCGCCGACAGCCCCCTCATCAGCACAACAGCGCCGACAGCGGCGATGAACGCACCGAGCGAAGCCAGGAACGGCCACGGGCTCGGATTGACCAGGTGGTAGTCGTGTTTGACTTCGCCGTGCGCCATTTGATCCCTCATGCGCCTTTGCCGAAGCGCTTACAGCGCACCGGCAACAATGCCAAATCCATTACCCCGCCGGCGCCAACGCCGCGGCGGCGTCGGTCGAGCGGAAGAATGTGTACGAAAGTGTCAGCGTGTTGATCTCGTTCGTGTCGGCGTCCGCCACGATTTCGGGATCGACAAAATAAACCACCGGCAGCTCGGCCGTTTCGCCCGGCGCCAGCACTTTGTCCTGGAAGCAGAAGCATTCGAGCTTCGCAAAATACGGCCCCGTCACGTGCGGCGTGACGTTATAGCTGGCGCGCGCGACGATCGGCTCATCTGAATTGTTGTGCACGGTGTAGAACGCCAGACCCGTCTCGCCGATGCGAAGGCTCTGGCTGATCTGCGACGGCGCGAACTCAACCGGCAGCCCTGGGGCGACGTTAGCGTCGAAGCGCACTTCAATGCGGCGCTCGAGCACCTGATCGGGCGCAACAGAGGCTTCCTGCGTCGTGCCGCCAAAGCCGGTCAATCTGCAGAACGCGTCGTAGAGCGGCACGGCTGCGAAGGCCATGCCGGTCATGCCGACGACAACGCCGACGACGATCGCCGCGGTGCGCGCCATGCGCTTGGGATTCGGTGGCTGCGGGGCGCTCATTGGGCGCTGATCCCGAGCAGACTGAACGCTTGCATCTTGGAAACGGTGATCGCGAACACCAGCAGGATGAAGGCGCCGAGCGACAGCGCCAGCCACATATTGCGGCGCTTGCGGGCCACCAGCTCTTCCGGTGTCAAGGTCACGGTCTCGTTCATGCAAACCCTCGTTCGATGAAGATCACAGCAAACAGCGTGAAGAGATAAAGGATCGAAAAGCCGAACAAATCGCGCGCGCGCTTATCTTCGACCGGAATGCCCTCGCCTGCTTTGGAGCGCAGCACGCGGTAGGCCAAGAACACGAACATCGCCCCGCCAAGCACGGAAACAGCGGCGTAGATCATGTTGCCGAGGCCGGTGAGCACCGGCGTCACCGCGAGCGGCGCGAGCAGCAGCGAATACGCAAAAATCTGAACGCGCGTGGCCTTTGCGCCGTGCGTCACCGGCAGCATCGGCACTTTCGCGGCGGCGTAATCGTCTTTCTGCAGCAGCGACAGCGCCCAAAAATGCGGCGGCGTCCAAAAGAAGATGATGGCCACGAGCAGAATCGGATCGATTCCGAGCGCCCCCGTCTTCGCCGCCCACGCGATCGCCGGCGGCAACGCGCCAGCGAGCCCGCCAATAACGATATTGTGCGGCGTCGCGCGCTTCAGCCACATCGTGTAAACGACAGCGTAGAAGAAAATCGTGAAAGCGAGCAGCCCAGCCGCGAGCGTGCCCGCCGCCAGATACATCGTCACGACGGAGAGGGCCGACAGCGTCAACCCCATCATCAACGCTTCTTCGCGATCGATCCGGCCCGACGGTATCGGGCGCGAGCGCGTGCGCGTCATGATGAGATCAATATCGCTATCGTACCACATATTCAGCGCGCCGGACGCGCCGGCGGCGACCGCGATCGCGATCACCGCAGCAAAGCCCAACACCCAATCGCCAGCGCCAGGTGCGGCCACGTAGCCGACGAGCCCAGTGAACACCACCAAACTCATCACGCGCGGCTTCAGCAGCGCGAGATAATCGCTCGCGCTGGCTGTGCGTTGGTGAGAGGCGGCGACATCGACCAAGGCTACCTCACAGACTCAATGATGCGTGTCCGGCTTGATCACCGGCAGCTCATTGAATTGGTGGAAGGGCGGCGGCGAAGAGAGCGTCCATTCGAGCGTGGTGGCGCCCTCACCCCACGGATTGGCGCCGGCCTTACGGCGCACGATGAACATCTCGACCACCGTGATGAGGAAGATCAGCACGCCCACAGCCGTGATCGCGTAACCGATCGACGAGATGTAGTTCCAGTACGAGAACGCTTCCGGATAATCGATGTAGCGCCGCGGCATACCTTGGAGACCCAAGAAGTGCTGCGGGAAGAAGATGATGTTAACGCCAACGAACATTACCCAGAAGTGCAGCCCCCCCAGAAAGCCATTGTAGCGATAGCCGCTCATCTTCGGGATCCAATAATAGAACCCCGCAAAGATCGCGAACACGGCGCCGAGCGAGAGCACGTAGTGGAAGTGCGCGACCACGTAATAGGTGTCGTGCAGCGCGGTATCGACGCCCGAATTCGCCAGCACGACGCCAGTGACGCCGCCCACCGTGAACAGGAAGATGAAGCCGATAGCCCACAGCATCGGCACCTTAAAGTCGATCGAACCGCCCCACATCGTGGCGATCCACGAGAAGATCTTGATGCCCGTTGGCACCGCGATGACCATGGTGGCGGCGATGAAATAGGCTTCGAGATCCAGGCCCATGCCGACCGTGTACATGTGGTGCGCCCACACGACAAAACCGATCACGCCGATCGCGACCATGGCGTAGGCCATGCCGAGATAACCGAAGATCGGCTTGCGCGAGAAAGTGGACACGATGTGCGAGATCATGCCGAAGCCCGGCAAGATCAGAATGTAGACTTCCGGGTGGCCGAAGAACCAGAATAGATGCTGGTACATGACGGGATCGCCGCCACCGGCCGCTTGGAAGAATTGCGTGCCGAAATTGCGATCGGTCAACAGCATGGTCAGCGCGCCGGCAAGAACCGGCAGCGAGAGCACGAGCAGCCACGCCGTCACCAACACCGACCACGCAAACAGCGGCATACGGTGCATGGTCATGCCCGGCGCGCGCATATTGAAGATGGTGGTGATAAAGTTGATCGCACCCAAGATCGAGCTCGCGCCCGCGATGTGGAGCGAGAGGATCAACAGATCCATCGACGGGCCGCTATGGTGCGTCGCCGATGTCGAGAGCGGCGCATAAAGCGTCCAACCGCCGCCGAAGCCCGGATAATCGCCGTTGCCCGGTACGATCATCGAGATCACCGCCAACGCGAACGACGCCGGCAATAGCCAAAACGAGATGTTGTTCATGCGCGGGAACGCCATGTCCGGCGCGCCGATCATGATCGGAACGAACCAATTGCCGAAGCCGCCGATCATCGCCGGCATGACCATGAAGAAGATCATGATCAAGCCGTGATAGGTCACGATCGAATTGTAATAGTGTTTGGCCGCATCGACGTCAGCGATCCAGGGCAATTGCGTGAGCACGCCCACGCCCGGCTCGGCCAATTCCCAGCGTATGAGGCCCGAGAGCGCGCCGCCGATCAACCCCGCGATAATCGCGAAGACAAGGTACATCGTGCCGATGTCCTTATGGTTGGTCGAATAGACCCAGCGCTTCCAATCCCAGAGGCTCGGGCGGTGATCATCATGATCGTGATGATCAGCGGTGTGAGCAGCGTCGTGCGACATAAAGTGGCTCTCCGATCCTTAACGCGTGGGTGTCGCGGGCGGCGTCGCCGGTTCGGCGGCGGGTGCGGCGGGCGTTTCACCAGCCGCGGGTGCAGCAGCCGATGCAGCCGGCGTTTCAGCAGAAGCGATCGTGCCGCCCTGCGCTGCGATCCATTGATTAAATTCTTCGCGACTGACCGCGCGGATTTCGACCGGCATATAGGCGTGGTTCAGGCCGCAAAGCTCCGAACACTGGCCGTAATACACGCCCTCTTCCTCGACGTTGAACCACGTCTCGTTCACGCGGCCCTGGATCGCATCTTCCTTGATGCCGAACGCTGGGATCGCAAACGAATGGATCACGTCGTTCGACGTCACGAGCACGCGGACATTGGTATCCACAGGAACGAGCAGCGGCTCGGTGGTCGCCAGCAGCCACGGACGGCCAGCGGCGCGTGCTTCGTCTTCCGGCAGCAAGTTCGCCGCAATCGCGACGCCTTGATCTGGATACTCCAGATTCCAAAACCATGAATTGCCCGTTACCTTCAGCGTCAGTTCAGCTTCCGGAATGCGTTCTTGTTTGTAGATGAGCGGGAATGACTTCCATGCAATCGCAACAAGGATAAGAACGGGCACCACCGTCCAGATCACTTCAACGAGCATGTTGTGCGTAAACTTTTTCGGCGTCGGATTGGCGCGGCGATTGTAGCGCACCATGACCCACAACAAGAGCACGAGCACGAACACCGAAATGGCGACAATGATCGGCAACAACAGACCATGAAACTCTTGAATCTCGCGCATGATTTCAGTCGCAGCCGGCTGAAAGTCGACACCGCGCGGCGTCGGCTGACCAGTCAACGCTGCGTGCGCAGCGCCGCTCGCGAACATCAAGCTCGCTGCAGCCGCGAACAAAGCCCCTCGCTTCACGCTCTCGCCTCCTCAAGATTCAGCGTCGGTATGGCGCGAGCCGAGACCCACGCCTATAGTCTGCGGGCGCGGCATTCGACCGCGCCTTGCCGTTCTGTAAGTCACCAATCGGGTGGGGTGCTAGCATGAGCCGCGCTTGGCTTCCAAGGCGCTTCTCCGCCATGACTCACACGTCGCTCATTGCAGCGGCGCTTGTGGCGGGATTCGCTTTCGCGCCCGCAACGGCTTTCGCGCAAGACCCGCGCGCCGTCACCACGATCGGCAGCGACGCCAATATCCGCCGCTGCAGCCAAGCCGTGGTCGCCGGCGACAGCTCGGACCGCACCGTGGAGGAATGCACCCGCGCGCTGAATTACCGCCGCATCGACCGAGCGACGCAATTGCAGCTGCTGATCAATCGCGGCGTCACCCACATGCGCCGGGGCGAAAACGAGCCCGCGATCGCTGATTTCGACGAAGTCATTCGCCTCGACCGCGGCCAAGCCGAGGCCCACCTCAATCGTGGCGCGGTGCTGGTGCAGATGCGCCAGCATGGGCCCGCCATTGCCGCCATCACCGAAGCCTTGGGGCTCGGCGTCCGCGAGCCCCACAAAGCCTATTTCAACCGGGGCGCGGCCCGGGAGGCCTTGGGCGACCTTCGCGGCGCCTACGAGGATTATTCGACGGCCCTGGAAATCCAGCCCGATTGGGGGCCGGCCAGCGCCGAACTGGCGCGCTTTGCCCGCACCCGCCGCGATCATTTGGCGACCGTTCTGAACGAGCCGACGCCATAATCCGCGTCCCTGCCGCCGAAAGCGGGTTCCGGGCGCGCCGCCGCCCGACTCGGCGCCTATATGGATCAGACGCAATTCCCCGGACCAAGGAGCGCCGACATGGCTGACGGACTGAGCAAGGCCCCCGAACAAGCCGCCGAAATGGATTGGGACGCCGCCAGCCGCATCCTCTCGGACGCCACCCACGGCGCCGATGACGGCGAGCTCTTCGTCGAGGACAGCAAGACCGAGAGCTTTTACTGGGATGACGGCCGGCTGAAATCGGCCTCGTTCGACGCCACCCAAGGCTTCGGCCTGCGCGTCGTCGCCGGCGAGCGCGCCGGTTACGGCCACGCCAGCGTGCTGGAGACGGACGCCGTCAGCCGCGCCGCTGAAGCCGCCGCCGCCGTAAAGCTCGGGCACACCGGCACGCTTGACGCGAGCCCGGCCAAGGTGAACCGCCAGCTCTACGCCGACTTCGATCCGATCGAATCCCCGCTCTTCACCGACAAGACCGACCTGCTGGCCGAGATCGACGCTTATTGCCGGGCCAAGGACCCGCGCGTCGTCCAGGTCGCGGCCACCCTCGCGGGCGCACGGCGCGGGCTCACGATCCTGCGCCCGGATGGGGCCAAACTCACCGATCACCGCCCGCTGGTGCGCGTGAACGTCTCGATCACCGTCGAGCGCGATGGCCGCCGTGAATCCGGCTCGGCCGGCGCTGGTGGGCGCGAGCCGTATGAGGTGTTCATTTCGCCCGAGCGCTGGAAAGCGTTGGCCGATGAGGCGCTGCGCATCGCACTGGTGAACCTCGACGCCGTCGCCGCCCCTTCCGGGGAGATGGACGTGGTGCTTGGGCCGGGCTGGCCCGGCGTGCTGCTGCACGAAGCCGTGGGCCACGGTCTCGAAGGCGATTTCAACCGCAAAGGCACGAGCGCGTTTTCCGGCATGGTCGGCCAACGTGTGGCCGCGCCTGGCGTCACAGTTGTGGATGACGGCACGATCGAAAATCGCCGCGGCTCACTCACCATCGACGACGAAGGCACGCCGACGCAGCGCACCGTGCTGATCGAAGACGGCATCCTCAAAGGCTATCTGCAGGATCGCATGAACGCGCGCCTCAGCGGCGCAGCGCCCACCGGCTCAGGTCGTCGCGAAAGCTACGCGCATCGGCCGATGCCGCGCATGACCAACACTTTCATGACCGCCGGCGATAAAGATCCTGGCGAGATCCTCGCGCACCTGAAACGCGGCGTTTACGCGGTTAATTTCGGGGGCGGACAGGTCGATATCACCTCCGGCAAGTTCGTCTTCCAATGCACCGAGGCGTATTATGTCGAAGACGGAAAGATCAAATATCCGATCAAGGGCGCGACGTTGATTGGCGACGGCCCGTCAGCGCTCACGCGCGTAACGATGGTCGGCAACGATCTCAAACTGGATGAAGGCGTAGGCACGTGTGGCAAAGCTGGGCAGAGCGTGCCCGTCGGCGTCGGCCAACCCACATTGTACATCACCGGGCTGACCGTCGGCGGGATGTAGAACAGAAGTCACGATTTACAATTTCGAGAATCGAAGCAGAGATTTGTTCATCCCAATGTTCTGGGGAGGTACACATGGCTGCGAAGAAAAAAACGGCGTCGAAGGCTGCGGGCAAAAAGACCGCTGCGAAGAAGCCGGCCGGCAAGAAGAAGTAAACTTCTTCTTTCCTGCATAGGAATACCAAACGCCGCCGGGGCTCGCCTCGGCGGCGTTTTCCTTTTCCAGTCGTCGCATACAATAGCCCCCTCGTCGCAAGGCACCACGAAACGCCCTGAAAACGCCCCCAGCAATGCGCCCAGAAACATTGCTGAAATCATCTGGAAACAATGGGGCACCAGAAGCGCGCCGACGCTGCGGGAGAGACGGCGTCCGATAGGGGGAAGATATGTTGGGACGGATGATGGTGTCGGCGCTGGCGCTCACGGGCGCGGCCTATGCGCAAACGCCTGCGGCCAACGAAGCGGCGACTACGGCCGATTGCACAACGATACCGACTTGCGCCGTCGTTCCTGCCTCAAGCGCCTCTGGGCGTATCGCCTACGACGCGGCGTTCTTCACTCAATTCAACCCACAAACCGCGCTCGACATGGTGCGCCAAACGCCGGGCTTCGCGCTCGACGGCGGCGATGACCGGCGCGGCTTCTCCGGCGCCGTCGGCAATCTGTTGATCGATGGCTTGCGCCCAAGTTCGAAGAGCCAATCGCTTGACGGCATTCTCTCACGCATCCCAGCCGGCCAAGTCGTGCGCATTGAATTGCTGCGCGGCGCCGAGGTCGCGGGCGATGCGTCCGGCGCATCAGTGCTGCTGAACATCGTGCGCACGGAATCGGCCGGCAGCGGCGTGTGGGAAGCCGGCTTTGAACTCACCTCTTATGGCGAACCTGCGCCGCGCGGCGAAGTCTCTTACAGCGGCCGCAGCGGCCAAGTCGAATGGGGTCTCGGCGTAAGCTACGAAAGCACCTATCGCGATCTACCAGGCTGGCGGCGCTTCTATGATGGCGCTGGCGTTTACACAGGCCGCGCCGAAACGCCCTCGCCCGAACGCATTTTTCAAGAAGGCTCGATCAACGGCAATCTCGCCTTCCCGCTTGCCGGTGGTCGCGTCACCGCCAATGCGCAATTGAGCGGCTTCAGCTTCGAAGCGGAGAACGGCTTCCCGTTCTATGACGCGGCCGACAATCCGGACTTTGAACTGGTGCAAGTGTTCGAAGAGCGCGAACCCGGTGTCGAGGTCGGTGTGAATTACGATCGCGATTTCGGGCCATGGTCGCTGGCGCTGATCGGCCTCGTCAATCGCGAAGAATATTCGAGCGAGGACCACGGCGAATACACCGGCAATATCGTCGGCGCTTACATGCAGGAGCTCGAACAAGAATCGGGCGAAAGCATTTTGCGCGCCTCACTCTCGCGCTCTTTGACGCTGCAGCATCGCATCGAGTTCGGCGCAGAAGGCGCGTTTAACTCGCTCGATCAATCGCTCGTCTATGCTGAAGACAGCGTCGCCATCAATCTGCCAAACGCCAACGTGCTGATCGAGGAAGAACGCGCTGAACTATTCGGCACGCACACCTGGCGCCCTGACGATACGTGGACGGTTGAATCGCGCCTTGCTTGGGAAACATCGACGCTCACCTTCACCGGCGACACCAATGACACGGTCGAGCTTTCTTATTGGAAGCCGTCAATCCAAGTGTCGCGGAGCTTCGGCCAAAACAACCAAGCGCGCGTGCGCATCTATCGCGACGTCGGCCAATTGGATTTCGGCGACTTCACCTCCGCCGCCGCTGTCGCGGACGGCTTGATCAATGGCGGCAATCCAGAACTCGTACCCGACACGGCCTGGATTGCTGAAATCGGCGCCGATCTGCGCTTTGGCGCCGCCGCCCTCAGCCTCACGCTGCAACATCGCCAGATCAGCGACGTCGCCGATCTGGTGCCGATCGTCGCGCCGAACCCGGATGAAGATCCCCTCGATCCGGATGACGATTTCTTCCGCTTCGACGCGCCGGGAAATATCGGCGACGGCGAGCTGACGCAGCTCGATGTCAATTTCTCCACGCCGATCAACTTCATCGAAGGCGGTCGCCTCACCATCGAGGGCTATCTGCGCAACAGCGAGGTCACCGATCCCGTGACTGGCCACGCACGCATCATCTCAGGAACGCCGGAATCCCAGATCGAGGTCAATTTCCGTCAGGACTTGCCGGACCTGCGCCTGGCTTGGGGCGTCAGCGTCTTCAAGCAGGGTGAATTCCAAGTCTATCGCTTCAACGAAACCGATACGAACGAAGAAGGCCCTTGGGTCGATGTGTTCCTCGAAACCACCGCGCTGCCGAACGACATGAAGCTGCGCTTGTGGGCGGCCAACATCACCGATGGCACGATCAACCGCGAGCGTCGCTTCTTCGGCGACAACGCCAATCCCAACCGCAACGGCCCGCTCAACCGCGTCGATCTGCGCGAGCGTCAATTCGCCGAAGCGCCGTGGTTCATTCTAGAACTGAGCGGGACGTTCTAGACGACATAAGCGCGGTGTTGCGGCGCGAAGCTGCGCTCGCTACACCGCGTTTATGGTCATTCGCATCGCCGCACTCATTGCTCTCGCCGCCTGCGCAGCGCCGGCGCCAGTGCAAACGCGCGCTACGCCGCTCGCCACCGAAGCGCAGATTGTAGCGGCCGAAGCCGCAGCGCTGAGCGACGATTGGCTTGAGTGGAACACTCCGATCGAACCTTTCAACGTGATCGGCAACATCTATTATGTCGGCGCCGAGGGCATTAGCGCCTACCTGATCACGACGCCGGACGGGCACATCCTGCTCGATGGAGCCTTCGCGCAAACCGCGCCGCAGATCATCGCCAATGTCGAGAGGCTCGGCTTTCACATGCGCGACGTGCGCCTTCTGCTGAACAGCCACGCGCACGTCGATCACGCCGCTGGCTTGGCGCGGCTGCAGCTGGCGAGCGGCGCGGAGATGGCGGCGTCTGAAGCAGACCGAGGCGCGCTTGAAGCGGGCCGCTTTCCTTATGGCCCTTCCAAAGATCTCGCCTTCCCAGCGATCCGCGTCGACCGTGTTATTGGCGATGGCGAAGCGCTGACGCTTGGCGGCGTTTCGCTCACGGCGCTGATCACACCCGGCCATACGCCGGGCTGCACATCATGGCTGGTGGATGTCACTGGCGCCGATGGCGCCGAACATCGTGCGCTCTTCCATTGCAGCGCCACCGTCGCCGGCCAAAGCCTCGCGCCGCCTGCCTATCCGAGTATCGTCGCGGATTTTCAATCGACCTTCGCGCGCTTCGGCGCGATCCAAGCCGACGTGTTGCTCACCAATCATCCTGACATGATGGATATGGACCAACGCCGCGCCCGTCAGGTCGCGGGCGACGCCAATGCGTTTGTCGACGCAAGTGCGCTGCCGGCGCTCAATGCGCGACTTGAGGCTGCGTTCCGGGAAGAATTGGCGCGGCAGCGCGCAGCGTTGAATTAAGCAGGTTTGAACCGCCGGCCTTTTGCACTGGTGTCGCCGCGCGCGTTTCTGCGGCGGCGCCGGGCATGGCTAGAAGAAACCGGCGGTGAGCCGGCGGTTCAAGTCGTCATCGGCCGCGCGGCGGCCGGCGTTTTGCTGCGCCAGGCGCATCCGTTTCGAACATCGGGTTCGCATCGAATTGCCCAGCGAACGGCGCATCGACAAGATAATCAGGCAGACGCGCGCTCATCGCCTTTTCGTTGGAGACGGCGATGACTTGGCGGTCCTTGGTCATGGCGCGCAGCGTATCGGCGTTGATGTCGCCGATGAGTTCAGCACTTTCCTTCGCCATCAAATGATTGGCGACGCCGAACAGCTGAAACACGCCCGCATTGTTGAAGATCGTGCGCCAATCTTTCGGATAGAGCCGTTGGAGCTGGCTCAGATCCTGGAAGAACGGCCACACTTGCAAGCCATAGCCGCGCAGCAGCGTCATCGATTGGCGCAGCGGGCCGAATTCGCCGAGCTGCGCGCACTCGTCCAGCAGGAAGAGCGTCGAGCGCTTCGGCCGGCGCTTGCGGCCCATCACTGTCAGCATCAGCGCACCGACCCACAGACGCAGCAGCGCGCCGTGGCTTTCGAGTTTATCCGGCGGGATGACGATGTAGATCGTCATCGGGTCGCCTTTGCGCACGGCATCGAGCGAAATCGTCGAACGCGACAGCGACCGCAGCGCTGAATCCGAGTTCACGACTTTCAGATAACTCTGCGCCGTCGAAAGAATACCCGAGCGCGTCTGTTCCGTGATCGGCAGGAACGAGCTGATGTTCTGCTTCGACAGGCGATTGAGATTGTCGTGGCTCTCGATTAGCGCAGCGAGGTTATACACCGCGTCGTCGCTCATCAGGATTTCGCGGACCTTGCCGAAATGGCGCTCGCTCTTGGTCGAGGTTTCGGCGACGGCGGCGATCACGCCCGACATCAGCGAACGACCCCAATTGTCCCAGAAGGGCTCCTTGTG
>Ga0315902_10003014_pt1 | contig 25608 bp, 21 predicted proteins | sample LakEriMetagenome_9_FD_203523 | JGI IMG/M metagenome (GOLD analysis project Ga0315902, IMG submission 203523) | Freshwater fungal communities from buoy surface, Lake Erie, Ohio, United States - Buoy 12 MA117 | ecosystem: Environmental > Aquatic > Freshwater > Lake > Lake biofilm | place: USA... | reverse complement strand
TTTATCTCACTCGAGCGGCAAAACAGGGAGATGAGTACATTGCGTACGAATCAGCTTGTCAAAGATCAGCCCGGATACGAGCAGCGGATAACGGCGATTCAGGAGCAACAGGAAAGAAATACAACCAAGTATATCAGCGAAGGCATTACCTTTTTACTGCTCATCCTTATTGGAGCATTGATTGTGTACAGAGCTATCCGCAAACAGGTAGAGTACGTTTCACTGCAGCGTAATTTTATGATGGCGGTTACGCACGAACTAAAAACTCCTATTGCTACAACCCGGCTTAGTCTGGAAACACTATTGTATCGCTCCGTTGAAGAAGCCCGGCAAAAAAAACTTCTCCAGAATGCGCTGACAGAAACCAACCGCTTAAACAGGTTAACTAACAATATCCTCTTAGCTGCACAAATGGAAGAAAAAAATTATCGTCCGGTCCGGGAAACTGTTTCATTATCGGATCTGGTAGCAGCTGTGGTCAACGACTACCGACGTCGTTACCCGGAGCGTATACTGGAGGCACAGATTTCTAAGGATCAGGTAATTCAGGGAGATGCACTTCTGCTGGAAATGGCGATCAGCAATCTGATTGATAATGCTTTTAAATATACACCCGGTGATAAACCGGTAAGTGTGGAACTGAGTAATGATTCTGCTTGTATTGTGTTGAAGGTGGCAGACCATGGTACCGGAGTTCCGTTACCGGAAAGGAAACGCATATTTGAAAAGTTTTACAGGGGAGGGGATGAGAATACCCGTAAAACCAAAGGCACCGGACTCGGATTGTACCTCACTAAAAAAATTGCAGCGCTTCACAACGCATCTGTTTTTGTACAGGACCATTATCCGGAGGGAAGTATTTTTGTTGTTCAATTTTAAGACATGGAGAACTCCGAACCTTCAATTTTATTGGCAGAAGACGAAGAACATTTACGCGAGGCGCTTAAACTAAATCTTGAACTGGAAGGGTATGAAGTGACTTGTGCGGGAGACGGAGTGGAGGCTCTAAAAGCGATGGAGAACCGCTATTTTGATCTCATTATAATGGATCTCATGATGCCGGAACTTGACGGGATCAGTGCTATTCAGATGATCCGGCTTCGAAACGAAACTGTTCCTATTTTAATTCTTAGCGCTAAAAATGCATCTTCCGACCGGGTGCTCGGATTAAAAACCGGAGCGGATGATTACCTCAATAAGCCCTTTAATCTGGAAGAATTATTGCTGAGAGTTCAAAAACTAATTCATAAAAACAAACAACTTCAGCAAAAACAAACGCTTCCGGATATTTTTGAATTCGGAGCCAATCGAATTGATTTCAATGCACGAACGGCTGTGAATTATAAAGGCGAAACGTTTGCTTTAAGTAAAAAGGAGAGCATGCTTCTACAGCTCCTGATTGAACATAGCAACGAGGTAGTTACTCGGGAAACCATTTTAAGAGTGGTTTGGGGATATCAGATTTACCCCACGACACGTACCATCGACAATTTTATTCTGAATTTCAGAAAGTATTTTGAAACGGATACGCGCAACCCTGAATTTTTTCATTCCGTTCGGGGTGTTGGCTATCGTTTTTCGACCAGCCCTAATTAAAGATCGCCTAGAAGGGGGCGGATCAGTATCTCTTCCACGCAGGCCTGAGGAGAAAGCGAAGAAGCGGCAAAGATCATTTTTGCAATATCTTCCGGCAACATGATTCTTCCGGTACTATTATCAAAATCTCCCCAGGAATCTGTAAGCACAGCCCCCGGAAAAACCGTAGTAACTTTTATTAGATAGGGTTTCAATTCTTCCCGAAGATTCTTGCTGAATCCGTTTAATGCATACTTGCTGATGCTGTAAGCGCCACCATTCGCATATGCTTTTAAGGCAGCAATGGAACAGATATTGAAAATATGTCCTCTGGATCCGCCCGCATCGCTCTGTTGCATCATTTTCGGAAGCAGTTTTCTGGTCAGGTGATATGCGGCATAAAGATTCAGAGATAACATTTGATCCAAAGCGCCTTCCGGTTCATTATAAACACTTCCGGGAACAAAATTGCCAGCATTATTAATAAGAATATCAATCGAAGTACCCTGATCAAGGACCCACTGACCAAATTCTTCTGCGCCATCTTTGGTGCTAAGATCAGCAGACCGGTACCGAATAGCGACAGAAGGGTATAGTGACTGAATCTCTCCTGCTGTTTTTTCAAGGGTTAACGCATTTCTTGCGGATAGCAACAATGAATGACCGTGTTCTGCAAATAGGAGAGCAAGTGCTTTTCCCATTCCCCTCGAGGCTCCGGTTATAATAACTTGTTTATTTTTCATTTTAGCGCTTTCTGCAGGAGTCATAAAAACTAATTTAATGAGTTCGCCCGGAAAATTTACATCAAAAGGCTTCGTTGATTCAATGAACGCTTTACCACTTTTTATTTTCTGGCTTTTTTAAATCGCTCGATAGCTTCTCTGGTAAAATCGGATAAAACCAGCTTACCGCTTATGGCAGCACGCTCCGTCAGTAAGCTTTCCCAGTTTTCAGTTCCCTCCCAGAAGATTTTCTTAATGGCAGAAACAGCATCCGGGCTGTAGGTAACAAGTTGTCTGCTTAGTTTTGAAATGGAGGCATCCATAGCCGCTGCACTTTCATGGACCTCTGCAAATAAACCTTTTTGTTGTGCCCATGCTGCAGACCGCCAGTTGCCAGCGTCTATACAGAGCTGCATGAAAGCGGCATTGCCGATGCGTCGCTCTACTACCGGCCCGATAACAAAAGCGCCGATACCTATTGCAAGTTCACTGAGTTTAACGGACGCGGATTGGACCGCGATGGCATAATCGCAGGCGGCCGCCAATCCGACACCGCCACCCACGCATTTTTCATGAATCCGACCGATTACGAATTTCGGACAGAGCCGAAGGGCATTGATAATATTCGCGAAGCCTTTAAAAAAATGCAATCCCTCGGCTTCATTTTTTATAGAGCTCAGTTCACCAAAAGAAGCACCGGCACAGAATGCCTTTTCCCCGCCAGATCGCAAAACAAGTACATGAACATCTTTCTGTTTGCCGGCATTTTCAATTTCAGCAGCGATTTTTTCCAGAATCTGAGAGGGAAGGGAATTGCTTTGCTCATGAAAGAATTCTAACTGAAAAACACCTTCTTGCAAATTTGTTTCTATGTATCCGGAACTGAATTCGTATTTCATCTCTACAGTATTATATTTTCAATCGTCATTTAAAAAAGCCTGAATGATCATTCTGTATGGCATCGAAGTTTTCGTTAAGACTGTTTCAGAAAGAACCAGGCTTTGAAGGTAAGATAATCGGGCTCGTTCTGAGAATCCGAAAGTAAAACTTCAAACGGGGATTGCGAAGGCCCTCCAAAAAAAATCCCCCGAAGATGTCGGAGGATTAAACGATGTGTGGGATTAAAAAATTATCCGAGAGCAACGCGTTTGAAACCAAGCACTTTTACACCTCCGATACTTTTCAGGTGGTCGCCTACGCTTTTTGATCCGTCTTTTACAAAGGCCTGAGCAAGAAGCGTCTGCTCTTTAAAAAAGGCATTGAGTTTCCCTTCGGCAATTTTAGAAAGCATTTCTTCCGGTTTTCCCGCCATTTTAGGATCCTGCTTCATGAGTTCAAGAATAATATCTCTTTCTCTTGCAATCAGATCTGCGGGTACACTTTCCTGATCTACAGCTACCGGATTCATCGCGGCAATTTGCATGGCGATATCTTTTCCGGCTTCAGGTTGCTCTTTATCCAACCCAACCAGCACCCCCATTCTGTAAGCACCATGTATATAAGAAGATACATAGGGAGCTTCAATGCGTTCGAATTTCGAAACGCCGATTTTTTCTCCGATAGAAGCGAGTTTATCATTCACCAGGTCTGCTACTTTTACCCCGTTGATCTGCACTTCATTCAAAGCTTCAGCCGAGGTTACATTATTTTCAACCGCAGCATTGGCAATCGACTGCGCAAAAGCAACGAAGTCGGCGTTTTTGGATACGAAGTCTGTTTCGCAGCTGATACAAAGAACAAAACCTGTTTTATGATCTGCGCTGGTTTGTGCGATGACAACGCCTTCTTTTGCTTCGCGGTCGCTGCGTTTTGCAGCCACTTTTTGACCTTGTTTCCGAAGCCAGTCGATTGCTGCTTCGAAATCACCATTGGTTTCAGTTAATGCTTTCCTGCAATCCATCATACCGGCACCTGTTGCCTGACGGAGTTTATTGATATCCTGTGCACTGATTGTTACAGTTGACATAAAATGTTTTTTAGTAGTTCATCAATTCAAAAAATCTGAAGTAATCCCCGTGTTATTATCTCGAAGGGGTACGTCTTTGGGTTCCCGGAGTACGGCGCTTTGGTCCGCCGGCTGCCCCACGTCCTCCACCGCGACGACCACCCTGATCGGATGATTCTTCTTCGCCTTCAAACAAACGGGTTGATTTTTCCTGTACTTCTTCTGATACTTCTTCTTCTGATTTTTCAGACTGGCGTTCAGCAAGACCTTCCGCGATCGCAGCGGTGATATACTGAGTGATGATGGCGATGGATTTAGTGGCATCGTCATTAGCAGGAATGAAATAATCAACTTTAGTTGGATCACAGTTGGTATCAACCATGCCGAGAGTGGTTACATTCAGCCGCTTGGCTTCTGCGAGTGCGATGTGTTCGTGACCGATATCCACTAAAAAGAGAGCGGCAGGAATACGAGCCATATTGGCGATTCCTCCGAGAACTTTTTCCATTTTATCCTTATCGCGCGTAAGCTGAAGTCTTTCTTTTTTGGTGATGTTGTCAAAACTTCCGTCATTCAGCATCTTTTCAATGCTTTGCATTTTTTTGACGCTTTTACGCACGGTATTGAAGTTTGTGAGCATACCACCGAGCCAGCGGTCGGTTACATAAGGCATATTTACCTTTTGCGCACACTCCGTAACGATTTCCTTAGCCTGTTTTTTAGTGGCGACAAAGAGAATTTTCTTTCCGCTTTTTGCCATTTGCTTCAGAATCGCAGCAGTTTCCTGCAAACCTTCAACAGTTTTGTTCAGGTCAATGATGTGAATGCCTTTTTTCTCAGCAAAAATGTAAGGCAGCATTTTGGGATTCCACTTCTTTTTGAGGTGACCGAAATGAACGCCTGCCTCGAGAAGTTGTTGCTGAAGAGATGTATTTTGTTCCATGTTCTTATTATGATCTTGATGAAAATAAAAGGTTGATGATGGGTGCGATTAACGTTTGGAGAACTGAAAGCTTCTGCGCGCTTTTTTCTTACCAAATTTCTTGCGTTCCACTCCGCGGGGATCGCGTTTCAGCAATCCGGCTGCTTTTAAAGCAGGTCTCAGTTCGGGATTGATTTCCAGAAGCGCCCGGGCAACACCGAGTTTGGCAGCTTCAGCCTGTCCTTTGATACCACCGCCGTTTGCTGTAATCTTTACATCAAACTTATCGAGGGCATCCACAACTTTCAGGGGAGATTCAACCTGATTTTGCAGATATACAAGTGTGAAATATTCTTTATAGTTTTTGTCATTAACAGTGATGGAACCGTTGCCCTTACTGATAAATACACGCGTAATGGCTTCTTTCCGGCGACCTACTGCATTTTTTTGCTTTTCCATGTAGATTGTTTTGAAAGTTGAAATCAGAATTTAAGTTCTTTGGGTTGCTGTGCAGAATGCGGGTGTTCGCTGCCGGCATAGACAAATAATTTTTTGTACATCTGGCGACCCAGCCGGTTTTTAGGCAGCATTCCTTTAACCGCACGCTCAATAACGGCTTCGGGCTTTCTTTTCAGCAGGTTTTTAGCGATTTCAATTTTTTGTCCGCCCGGATAACCACTGAAATTCTGGTATTCTTTGTACTCTGCCTTATTGCCGGTAAAGACTACCTTATCGGCATTGGTAACAATAATGTAGTCTCCGCAATCGACATGAGGAGAATAATAGGCTTTGTTTTTGCCGCGCAGGATTGCAGCGATTTTGGAACACATGCGGCCGACGGTTTGATTGGTGCCATCTACAACATACCAGTTGCGTTGAACAGCAGCCTCGTTCACATGTTTGGTGGTGAAGTGTAACTTGCTCATGATTTTTTGTTTTCCCACGCCATCCCGTGGAGTGATTAAATAATACCCTTTTAAGGGGTGGCAAAGGTAGGCCCGATCCGGTGAATCCGCCAAACAAAAAGGGCATTATTTTTCATTGGACCTTTATAAACAATTGATATTCAATTAAAAAAATGCCTTATTTTAGACGACCAAGACTTTTTTGACGGATTAAAGCTATGAAGAAAGGTGCAGGCAGAGACGCTTCCTGTTGCTCGTATTTAGAAAAAAGAGCCCGGATGCTTTATAAAGGACGACAAATAAAGGTCATATTGCTGCCAGTTTTCAGAATGCGGTTGTAAAAACGGGACAACAAAGACTGATTAGAGGCCGGATCTTTTCTGCTGTAGGTGTAATATTCAAGAACCTTATAACCGGTTTTATTTAATACATATTTCATGGAAGGAATCGTCGGCTCAAAGAGATGATCGGGTGTAACAGCCGGATTTTTCCATTTGCTTGAAAATTGTTTTTTGATCCGGAGCTTGCACAGAGCCTGCTGAAAGAGTCTGGTAGCTGAAAATTTATTCGGTACGTTGATGATTAGCACACCCCGCGGATCGAGCAGATCCCTGGCTTTTAATAACCATTCAACAGGGTTGGGGATATGCTCCAGAACATGGCTCATATGAATCATGCTGAATTTTTCAGGATACTCAAATTTTTCAAGCTGACAGATAAAAACCGTTACACCAAGTTGCTTTTCAACAAATCGGGCCATATTCACAGAAACGTCCAACCCCACTGTATGCGGATAGTAGGCTTTAGCCGCAAACAAAAAAGTTCCCATTCCACTGCCAACATCCAGCACTGCGTTTTTCACCGGATCATACTTTTCAATATATGCCAGTTCTTTTTCAAATAATTCTACATTGGAGTGCAACACTTTGGTTTCATTATTCAGTTCCAGGTTTTCTGCATACTGATAATATGAGGCATAGGCAGCATCAATAAATGTCTGATCGTATTTGGGACGGGGAGAAAGATACACGAGCCTGCAATTGGAACATAAAACAGATTGATACTGCAGCCTGCTTCCAAAACGCTGATAAGGGTTGTATTGATCCGAGCCGCAAAAAGGACAGGAAACGGTTTCCCAGGCATGCGGGATATATTCTTTTTTAACAGACATCATAATCTTTTTTGACGGACGGAAGATTTATAAATCAACAATAAAAGATATTATTTTTCCGAAGTCCCAAAGCTAAAGCTTATTTAAATCGGAATATGCTGCACTAGGTTTTCAGAGGATCTGCTAATTTGTAATGGTTTACTGATACCGCAACTCAAAAGCCTCTTTCTCATATCCATTGGGCATTTGTCCTGTTTGCATAAGTTGTGATGCAACCCGACCGATGCCATCCGAACACATTGCAGAATAGCCATTGCATCCACCGGCTACAAATAATCCCCGATGAATGGTTTCACCGATATAGGGCCTTCCGTGTTCCGTACGGCTGATGATGCATTTTTTGGTAAAAGCATGGCTGGTATCAACAGAAGGGAATAGTTTCTGAAAAGCGCGTTGCAGGAACGGAGCAAATATGGTACTGTCAAAGGAGCGAAACCAGTGATGTATTTGTTCCAGACTTTCGAAGAAAATATCTCCCGGCAGATTGCATCCGATTTTAAAATAATCATAACCATCCGGGTAGCGTACCGGTTGCAGAACATAGACGCCTTCGGTATCCGCTTCATCGATTTCATACAAAAGTGTAGGTAGGTTTGAATAATCAGCGGCTGTCTGCCGGTCTGCCCGAATCAGTAACACCACTTCACTTTTGGTTACAAGGCTTAATTTTAGAGGCAGTAGATTCAGATAATTAAGAAAAGAACCGGTGGCAACCAGCACCTGCTTAGCATGAATACTTCTATTGCTTTCTGTTTCTAGATCGAATCCGTCTTGTCGGGCAGTAAGTTTTGTTACCGTATCCGGATAGACAATACCCCCCAGTTGTTTAAAAATTTTAATCTGTGCTTCGATTAAACGCAGGGGGTTGATAGATCCGGAGGGTCCATATTCCAGAACACCACTGGATGTATCGGGAAAGCGCAGGCGGTTTTTATAGAGGCCATGAATTTCAGTTGCATTACAAAATTGATGCTGGATCTGAAAAGTTTTTGCCAGTGACGGAAACTGTTTCAGATAAAGATCGTTGCCATAAGGATTGATATAAAAACATCCGTTCTCTGTATGAAAATCGATACCACTCTCTGCTGATATGTTTTTGTATTGCTGCACCGAATCTGCATTCAGGCGTGTCCAGTGCACATCCTTTCCTACCAGTCTTTGAATGCGTGCCTGATCATCGTGACTGGCATATACGAGCGGAGGTTGTAAGGTTGAGGAAAGTTCAGCACCAACGATAGCAACCCGCTTCTTTCCGGCAGCGAGATATTTGCCGGCAGCAGCACCAACCAGTCCTTTCCCGATTACAACAACATCGAAGTCGGCATTCATATAGAAGCATTCATGAATAAATCGTAAGAACCTTACGAAGTTAGTCAATCGTATTTGGGAGTAGTGCGGAGGTGCTTACAAATTTTGTTCCACAAAATAGTTACAATAATCTTTGATTTATTGTCGAACCTGACGGAATTGTTCTTTTATTTCTTCCACTGCTCCTGCAGCCTTTGCCGGATCCGGAAAATTATAGTGAAGGCGTATTGCTGAGGCAGGGAAATAGGGGCAGCGTTCTTTTGCATGATCGCATACGGTAATGATATAATCGATAGGTAAGTGCCAGTATTCATCTATATGGTTGGATGTTTGACCGGAGATATCAATTCCGTCTTCTTTCATGGTAGCAATAGCTCTCGAGTTTACTCCATGTGTTTCTACACCTGCGCTGTAAATTTCAGCACGATCTTAAGCAAAAGAACGCAGATAGCCTTCTGCGATTTGACTTCTGCAGCTGTTTTCGGTGCACAGTACCAGAATTGCTTTCGTCTTCACCTGTGAGGAGTTGAACGGAAATAAGTATTTTAAACAAAGAGCCAGATAAAATTGATGATACAAAATTTAGGATCAAAACCGAAAATAAGTTGCAATACAATGACGGATGTAGTAATAATAATCGGCTTTTTATATTTGATTAAAAAGGCTTTCATCGAATCAAAAAACAAGCTAATTAATTTTTAATCTCACTCTTCCATCCGCTCCGGCCGCATCATTGGAAATAAAAGCACGTCCTGAATACTCGGCTGATTCGTCATCAGCATCACTAGGCGGTCTATTCCTATACCAATACCGGCAGTGGGAGGCATGCCATATTCAAGTGCACGCAGAAAATCATGATCAATGAACATGGCTTCATCGTCGCCTTTTTCCTTGAGACGCACCTGTTCCTCAAATCGTTCCCGCTGATCGAGAGGATCGTTTAATTCACTGTATGCATTGGCTACTTCTTTTCCATTAATCATCAGCTCAAAACGTTCTACCAGCCCGGCTTCGCTGCGGTGTTTCTTGGTGAGCGGACTCATCTCAACCGGATAATCCACGATAAAGGTGGGCTGAATGTATTTGGATTCAGAGGTTTCGCTAAACAGTTCATCAATCAGCTTGCCTTTTCCCATGGAATGATCTGCATGAATACCCAATTGCTTACAGGTTTCCCGGAGTTGATGTTCATCCATTTTACTCACGTCTATACCAGTATGTGTTCGGATCGCATCAAAAATAGAAACACGTTGAAAAGGAGTTTTGAATGAAATGATTTTATCACCCACCTGTACATCTGTAGTGCCGTGCAGGGCGATGGCCACATTTTCCAAAAGACGCTCCGTTACATTCATCATCCAGAAATAATCTTTATATGCCGTGTACCATTCTAAAATGGTAAACTCCGGATTGTGTGTCCGATCCATGCCTTCATTCCGGAAGTTTCTGCTAAACTCATAAACCCAGTCAAATCCACCGACAATCAGCCTTTTCAAATAAAGCTCATTGGCAATTCGCATATACATGGGAACATCGAGCGCATTATGATGGGTGCTGAACGGCCGTGCAGCAGCCCCTCCGGGAATATTTTGTAAAACAGGAGTGTCTACTTCCAGCGCGCCTTGTTCATTGAGAAAATCGCGAATGGTATTCACCAGTTTTGTGCGCTTTACAAACACGTCTTTAACTTGTGGATTGATGATGAGGTCTGCATAGCGCTGACGGTATTTGAATTCCGGATCAGTAACGGCATCAAAGGTTTGCCCCTCTGCTTCCTTCACAATCGGAAGGGGTTTGAGTGATTTGGCAAGTACAGTCAGCTCCTGCACATGTAGGCTGGTTTCGCCTGTTTTGGTTGTAAAGACATAGCCTTTTACTCCGATTAGATCACCGATATCAAGTAGTTTTTTGAATACAACATCATACAGGCTTTTATCTTCCTGCGGACAAATATCATCTCTCCGAACATACACCTGAAGGCGGCCATGACTGTCTTGTATTACCGCGAAACAAGCTTTTCCCATATCGCGGATGCTCATGATGCGACCGGCAATGCAAACATCTTTATAGGCCTCCTTATGTTCTTCGTTGAAGCCTGCTTTTATCGCTGTTGAATAATGTGTAACCGGAAAGGAAGGAGCCGGATAGGCATTGATGCCCATAGCTGTGAGTTCCGTAAGTTTTTCCCGACGAATAAGTTCCTGTTCAGACAATTGCATGTTTCTGTAAATTTTATATGCAGATTAACAGGCGCCAAAGGTACTGCTTGCGTAGCTTTGAGCAAGTTTAAATACGGGGTGTTGCGTAATAACAAACTCTTAAATTATTTTTATGAAGCGTCTCTTATTTATCTGTTGCCTTAGTGCAGGAATTCTGAATCCGGTTCTTTCTGATGCACAGATTGTGAATCTGCCCAAACTCGGGTTCTCTGAAAATGAAGCAGGCCAGGGGATAAAAGAAGCTCTTGGTAATGGAGTAACACGCGCAGTAAAGCTATTAAATCAAAAAGACGGTTTTTTTGGTAGTTCTTTTTATAAAATTCTGCTTCCGCCGGAGATTCAGAGTGCAGAGAAAAAAATGCGTGCACTCGGACTAGGAAAACTGTTTGATGATGCGGTGCTGCAGATAAACCGCGGAGCAGAAGAAGCTGTCGGTTCGGCCGGGCCGATCTTCGGAAACGCAATCAGACAGATGACATTACAGGATGCTGTACAGATTATTCAGGGACCTTCCAATAGTGCAACACAATATTTCAGAAAGAAAACGGACAGTTCTCTTTCTCAAACGTTCACACCCGTCGTTCGCACATCTCTGGAAAAAACAGGGGCAACCAGATATTATACAGATCTGGTTCAGGCCTATAACAAACTTCCGCTTATTCGGAAGAAGCTTAATCCGGATTTGTCGGGATATGTGGTAGGTAAAACCATGGATGCATTATTCGATCAAATAGGTAAAGAAGAAACAGAGATTCGTCAGAATCCGGTCAAGCGTACCAGCGATCTGCTTAAAAAAGTTTTCGGAGGAAACTAAAACAATATTTATACGGAACCTGCCTTTTTTACAGAAGGAAAGAATTTATGACGCGTCTTTTTTCCGTGCCATGATTTCATCATACTGCCGATCGTAATCCTTTCGGATCGTTCCAAGTATTCTGTCCCAAAAAAGAAAGTACAGACCATAATTTCCTTTAAAATACTGATGATGCTGATTGTGGTTGATGGACGTATTGATCCATCGTCCAATACGTGTTCGCTGAAAACCTGCAGGATAGAGTTCCCAACCCAGATGACCATAGACATTGTAGATCATCATAAATAAGAAGAAGAAAAACAAATGAGCTTTCATTACGGGAATGGTAAACAGATACACCACAAGAATGCCAATTTCCACAATGGCTTCCAGCGGATGAAAGGCAAAAGCGGCCCAGGGAGAAGGATTGGTGCTTTTATGATGAACCAAATGAATGGATTTAAAGAAAAAAGAATGATGCATCAGTCGGTGCGTAAAATAGAAGTAGGTGTCGTGCATTATAAGCATTAATGGAAAGGCCAGCCAGAAATAAGCTGCGCCGTATTGATGAATATCACTGTACCAGGTCGTATGTTTTTTAATCTCCGGATTGCCAAGAATCAGCCAGGGAACAAGTGTAAAGATGAAAATCGTCAGAACGGAATAAAGCAATTCTCTTCGATAGTCTTTACCGGCAGGAAACCGCTGCTGGATTTTCCGGAAAGCGCGTTTCTTTTTTAACAGTACATAATAGATCAGAAAAGCCAGCCCTGCCAGTATAAAATAACGCAGACTGACGATGCTGAAGATGCTGAACCATGAGCCATTTGGATAAAACATCTGTGCGGGGGTTAAGAAAAAGAACTTTGAAATAATAAGACCTGCCAGGCTTTTGCTGTTTCACCCCGATCCAGAAGCTCTTTCGCATACAGATGCAGTTCTTTCTCCAGATCATCGGGATTGACGGAAAAATACTGAACAATATGCCGCAGGCGGTCATCCTGAAAAGAAGGATCAGCAATAGGATAGACGTGTATGTTTGCCAGTTGTCCTAGATGATTTCCTGTCAGCCATTTACTATGGCGAATACTTACGGGTAGTGCATCGATACCGATTCCCAGCTGTACATTGGGTTTTTCAACCTGAAAGAGATTGCTTTCATCCACACGGCAATACCAGTCTGCTCCAAGACGGGCAATAAGATGAAGCTTTCGCTGATCGATCATGGTGTTTTCTGCATTCAGAATGGCAGGATCGATGTGCATCAGCAACACTTCACAAATCACGAGATTGCCGGCGCCGCCTTCTGTTCCAAGAGGTTTTACTTCCAGCACGCGGCATTCCAGTTTGATTTTGCTTTCTTTCACCAGGGGAGGCCTTACGAGACTTGCTTTTTCTTCTGTGAACCCGGCTTTGATGAACTCATTGATATTTTTCGGGTATTCACAACTGCTCAGACTCATCTGTTGTACCATAGAATCGTCTACTATATGAATCACCGCCTCCGGCACTTCCAGTACGTTCTCAAGGGTATGCTTGGTTGTATTATCCCGAACGCGGCGAGCCGGAGAAAAAATAACAACCGGAGGATTGGAGGAAAACAGATTGAAAAAGCTAAAAGGACTTAGATTGACATTTCCCTGCAGATCGATGGTGGATACAAATGCAACAGGTCTCGGTGCAACAGCATGCTGCAACCATTGCTGTCTTTGAGCGGGGGAGAGGGTTTTTAAATCGAGGGTCATTTATATAGTTACGTGTTGTGAGTTATGAGTTACAAGGCTTTTTGCATTTTTCTCTCACTTTTTGCATTAAACAACCGAGTTGTCTTCCAAGTTCAAAGGCATCGTTTTGGATAGTATCTATATTCGAGTTATCTGCAAATTCCATCATTTGCAGAAACAGCAATTTATTTCTGACTTCTCCACATGAACCTTTCGCAATACGTAGGAAACGATAGAAATCCGCATTGTTGTTATAATCAAAACCTTCAGCAATATTATCTGAAACTGATAAAGAGGCTCTTTTTAGTTGATCCTTGAAAGAAAAATCTTTTTTGATAAATGAATTTTGCTCAGCAAGCAGATAAACACTCCTTGCTAGTTTTTGAGCTCTTTGCCAAACAATCAGATCTTCAAACGAAGAAACTTTTTTATTCATAAACTTAAAAATCATTCTATTTATATCGTTTCTTTTGAATTCTTCCTGTAGACTTACAGGATTTTACCCGCCCGTTAATTTTCTTCATTACCGAACCCCGAACTCATAACCCGTAACTCATAACCCATAACCCTCACTTTTTCCTCTCAAGAATCGAAAACGTATCTTCCTCCGCAACAATCGTATTTGACAATACCCCCAGCTGATCAATTTCCAGCTCCACCACATCTCCTGCTTTCAGCCATTGTTCAGGATAATCCGGATTGTTCAGCTTGCCGGTTCCGTTCAGCTCCAGAAAACAACCTGTACCAACTGTACCGCTGCCAATGATATCTCCCGGATACAGATCTACTCCGTAAGAAGCACGCTCAATAATTTCTGCAAAGGTCCAGTCCATATCTCCCAAATTCCCGTCGCTTACCTGAATTCCATTCACCCGGCATTGCATCCGAAGATTCCAGTTCTTACCAACATGATTGGGTTTGGCGGGAATCTCATAAGGCTCCAGTTCATCCAAGGTAACCAGCCATGGACCGATGGTTGTAGCAAAATCTTTTCCTTTGGCCGGTCCGAGGTTAAGGAGCATCTCTTCCATTTGCAAACGCCTAGCACTCAGGTCATTCATAATCATCAACCCTCCGATATACTGATCGGCTTCTTCCGCACGGATATTCCGGCCGTGTCGGCAAATCACAATCGCCGCTTCCAGCTCAAAATCCAGCTTCTGAAAATGATCCGGCATACAACGAACTTCCCCAGGGCCCTGTATACTATGGTGATTCGTGAAATAAAAAATCGGATACTGATCAAACTCCGGAATCATCTCCACCTTGCGGTTTCTCCTGGCCGCAGCAACGTGCTGCCGGAATGCATATCCATCCCTGCAGGAAGAAGGGAAGGGCACGGGAGCTGCCAGTTGAATATCCTCAATGGATAAATTCGCTGTCGGCAATAATTTCCCGCTGTGAATCGATTTTATAGCTGATTTTACAACCGGGATATAATCCTCCCAGTAATTCAAAAATAAATTCATGCTCGGCGGAAGATCGGGATGCAACTGATCCATATTATAAACCCGTCCGTTTTCAAGAATGGCGAGCTGTTCCTGTTCGTCCAATATGTAGCTGATTAATTTCATCCGGCAATCGTATTTTAATTGGCGCAAAGGTAGAGATTCTCCCACGAGCGATGCGCCTTCATTTGCTTTACATTTGTGCAGCTATGATTCAATCCATCGATGATTTTAAAAGGCCTTTTTTTATGGGCGTTGCCGGACAGGGAATGAGTGCTCTGGCACAATACCTACAGGGACTGGGAAAAGAAGTCAGCGGCAGTGATCGTTATTTTTCCTCCGGTGCCGCAGAGGATATAAAAAGACAACTCGAACAGGAAGGAATTCGCTGCTATCCGCAGAACGGAGAAGGATTGACAGAACAAACAGATCTCGTAGTGATCTCCACAGCTGTAGAAGAATCGGTTCCCGAACTCGTATTTGCGAGGGAAAAAGGAATTCCTGTTTTACGCCGCTCCGAACTGCTGGCGCTTATCGCCAAAAGCAAAAAGACCATCGCTGTTGGCGGCACCAGTGGCAAATCCACTACGAGTGCCATGATCTTTGATATACTCGATGCGGCCGGTTTGGACCCAAGTATAATCAGCGGCGCCGGACTTACAAGACTGATCCAAGAAGGGAAAATAGGCAATGCCCGGGTAGGGAAGGGAGAATGGTTGATCATCGAAGCGGATGAGAGCGATGGTTCAATTGTGTTGTATGAACCTGAAATTGGCGTATTACTCAATGTAGATAAGGATCATAAAGATCTGGATCAGCTGATGGATATATTCACAAAGTTTCGCGGCAATACAAGGGGAAAGTTTATAGTAAACCGTTCACATCCGCTCGCAATGCAGCTTTCAGAGGATGCTCGTTTTGATTTTTCAACTGATTCTGATCGAAGATCCGGATATCGGTCATCCGGTTTTCGTCAGGACGGACTAAAGATCTCTTTTGAAATCAACGGGGTCCCGTTTATGTTAAATACATTAGGGCAGCACAGTATGGAAAATGCATTGGCCGCAGTGGCAGTATGCGCCCAATGCGGTGTTGAACTATCCGTAGCTTCGCGGGCGCTTGCAGGATATGAAGGTATTTATCGCCGGCATCAGGTACTGGGACAGAAAAACGGTATTTGGATCATTGATGACTATGCACACAATCCGGTTAAATGTGCAGCCAGTATTCGTGCATGCCAGCCCCTTACCTCCAAGGTGGTGGCATGGTTTCAGCCACACGGATACGGACCCACCAAGTTTTTACGCACAGATTTTGCGGAAGAGCTTTCGAAAGCATTGCGCCCGGAAGATGAAATCTGGATGAGTGAAATTTTCTATGCAGGGGGAACGGCAACTAAAGATATTTCTTCTGCCGATCTCATTCAGGACTTAAAAGAAAAAGGATGCTGCGCTTTTTTTGTTGAAAACAGAAATGATTTTGCATCGGCGGTACGATCGCATCTTTCTCCGGGAACAGTTTTATTACTCATGGGTGCTAGAGATCCGGGATTGGCGGATTTTGCGCAGCAGGTTTGGAATACAATATCGTGAAAGAGATCTTTTATCTTTAAAACTGATACTGTTAAATAGGTTATTGAATGCAGAAAATTTTCCTGTCTTTTTTCATTTTGATATGGAGTGTTTCGGTCGTTGCGCAGGACAGAGACCAGTTGGCCCGTCGCTGGGCAGACAGTGTACTTGCGTCTCTTAATGATGAGCAGCGGATAGCACAGCTTATGATCATTCGTGCCCACAGTAATCTGGGTACAGATCATATCATGAAGGTTAGTGCACTGATTGAAAAGTATAATGTCGGCGGACTATGTTTTTTTCAGGGCGGACCGGTACGTCAGGCTATGCTTACGAATCAGTATCAGCGTATTGCTAAAACACCGCTTCTTATTACCATAGATGCGGAATGGGGTTTGGGTATGCGGCTTGATAGTGTGCAGTCGCTTCCCAGACAGCTGATGCTGGGTGCGGTGCAGGATCCGCAAATTGCATACCGCTACGGACAGATACTTGGTCTACAATGCCGCCGCATGGGTATACAGGTTGATTATGCTCCGGTCATTGACGTTAATAATAACCCGTCCAATCCGGTGATCAACGATCGCTCTCTTGGAGAAGACCGCCATAAAGTTGCTTTATTCGGAACACAAATCGTGAAAGGTTTGCAGGACGCGGGTGTGATGGCCTGTGTGAAACATTTTCCAGGACATGGCGATACGGAGACGGACAGCCACCACGATTTACCGGTGATCAACAAATCCCGTAAACAGCTGGATTCATTAGAATTGTATCCTTTCAGAACACTTTTTCAGAATCAGGTAGCCAGCGTAATGGTTGGTCATCTGTTTATACCTGCAATAGATTCTTCTTCCAACCGCCCGACTTCCTTATCCTACTCGAACGTTACACAGTTGATGCGGCAGGAATTGAATTATATGGGATTGTCGTTTACCGATGCTTTGGAAATGAAAGGGGTGCAGAAATTTTTTCCAGGTGCTGAAGCCAATGTGGAGGCCCTTGCCGCCGGCAACGACCTGCTTTGCCTGCCAGAAGATGTACCTGCAGCGATACAGGCTATCAAAAAGGCGATCCGGAAAAAAAGGCTGAGCAACGAGTTGATTGATGCACGCGTACATCGCGTTTTGGTTGCAAAATATATGTATGGGCTCACTTCACAAAAGCCAATAGATACTACGAATCTGATTAGGGATTTGAATGCACCCATTGCGAATCTGACTACTGAAATTGCTTCCGGAAGTATCACGCTGCTTCGTAACGAGGCTCAGTTGTTGCCGCTAAATCAGCACACACTGTCATTCATGTCGGGTGTTTTAAAAAAAGAACTGCGTGTTGCATATGTAGCTATTGGTCTGGATTCGGCATCTCTGATTGCGAATCGGATGCAGAAAGAATTCAATGCAGATGTATATTATTTCAACTACAGACAGGATGCCGGTAATGTACTCTCACAAAGTGAAATGATCAAACGATGTTATGATTACATCGTAATCGGTGTACATAATTATAGCCGGAGACCAGCCAAAAACTTTGGGATCAGCGATCCGGCTTTTGCTTTCGTGGATCAGTTACTGAAAGCGCCGAATACCACCATGCTGCTTTTTGGAAATCCCTATGCGGCACGTTTTTTCTGTTCGGCGCGCCACCTCATTGCCTGCTATGAAGATCATCCGCTGATTCAGCAGGCAGCCATGGAGGTTCTTTCGGGCATCAAAAATCCTATCGGCAAATTACCGGTAACAGTATGCGATGAGTTTCCTTACGGAACAGGGCTCTCTTATCCACCTTCTGTTTTTCTTTCCAAAACCATTTTACCGGATAGTCTGTTTATGACGGTTGACTCAATTATACACGCTGCCATAGATCAACAGGCGATGCCTGGTTGTGTGGTACTTGCAGTGAAAGACGGAAAGGTAGTTTTTGAAAAAGCGTACGGATATACGACCTATGAAAAAGAGCAGCCCGTTACCGTTGAATCTGTTTACGACCTGGCTTCTATTACGAAAATTGCTGCTACAACCCTTGCTGTGATGAAGTTGTATGAAGCAGGGAAACTTGATCTTAAAAAACGAATCGGAGATTATCTGGCTTGGACAAAACGTTCACGCAAGGCCAGGCTTACGATTGAAGAGCTGCTCCTGCATGAAGGAGGCTTAAAGCCCTGGATTCCTTTTCACCTGGAACTGATCGATACCATTCATAAAACATTTCTTCCGGGAATGTTCTCGGATATTTCCAGAGACGGGTATCAGGTGCAGGTGACCGATCGTCTTTTCCTTCGGAACGACTGGCAGCAGAACATGTATAAAAAAATACTGAAGACGGAAACAACAGATCGCGGGAAATATGTTTACAGCGATCAGGATTTTATATTTCTGGGTAAAATTGTTGAGCAGCTTACCGGCACCAGTCTGGATAATTATGTGCGGGCTACCTTCTACGAACCTATGCATCTCTGTTCTACCGGATTTCTTCCGTTACAGACGCTTTCATTACAACAGATCGTTCCTACAGAGAAGGATGATCTTTTCCGAAAGCAGCTGCTTCGGGGATTTGTACATGATCAGACTGCAGCACTTTTTGGTGGTATATCCGGACACGCAGGTTTGTTTAGCAATGCCTATGAATTAGCTGCCCTTATGCAAATGCTCATGAATGGAGGAACGTTTGGGAATATTCGTTTCTTAAAACCTGAAACGATTGCCCTGTTTACATCTTATCAAAGTCTTTCCAGCCGCCGCGGGCTTGGTTTTGATAAACCGGAAAAAGACAATGCAACGAGAAAGGATCCTTACCCATCCAGGAAAGTCAGCCTTTCTGCTTTTGGCCATACAGGGTTTACAGGAACTTGTACCTGGGCAGATCCGGATAACGGACTGGTGTTTGTGTTTTTAAGCAACCGCGTCTATCCGGATATGAACAACCGTCGGCTCCTAAGCCTCAATGTGCGCGGAAAAGTACAGGACGCTCTTTATGAGATTCTCACAAAACAATCGAAATAGAAGCCGCCCGGAGCGTTTTAGTCAGTTATCCCACAGGCCCATCAGGAGAAACCCCTATTCTTCGACAATCCCCTTCAAAATAGTTGGCACAGCACAATAACCGGTTTACTTTTACATCATGCTACTGAAACAACGTAGCAAATCCAATATCCAAAAAAACCAAGCCCGTTTTGAGTCCCAACCCTAATGAAAACCATGGCTTCCTTATCCGATGAAAACGTAAGAAAATCAAAAAGTTGAAGCCAGATAAAAGCCCGGAGCTAAACTCCGGGTTTTTCTTTTCGGATACCGCCTGCCGGTTTCGTATCTTTCTAAAAAATCAGACATGTCATTTGAAGGGAAAACCGTTTTCATTTCCGGAGGTTCGCGAGGAATCGGGAAGGCAATCGGGATTAAGCTTGCATCAGCTGGAGCCAATATTGTGATTGCGGCAAAAAGCATCGAAGAGCATCCGAAACTCGGAGGAACCATTTATTCAGCAGCAGCCGAAATGCAGGAGGCCGGAGGTCGATCAATGGCCCTTCAGCTCGATATTCGTTTCGAAGATCAGATAGAGGCAGCAGTCAAACAAGCCGCTGAATATTTCGGAGGGATAGATATACTCATCAACAATGCCTCTGCAATCAGTCTGACCGGCACCGAAAAAACGGATAGCAAGCGATTTGACCTGATGCATGATATTAATGTACGCGGAACCTTTCTGTTAACAAGAGCCTGCTTACCCTATCTGCGCAAAGGGAACAATCCACATATTCTTACATTATCTCCGCCACTGAATCTGCAACCCAGATGGTTTGCGGGCCATGTTGCTTATACCATGTCGAAATATAATATGAGTATGATGACGCTTGGATGGGCTGAAGAATTCAGGCAGGAGGGTATTGCTGCAAACAGTTTATGGCCGCGAACAACGATTGATACAGCTGCGGTCAGGAATTTACTGGGCGGAGAGACCCTGGCTAAAATGAGCAGAAAACCGGAGATTTTGGCAGATGCGGCTTTTTACATCTTACAAAAACCGGTAACCACTACGGGTAATTTTTTTATAGATGAATCAGTTCTCGCTGCAGAAGGAATTACCGATCTAAGTACCTATTCGGTGGTTCCGGGAGGGAAGCTGTATACCGATCTTTTTTTGGAAGAGGAGTAAACCTAAAACGTATCAGCGCAGGTAGATTTCAAGAGGAGAACCGTCCCATTTCAATCCTTTAACCTCTACCGTTGTTCCGTTTACAATCCAGTTTTGAAGCGGCTCACCATTGACAATTACCGCTCTGGGCTTGACGAATCCGTATAAGAAGACATTACATTCCCGCTGATCGGGCTTTCCTTCATAGGCAGTTCCTTTTGTGCGGATCTGAATCCGGTATTGTTTTCCTTTCTGTCTGGTAGTGATGCTGATTAATTCATGTTTGCCGGAGGAGAGAGCTGTCGGATTTTTTCCGTCATCTTCATAATAGGTGTCGGTATGCAACCCTTTATCTGCAAAACAATGGAATTCCAGCTGATCGCCGGGGTATTCTTCCGTATGCTCAAAAACAGGTTTCTGTAGAAGCGTGCTCCCTGCTTTTACATAAACAGGTATTTGCTCTGCATTGGTTTTTACAACAAGCCATTTTCCGCCTTCTTCTGTTTTGGATGGATCCCAGTAATTATACCAGATTCCTTTGGGTAAGTACAACCGACGACTCGTTGCAGCTTTCTCTAACACGGGGGCAACGACTAAAGAAGATCCGAAATAGTATTGGTCTGTAGCAGTAAACAGGGCCCTGTCTGTAGTATCGCTGTAAAACATCGGACGAACAAAGGGATCGCCTTTGGTTGCAGCTTCGTATGAAAGACGATAGACATAAGGCATGAGTTTGTAACGAAGACGAACAAATTCACGAAGCGTACTCTTCTCCGGTTCCGAATAGAAAACGGGTTCGCTCTCGATTTGTGGGATATTCGGGTCGGGAGCACTCACGCTGCCGTGTGGCCGAAAGATGGGGGTAAATACAGCCATTTGCAACCACCGACGATAGAGTTCCGGATCCCGTTGCCCCATCGCAAAACCACCCGCATCGCTGTGCATGGTCGGTACGCCGCTCAATCCCATACTCAGCATAATCGGCAACTGTGCTTTGAATCCGTTCCAGCTTCTTTCCACATCGCCACTCCAGGGAAAAGAACCATAGCGCCAGCTTCCTGCATAGCCGCTTCGATTTAGGTGAAAGAGCCGTTCTTCCGGATAATGCTGGGCATATTTTTCATATAAAAGCTGACTCCATAGGTGTCCGTAGATATTATGTACCTCCTCCGCATTAAACAAACGGCGCTGTCCGAGATCTTCCAGATTATGATATAAATAGGAAGGATGCTTTTCCGGCTCTCCCAGATCTCCCCACCAACCAGCAACACCTTTCCGGATCTGCCGGTCATATTGCTGCCAGAACCAGTCTTTGCTTTTGTTTTTAAAAATATCTAACAGTCCGGAATAGCCGAAATAAAATTCTTTGATACTGGTGGTGTCGCCTTCTTTCGTAACCGCATTTAGTTTGTTTTGCTGGGTGTAGGCATAGTTGGAAGATTCAGTAAGCACAAAAGGTTCGGCAATCAGTATAGTTTTAATATTTTGTTTTTTAAGATCCCGAATCATTTTTTCGGGGTCCGGAAAACGCGTTTTATTCCAGTCCAGATTTCCCATATTCCAGGATCCATGTTCGCCGTTTCCAAACCAAAACAGATCGATGATTACCGCATCCATCGGAAACTGATCGCCTTTCATTTGCTTCGCAATGTCCAGCACCTCATTCTGGTTGCGGTAACCATAGCGGCTCATAAAATTACCCAGTGCCCACCGCGGAGGAAGCGGCATGCGGCCTACCAGAGAGGTGAATGCATGAATGATCTCTGCAGGATTTGAACCGAAAAAAGTATAGAACTGAAGCTTACCGGCTTTGAAACCGGCTTCGATGATTGAAGACTGAGTTTTTCCGAAATCAAAATAACCTATAGAAGGGTTGTCAAAAAACACACCATACCCTTTGTCGGACTGAAAGAAGGGCATGGAAAAATTCAGATTGTCGGCATCTATATTGTATCCGTACCAGGGATTGTTATTCAGCGTTGTACGGGCGCCGTTTTTATTGATAGGGGTGGAGCGGGAACCGGTACCAAAAAACTGTTCCCCCGACTCCGTTTGAAAGGCCAGGGTCTGATAACCATCTTTCAATGATTGACCGGTGAACCGTAGTCGGCTCTTTCCTGAATGATAGGTGACTGCAAATGGATTTTTTTCAATCAGCACTATTTGTTTGCCGGACTCGAGCTCGATTCTTCCAGCATCTTCTTTTAGCTTTTTCCACACCCCTGTTGCACGAAGCAATACTGCATTGCTGATTTGCTCTCCTGTATAAACACTGCTTTCTATCGTTGTTTGAACGATATCACCAGGAAAAAAACGTAGTGTAACAGTGCCTTTTGATGTAATTAGAAAGACAGTACTGTCGTTCTGCATCATCTTCTCCAGATTTCCCCAACCTGTCTGAGCCTTCAGCTGATTACCAAACAAAAAAATGAGAATTCCGCATATAGCTTTGGGTAGAAAGAAACGTTTCATGCGATCGAGATTGAGCAAAGACAGAATTAAAAATTCCATTTGAAGTACGAAGTAATAAAGAATTCCTTACCGAAACTACTGTTTTGATCGCTAACTGTAAAAAATCAGCTTCAATTTTTAGAATCTGGCAGCTTCTCAATGACGATTTCTTTAATTTGCACCCTCATTACAAAATTTATGGAATACAGCAAATTGATATCGGTAGCCGGATTGCCCGGTTTGTATGAGTTGGTGAGTACGAAAAGTGACGGTGCAATTGTACGGTCGTTACAAGACGATTCCACCCGCTTCGCGTCTACTCGTCAGCATCAGTTTTCTCAGCTGGAGAGTATCGAAATATATACAATCCGGGAAAATGTGAATCTTTCAGAGGTCTTTAAAGCGATGCAGTCGGCCGCATTGACCCTTCCGGATGAAAAAGATAATAAAGCCGTAAAATCGTATTTTGAAAAAGTATATCCGGATATGGATTTTGATCGCGTATATGCCAGTGATATGAAAAAAATGATCCGCTGGTTTACCGTAATACAATCAAAAGGAATTGAAATCCGGCTTTCTGAAGAAATTGCCGGTACGGACTCTTAACTTACGGATTGGGAATTTCAAACCAGATAATCCTCTTTCACATCATGCCAACAGCAGATATTCAACCGCTTCCCCGAAAGTTTCTTCCGGGTGATTTTGTTATTACAGACTGGGATTCGCTGCAGCCCTATTTCATACAGCTGCTGGATAGAAAGATCTTATCAAAAGCGGAACTTGAGCAATGGCTAAAAGACAGCAGTGAGCTGGAAGCGGTAATCAGCGAGGATGCCTGCTGGAGGCAGGTGCGTATGACCTGTGATACAGAGAATAAGACCTATGAAGAGGCCTTCAATTATTTCTATACTGAGATTGCGCCGAAAATGCAACCGCTGGCAGATCAGCTGAATCGCAAACTCGTTGAATCACCTTATTTGCAGGAGCTGGATCAAAAAAAATATTTCACCTACCTGCGTTCAGTCAAAAAAAATATTGAGCTCTTTCGCGAAGCAAACATTCCAATTTTATCTGAATTAAATGTCATGCAACAGCAATTCGGACAGATTGCAGGTAAAATGACGGTACAGGTTCAGGGGAAAGAATATACGTTGCAACAGGCTGCCAAATTTCTGGAACAGTCGGACCGGTCGCTTCGAGAAGAAGTGTACCGAAAGGTTCATGAAAGACGCTTTCAGGACCGTGACGCTTTGAATCAGTTGTTTGATCAATTGATTCAGAAACGGCATCAGCTTGCATTAAATGCAGGGTTTGATAATTACAGGGATTATAAGTTTAAGGAGCTGGGGCGGTTTGATTATACGCCGAAAGCCTGTTTTGATTTTCACGAAGCGGTACGACTTCACGTTTTACCGCTGGTGGGCGAAGTTTATGAACAACAACGTAAAGCCATTGGCGTTGATCATTTACGCCCATGGGATCTGGATGCCGAGCCTGCCGGTATTGAACCTCTGCGTCCTTTTCAAAACGGGGAAGAATTAACCAGTAAAACCATTCAGTGTTTTGAAAAGCTGCGTCCTTTTTTTGCAGACTGTCTGAAAAAAATGAAAGAGCTGAAGCGTTTTGATCTGGATAGCCGAAAAGGGAAGGCGCCCGGAGGATACAATATGCCGCTGGCAGAAACCGGAGCTCCGTTTATTTTTATGAATGCAGCAGGAACCCTCGACGATGTAACAACGATGGTACACGAGGGAGGCCATGCTGTTCATTCATTTTTAACCCATTCCCTTGAACTTACAGGGTTTAAAGAATATGGCTCTGAAATAGCAGAGGTAGCCAGTATGGCTATGGAATTATTCAGCATGGAGTATTGGGATGTGTTTTTCCCGGATAAGGAAGAACTTAAGAGAGCAAAATTCAAACAGCTGGAGCGGGTACTTACGATTCTTCCCTGGATCGCCCGAATCGATGCTTTCCAGCACTGGCTCTACGAAAATCCGCAACATACACAGGCGCAGCGCAGTGAAAAATGGACCGAGCTCGCGCAGCTTTACAGCACGGGAATGATTGATTATTCAGGAGTGGAGCAATTCCGCCCATATGAATGGCAGCGCCAGCTGCATTTGTTTGAAGTGCCGTTTTATTATATAGAATACGGTATTGCACAGCTCGGAGCTATTGGCTTATGGATGCAGTTTAAGCAGCATCCTGAAACAGCGTTAAACCACTATGTAGAGGCGTTGAGTCTGGGAGGAACCAGAACACTTCCGGAGTTGTATGCAGCAGCCGGATTGAAATTTGATTTTTCGCCGGATCATATTAAGTCGCTGATGGAATTTGTAAAAAAAGAGATGAACGAGTTATAACTGAACAACGTACAAAAAGGGAATCGTCATTTTTTAAAGGGTGAACGTACATGAGTTCTTCCGGATAAAGAATAACTCATGTACGGAATTATTAAGGGGGAACCCTTAGTACGATTGAAGAACATTCTGCATTTTTAACAGAGAACTCCTCAGAATTTCGTTGCAGGATTAAAAGGGTAGTAATATTGTGTCAGAAACAAACCCATTACCAAATCCTAAATCCAATTCCTCGCCGTTAATGGCAAATTGAAAAACCAGGCTTCTTTACCAGATGCGGACCAGCAGAAAATACTGAAGCCAAAAAACCCCGCGAGAGCGGGGTTTTTTAATTTTATTTTGCCAGGTATATTGATTATT
>Ga0315902_10003013_pt1 | contig 25611 bp, 29 predicted proteins | sample LakEriMetagenome_9_FD_203523 | JGI IMG/M metagenome (GOLD analysis project Ga0315902, IMG submission 203523) | Freshwater fungal communities from buoy surface, Lake Erie, Ohio, United States - Buoy 12 MA117 | ecosystem: Environmental > Aquatic > Freshwater > Lake > Lake biofilm | place: USA... | reverse complement strand
GATTGGGACGGACGGGGACCGGGCGGCTTTCCGGCAGAAGATGCAAGAGCTGGATGGCCAGGTGGCGGCCCTTGGCATTGGCGGGGCGGACCGGTGGGTGGTGAGTGGCACCAAGCGGTACGCCTTCCGGGATGTGGAGAGCCTCATTGCGGGCGTGAAGCAGACCCCGGTGGTGGATGGTAGCGGCCTGAAGCACACCCTGGAACGCCAAACGATTGAGCGGCTGGCGAAAGACGGCACGGTGGACTTCCGTTCGCTTTGCACATTGCTGGTGAGCGCCGTGGACCGCTACGGCATGGCGCAGGCGCTGGACGCCCAGGGTGGGCGCGTGATCTACGGGGATTTGCTGTTTGGTCTGGGCTTGCCGTTGCCGGTGCGCAGTTACCGGGCGGTGCAGCGCATTGCCAGCGCGATCTTGCCGCTCATCACGCTCATGCCCATCCAGTGGTTCTATCCTACTGGTAGCAAGCAGGAGACGCGCGATCCTAAGTTCCCCAAGATTTTCGCCGAGGCCGACGTGGTGGCCGGGGACTGGCACTACATTCGGCGCTACATGCCGGATCAGATGCCGGGGAAGACGATTCTCACCCAGACCTTGCGGCAGGCGGATTACGACTTTCTGCGCGGGGCGGGGGTGCGCCGCGCCATCACCACCACCCCGGTGATTGAGGGCGAGACCTTTGCCACCAACGTGATGGAAGGCGTGATCGTGGCGTATCTGGAAAAGTCGCCCGAAGCCATCACTCCCGAGGATTACATGCGCGTTTTGCAAGAACTCAATTGGTCACCCGCCGTGGTGGACCTGATCTCCGGAGTGGCCGGGGCGACTTCGGTACACTGAGGTCGCTTGGAACGCTTCGCCTTTGTCATCCACCCGATCCACATTCGGGATATCGGGCGGAAGTATCCGTTCACCAATTACCTGCCCGAGCGGGTGGTGGAGGAGATCATCCGGCGCAAATCGCCGCAGAAGGTGAGCGAGATCACCGGCATTGTCTCGCCTACCGGGGCGGAAACGAGCGGCATCTTCATCGCCCTGCCGCTCACGCCGAAGCAGATGACCAAGGACTTGCCGCTGGAGGAGGTCTACGGCCGCATCGTGCAGTGCGCCGAACTGGCCCACCAAGAAGGCGCGAAGATTATCGGCCTGGGAGCCTTTACCAGCGTGGTGGGGGATGGGGGCATCACCGTCGCGCAGCGCAGCCCTATCGCCGTGACGACGGGCAACAGCTACACCGTGGCCACGGCCATTGAGGGTGCCCTGGACGCTGCTCACCGGGTCGGGATCGACTTAGATTCGGCCACCCTGGCGGTGGTGGGGGCAACAGGCTCCATCGGCCAAACCTGCGCCCGCGTGATGGCCCCGATGTTCGCCAAGACGCTGGTGATTGGCCGCGACCAAGAGCGAACCGAAGCTTTGGCCCGCGAACTTCCACGCGCCGTGGGCGGCACCGATTACACCGTGCTGAACCAAGCCGACGTGATCGTGACCGTGACCAGCAGTGAGGCGGCGGTGATTGAGCCTAAGCACCTCAAACCGGGCTCGGTGGTGTGCGATGTGGCGCGCCCGCGCGATGTCTCGGTGCGCGTGGCCAAGGAACGCACCGACGTGCTAGTGATTGAAGGTGGCGTGGTGGGGGTTCCGGGCGCCAATGCCGATTTTGGGTTTAACTTTGGGTTTCCGCCCAAGACGGCTTACGCCTGCATGAGCGAGACCATCATGCTGGCGCTGGAAGGCCGCTACGAGAACTTCACGCTGGGCAAGGATGTGTCGGTGGCGCAAGTCGAGGAAACCCGACGCCTGGCGGATCGTCATGGATTCAAGCTGGCGGGCTACCGCAGCTTTGAACGAGAAGTGAATCAGGAAACCATTGAGCGTGTCCGAGCTGCCCGATCCCCCCAACCTGTCGCCGGTCGCTGAACCCGCGATTCGGGTCACGGACCTGGGGCACCGCTTTGACCAGAAGTGGGTGCTGCGCGAGATAACGCTCGACATTGCCCCGGGCGAAATCGTGACCGTGCTGGGCGGCAGTGGCGGCGGCAAAACCACCTTCTTGCGTTGCGTGGGTGGGCTGCTGAATCCCACCGAAGGCGACATCACGATCATGGGCGATTCCCTCCGTCGCAACCCCGATCGTCTGCGTAGCCACACCGGGTTCGTCTTCCAGTATTCGGCGCTGTTTGACAGCATGACGGTGGAGGAGAACGTGCTGTTTGGAATCCGCCGGCAGCGCAAGCTACGGGACAAGGAAGGGAAGGAGCTTGCCACCCAACTGCTGGCCGATGTGGGATTGCACGATGTATTGCACCGCCTGCCGTCGGAGTTGAGCGGCGGGATGCGCAAGCGGGTGGGGCTGGCGCGGGCGCTGGCCATCGAGCCGCAGGTGCTGCTTTTTGACGAGCCCACGAGCGGCCTGGACCCCGTGACGGCCTACACCATCGACCGGTTGATTACCGAGACCCGCGACCGCACCGGGGCCACCAGCCTGGTGGTGACGCACGATGTGGGATCGGTGGCGCGGTTTGCCGACCGGGTGCTGTTCTTTGCCCAGGGCGAGGTGGCGTTCTGGGGTTCGGCGAGCGAATTCCAGGTCAGCGATGATCCTCAGGTGCGGGCGTTCTTGGAACCGGGCCGCTACGTGCCGGTGGTGGAATCCCAGGCGTAAGTCACGCGAATCACGCCGGTGTCAAGGGCGCCGGTTCCGGTGGACTGGGGCGGGTCCATGGCTTGGATTTGTTGATGCACTCGCGCCACCAAGTCAAGCGGCAGTTCTTCACTTGCAGTGACGTGGATGACGACCTCGCCCGGCTGTGGTTTCGGGGGGTGTGCGGCAAACACGATGGCATCGGGTGCCCAGACTTGGCCGACGGGCTTTGCGGCACCGGGCGGCAAGACCAACCGCGTGCGTAAGGAGAGCCGCCCACGCACTCGTTGCCAATCCAATTGCTCGGGGATAGGGCGCACCAGGGAGGCAAAGCAGGCGGGTTCTTTGAGAACGGAGGTCTCCTTCACATCGAGCAAATGGCAGCCCAGGCGATCATAAAACTTGAGATCGCGCATACCCGGCCGGACGAAAACCTGGATTGAGAACTCCTGGTGCCCCTGGGCGCGCGCGGCGGCAAAGAATTCCGCCATCAGTTCATCGCCGAGGCGACCATCCCGGGCTTCGGTCGCAAGATTGAAGTGGAAGGTGGGCAAACGCTTGGGCATGGCGGGGGCCTCTCGCCACGCCCGGAACCACAACCAGCGGACAAAGGCCAGGGAAGGGGGATGATGCGCGTACTTGCCAACTAAGGCCCACCCTGTGACTTTGAAGAGGGTGGGCAAGACTCGGCTCAGCTTGGCCAGTACCGAAATGTGCCCGAAGTGGCCGACTAAGTAGCCGACGATCTCGCCATCCCGCTCCGCCACCCACGCCACGGGCTTTGGCACGCGCAAAAAGGGGTTGAGCCAGAGGTCCGCGAAGGCCTCGGCATCACTAAAAATTTGGTCCAGTTGCCCTTTGAGGCCCGTCTCGATACAGATGCGCCGCATCGCCGGTTCGTCGGCGGGCTGGTATGGTCGGATCAATGGGCGGCCTCGCGGTACGCCTCCATCAGCTCACCAATCGCAGAATCCCAACTACGCGACTCGGCGAACTGGCGCGCGACCCGGCTCATTTCGGCCCGACGGGGCTCGTCGGTGATCAAGGCGGCGAGCTTGGCGTGCATCTCTTCGGCGCTGGCGCACACTTCGGCATTCACGCCTGCCGTAACGAATTCGCTCGGCCCCGGGCCGGTGGCCACCAGGGGCACCGCGCCACTGGCCATGGCTTCGAGCACCACATTCCCGAAGGTGTCGGTCTGGCTGGGAAAGACGAGGAGGTCGCTATTGGCATAGGCGGCGGCGAGTTCATCGCCATGCAGATAGCCTGCGAACTGCGCCTCAGGGAGTTGGCCCTCCAGCCATCCTCGGTCGGGTCCATCCCCTACAATCTGCACCTCGGCGGCTTGGTCTCGAAGCACGGTTGGCAGCCACCCCACATTCTTCTCCCGCGCGATCCGCCCGATGTAGCTCACCACCGTTTCAGCAGAGGTGCGGGTGCGCCGGGAGGGCCGGAACCGCTCCGTATCAATCCCGCGAGTAAAAATTCCTAGCCGATTGAGGAAGCCATGCGCCTTTAAATCATCCACGACCCCCTGCGTGGGGCACTGCACCGCGTGGCAATCGCGATAGAACCACCGCATGTACCACCAAAAGAAGCGGTGCATGAGGCGGCGCGAGCCTGGGATGCTGCGCATGGCGCTGTAATCCGCCAGGTGCGTGTGGTAGGTGCCGATTTGCGGGAGGCGGAACTGCTTGGCGAACGCCCTCCCAACCAGCCCGATGCTGCCCGGCGTGGCCAGGTGAACGAGCTGATAAGGCGCGCGGCGCATCTGTTCAGTGAACGTGCGGCGGATGCGAAAGTCGGGGATGACTTCGAACCTTAACCCCTCGTAATAGCGCACCGCGAGGCGGTTGTTGAACTGGAAGACGGTGGCTTCGCCTTCGGAGGTGGTCTTTGCCTCCTGACCATAGGTGTAGACATCCAATTGCACACCAAACTGGTGAGCTCGGCTGGCCACTTGCCGCAGCGTGCGAGCGGCCCCGTTGATTTCGAAGTACGTATCGGTGAAGAGCGCCACCCGCACGGTTCTTTAGAGGTCCTCGGCGAAAACGCGGTTCCAGTGGACAAGTTCAAATTGCCCGTGTTCGTCCTCGATGATGGCGGAGGCGTGTTCCAGCCAATCGCCGCAGTTCATATAAGCAAACCCGTCTTCTTCGACTTCGAGCGCCGGGGCGTGGATGTGGCCGCAAATCACCCCATCGCAGCCCAGGGACCGGCCGGTTTCGATCGCTTGCTCGATAAAAGCCTCTTTGCGTCGCCTCACCACGCTCGAGAGATTCTTGATCTTCTTGATGAGACTCTCGCCCTTGGCGCCGAGGTCGGCGAGGTAGCTAGCTTGTTTGCGATCCATCTCGCAGGCGGCCGTGTAAACCCGGCTCTTCCACCCGTAGAAAGGGTCGGCGTGAGTCAGTTCGTCGTCGAACTGGTCACCATGAATGACCAGGTACTTCTTGCCATCGAGCCCTTGGTGAACGAACGCTTTATCAATGGCGAGGGTGCCCTCGTGGATGCCCACTGCATTCTGCAGATGCTCGTCGTGATTGCCGGGCGTGATGCGGATCTTGATGTCGGTTTCGGCGAGGGCGGTGATGGCGCGGAAGGCGTAGGTTTCGTCCGTTTCCCAGGCTTCGGGGTCTGCGCAGTGCACGGGGTCGACGATATCGCCGACGAGATAGAGCCACTCGCACTCGGTGCGTTTGAGGAATTCGACCAATTCGCTCGCGTGGGTTTTGCCCAGGCCCAGGTGGCAGTCTGAGATGAAGATGCTGCGTACGCGCCGCTTGGTCCAGAGCATGGGTTGTAAGAGGTTCTACGCTAAGCCGGGTTAAGAGGGAGTAAATAGCCCCACTCGGGGCTCTGGTCGGGGTCCGGGCAGATGCGCTCCCCGATGCGCTGGGCGCAGAGCCTTTCGTAAAGTTGGTGAGCTTCTTGGAAGAGTTTATCGCTCCAGATTTCGAGCGCGTGGCACTGGCGGTGACGGGCTTCGTTCATGATGCACTCGCACAGGTGGCGGGCGATGCCTTGGCGGCGGGCGGAGGCGAGGACGTACAGGCGGACGAGCTCGCCTTGGGTGCCGCCGATGCGGGTTTCCTGATCCATTTGGATGAGTTGGCCGGGGTCGGGGAAGTGCGAGCGGTGAAGCTCGAGACCGCCCACACCTACGATGCGGCCGTCCTGCTCCGCGACCCAGAACCCATCGGGGTAGGAACCGGGAAGCTTGTTGAGGTCTTGAAAGTAGTCGCTGTCATCCCAGGTGAATCCGTAATCGGTGAAGACTTGCTCAACGACGCCGGCGGCCTGGGGGGCGTCTTCGGGTTCGCACGGGCGGATCCGGATGGGGGTGAGCCAAGTGGTCGTTTGCTGTGCGGGATTGAAGATGGCCCGGATTTGGTTTTCGTCGGCCCAGGTGGTGAGGGTTGCGGGGTCAGGGAGGTGACCCTCGGTAAGGGTGAGGACTCCGGGTTGGCGTTGGAAGAGGCTGTGGTCTTGCGGCTGGAGGATGGTGGAGGGGAAGTGCCAGGCGCCGCTGGGAGCTAAAGTGGGAGTCATGGGCGGGGTTTACCCGTTCGGGGTCCTAGAACGGGCTGGCATCTGGGAGCGGGGTGCGAGTATAGTTTTGGTTCCTGGACCGTTAGCTCAGTTGGCAGAGCAGCTGACTCTTAATCAGCGGGTCGTAGGTTCGAGCCCTACACGGTCCACCACTTTTTAGGTTCAAAAGCCCCTCGCTAGGGGCTTTTTTGTTGCCCAAACGTCGGTTTTGACACCACTATTGACACCATAGAGCGCGAACTTGCCCGCATTTGGACGGACGGCGTGGTGCCACGCCACCGCTGCAAATTGACCCGGTTAGCAGCTCTTTGCGGTCTGTTCCACGACGGGGTCGAGCATTTGCTCATCTTGGTCCGACAACACCAGTTTTTCGGCTACCCACTTCCCATCGATGACCACATGCTTCTGGAGCAACGCATGCCGCTCTTCCCAGTCCGGCATGTAGCTCTTCAGGAAAGCTTTGAACACGCGACCATGGTTTGGAGCGAGCTGGTGGACCAGTTCATGAACGATGACGTATTCTCCGAGCTCTTTCGGAAGATCAAGAAGCTCGGAACTCAAGGTCATCCACCCTCGAAGGCTCATCGATCCCCACTTCTTCTTGAGTGGCATGATTCGAATACCGGACCGTTCAAGCCCCATGGTTGTGGCCCAATGGCGGGCCGTCCACCGCATCTCTTCGGCGTTGACCCAGCCGTCTCTCATCGAATCCCTCGCTTTCGCTCTTCTGCCAATCGTTCATCAAACTCCAACTCGTCGATTTCCGACTGACGCTTCTTTCCTGCGCCCACACCAATGACGTAAATGTAGGTTGCCACCACGACCACCAGAGGACAGCCCACAGCGAGCCAGATCACAATCGCACCAGCCCCATGATCTTGTTGACCAGTTCAACCATCTTCGATCCGACCCATGGTCGGACCAGCCGATACAACTCGTTCCGAAGACTCCACTGTTGATCCAGGTCCCAACCGAATTCGGGATGTCGCTCGACTACGTCGTCGATCTGCTTCGCCTGTTCAGGGGTCACGCTATCGGTGTATTGCCGAACCACGATGAAGACTCCGTAGGCGTTTTCGGTAAGGCCTAACTCCTGACGCTCGAACATCGGCCCGCATTTTACGCCTAGCTTCAGCTCTGTTGCGGAGGCATTTCCAGCTCCAATGCCAACGGATGCCGGTTGGAAGGTGTCCAGGCCCAGGGTCCACCATTGATCTTGCTTGTGCGCGCCGGCGGGCATGCTGGGAATGCTGTGCAGAGCCACGCCGTGGGTGGCGTTTTCGAGTGAGGCGAAGGGCATGGCATAGCGGTGTTCCTCATAAAACGACTCTTCCCCGGGGGCCATAGTCTGGATGGGGACGCAGCTCTTGGTCATGGCGCCGGATGGGTTGCCGAAGTAGGAAATGCCCGGCAAAAACGGCTTGGCGCCTTGGCCCTGGTGCATGTTCCACCGCACGGAGAGGGTCACGTGGTTGAGCGGGGTTTGGCCATGCCATTCCCACCGGCGCACGCACCGCACCAGGTTGCCCTCCACGCGGTAAGAATCGCTCAGTTCCAGCTTGCCTTCGGGCAGGGTGAGGGTGCCTTTGGCAATCTGCCAGTCTCCGCTTTGGGTGAGCGAAGTGGGCTGGGCGTGGTGCCAGCGGGCGGGCCAGCCGTCTTCCCAGGCCGTGGCGACGCTCCAGAGGCCTTCTTGGGGGGAGGAAAGGGCGACCTGGTCGCCTCGGCGCAGGGTGGCCTGGCCATCTTGGAAGGAGAACTGCGGGGCGAGGAGCGAGCCGGTGAGCGCAGCCACGAGCATGCGGCGCAGAGTACCGGGCGGGGAAGGGTGGATGCGCGGATTGACGAGGGGGCGCGGGTTTCGGCTATGGTGCTTGAGGAGTGATCGAGACAGTTCTCACTGGTTACGTAGAGGTTGAGTCGGCTGTCAACACCGCAATGGTTCGCTTCATACTTGGCGTTCATGCGGAGTTTCCCGAGGCTGAATGGCATGTGGAGACCGACGATCTGCTTGAGTCGTACTACACGACTCAAGGGTATGGGGCAAGTTGGTGCAATGCTACAAGGGTCGACTATAAGGGTGTGCCAATCGTAGACTCTGTTTGGGATGTAGTATGGATTATTCTCGGTTTAAGTGATTGCTTTGAAGTTAACATCAGCGCATACATAGGATCTGAATCTGTGTTTGGCTTGTACTGGCAAGAAGGCGGCTATCAAGTGGATTGTTCAAAGGACAATGTAGAACTGATGCAACTGGCTCGTGCTTTCAAGCTTGACGTGTCTCCAAGCGTATAAGAAAATCCTATTAAGAGTGATGGTTGGAATGCGTTAGCGATTATGGCAACCATGAACTAACCTGATACTTGAAAGTAAACTGATTTACTGAACTGACTTTTCACGTGGCACGCTCGCTTATGACACGGCAGGCCGGATTCAAAGTACGACCGACGCCCGGAACGAGACGACGAACATCACCTACGACGCTATCGGGCGGGTGCTGAGCCGTAAAAGGCCGGGAGGTGAAGGAAGGACGCTCATATTGACAAGGGGAGCGGGTTTCGGCTATGGTGCGGGGAGGCACCAGAACGTCCGTGCAAAGCGCCGAGAGAGAGACGATGAATACATCCAACAAGCCCAGAACCAAGAGGTTGGAGTTGTGTCTAGCCTCGGAGACAATTGTCGAAATTCTCAATTCCGTGGACACCAGCTTTGTCATGTGCTTGTACTCTGCGGGGTGTTACCTATGTCGCTCTCGTGCACTGCTGCATGTCAGTTCTCTGACCACTGAGCATTTCGATGCGATGAATGCGAGTGCGTACCTCGTGCCAACGCAGGTCCTGACGGATCCGACTCGACCCGGCTACGCCAGCCTTTACGACCAAATTGAGGATCGCACCGGAACTTCCTTTCAGGACATGATGAACCTGGGGGCCATCTATTTGCCTACTGGCATCGACGACTCCTTGCCAGAGCGTGCCGGTCTATCAACCTATCGAAGTCGGGAGCCTTACGTGTCGTCCCAAGGCCTTGCTGAGCTAGCCTTGGAGCTTCACAAGAAGTTCTTGAAGGCAACCCCGCACAAGGGTGTATTTCTTCCCAATGAGCACAACGAGGAGTGGATTTGGAGGATTCGAGTCGATTCCCGTTTGAAGGAAGAGGTGCAATCCCGAAAAAACTTCGCGAGGTTCGAGTGAATCACTATGCTGAGAAGATTTCGAGTATCTCCACTAAGCTCTTATTGTCGAGAACATTAGTATGAAGGAAAATGCCCGGTTTATTTGGTGCGAATGTCGAGGGACCTCAGATGAAGCCTTCTCGTATGTCCGGTTTCTGGAACGGGAACTGGAGCAGGTAACGGCTCATCCCTTTGGTGGTGGATTCCGAATGTACTATCTGCGTTTTCCGCTAACGGATCACAATCGAGCCTGGGTTTTGGAAACCAAATCGAAGCGGTTGATGAACTTGCATTTCTTCTTCATGCGACCGAAGGATTGGCAAGCTCATGCATGCTCGCATGTGATGGTAAGAGCCGACAACCTATGGCTTGAATTCAAACATGAGCTGTGCTTTGAGTTCATTGACGGGTTATGGTCAAAGTCCCCGAGGATCACGGCGCTGCCCTATTCTATGGGCGCCAAGCGTCCTCCGGGTCTTGGCATCACGGACTCCTACTACCTTCCGTTTCAAATCGTCCGTGTGCCTGGTTTAGAGGCGTGGCTTGAGAGCGCCTCTTCGTCGTTCTGCGCTGTGCCGTTCCCGCAATCGCGACGAAACCGAAAGGCCATCTACGACGCCTATCCTGATGCCGATCAACGTTGCCGAGAGCTCATTTCCTGGCAGATGGATGAAGCGGTTTGGAAGCTAACAGACTATGCTCTCATTGTGCCACGCCATTCGATCTCGCTCGCAAATAGCGCCACCATCGAAGGCAGAGTCCCGGGTGGTGGGAATGAGGGGAAGCCCATCTTTCGCATCAGGGATCTTATGGGCACAATCACGGTTCCAGAGGGTGCACTTCAAGAAGGCGTTAGCTATATCTCGGCGGAGGTTGATGCGATCGAGACATGTGGTGATAACTGCGATCGAGAGACGATTTATCCCACGGAACTGGTGGCATCGCTTTTTGCAGTACTCAACGGCCGTCAGAAGGGGAAGTTGCAGCCATTTCCGGTTAGCGAGTTGAGTGATTTGAGTTAGTCCTATGCAAATTTGTGAGTGTCGTGGCAACTCATTGGAGGCACAAGAGTATGTGAAGTTCCTCATTGATGAGTTAGAGCAAGTGGAAATTCGTCGTATTGGCGGGCCACAATCTTGGATCTACTTGCGATTCCCGCTGACCGAGACGAATCGAGAATGGGTCTTGCTATCGCATGCCAAAAGAATCTCATTATTGCATTTCTTCTTTTTGCGTCCCAAGGATTGGCCGTGGCATGATTGTTCGCACGTGATGGTAGAGGCCGACAACCTATGGCTTGAATTCAGTCATGAGCTGTGTTTCGAGTTCATTGACGGGTTATGGTCAAAGTCCCCGAGGATCACGGCGCTGCCCTATTCTATGGGCGCCAAGCGTCCTCCGGGTCTTGGAATCACCGACTCCTATTACCTTCCGTTTCAAATCGTCCGTGTGCCTGGTTTAGAGGCTTGGCTTGAGAGTGCCTCATCGTCCTTCTGCGCAGTGCCGTTCCCGCAATCGCGCCGAAATCATATGGCTATCTACGACGCCTATCCTGATGCCGATGAACGTTGTCAAAATCTCGTATCGTGGGGGATGAATGAACCGGTATGGAAACTAACAGACTACGCCCTTATCGTGCCGCGTCACACGATATCACTGGCGCACAGTGCCACGATTGAGGGTAGGGTTCCGGGCGGAGATAATGAGGGTAAGGCCCCATTTCACCTTCGTGATCTTATGGGAATCCCTACCGTCTGGCAAGAGGATCTCCGAAATGGATTGTCTTATCTATCAGAGGAGGTCAACACGTTTGACTATAATAATGAAAGCTGCGATCGCAGAACGATCTATCCAAAGGAACTTATGGTCTCGCTGATTGAAACCCTCAACGCTAGGCAGCGTGTTCGTCTCGGCGTATACCCCGTGGAGATTTTCTAAGCGAATGACGAGGTAGTCAAGCCCCGGCCAACCCTGTGTAGCGAAAGATATAGAATGCGTCGCCCATCCCCTTTGAACTCAGCCCCTGCTCTCCAAGATAGCAACTCTTCCCACTCCCCAAGTTCAACCCGCTGTAAAGGGCAGCTACCCCCTCGTTCGGGCAATAAAATTCGAATAAAATTACACAGACCCTTGACAAGCCCTTCCGGAGGCTGTGCAAACTGCCCGGCAATCTTCGGGGGCAGACCATGTTTCTCAAGCGCGTAACACTCCTTCTCGGCGCGGTGGCCATCACCGTCCAGGCCACGGCCTTCGCCTGGCCCGTCCTTGCCCTCGGCGCCAAGGCCGGCAAGGAAAAGGCAGAACAGGAGTTCCGTCGCTTCGTCCCGGTCATCGCCCCGGCCTTCACTGAGCGGCCCACCCGCGTCTACCGAGGGACCAACCCCGCCCGCGACCCGCAGCGCAACAACTGGTGGACCTCCTCCCTCCGCCGAGATCTTGACCGCTTGGAGATGCAAGAAGCCATCGAGCGCGGCGATGTCTACGCGGCCCTGCGGCCCATGCTCCCCGCCCTCTTGCAGGCCGGCGGGAGCGGCGGTGCGGGGGCCGGTGGTGGCGGCGGCGGTGAAGGCAGCGGCTCGGGCGGCGGTTCGGGTGCGGGCGGCGGCGCGGGCGGCGGAGCCGGAGAAGGCGGCGGCCCCAGCGGGGGCGGCGGCGGTGGTGCGGGAATCGGCGGCCTGGGCGGCGAAACCAATACCAACACCGGCAACAAGCTCAGCACCCTCGGCATCGTCAGTTGGGGCGCGGTCGGCGAGAGCGGCGTCAGCTTCCGGCTGTTCCACTCCAGCATCGGCGATTATCAGCGCGATCTGGGCTACGGCTGGAGCCACAGCTACGACGTCAAGGTCACCCACACGCCCGGTTCGTCGGCCATTTTGCGCATGCCGGATGGCCTCCTGGTGCCCTACGCCGAGGTCAGCGGCGCGTTCGATCCGCCCTCCGGGTGGCAGCACGGGCTAGTCAAGAACGCCAACGGCACCTTCACCCTCACCTTCACCAACCAAAGCAAGTGGGAATTCAACGCGGCAGGCTGGCTCACAGCCAAAAAGGACCGCGTCGGCAATACCACCACCGTCAACCGCAACGCCAACGACAAGATCACCACGGTGACCTCGCCGGATGGCCGCGCGCTCACCTTTGCCTACGATGGCAGCGGCCGCATCACCAGCGTCACCGATCCGCTCTCCCGCGTGTGGACGTTCACCCACAATGCCGCGGGTGACACCACCGGTGTCAGCTACCCGGCCCTCAGCGGGGTGACGAAGACGCGCACGTTCACCTACAACGCCCAGCACAACATCCTCACCGAAACCGACCTGGATGGCCACGTGTGGACCTGGACTTACGATTCCAGCGAACGCATGACCAGCTACGTCAGCCCCCTGGGCCACACCACGGGCTATGCCTATACCACCAGCAGCACCACAATCACGCTGCCCGGCGGCCAAACCGTGGTGCATAACTATTCCAGTGGCCTGCTGGCCAGCGAGGTGGATGCGGCGGGCTTCAGCACGGCCTACACCTACGATGCCGAGCGCAACCCGCTCACCGTCACCGATGCCCGGGGCAAGGTGTGGACGTACACCTACGACGCCAAGGGCAACACGCTCACCAGCAAGAACCCCCTCAACCAAACCACCACCTACACCTATAACGCCACCAACGATCTGCTCACGGTCACCACGCCGCTGGGCCACGTGACCACGGTGAATTACAACGCGCAGGGGCGGGTCACCTCCGTGGTGGACCCCCTGGGCCGCACCACCGCCACCGCCACGTACAACGCGTTCGGTGACCTCACGGCCGTGGCGGATGCTCTGGGTCGGACCACGACGTTCAATTACAACGCGAATGGCGACGCGACTTCAAGCCTCAGCCCCGCGGGAGTGACTTCGAGTGCAACCTACGATGCCCTGGGCAACATGCTCTCCACCACCGATGCTGGTCTCTTGCATACGGCTGTGTTTCGGGACGAGTGGAACCGCATCACTACCACGCAACTGCCAGGCAACGCCAATGTCAATGTGACCTACAATGGTCGCTCGCTGGTCACGGCGATTGTCGATCCGCTGGGGCGTGTGACGACGACGCAATACGACGCGCTGGGGCGGCAAAGCGTGGTCACCAACGCGAAGGGTGAGAGTCAGTCTTACACCTACGATGTCAATGGGCGCGTGAGCACGTTTACCAAGCCCAAAGGGGGGCAGCGGAGCTATAGCTATTCTGCTCGTGGTGACTTAACGTCGGTCACAAAGCCGGATGGGTCGGTTCACCAGTACTCCTATCTAGCAACCGGTGAGCCTAGTCTATACACTTCGCCGCTTGGCCATTCGATTGCGACTGTTTACGATGACGCAGGCCAGGCCACGCTGGTGGATTACCCGAGTGGGGTGGACACGAGCTATTCGTTCGATAGCAGTGGGCGGCTGACGAGTATTGTTGACGCCTCGGGCACGACTTCAGTCACTTATAACGCAGCGGGCGAGATTACGCAATACGTGACCCCGCAGGGCACACACCAGCGCACCTACAACGCTGCTGGGCAACTCACCTCGACGACGGATGTCGGGATTGGGACGACGACGTATGCTTATGACTCCGCCGGCCGGATTCAAAGCACGACCGACGCTTGGAACGAGACGACGAGCATCACCTATGACGCTCTTGGGCGGGTGCAGCGCCGCACGCTCAGCACGGGGGTTTACGATCAGCTCGGCTACGACAGTCGTTCTCGGGTCGTCTCAATCACCACGGCGGAGACCTCCGGAACCCCGATCAGAACCCGGACCTTCTCGTACGACATCATCAATCAGGTCATTTCGAGTTCGGTCAATGGGGTGGCGACGAACTACAACTACGACCTCGTTGGGCAGCTCACCAGTGAAGTGCGCGCCGGATTCTCCGCGCAATACGCCTACGACGCCAACGGAAACCGGCTGAGCAAGACGGTCAATGGAGTGAGCGAAAGCTACTCCTACGACAGCGCCGACAAGCTGCTGGCGGTGTCGGGTGGGAACGACCCGCGCACCTTTGGCTACGATGCCGCCGGCCGCATGACGAGCGTGCAGCGCGCGGCGGGAACCACTTTCCTCGCCTACGATTTTGACGATCGCGTGGTGCAAATCCAGGATCCGACGGGGGTGCAGAACCACACCTATGATTCTCTGGACGCGCGGATCAGCAGCACCTTTGGCGGCGTGACGCGCAACTATCGGCGGTCTGGGGCGGGTTCCTGGGCGCCGGTGGTGAGTGATGGCACGGCCCTGTTCTCACCAGGAGTAGCCGAGCGTCGCGGCGGAACCACGACGTATCTGCACGCGGATACGGGTTCCACGGACTTGCAGACCACGGCCGCCGGGGCGGCGCTGGCGGGCCGGGAGTTCAGTGCCTTTGGCGAACTGGTGCAGGCTGCCGGTACGTGGCAGGGTCAGTCCGGCTTCATGGGCCTGGAGAACTTTGGCAACCCTATCCAGGTTGGCAATGGCGGCGGAGTCTATGACCCGGGCACCGGTCGGGTGGGTACGCCCGGGGCTGGTGGCCGCAATGACTACACGCCAGGGTCTGGTGGGCCTTCAAACCGACTGCATCCCACAATTGACTTTGTCCCCGCGGATGAGGGCGGGCCGTACACGGCTCCCTGGGAGTGGGAGGACTTCTTCGCTGGCTGGGGCGACACCTTAACCTGGGGCGGCACCCGGCAGGTCCGGGTCTGGATTGGCTGCGATGATGTTGTGGACTATGGCTCCGGTAGCTACCGGGTCGGCGAGATCGTCGGCGAGGTCCATGACCAAGCCATGGGAGGCAAGGGAAGAGCTGCCAAGGTTGCGAAACAAGCTGCTGAAGAGGTTGCAGAGCGAAGCGCTAAAGTCGGCGGGCGCCTTGGCGGGAAAGATCACCGGGCGACTGCAGAAAGGCTAGGAAAGGCCTGGGAGGCAGAAGGAGGTACGATTATTGGCGGAGGAGGCGGCTCGGAAGTGCGACTTGAAACTCCAAATGGGAGAAAGAAATATCGTTATCCTGACTTTTGGGGTTATAAGTACGTTGATGGCGAGCGAGTCGAAGTAATCATACAGGTGGTTCGATATCTAAAGGACGGTAAGACCTTGCCTAAACGAGAACGAGAAGCTCTTGAGGATATGCGAAGGGAGCGGCCTTGGATCCGGTTCGAACATGTCGCGGCGGGGAGTTAAAAAGTCTTCGCAATTACTGCGATTAAACGATGCGGGCTTTCACTAAGAAGATCAATGTCGTGCTAACTGCGGAAACGCTGTCGAGAGCATTGAAGAGCGTCAATCAGGATGGTCTCGTTTGTCTGATAACTAGTGTGTCAAAAGACAAGAGCATCATGGGAGTCTTGGGAGTTTCTTCACTGACTTTGGAGCACTTCAAGGAATGCAACGCCCAGATGTACTTGATTCCCAGGCGCTTCTTAACGGATGTCAGCTCTCCGGGATACGATGTCTTATATGATGAAATGCGAGAGAGGCATGGATACTGGTATCAGGCGATGATGCAAATCGGCGCGATTCACCTTCCTTCAAGTATTGAGGCGGTCTGGTTACCAATGGCTGCTTCGCATCTGCTCGCCTGGCGTGAGCCAAACGTCAACATGAGCGGCCTCGCAAGTGTCGGCCGTGAACTGCGCAAGGAAATTCTTAGGCTCTCGCCGGCGAAGGCCGTGATTCCTCAATCGCCAGGTTCAACTAAGTTCGTAAGAACCGTTCGTTCCGAAGCAAGGGCATTGAAGATTATCGAAGCTCACGGATTTCTTCTGAATCCAAGGCAATCCGACTGAAACAATCGATTGACTCGTGGGTTAGGTTTGACCTACAACAGCAACAGCTGGGTCACAGCCATCACCAATGGGCGCGGGGCCACGCGCAACTTCGCCCATAGCGCACGCGGCGATGTGACGAGCCTCACCCTCCCCGATGGCGCAGTGGAACAGTGGAGCTACCTCGGCACCGGGCAAACCAGCGGCTACACCTCGCCGCTCGGCTACACCAACAGCTACGTGTTCGACGATGCCGGACAGATGACCACCGTGGACTACCCGGCGGGCACCGACACCACCTTTGCCTATGATGCCAGCGGCCGCCACACCCAGATGGTGGACGCTACCGGCACCACCACTTACACCTACAACGCGGCGGGCGAGCTGACCAGCCTGGCCCAGCCGCAGGGAACCACAACCTACTCCTACAACGCGGCCGGGCAGCGCCTGACGATGAACGAGGCGGGCAGCGGCACCACCACCTACAGCTACGACACCGCCGGGCGACTGGCATCGCTGGTGAACCCGTTCAGCGAGACGACGAGCTTTGTCTACGACACGCTGGGCCGGGTGGGGCAGAAAACCCTCGCCAACGGCACCTCAGAGCACTATGCCTATGACACTCGTTCGCGGCTGACGCAGGTGCAGCTGAAGCAGGGCGCCACCGTGCTTCGCACCACGGGCTACGCCTGGGACAACGCGGACCAGATCACGAGCCAGACCGTGAACGGCGTGACGACGAGCTATGGCTACGACCTGGCCGGGCAGCTAACGAGCGAGGTCCGCAGTGGCTACAACGTGGCCTACACCTATGATGCCAACGGAAATCGCTTAAGCAAGACCGTAAACGGCGTGGCCGAAAGCTATACTTATGACCTGGCGGACAAGATGCTGACGGCCGGGGCCAAGAGCTACACCTACGATGCTGCGGGGCGGACGGTGGGCATCAATGCGCCCGGTGGCACTACCACCCTCACCTACGACTACGAAAGCCGGGTGACCGGGATTTCCGGCCCGGGGATCAATGAAACCCACACCTATAACGGCCTGGACACGCGGGTGGGGACGGTGCAGGGGGGTGTGTCGCGCACGTTTGTGCGGGATGGCAGCTATGTCACGGACCCCGTGCTGCGGGATGGCCAGGCCACCTACACCCCGGGGGTCTCAGAGCGGCGCGGCGGGGTGTCCACTTGGTCTCACTCCGGCCTCAAGAATGCCGACGCACAGACCACTTCCGTGGGGGCGATTGCAGCGACGCGGGTGTACGACGCCTTCGGGGCAGAACTCTCCGCAACTGGAACCTGGAAGGGCCCCTTCGGCTACGCCGGCGGATTTGGCTACCAAGAGGATTCGAGCGGCCTCAAGCTCCTCGGCCACCGCTACTACGACCCGACGACGGGGCGGTTCCTATCAAGGGATCCGATTGGCGCGGGTAGGAACTGGTATGTTTACGCTAGTGGGAACCCAATCAACTTTACCGATCCAGGGGGCTTGGAACGAATCATCGTCTTTGGAAACCTTGACTACGTTTTTGGCGGTGAAGATTTTGGGCGCGCTCTCATAAGACCTGGCGGGGATGATATCGATTTGACGAATCCAAGCGTGGAAGTGATCAAGGATATACTTGTAAATGCTAGTGATAATGCAAGTTTTGTATTCTATGGTCACGGCAGTCATACGGGAAGCATCCAAACTGGAAGAGAGTTCATGAGCCCGGAAGATGTTAAAGAGGTCGCACGTCGCAGACGCTCACTTGGCAAGGGGCGCATAAAGTTCGCGTTCGTTGGCGCATGTTATAGTGCTGCATTGCGATCAACTGCCTCAGCTTGGCTGGAACTTGCAGAAGAATACGCTGGTTACCCGTGGATAACCCCGCTGAATCCTGTTCTTCTCAGCCATGTTCCGGCTGTAGATCTGAACCCTAATGAGGATCTCTTCAAGAAGCCTCGTGGAGGCGGCGGTGCCCCAATGGATCCTCCCGTGCTACCGAACGCACCCGGGTCTATCGCTTTCAGTAGGAACGGTTCGGATGTATACAACTGACAGTGTACTTCTGCAGTGCATTCTGAATGACAGATCGATCCGGAAGGCCGAATGCTGTTGTTTACCAAATTCGCCTTTAACCATCCAGTCAGTGGCATGTTAACAACTTTAAAGAGCAAGTGGTTCGTACTTGGATCAGTAGCAATCTGCGTGACCGTGGCTTATGCTATGCATCTGCTAAACCGAAGTGTGGAGCACAAGCGCGCAATTAACTTCGCAGGTTGCGTGATAGAAAGTCTTGAGCGCGCTAGGGTTGAACGAATGCCAAGGAATGAGCGTGACCAGAGCGTACTTCTCACGTGCAACAAATATGCACCAGTTCTGCCTCTAAGTATAGAATCGTCAAGCGATCAAATGCTGGCTCTGCGAGACTCTAAAGGCGGAGTTATCGTGTTTTGGAGACTCTCGGAGCATAGACCAAGGAATCGCGAAACAGAGTATTCCACGGGCGGTTATCGGTGGGTCCATAAGGATTTGAACTTTGGGTCGTAAGCGTGTATGGGCGATCCACACGCTATGACGACCGCGCATCGCAGGATTGACTCTGTAGGCACTGGTGATTGGCCGAAAGCTATACTTATGACCTGGCGGACAAGATGCTGACGGCCGGGGCCAAGAGCTACACCTACGATGCTGCAGGGCGGACGGTGGGGATCAATGCGCCTGGCGGCACCACCACTCTCACCTACGATATGCGATCCTCATGATGAGGCGAATTGGTAAACTAGCCTTGCCAGATTAAGAAATGGTTGGTTACACAGAGAAGTATGAGGAGGCAGTTGAGCATCTGCGAGCTGGCGCATTTGATCGTGCCAGGCAGCTTTTCTATGAGATTTACCTTGAATACAATGAGCCGCTCGCGTTACTCAGGGTTTCTCAACTCGACTTTGTATTTGGCAACTTTGAATCGATGCAGTTTCCAAATCGTTTGAAGCCTGAGGATGCATGGATAAAGCTTGGGATATATAGAGCCGCACTTCTTGGTTTAGAAAGTGAGCTCATAGAGTGGCTGTCTTTATCAGAGAAGATAGGCAATTCTAAAAAGACAAGAGCATTTCTGACGGCATGTCTAAATCGGGGTCTCGTTACAAATGGCACAGTAACAAATCGAACGGCGTCTCAGGAAGTAACGCGGATTGAGGCAATAATTACTGACAGGGAGTATTGGAAGTTGCTCGAAGGTTCTGTCCTCATGGAGGATTTCTCTCACTACAGGCACTCATAGGAAGTTATGCAGGAATACCTGGCTGAAGTTGCTCTGCCAATTCACTTCCACCAAGGAAGGCATGTAGAAGCCTGGATGCCCAAATGTGCTTCCAAGCATACTGCGACCAGTACCTGGTGCAGTCTAATGAGGTCAATCGTAGTCAATGCACTAGGGCAGGATTGGACCACTGAAATCTATCGTTGCGAACTAGCTCTGAGAGAGCGGGTACAAGGTCGTGCTGGTTTTCTTCCTGTTCACCCCCGCCGAGTGGGCGGCCAAGGAAGCGGAATACCGAGCCGAAGAAGCCCGCCTCCAAGACATCATGCAGCGCACGGTGGACTCGATGAACATTGGCGAAATGCAGCCGGAGCGCGACCACAACCTGACCCAAGAACGCAACGACGTGCGGGAGCAGAACAACCGGGGCACCCGCCAACCCATGGCCGGGGGCTGGGTGGAGTTCGACATGGCCGTGCCGAGCGCCGGGGCAAGCGAACTGATGATGACCTACTGGGGCAACGACCGGATTCGACCGGAGTTTGTGATCCTGGTGGATGGCCAGCAGATCGCGCGCGAGGCGCTGGAAGGGTGACCGATGAATGTGTTCTTCGATATCGCCTACGCGATTCCGGTAGAACTCACGCGCGGGAAGACGAAGGTGCGCGTGCGGATCGAGCCGGTGGCGGGCAAGACCGGCCCCAGCCTGGCGGGCGCCCGCGTGCTGAGGGTGAAGGCAAGTTAGGGGCAGTAAACGGACATAATCACACGCAGACCTCGAGGAGAGGGGAGTGAGTGGATGGGTCCGGTAAGAATGAGAAGCTTGTTGGGCGGCCGGAGCGACAGGCTTCTGGTCCTTCTTGGCCTCACCGTGGGTTTGGCGATGGCCGGATGCTCTCGCGAGAAACCACCTCAAGACATCACGGAGTATCGAATCCTGATGTTTCGTTATCTGGCAATCCAGAAGGCGAGCACGGAACGAGTGTTGGCCTTGAAGGGCTTGGGACCCGAGAAGACGCTCGAAGGGCTGCTGAAATCCGACGAAATCAAACTGAAGGAGATAGATAGGCTTCGAAGCGATCTCTACATGCGTAACGATTTCGAAGGGGAGAATGAGATTGGAGCGCTCTTCATCGAGCTGATTCATTTTGAATCCAGCAATCTCCGGCACACCATAACCATTCTTAAGCGTGATGATGAGCCTAAGGTCAGAAACAACCTCCTTCGCGATGCCAACACGGCCCGAGAGCAAACCTATGACCTCATACTCCCCCGGTTGTACAAGCTCCTTGAGATCGAGGATAAATCCACCCGAATCCAAGAACAGGTGAGCAACCCGGTGCGTAGGCAAAGCCAGAGGCTGCCGCTATGAAAGAGTACGTGTTTCCCACCCCGCCCGTCGTAGATTCGTTCCCGGAGATATCCCAGGCCGAGGCCACGGAGCGGGCCCGGTCATTCCTGGACTTCATCGGATTTGAAGCTCGTGAACTGACCTGCGAGCTTTACTTCCGGTTTGTGGCGGTGCATCACTTCCGTGGCCCCTGCAAAACCACCCAGCGGGTCTCTTCGGGCTGGGTCATCGGGGGGTGCGCCCCTCACCTCCGGCTTTCAGACGAGGAGATCTCGAACCCTATCGAGGCGTTGGCGATTTACTCGTTTTTTGAGCGTCTCTGGATTGATCGTAAAGGTGTGCCTGAGCCCGACGGAAGCGTGCCTGAATACCGTCTGCCCCCGAATTGGGATTTAGTGACTTACGAAGGCTTCCTCGAGTCTCAGCTGGGTGGCTACGTAAACTACTTCTCTTGGGTCCTCGCCTCGGCAAACAAGGACTCGATCGTCCACCCGGACATCTACGCCATGGGCGAGAAGCGCGGCTGGTTTTACACGGAGGATCGGAAGAGCACAAAAGGCCCGATCAAAAAGACGCAATGAAAAAGCAAGCTGGATCTCTGAAGGAAGACTTCTTCCGCAGTCTAACCGAAGCCTGGCCAGAGTGGAGTGAGCACGATTCAAGCCTTGTGGAATTTGAGATTCGGGTGCTCGACCGGTACGTTCGCCTGGTCTTTCAATCGTCTCAAGTGCCTGAGCCTAGTCTGAGAGGCGAAAGCAAGCTCATTGACTGTGTTGCGTTCTTCGAGATTTCTGGATATGTGCGAAGTGCGGGAATTACCGGTGATCTTAAGGCTGGCTACTTCGACACCTTTTCAGTTCTAGACATTCAGTCATGTGCCTTAGTTGACATCACATGCGAACGTCAATCCGATGATGGACTAAAGTTCACCTTCATTCACTACTCATCTGCTACGTATGAGATCGCCCTCCTGAATCCGCAAGTCAGGTTTAAATTTCTGTCGGTAAATCCTGAATACGCTCGTCCGGGCAGATATGCAGGCCAAGTTATCCACAGCGATCGCCAGGAATTGAGATTGCAAGTCAGAGAATACTGATCGTAGTTGAGCGAGGTGCGTTCTCATGTTAGAACCGAATCGTCACCCCGGCCGAAACGTAGCTCACCCAGGCAAAGTTGCGCACGCGCGGCACATCCGCGCCGCCTTCTATCTCGGTGGTGACCATTTCAAGGTGGTGAGCAACCGCCCTGGCGCAGCTGGCGTATGAAGGCGATGATGAAGCCCGTCCAGGTGAAGAAGAATAAGGGAGATCAGGGCCCCATCTTGATCCTTGGCGTCGTGCTTGGCTTCCTGTTGGGCGTACTATTCTTCTACTTTGCCTTGTACGATTACATGGCTAACAGTAGCTCCGACCAAAGCGTCCTCCGCATTCACACACTCCATGCGGAGAGGCATGGGAAATCTTTTGATTGGCTGGTCAACGAGATTCGGGATGACGGAGTAGAGTGTACTACCCAGATCAAGGAAGTCGACAAGGAAGAAACCATATATGATAAGAATTGGAAAGTCATTGGGACAAGAGTATTGGATGTCGAGGGCTACGAGGCCTCAATTGTTCTAAAGCCAAATGTTGGAATCTTAGGTTTAGGTTCTCGCTGGATCGTTCATGCGAAGCTGGACACTAAGTACAATGTCGAAAAGGCGGACTTAGAGGTCCAACCCATCGGATTCTTCTGAGCTTGGCTGATGGACTGAGCTGCGAGCGTGAATCGTCTGTTTTTAAAGATCGGAGTCAACGCCATTCCGATTTTCCTCGCGGCTCTTCTGGTCTTCTACCGGACTCAATCGGGGTTTCCTCCATTCTTTGGATCATGGTACGCCTCGGTCATAGCGGCTTTTGGAGATGGGCAAACAGGGTTTCTGATTCCACCCTTGTTGATACAAGCATGGGCGTTCACCGTCGGACTCGGGTTCATTTCGGCCCTTGCATTGAGTGCAACGGAAACCGAAGGAGTAACTTCCAGGGTTATGCACGCCCACCTCGTCGCACGGCACGTTTACTTGTCGACGCTGGCCTGCGCGATTCCGTATTGGGCATTTCCCTTCAACTTCATCCTGGCGATTGCGATTCCGGGCGCTTTTGCTTTGTCGGCCTTGGCGCTTGTGGTTCTGGCAACCTGCATCTTCACAAGGCTGCCCATTTCAGTAGCAAGATTCAAGAAGGAAACTCGCCATACCAACTGGTGGATTCTCACCTTGGTGGGCTTGGAAACCCTCGGCGTCGTTTTGATTGGAGGATCCTAGCTCAAAACCGAATCATCACGCCGGCCGAAACGTAGCTCACCCAGGCAAAGTTGCGCACGCGCGGCACATCCGCGCCGCCTTCCAGCACCCGGAACCCCACAAACCCTTCGGTCATGTTCCCCAGGGGGCGCTTGGCGCGCAGGCTCAGGTCAATGGCCCGGCCCGGGCCGCCCGCCAGGCCGTCCATTTCCACTTCGTAGTTCCAGCCCGCCCCCAGCGGTCCCTGGCCATAGATGTGCAGAAGCGGCACAAAGCCGGTGTTCCGCTCGGCGTGCACGGTGCCCCCTTGGGCCAGCCGAATCTCGGCATCGCGCACCTTGAGCGTGCCCCCCACCGACCACCCGCCGCGCCACGGCTTGCGGTAGGTCAGCCGGTAGCTATCAAACTTGTAGCCCGCCGAAACGGCCCCCGCCGCAAAGGACTGCCCGCCAAACTGGGTGGCGCCGGGCAGGGTGCCCTCGCCGCTCTGCCGGAAGGGGGCGTACAGCAGCTTCCAGGTGCCGTCGTGGTCGTCGGTGTAGCCCAGGGCCACGCGCCCGTAGCCTTGCCATCCCCGGCCGATCAGCCCGGCCACGTTGATCTGGGTTCCGGTGGCCTTGGGCACCCGCGCGTAGTTGTAGCGGGTGGAGGTGAGGCCGGTTTCCAGGTCCAGCATCCAGCGGGTGTCGTCGGCTTGGGCCAGCGCCGTGGAGGCCAGGGCAAGGAGGGGCAAGGGGAGGAAGCGTGCCATGGGGTTGTGAGGGTCTACGAGGGTTATGGCCAGCGCGTTGGCAGGTTTTGAAGTGGATTGGAGTTGCCGCTCGGGGCGCAGTGGAAACGTTGTTGGGTACGATTTAGATAGGGGAAGGGCTACTGATCTCTGGCAATCACCTGTTTTGAGTTCTTGCCATTGAGAGTACAGGCCTTCTAATGGTGCAATGAACTTACGACAAATGATGACGAAGACGGAGCCTTTCGATTGGATTGCGCTTGGGATTGCTACGGCTCTATTGATGCCAATCGTGGTCTATGCCTATGTGGATTCCACGAGCCGCTTGGCCAAGGTGCGGCAGGACACCCTTGAGGCTTGGGATCTTCGCAACGAAAGATCAAAGCGAAACATGGACATGTACAAGAAGTACTATTTGCTCGCGCTGGAGGAGGCAAAAAAGTGACGAAGGAAAGGTTGCGACAAATCTGGCTATGGTTCTTCTTCAATCCGTTCTGGATGGTGATTGCCGTCATGTACTGGCAGTCCTCGGTGTACATGGATGACGCGATTGACGAAAAGGAGTACCTATTGAAGAAGATCGAGATCGAAGAGCGTCTTTTCGAGGCCGACGATAAAGCCTTCAATAAAGCCATGTTCAGGCGAGAGGCCAATTCGAGCGAGCGTGCCCGAGACGATGCAAGATAAGGGGCAGATTTTTGAACCAGACAGACAATGATGTGGTTTGAACTGACCCCCGCCGATTACCCTCACGATGGACTCTCCACGCCCGGCTGGACGCACGTCTCACCGGATGGCGATCGGGGAACTGTCGCCTACATCCTTGAATCCTTTGCCACAGGGCAGAGGCGTGGTTACTTCCTTTCGGGCGGCGCTTGCGATCTTGATATCGAAGGCTTTGAATTCGGACCCTATCTGATCAAGTGCATCGACGGGAATGTCTATTTGGTGACGGAGGCCGGCATCGCCGCCGCTCCATGCAATGTCCTGGGTTACATGCAACTTGTCGAAGACCCCGAGATGTTGGTCTTTTGTAGCTACTACGAACTGCTCGTCATTCACAAGTCGGGGATGCTCCGCTACAGCCAGGACTTAGCCCATGACTGTCTGGAGGTCTTGGCTCTGAATGGGGACATCCTCCATCTCAATGGCAGGCAGGAGTTTAGTCAGGATGATGAACAGTGGACGATGCCCGTTACGGATATCCCCATCGTCCAAGTCGAATTCAAGTGAGGAGCGAAGGAAAGTGAGAGAAGCATGCTGAAGGATATGGTGAACGGCAAACTCCTGGCCGGGTTCATGTTCCTCTACGCCATCTACTGGACTCTCGAGGGTGCAGATAACCTTCAGAAGGGCATAGATGTGGTTTGAACTGACCCCCGCCGACTACCCCCACGATGGACTCTCCACGCCCGGCTGGACGCACGTCTCACCTGATGGCGATGGGGGATCCAGAGCATACATCCTGGAGTCCATCCTGACCGGCTCCCGGCAAGGCTACTTCCTCGCTCCTGGCGAAACTTCTTTGGATGTTGAGGGGATCGAGTTTGGTCCCTTCCTCGTGAAGTGCATCAATGGATTCGTCTACTTGGTGACGGAGGCGGGCATCGCTCCCGGAATGGGCCGGTACCCCGGCTACATGCAACTTATCGAGGAACCTGAACTTTTGCTATTTTGTAGCTACTATGAGTTGCTGGTCATTCACAAGTCGGGCATGGTCCGATACTTCCGGCACGAAGACTATTACTATGCGGACGTCTTGGAACTGATTGGAGATACACTCCACCTCTCCGGATGGAATGGAAAAGATGAAGAGCCGTTCACGATGCGAATTACGGATTTCCCCGTTGTCCAAGTC
>Ga0315902_10003010_pt1 | contig 25620 bp, 16 predicted proteins | sample LakEriMetagenome_9_FD_203523 | JGI IMG/M metagenome (GOLD analysis project Ga0315902, IMG submission 203523) | Freshwater fungal communities from buoy surface, Lake Erie, Ohio, United States - Buoy 12 MA117 | ecosystem: Environmental > Aquatic > Freshwater > Lake > Lake biofilm | place: USA... | reverse complement strand
GATCGAGACGTCATGCAGCAATCGCGCCCGGTCCCGGGCCTGGTCAATCGAGAGCCGGTCCCTTGCTGGAGGATCGAGTTCGGACTCCCGATGGATCTCCGGTGCGGTTTGGGTCTGACCAAGACCCTTGGTGGAGTACAACGGGATGGCCAACCCCCCGGCCGCGGTCAACAGTCCCGCCGTCCACAGTGAAGACGCAGTCTTGAGCATCCAGGCACCCACACAAAGTTGAAGGAAGAGACAGCCATTGAGACCGCCGTTCTGTGAAATAGGACAATGTGATCCAGAATCGTACCTGTGCTGGGATGGACTTCCAAGCGTATTGTTCCACCGGGAACGGTGATCGTCACCCGGTGGTTGATGGGAGTTGATCGAATCGGTCGGCACAATGTCGCGAATGCCGACCGCTTTGAAATTGTCGGAGCCCGAAGCGGGTTCGGCAGCCGATGGCGAGTGCCCACCTTGGGGCTGACTGTCGACAGCAGGCCGGGATTTCGATCCAATCAGTTTGCGCTCCGTCAAGAACTTTGTTGTCCCCAGCACTGCGGAACTCCGCAGGAGAGAACGGATGCGCGCACCAGGTCGCCTGATTGCACTCGGAGATGTTCACGGCTGTATCCATGCCGTCGACTGCCTGCTCGAGGAAATCTCACCCGGCCCCGACGATCGCCTGGTCTTTCTGGGAGACCTGATTGACAACGGGCGGGATTCGGCGGCTGTTCTGGACCGATTGCTGGAACTTCAAGCCCGCTGCCAGTTGGTCATGATCCGGGGCAATCACGAGGAAATGCTGCTCGCGGTTCACGAAGGAGAGGCGGCCCTCCGGTACTGGGAGGAACTGGGGGGAATCAATACCCTCAATTCGTACCGGTTTGGAGCTGGGATTGATGATATTCCCGAACGGCATTGGGTGCTGCTGTTTGATCAATTGCAGTACTACGAGACCGAGCAGTTCGTCTTTACACACGCCAACTATGTGCCGGACCGTCCATTCGCGGAACATCTGGAGTACGAATTGCGCTGGGCCCCTTTTGTGGCCGAAAACCAGCGTCCGCATGCTTCCGGGAAACGCGTGATCGTCGGGCACACCGAGCAGCGCGACGGGGAGATTCTCGACCTTGGATTCGCCACCTGCATCGATACCGCCTGCTGGAAGCATGGCTGGCTGACAGCCCTCGATGTCGAAACGGGAGAGGTCTGGCAGGCCAGCCGCTGGGGGGCTCTGCGAACGGACCGGGAACCAGTCTTGCGGAACCGACTGGTGTCGGAAGTGGAGCAGGGGCTCGTCACCTCCCCAGGTAAGTGACCTCTCCGGCGAAAGTGACTGTGTTGGGGTCCGAGAGGCAGAACAGCGCGAATCGACAGGTCCCCCCGGTATCCCGGTCCGATCCGGATGATCAAACGCGCAGGAACGCTCAGTGACCGCCAGAGAACGCGGCCACTCCCAGATCCTTGTTGTCCAGCAGATCAAACTTCTTGTCGAGACGGGTGACCTGAATCACCTGCTTGACCATCGGGCTGAGGCTGCACAGTTTCAGAGAGGTTCCACGCCCCACCAGTCGCTGGTGCCATTGGACCAGGCGTCCCAGGAAGGCACTGGAAACCGCCTGCAGGCGACAGCAATCGAACAGCACACCGTGACGGGGCCAGGTCTCTTCAATTCGGACCATTTCCTGGTCGATCCGGGAAAGTTGATCGGGGCCGAGGAGTTGCTCCGTCAGGCAGCGGACCACGACGCATTGCGGGTGCTCTTCAGTCTCGATGATCATGCTTGGCCTGGTCGTGGTCCGGGTGTTGATGGGCGTCGTCCGAGGCGCAGGGACGATTGCCAATGTCGCTGCAGGGGGGATTCCGAACCCCGGCAGCAACATCCAACAACACTTGTACTGCCTTGAGACTGTCGAGGGCAACACGCTCCCCGCGATCAGCAACCCAGCCCTGGCGGCCCGTCAGGAATTCGTGTGCCGTGCCCGGTCATCGGAAATGATTTCGAACCTCTTCGAAAGTCGGGTGATTTCGAAGAGTTCACGCAGGTCGGAATTCAATCCGGCCAGACGGAGATTTCCTCCCGCCCCAACGATCTGCCGCTGCCAGCCAATCAGCTTGGCGAGGAAGTCACTGGTCACTGAGACGAGGTCGCTGAAATCCAGCACGACGGAACGGCCGGTCTGCAATGAGAGCCACTGCGTCAATTCACGATCCAGCTGGGAGATCGATTCAGGGCCTCGAATCCCCGGAACCTGAAGGCAGATCCGAAGAGAGTCCTCGTGGTCTTCTGTCGTGAACAGGCGATGCGGCGCGGTCATCAAAATTCAAACGGGTCCGGCTCAGGAAAATCATGGCACCAGGTTCATTCCCAGTAACGCGGCCCGGACGGGGACAAATCGGGGTGCGACAAATCGGGGTGCGACAAATCGGGGTGCGACAAATCGGGTCGGGACCTGGAATGCCTGTCAGCCCGGATGTTGATCGCTCGCAATCACTCTGTCAAATCGTCGAACAACAAAAACTCGAGTTCTAACGCGGTGTGGGAGTTGCCGTGCCAGTCACATCCGATCGTCCCAGAAAGCGGGGCATTCATGGCACGTCCATTGGGGGGGGGTTGCCCCGTCGGGAATGTCTCCCTATCCTCCGCTGCCGGGACGTGAGTTTGGAAATGCTGTGGTCCCGTCAGTTTGTCCCGCTTTGTTCTGTGCGCAAAGGAACCGGCTCGATGCTGTGGAGTGAAGTCAATCTGTTGCTTGTCGGTTTCGTCCTGTGCGCAGTTTACCTGCTGCATGGCTTTGCCGAAGCTGCCGAAGCGGCACTCCTGGCTTCGAATCGGCTGTCTCTGAAGGAAATGGCGGACCAGGGAGACCGGAAAGCGGGCCGAGCCCTGCGTCTCCTCGAGAATCCCCTGAAGGTACTGGCAACCATCGTCACGGTCCGCAAGTTGTTGTCGACCATCGCTGCGGTTTACCTGGGTTCCATCCTGATCACGGAAGTGGAAGACATGGTGGTGTCGATCAAGGGCGAAGGCTGGCGCCCGGCAGGACATAGTGCCGCGGTCTTCCTGGTCTCGAGCGCGGTCACCGTCATTGCCCTGATCCTGGGAACACTCGTTCCCAAGCGATTGGCCGTGCATCACCCGGAATTCTATGCCCGGTTCTTTTCATTTCCCGTGGAGTTGGCGGAAAAACTGTTCTGGCCGATCGCTCGGGCGATGGGCTGGATCACCGACCTCATTGCCGGCCGACTTGGGGCGAGAGGGGTCCGCCGTCAGGTGACTTCGTTGCATCAGATCCGTTATCTCATCGACATGGGGGAATCGGATGGAACGATTGATTCCGTGCAGGGGACCCTGGCCCACGAGGCCCTGGGGTTGGGAGATCTCCAGGTCCGTGAAATCATGCGCCCCCGGGGAGGCGTCCAGGCCCTGGAAATCGGCCTCGCCGGCGAGGACCTGTGGCGGGATTTGCGGGAAATCGGACACTCCCGTGTTCCCGTCTATCGGGACAATCTTGACCAGGTGGTGGGGGTGCTCGATCCCAAGGAGTTGCTCGGCGTCGACCCTCAGATCAGCCTGGCCAGCCTTCAGCCACTCCTGCGACCGGCATTGTTTGTCCCCGATACCACGCGTGTTGATCAGTTGCTGGTCCAGTTTCGCCAGGCTCACGAGACCCTGGCCGTCGTCATCGATGAATTTGGAGCGACCCGCGGAGTTGTGACTCTCGGAAGCATTCTCGATGCCCTGGTGGGGGATCTTCTGGAAGAGAATCGTCTGAGACATCAGCAGGCTGTCGTTCCCCGGGGAGTGGGAGAGTGGCTCGTCGACGGCGCGGTTCCCCTCGCGGAACTCTTTCCCCGGCTGCAGCACCCCTCGTTGGTCCTTCGGGTGCATCCCCAGGTGAAAACCCTTGGGGGATTGCTGATGCACGAACTCGGTCATCCCCCAGACATCGGTGAGCGGGTATCGTGGCTGGGATGGGAGTTCGAAGTGCTGGACCTCGACGGACGGCGCATCGACCGTGTGCTCGTGCGCAGCCCCCGCGGGTCGGGACCGGCGGTCACAGCGTAATTGCTGCATTGCCGGAAGGTTTCGGCGATTGCACTGACGGGAACAATCGCCAATCGAACGGTCACTGCAGCGACGATTCAGGCGAGGATTTCGCTGATGACCTGCCCGTGATCAATCTCCAGTCGCCGTCGTCCAGGAATCTCCAGCCGTCGTCCATCCAACCCGAGGAGATGCAGCACCGTGGCATGGAGATCGGTCACGTAGTGCCCGTCACCGAGGGCATGGTATCCAAGTTCATCGGTCGCTCCGTGGACGTGCCCCGACTTCAAGCCCGCTCCCGCCATCCAGATTGTAAATCCATTGGGGTGGTGATCACGGCCGTCAGTTCCTCCCGCCCGCTGCTCAAGTCCCGGCGTGCGGCCAAACTCGGTGCAGAAGACGACCACAGTCTCGTCCAGCAAGCCCCGCTGCTTCAGGTCGGCAATCAAGCCTGCGACCGGTTTGTCGACGGACGCACAGAGTCGCGTGTGGTTGTCCTTCAGTTTCTGGTGTGAATCCCAGACTCCATAAGGAGAGGGGAAGACCTGCACGAATCGGACACCCCGCTCCACCAACCGGCGAGCCCCCAACAATCTCTGCCCCGCCATTCGCGTGGCCTCATTGTCGAGACCGTACATCTGGGACGTGACGGCGGTCTCCTGGGCAAAGTCGATCGCCTCGGGCACCGCGGACTGCATGCGATAGGCCAGTTCATACGCCCGGATCCGCGCCCGCAGGTCGGAATCTTCGGGATACTCCACCGCAGCGAGTCCATTCAGCCGGTTCACCAATTCGAATTCCCGCTGCTGCTGCCCGGCTGTTTGCCTGGTCTGACGTCGGCCGAAGGGGAGGGGACTGGCGGGATCCAGCGTCAGCGGCACACCCGAATACTGCGGTCCCAGGTAGTACGAATCGATCGATTGACGGGTGTCCGACCGGGTCGGGCCCCCCAGCACCACGAACTGGGGGAGATTGTCATTGGTCGAACCAAGGCCATATGTCGCCCAGGCGCCGATGGACGGCTGAGGTTCATCCAGTCGGTGCCGGCCCGTATGGATCTGGTTCTCCGCCGCATGATCGTTGTCGGTCGTCCACATGTTGCGGACAAAGCAGAGGTCATCGACATGATTCGCCAGGTGCGGCCACCAGTCGGTCACCTCGATCCCCGCCTGCCCGTGCTTCTTCCATCCGACCTGCATGGGGTAGATGGTGGGATAGACATCCCGGACGTTGATTTCCTCGGCCGGAACCGATCGAAACCGCGCCCTATGCAGCGGTGAATTCAGCGGGTTTTCAAAGGGGGTCTTGTCGAACGTCTTGCCGGCGTGTTCATTGAGTGCCGGCTTGGGATCAAACGTCTCCACATGGCTGTAGCCTCCCGACAGGAAAATCCAGATGACCGATTTCGCTTTCGGGGCAGGCAATGGCGCGAGTGGTGCGGCCGGGATGCTCTCTTCGGCACAGGCCCGCTCGATTCCGTCACGCGACAGCATGGCCGACAGTGCCAGGCCGGTGAATCCCATGCCAAAATCGGCCAGGAAGCCCCGTCTGGTGTGAGGGGCACAACACGCGTTCGCGGGAACAGCCCTGGTGCTCATGTCGCTTGTCCGCTCGGTCATCGGATTGCCACGAAGTCGTTGTGATTGAGCAACACCCGGACCAGGCTGGACCGCTCGATTTCGCCGATCGATGCGGGAGGTCCCAGGAATTCGGCACATGCCTCCAGTTCGGCAGGGCTGGGACTGCGCGACAGGATCTGCTGAAAGGCCCGCAGCACGAACGGGGCCACCCCCTGCCTCTCGGTGTCGGAAAGATCCGCGTGGATCGATTCGGCAAGCCGGGCGGAAAGATCATGGGCCAGTTCGCTGTTGCTCAGGGCGAGTGCCTGCTGCGGGATGATGGTTCGCGAGCGTCGGTAGCAGTCGGCCGGCTCCGGTCCATCGAACAGCATTCCCAACGGGCTCTTTCCGTCGTCTTCCGGCTGGCAGGAGTAGTACAGGCTGCGGCGGAATGTCGTGAGGGAGTCCTTGTTTTCCAGCTCCTGCCCCCCGGGAGTCAGATCCAGTCGGCCAGCGACCGCAAGCAGGCTGTCGCGCACCAACTCGGCTTCCATGCGACCCACATTCATCCGCCACAAGAGTCGGTTCTCGGGGTCAACCCGGGAGGCGTCTGAATCACCGGCTGCCGAACTGCGTTGATACGTCTCACTGGTCACCAGCAGTCGGTGCAGATGTTTCATGCTCCACCCCGATTCCATGAATTCCACCGCCAGCCAATCGAGCAGTTCGGGGTGGCTGGGGCGGGTTCCGTTGCGGCCGAAATCAAAAACACTCGAAACCAGTGGCTGGTGAAAATGCCGCATCCAGATGTGATTGACCGCCACCCGGGCGGTCAGTGGATTGCGCCGGTCGATGATCGCCCGGGCGAGCGCTGAGCGACGCCCGGTACTGGATGTGGGATAGGTGGGGCCCAGAGGGGTGTATTTCGTCCCCGGCGGTTGATCTCGGGCGGTCGTCGCGATTTCGAGTTCCTTGAGGGCCATGGTTTGTTGTGATCTGGCCGTCTCAATCTGTTTCGCCCGGTCACTGTCCGATGCAGGCTTCCCTTCGGCTTTGGCCAATGACACCTCGGCCTGCAGTCGGGTCGCATCGGCCGAGGCCATCGCGGCATCGCGTTCGGCTTTCACGGCAAGCTCAGCCATCCGATCGGGGGGCTGGCCGTTCGCAGGGGTAAATCTTGCCCGATCCGCCTGGATGCGGGCCTCGACGGCGAAGAGTGCCGACCGCGCGGCCCCAAGCCGCGCCTCCGCCGCCTCGATTCGCCGCCGGGGCAGATCGACTTGCCGCTGGGCCGCAGCCACCCGTTGTTCCAACGGGTTCAGCCCTCCCGCCTGCAGAACCCCCGTCAAGCGTGAGGTGGCTGGTGGCATTCCGTAGCTCGAGGCTTCCCAGCTTCCCAGTCCCACTACGTCCCGATCCCCTGCATAAGCGGGGGGCTCGAAGTCAAAGTGTGCGACAATCTTACCGCTTTCGCCTGGATTCGCCGGTCCCTGGGTGAGAATCAACTCATCAATCGCCGCCACGCTTCCGGTTCGGGCATCGAAGGAGATTCCCTTGGTGGGGTCTCCAACCGGATTCCAGCCATGCGTCGCCACCGGGACCGAGTCGACCAGCAATTGATTGTCGGACAGGGAACGAACTGTCAGCAGCATCCGGTCACCCGGAGTCTGCAGGACCATTTTCACATGAAAACGGTCCTGGCCAGACTCACGCAGGAATCGCCCGGCTTCAAACTCGGTGAATGTCCCGGGCTGGTACGACATCACCCGACCCTGGTCAAACGCCACATAGCCCGCTGTCAGGCCATCGATGAGGTGCTTCGCCAATTGGAAATTGAAGTGGCCGGGGGTCAACAGTCGAACCTGGAATTCGATCGAAAAACCATCCCGCATCTCTTTGAGTCCCGGCAGCCGGTTCATCAGCACCCGGCGTCCCTCCGTGGCATCGAACAGCAGTGACTGTCGGCCGGCGAGGGGATGGTTGTCCCTCGGAACGGGCATTTCTTTCCTGGCTTGCTCGAGTGCCTGCCTGGCCGCAGCCAGTTCCTCACGCACTCCCGGCGTGACAGCCGGGTCCAGTGCCTGAACGGTGGCGAGATGCTGTTCGGCCGACTTCAGTGTCTGCCGCGCGTCATCGAGTGCTGTCTGCTGCAGGTCCCGATTCAGCCCCGGGTAGTATCCCTCCGGAGGCAATGAAACGGTTTGGATTTCAAATGGGACCAGCGATTTCAGAAACGCCGGGAGTCCTGGCGAGATCGGCCCCCGCTCCCTCTGCTTGTTCCGTTCATCTCCACCGGTATACAGCCAGGTCGGAGCATCGGGGGACTTGTCGTAAATGCTGACCATTCCCAACCGCTGGATTTTTCGCAAGGTGCTGTAGTTGTATTCCTGGAATGGACCGGGGTCGGCTTCTCCTGGCCACCGGTCCTGGCGGATCGCGATCGGCTCGAAGACGGCCCGGAGCCCAAAATAATCAGTCTGCGCGATCGGGTCGTATTTGTGGTCGTGGCAATGGGCACAGTTGAATGTCAGTCCGAGGAACGCCTTCCCGGTATGCTCGACCGTATTGCGCATCCAGTCATTCGGGTTCAGGGCATACCAATTGCGGATCAGGTAACCCATGGCGACAGCCGCGTGTCGATCCCCCGGATGCAATTCGTCAGCCGCCAGCATCGCGGCGACCATCTGGTCGTAGCCGCGATCTTCATTCAGGGAATTGACAATCCAGTCACGCCAGCGCCAGATCTGGGGGGCACTGTTCCAGACATCGGGGACATTGCGCCGTCCGAACCAGTCGGCATACCTCCAGACATCCATCCAGTGACGCCCCCACCGCTCGCCGTACTGGGGGGACTGCAGCAATCGGTCGACAACTCTCGAGTAAGCGTCGGGAGACTCGTCCGACAGGAAATCGAGCAATTCCGTCGGAGTGGGGGGGAGCCCGGTGAGATCGAGGGAGACTCGCCGCAGCAGTGTCGCGCGATCGGTACGAGGGCGGGGAAGCAGACCGGCGTGTTCGAGTTGACGTTGGACAAACGCATCCACGGGATTCGCGACGCTCGCCGCGCTGGCTCGAGTTGGCGGGGCAACGCGGACGGGAGGGCGAAATGCCCAGTGGTCACGGGGATCCATTTCAGGAGCTTCATTGTCCGGAGACGGTGCCTGGGCCTCAATCCAGATCCGAAACTGTTCCACTTGCTGGGGAGAGAGGGGGTGTCCTTCGGGAGGCATCCGCTCCCCAAGGTCCTGCGTGGTCAGTCGACGGATCAGTTCGCTCGCGGTTGCGTCGCCCCGCGTCACAATCGGTCCACTCTCCCCCCCCAGAAGAAGCGCTTGTGCCGTATCAACCCGCAGGCCTCCCTTTTGTGCGAGGGCCCCGTGGCACGCGAAACAACGCTCTTTGAGAATCGGCTTGATCTGCTGGAGATACTGGGCAGGCGAAGCCGGGGTTCGCCCCGACTCTTGGCACCACGCGGTCCCCCTCGTCCCAAAACCACACTGGAATATCAGTGCGAGGAGGAGGGGCCCTAAGGTGTGGACAGATTTCACGAGGCGTGCCATTCCGAAAAGCTCGACCTGCGAAAAGCTCGACCTGCGAAAAGCTCGACAAAAGCGGGCCAGCAGAAGGATTGTGGTTGTCGGGCTGATGATCCTGACCTGATTTTCCCTGAGGAAATGGGCCAGGGGCTCCAGACACATGGATGCTAATTGATGGGTTTGGGGATGTCCAGAAAACAAGGGTTTTCAAGCTCTGAGACTTACAACCACCGCAAGAACCGCGAGTTGCGAAACAACGGGCAGATGGCTTTGGAGAGAACTCAATTCCCTGGTTGTCACAGCCTCTGATCTGCGGAGGTCGCCGTTGGATTGCGGGTTGGTCAGAATTCGGGGTGGATTGGGATTTTGATTCCGAGACTCCCGGCTGGTCGGGGCCGTAGGTGGGAGTGCCAGCAAAAGATTTTTTCGATTTTTATTTGCATTCCAGAAAATCACTGCGTATTTTCCAACAGTCGACCGTTACAGAAACAGCGGTGCATGCGGTTGCAAAGCACAGGTTGTGTCTGGATTCCTCCGTTCCTCGTCTCACAACTCCCCGAATCCCTCTGCTCGATGTTGTCCCTTCCCTCCACACCCCGAAGACTTCAGCCACAAGCCCTGTGGTTGCTGCTTGTCTGTGGGATTGTGGCCAGTGGCTGGTCGACGAGTCTGGAAGCGAGTTGTGGCGACTATGTCTTGATCGGCAATCCCCGAGCGGTCGCTGGCGAAGGCATGTCGGGTGAACATGGGAAGCCTGTTGGAGTCTCTGGTCGAGGGGTTGTCCATCCCTTGGGATTGATGGACGCAGACAATGTCCCTCCTCCGTGTCATGGTCCTCACTGCCGCCAGCGGAATGCCCCCCAGGATCTGCCAGTGCCGACGACAGTCGTCCTGGATCGTTCCGATGCGTGTTTAAATTCAGTCTCCGGTGTGATAGCCGTTGTGGATGCCGGAGAGTTGGTCATGTTTTCTGCAGAAATTCCCGCGGTCTTGTCGGGTCGAGGACTGTATCGTCCTCCCCGGATCTCCTGATCGCGATCGTTGATTTATCAGCGTTCGGGTGAGGCTTGGTCTGATTCACCGGACCATTCCGTCTCTTCTTCGACTTTGAAGTGGAGAGAACTCCCTGAATCGTTGGAAATCAGGCGATCTTCCCGATCTGGTGCTGTGCCCTGCATCTTCGCTGCGGCGATCAACACCAGGATCCTTCCCCCCCTTTGCCTCTCCCGTGCCTGATTGCAGGTTTGGGATGAGTGGAATTGGGTTGTGTGGCATCGGACTGAGTTGGGCCGGCGGTTCGGACAGGTCGCAGCCTGTCGGCCGAGTCAAGTCTTCGGGATTCCCACGATTCGCATGACGAATTCCGAGGACGTCTGAGCCCACCATCGCGCGCCTGTTCTGCCCATTCAGTGTCGCTGAGTTGCGCGTCTTCCGAGTTGGTGCGTGTCCTGTTTTCTTTCTGGTCTTCCCCGGCCAGTTTCCTGTTCTGGTCCCCCGGTGTTTCTGGAGTTTTCCATGAGTTCTGTGATTCTTCGAAAGAAGCGTGGTTTCACCCTGATCGAACTGCTGGTTGTCATCGCGATCATCGGCATCCTGGTGGCGTTGCTGCTGCCTGCCGTGCAGCAGGCCCGCGAAGCGGCCCGTCGCACCCAGTGCAAGAACAATCTCAAGCAGATCGGGTTGGCGATTCACAACTACGCCGACACCCATCGGGTGTTGCCACTCTGTCTGAATGCCACGTCGAAGCCGATTTCGGTTCACGCTTACCTGCTGCCGTTTCTGGATCAGACACCGCTCTACCAGCGGATCAACTTCAACGTCAACTGGACCGATCCTGCCAACGCACAGGTCGTCGGAACGAGGCTGGAAGTCTTCAACTGTCCCTCCGACGCGACGTCAGCCGTCCCGGCGGGATGGGCTGGCACCGCCTATCGTGCCAACCAGGGGAGTGAGATTCTTTACGGCAACAACACCACAGTGCCGGCTTCCGATCCCAACTACGGGCGTCCGGCCTCCAATGGGGTGTTTGTTCCCGGGCTGTCGCTGTTGATGGCTGACATCCGTGATGGAATGTCGAACACGGCTGCGTTCAGCGAGCACCCACTGGGAGACTTCAGCCAGGGGATGTCGAGTCCAACCGACACCTTCCGTCCCGGGACCTATCCCACGACTGCCGATGAGGCCATTCTGCAGTGCAATGCGATCGATCCCAAGAACCTCAGCTTCCAGGGGGTCTCGAATGTCGGAGCACCCTGGATGCAGTCGTACCATTCGACCACGCAGTACTTCCACGTCGGCCCCCCCAACAGCCGCAGTTGCATGTTCCCTCCGGGACGCATTTCGACGACCGCGAAGAGCTATCACACCGGCGGTGTCCACGTGCAGATGTGCGATGGTTCGGTCCGGTTTGTCAGCGACAACATCAACCTGGAGACCTGGCGGGCCATTGGGACCCGCGCAGGCCGCGAAGTCGTGGGCGAATTCTAGGCGGCTGATGGGACTGTCTCACAGGTGATTCCCCCGGGAGCGACGGTGCTCCCGGGGGGCTGCAGCACAGACCAGATGTGACCAACCTCCCTGGTGGCAGCCATGTGAGACATCGAGCGGCCGGAATGATTTGTGGGCAGCGTGATGAGACCAGAAAAACCTGCGGGGCGGATTCCTCGTCGGTGGCGTCTCGCAAACGGAAGATCGAAACTCAGGAGTCTTGTTGTGATGAAGTCGGGTTTGCTGTCGGTACACGGAAGCCGGGGTTTCGTGGGGAGCCTGGTGGTTTGTGGATTGTTCATCCTGATGTCGGGGTGCGGCCAGAAAGAAATCAAACTGCAGGGGACTCCCGAAGAAGGGGGCAAGCTCCTGACCCAGATGCTGGAGGCCTGGAAAGACGGAAAGAGCCTGGCCGACTATGCGAAGTCCAGCGAGCCTCCCATCGTTGTGGCGGATGAAGACTGGGCGGCGGGGGCCACACTGAAGTCATTCCAGATGGGAACTCCCATGCAATACGGCGGCCTCTGGCGCATCCCCGTCAAGGTTGTGGTCGCGCATCCCGACCGGGGAGAACGAGAGCGAGATTTTGCGTATGGCGTGACCCTGCAACCGAAAACCTCGATCATCCGCGCGGATGATTCGGAATTCTGAGCTCGCAATTCGAAACGGCCGGACACCTCTCGCGAAGCAATCCCTCACTCCCGATCGATGCAAGGAACACTGATGAAGAACATTGGCATGCGTCTGTTTGTCCTGTCGGTTGTGTGGACTCACTTCGGAGCAGGTCCCGGTTTGGCATGGAGCCAGGAGGGGGGGGCCTCGCAGCCAAAGCCCGTCCCCGCGACTCGTGATGAGATGAAGGCGGCACTCGATCGTCTCAAGGGCCGACAGCCCCGGCTTCCCCTTCCACCGCCGACCGCCGAGGAAGAAGAACAGGCCCGCCAGGCAGGGGGAGCCCGCGGGCTGGGCCCCGGCCTGGTCAACAATGCCCGGATGCGCAACCGGTACCTTCCCGAGGAATTGCGGGCGGGAGGATTCTCCCGCGACCCCGATCCCGTGATGCAGTTGAAGGCTCCCTTCATCACCGAGTTGTTCTGGATCAGTTCGCGGATCAACAACTGCCACTACTGCCTCGGACACCAGGAAAGCAAGCTGGCGGCCGATGGTTTGACCGAAGACCAGGTGGCCGCACTCGACGGCGACTGGAGTGATCAGTCCCCCGCCCGTCAGGCCGCTTTTGCCTTCACCCGCAAGCTGACCTACGAGCCACACAAGATCTCCGATTCGGATGTGGCCGCTGTGCGCCAGCACTTTCCCGGTCTGCAGACCCTCGAAATCGTGTACCTGGTTTCACGCTACAACGCCACGAACCGCTGGACCGACAGCCTGGGGATCCCCCAGGAGGGGCATCGCGACTATCTGACCCCCACCGCTGCCGCGATCCAGGATCGTGCCAGTCCGGTGGCCCCCCTGCCGGTCTCCCGGGTCTCCGCCGTGGCGGTTGAGGCACCCCGGCCCGAACTGGAGTCACGCCAGGAAGTCGAGCGTCGCCTGGTGGAGGGACGCAAGCGCGAGCCCCGGTTCCCCCTGTTGGGAGAGGCCGAAACCCGGCAGGTGAAACCCGATCTTCCCCCGGGACCAGTCGCGGCTTACGTCCGGCTGCTGGCGCATTTCCCCAAGACCGGTGCCGGTGCCATCCAGTCCCAGCTCAACCTCGAGCGCTTTGGTCGAGTCAGCCCGTTGCTGAAGGGACGGATTGCCTGGGTGGCTGCCCGGCACGATCGTGCCTGGTATGCACTGGGCCACGCCCGTGCCCAACTGCGGGGACTGGGGCAGACCGATGACCAGATTTTTGCCCTCGACACCCTGTCCGGAGACCTGGCCGATGGGGACCGGCTCGCTCTCAAGCTGACCCGAAAGCTCACGGTGACCCCTCAGTGGATCACCGATGAAGACATTGCCGGTCTGCGTCAGCATTTCCCGGATGCCGAGGTGGCCGAAATCGTTTATCGCATCACCCAGGCCGCCCAGTTCAACCGGCTGACAGAAGCCGCTTCGTTGCCGTGCGAAGGGTGACGTGAAACTGATCCGGTCCCGAAGACCGGCACATCAGCGGAGTGACCCGCCTCAGGCGACGGTGATGGGGGATGTTCCGGGAGGCGTTTCAGCCCTTGTCTTCCGGGAACATCCAGATCACGGCATTGGTGCGCAGCTCGGTCAGCAGTTCCTTGACCGATTTCGAGAATTGCTTGCGCCGCAGGTCTTCCTTGATCGCGTCCTGGACCTCTTCAAACGCCTTGTAATGCGCCTCGTCGCGGTCCAGCACCTTGACGATCCAGTACGAGTCCTTGATCTTGAAGGGTTCGCTGACCCCTCCCATGGGCAATTCGAACAGCGCCTGGTCCACTTCGCCGAAAGCCAGGCTCCCCTGGGTGGTCCAGTCGCGAATCCCACCCGTCTTGGCCGTGGGACCGGACGAGTGCTTTCGGGCCAGGCCGTCGAAATCGGCTCCCCGACGCAATTGTTCGACGAGGTCCTGGGCCAGCTCCTGGGTCGCCTTGGGCCCCCCATTCTTCCCGTTCTCGAGGTCGATCTGCTGCCATCGGACCCGGGCTTCGACCTTGTAGTCCTCGATGTGATCGCGGTAGTACGCCAGCAGGTCTGGGCGATCGAAACCATCCCGGGGCATCGCCTTGCTCGCCAGGAATTGCTCGGCCATTTTCTGGCTGCGGATCTTGTGCCGCATCACCTCGACCGACAGTTCCGATTTCCGCAACTCGACTTCCAGCTCGCCAATGCTGCTGACGCCGAGGGACTTCATCTGTTTCTTCAGTTCCTCATCGACCTGCTTGTTGAGGGCCGACTGCAGTCCATCGAACTGCTCGGGCTTCAGCTTGCGGCGAAGAGCCTGCAGCAGCAGTTCCTGCTCGATGTATTGCTCGATGAATTTTTCCGCCACCATCCGGCGAAATCGCTTGTATTCGGCGGGCGAGAGCTGGGCCTTGGCCTGTTTCAGCTGCGGGGTCGCCGGGACGAGCACATCGTCATAGAAGATCGGTTGTCCGTTCACGACGGCCGCCACCTCGCCATGCGGATGCGGGCTGGCAATCCGGGCAACGCCGGTGTCGTTGATCTCACCGCTGGAAGAGACGGTGCGGATCTCTTCGTCCGCATTCTCGGCAGCCGCCAGGGCTGTGGCTTCGTCGGCGGTACTGGGGGCGACCGAGTCATCCATGGAAATCCGCCTTGGGGGCGGTGGCACCACGGGGTCCTTGACCTTGCTGCCGGTCCCCTCGCAACCTGCCAGCAGAGACAGGAACAGCGTGGCACCCAGCAGGAATGGCGGCGCGGAACGGAGAGGCTCGTCCATGAGTCGTGGTCCGGCAGGAACAGGAGACCGGCAGAACCACGTGCGGCAAGCACGCAGTCTCCATCGGGTACGGGTGTGAGCGCCGGAAAGTGCTGGGAAGTTGGGGAGGGAAGAGGCCGTTCCCGCAGCCCGGGGGATCCCGGTGCCGCAGCGGCGCTTCTGGAAGGGAACGGGTTTCTACACCAGAACCACAGGCTGCTGCAACAGCGATTTGACCACGGCCAGCAGTGGACGTCCCTCGGAGAATTCGGCAGACAGGGGGAGATAGGCGCTGCGGTCATCGACGACCCGCAGCCGGTTGTTGCTCGCCCGTACCAATTGCCTGATCCGGAGCGGATTGCGGTACTTCAAAACGAGGTAGCCCGGCTCCAGATGGATGTCATCGATCTGCCACGGTTGGGCCAGCAACTGGATCCGTTTCAACTCGACCAGCATTTCGACCGCCGGCGGGAGAGGACCAAAACGGTCCACCAGTTCGGTCTCCAGATCATGGAGCTCCTCAGCCGAGTGAATCCGGGAAAACCGCCGGTAAACCTCGATCTTGGGACGTCCCTCCGGGACATAAGTGGATGGCAGGAAGGCCTCGATCGGCAGGTCGATCGCCACCTGGGCGATTTCACGGAGCGGCTCTTTCTTCAGGGCCCGCACTGCCGATTCGAGCAGTTGGCAGTACAGCTCGTAACCGACGGCGGCAATGTGTCCACTTTGCTCGGTCCCCAGGATGTTCCCCGCCCCCCGGATTTCGAGGTCACGCATCGCAATCTTGAACCCGGCCCCCAGCTCGCTGAATTCCTCGATCGCCTTCAGTCGCCGGGCGGCCGATCCTGTCAGACTCTGGCCCGCTTCCAGCAGGAGGTAGCAATAGGCCCGGTTCTTGTAACGTCCAACCCGTCCGCGCAGCTGGTGCAGGTCCGCCAGTCCATATTTGTCGGCCTGGTGGATGAAAATCGTGTTGGCATTGGGAATGTCGAGTCCGCTCTCGATGATCGTCGTGGCCACCAGGATGTCGAGCCGTCCATCGACAAATGCCACGAGCGTGGCCTCCAGTTCTCCCTCCCCCATTTGTCCATGGATAATCCCGATTCGCGCTTCCGGAACGATGGACTGCAGCCGGTCGGCCATCGTCTCAATGTTGTAGACCCGGTTGTGCACAAAATAGATCTGCCCTCCGCGGTTGAGTTCACGCACGATGGCCCGGCGGATCAGGTCGGCGTCATATCGACAGACACGGGTTTCCACCGCCACCCGGTCAACGGGTGGAGTCTGCAGGTTCGAGATGTCGCGGACTCCCAGCAGTGAGAGGTGCAGGGTCCGGGGAATCGGGGTCGCGCTCAGGGTCAGAACATCCACCTCAAGTCGCAGGGCCTTCAGTCGCTCTTTGGCCTCCACCCCGAACCGCTGCTCTTCGTCGATGATCAACAGGCCCAGGTCCGAGAACTTCACATCGGGTGACACCAGGCGATGAGTCCCGATCACCAGGTCCACCCCGCCGGTTTCCAGGGCCTGCAGCACTTCCCGTGTCTCTTTGGCCGAGCGGAATCGCGAGAGGACCTCGATGCGGAACGGAAACTCGGCCATCCGCTCGGTGAAGGTGCGGAAGTGCTGCTCGGCAAGAACCGTGGTGGGCACAAGGACCGCGACCTGCCGGCCCCCATCCATCGCCTTGAAGGCGGCCCGCATCGCCACCTCGGTTTTGCCATAGCCAACATCCCCGCAGATCAGCCGGTCCATCGGACGGGACCGCTGCATGTCGTCCTTGATCGCCTCGATGGCCGACAGCTGGTCGGGGGTCGCGTCATACGGAAACGCCTGTTCGAATTCGTCCTGCCATTGCGAATCGGGGGGGGAGGCAATCCCCGGCTTCGAGTCGCGCGCCGCCTGGAGCGCGAGCATGTCCCCCGCAAGGTCGGCAACGGCCCGGGCGGCGGCGAGTTTTTTCTTTTCCCAGCCAGTGCCCGTCAGCGGAGAGAGTGCCGGGGCCGATTTCGCCCCGCCGACATATTTCTGCACCAGGTGGATCAAGGCGACGGGCACATAGACCCGCACGTTGTCCTTGAATTCCAGCACCAGGTGTTCTTCCTGCTGCTCCCCCTTGGCCATCAGCTGCAGGCCGCGGAACCGGGCAATTCCCTTCGTGAGATGGACCACGAGGTCCCCCTCCCGGAGATCGAGAAAGCTGTCGATCGCCCGGGTGGCCGTGGAGGCCGTCTGCTTGCGGGTGACCCGCCGCACCTCGCGCCGATGAAACAGTTCGTGGTCGCTGAGAACCACCAGTTGCGGCCCCACCAGCCGAAAGCCCCGCACGAGCCTCCCCTCGCAGAGGGAAAGTCGGCCTGTCTGTCCGATCCGCGACGAGGCGAACAACTCCCGAACCCGCTGCAGCTCGCCCGCATTGTGGCACGCCAGCAGCACTCTCTCCCCCGGAAGCTCTGGTTGGTCTCCGGCGACAATCCGGTCGAGTTCTTCCACCACCTGTGCCAGCGGTGCCTGGAATTTTTCGATCGATTCTGTCCGCAGGTGGCAGGCGGTGGCATAGCCCTGCTCGGAGATGGCCGAAATCACGACCCGGGCATGCCGGTTCAACCGCGACATGGCACCCTCGACACTGAAGTACCCGCGGGGATTCTCCAGCCGCTGCAGGTACTGCCTCCCTTCGTGGTTCAAGTCCACCAGGTCCAGCAGGGCCACCCAACTCCCCTGCGGAAGCCAGTCCGCGACATGGTTCTCTCCCAGCACCGCCGCAGGTGCCGGCCCCGAGCGCCGGCGGGCATATTGCGAGAGGGCAATCAATGCTTCGTCGTCGTCCTCGTGGTTTTCGTCGTCGTCAGCTTCTTTTGCGGCAGGCGAGCGTCCCACCGTCAGCAGTGACAGCGATTGGAGTTCTTCAATCTTCCGTTGCGTCTGCGCATCGAATCTTCGCAGCGACTCGATTTCATCGCCGAAGAACTCGATCCGTACGGGATCGGTCTCGGCATAGGGAAACAGGTCGAGAATTCCCCCGTGCACGCAGAATTCACCCGGCAATTCAATCGCCGCAACCCGGGCGAACCCCCGTTCCAGCAGCCAGCGGACCAGATCGTCGGGATCATGACTCTCCCCCACCCGGATGGTCCGCGTCGATTTGGCCAGTTCCTCCGGGCTCGGGACCGGCTGCAGCAGTGATGCGATGCTGGCGATGACGACCCGCTGGGGGCCTGGGGCAGGGGCGGGATCGTTTTTGGAATCGGACGATTCCTCCTCGTCTCCCCCCTTGCGTCGCTTCAGCATCCCCCGAATCCCTCCCCCCTTGGGGGGCGGGGGAGGTGCGGTCTCGGTCGCGGTGACTGGCCGGGACAATTCCCGCAGCACGCGCAGGCGACCGGCATAGACCGGATCATCAGCCCGTTCTTCCGTGGGGACCGATTCCCAGGCGGGAAGGATGAGGGGCGTGACCCCGGCGAATCCTGCCAGGTCTCCTGCGAAGTCATCCACCTCCCGGGAATGCGCCAACACCACCAACAGCACCGGGCCGCCTAACGGACCACTGGGAATGACCTTCGACGGGGCTGATGATTCGGTGGCCAGCACCCCGCCCACAGAGCGGCTGCGGGCTCCCTGCCGACCTGGAGCCGTGTCGACAGGGTTCGGCCTCAGCAGGGCGGCACAGGTGAGTGCACTCGCAGATCCCCACACGCCGTCAATGAGTGCCGTCTGCCCGACAGCGAGGGCCGCCTGCACCTCGGCAAAACCCGGAACCTGCCGCACAAGTGGGGGCAGGTCGGAAAGTTTGGTGACGGAGGAGGGAGGGGTCACAGTCATGAGAAATCGGGGCGAGTGGATCGCGATCGCTGTCGATCGGCGGCCGGTCTCCGGTCGCAGAGCAGTGACTCAGCTCCAATCGGTGATCACGTCCCCTTCGCTGAGGCGCCGGGAGAGTTGCTGGAACTCGTCGAGATATTCCCGCCGGGGATCCACACCCAGGTGCGACAGGATCGTCGCCGTAAGATCCGCAGGTGTGACGGGCTTGTCGACAACGTACCCGGCGTTCGAGTTGGTCGCTCCATAGACCTGCCCTCCCCGCACACCCCCACCGGCGACGAGGGCGGTGAAGGCATGTGGCCAGTGATCGCGGCCCGAAGGACGGGTGTTGCTGCTTTGGCTGAACTGCCCCAGTTTGGGAGTGCGTCCGAATTCTCCCAGGGCCACCACCAGGGTTGTTTCCAGCAATCCTCGATCGTGGAGGTCCGCGATCAGGGTCGGGAAAACCTGGTCGAACAGCGGGCACAGCAATCCCTTGAGCTTGGGGAAGTTTTCCTGGTGTGTATCCCAACAGGTGTTGACCCCATCGATTTTTGTCTCGTCTTCCCAGTTGACCGTGACCAGCGGGACTCCGGCCTCGACCAGTCGCCGGGCAGCGAGAAGGCTGCGGCCCACGGCGGAGTCTCCATAGGCCAAACGGACCTGGGGGCTCTCTTCAGAAAGATCGAGCCGGTCAGCACTCCGTGATTCCAGCAGTGTGTAGGCCGAATTGGCACTCAGCTGGAACTCTTCCATCGCCCGTGCCGAGCGAGCATCCGTCATCCGTTCCATGTCGGCGAGGAGTGCCCGCCGTTGGGCGAGGCGGTTCCAGGGAGCATCCGCATCGAGTCGCCATCCCGATGAAGCCAGCGAGTCTTCATCGAGTTGTCCCTGGATCAGCAGGGGATTGAACCGTTCTCCCATTCGGCCGCCGCTCTGTCCGGCGATCCGTTTTGACTGACCGGGGAACTGCAGATACCAGGGGAGGACCACCGAGGCTGGCAGCCCCTCAGCCGGGCGGGCATACCGGGCCGCCAGTGCACTGAGCGAGGGCCAGTCTTCGGGAGTCGCCTGATCGGTCACCGGTGGGCCCTGGTATTCCCGGCCTGTGAAGACCTCACTGCAGGCGGGGCCGTGCACATTCATGCGGTGGGTCATCGACCGCACCAGGCAAAGGTGCTGCATCTGGGTCGCAAGACGGGGGAGATGCTCGCACAGGTCGATCCCCGGGACAGAGCTTGCGATCGGCTCGAATTCCCCCCGGACCTCGCGTGGTGCCCGGGGCTTCATGTCCCAGAGGTCGATCTGCGAGGGCCCCCCGAACAGAAACAGGAAAATGCACGAACGAGCTCTGGCTGGGGGCGATCGACTCCCTGCCCGCAGGAGGGGATGGCCCCCCAGCCCTGCGAGTCCCAGGCCAGCAACACTCAGCAATTCGCGGCGTCTCATGGGGAGGGTCGGCGGGAGGATTTCAGGCAGAGCGCCATCGCGATCATGGTAGCGGTCGCGTCATCAGGGCTCCACCCGTTCCGGGTTGGTTGGGCGACCGGCGAGCGGAGCTGGGGGGGCGGGTGGGAGTTTTTCCCGCCGCTCCAGCGGCCCTCGATGACGGTGCGAAAAGCCCGGTGTTTTCCGTGTCTATGGGTTGAAAACATGCGGTTTATCCCTGTTTTTTGCAACTTTCCGAAAAACTGGTCAAATCCGCCAATTCGTTCTTGACGGACCAGTTTGAGGGGTTAAAGTGGGGGCCGTTGTGGGACTCAGTGGGACACAGTGGGAGTGAGTGGTGATTTATGGCCCTGTCGGGGACCTATCCCCGGTCGCTGGACGACAAGCTTCGGCTGGCGGTTCCCAAGCGTCTTCTCGAAGATTTCGGGGAGGCGGGGCTGACTCACTTTCACTTTGCCCCGGGAACCGAGAAGTCGTTGCTGCTGTACTCTCCGAAAGGATTCGAGAGGCTGTCGCGACGTGTGAGTCGGATGTCCAACCGTCCGCAGGTGCGGGCGTACAAGCGGTTCTTCTACGCGAATGCAGAGAAGGTCGAGTTGGACTCACAGGGCCGGATCCGGATTCCGGAACGGCTCGTGGGGTTTGCGGGAATCACCAGGGAAGTCGTGATTCTCGGCGTGCACGATCACGCAGAAGTGTGGGATGCCACTGCGTGGGGTGAGTTCGTTGCCAGAAACAGCACGAGTTTCGACGAGTTGGCAACGATGGCGTTTGAGTGAGGCGGGGACTGGGCCAGGGAAGGCGGATGTCCCCCGCTGAGTGAGGGAGATGTGCGGACCGAAACCATTTGGTTTGGGTTGGTACAGACACCGATTGCCGCCGCCTGGAACCGGGCTGCGGATCTTGGTCGGTGTGCCATGGATGGTGCACCAGGGAGGGGCGCGGCCCGCGAAATCTGCCGCAATCGTTCGCCTCGCGGGGGTCACAAGGAAGTGGTCCAGAGGCGAGCGGTTTCCGATGACCTTTGTCTGCACCTGCAAGACAGGTGTTCCCGGCGCACTGCACGTTCCGCATCCTTGCGGGTACGAACTGTCCGGGAGCTTTGGATCGTCTTGTTGAATGCCAACGGCACACTCCATCCGCCGAGACCAACGTCTGGTCCCCGGAGATGTGCCGGCCACAGGGCTTCAACGTGAGGCATCTGCATCTCTGGCGGTGCCACGCAAATCCTCCAATCAGGTATCGCCGTTGTCGCTGTTGGCTCAGGATCGGGCCGACTGAGCACCCGGAAAGCGCTGGTCGAGGCCGACCGCCTGCGAATCGCGATTGGTCTCCTGACTGTCTCTCGCCGGTTCGCGAAAACTGTCGGCGGATCCATTCCGCGGCATGCCTGTCCAGGTAACTCGAGCCCTTCCATCGGACATGGGCCCCATCCACGGCGGATCGCTCGGTGGGCTGACCCGTAACCTGGAAAATGCCACGCGGCTGAATTGGAATCAGCCTGCAGCTCAGGAATTCCTGACCGGTTCCATCAAAGTCCCGTGGACCAGTGGGCGATGCGGGCGGTTCAGGACCAAGTCCTCTCCGCGAACTGTTTCCAATCGTCCGCGGCTGGCTCCTCTGCCGTGATCGGAGACTTCGCCAGCAGTCCAGCGGGTTTGGTATGACCCCCGGGATCGGCTTCAACGGGATCAGCGAAATCCCCCGGGACAGCAACGTCTTCCGCCCGCGTCCCTGACCCACCAGCATCATCGCAATCCCAATGCTGGAAACCGGTTGCGATGCTCTCTCGGCTTGCTTCTCGCTCCCATTCGACCGGGATTTCTGATTGTCTTCGACGGGAGTTTTCTCGGTCGCTTGCCAGAGTGGTGTCAGGTACAGAGGCGGGTGGTGGACAAAATAATGGTGTTCTGTATTGCACTGTTCGTTAGATACGTTTAAATGGAGGTGTGCTGTTCGCCTGAATCGTACCTGGAGCGTGCCGTCATGTCTGCTGATCCGTCCGTGAGTTTTTTGAATTCCCAGGATCACTCCGCCGCGAATCCGATTCCGGAAGACCATTTCTCGTCGAAGCATCCAGAATTGCCCCCGGGGACCTGGGTGACTGAAGCGGTAGAGCGATCTTTTCCCGATCGCTGCATCCCCCGTCGCATCGAGACCTTCGGCCCGCTCAACCCTGAAAATGATGGCTGGATTTGGCCCGAACGGATGCGGGCGGGGGATGTGGTTGTGGTGGTGGGGGAGGGGGCGTCCGGCAAGTCGACCCTGATGGCCGATTGGATCGCCCGTGTCACCACCGGCACTCCGTTTCCTGATTGCGAGCCGGGCGAGGCTCTCCCCCCGTCCGACGTGCTGCTGTTCCAGGCCGGGGAGGATTTCGCGCGCAAGGTCATCCCCCGCATCGAAGCGGCCGGGGGAGATGTCGACCGGGTGATCCGGGCCAGTCGCGATCTGTTGAAGCAGAAGCCGGAGCAGGGAATCACCCCCGTCCGGCTTGGCTGGGGAAATCGGCTGGGCCCCCGCGTGCACCTGGGAGAGCCCGCCCTGGTCGCTGCCCTCTACGATTACCTCTTCGATCGCCCCACCATCCGGATGGTGGTGATTGACCAGGCAAACGTGCATCTCCGGTGTGCCAGTGAACGGCAATTCGAGTCGGTGATCCACGCGCTCGCCGGCGTCGCCCAGATGTGCGAAGTGGCGTTGGTGATCACGATGCAGCCAGATGCCTTCCGCCGTGCCGAAGGGGTTTCAAAATACCTGCAGAGCCGGTCGCTCAAGCAAAACGCCCATTCCGTCTGGCGCATCACCCCGCCGACGGATCCGGAGGTCCCCGGACGGGTGCTGGAATGCCTGAAGATCTCCTCCGGAGTGGCCGATTCCGGGAGGCAGAACTGGCACCTTGTCCAGAACCGGGATCAGCGTCTCGAATGGAATCGCGCGGATGGGACTGAACTCGCTCCGGGCAAAGAGCTGCTCAAGCACCGTAACCTGTTGCGAGTGCGGGAGTTTCTCGACCAGGCCCTGTTCGTGCTCGGGGGAATTGCGGAGTGGGACGTCCTGGCCGAGCGGGGGGCCAATCACGGAATCCAGCCCGTTCTGCTGCGTGAGGCGATCCTGTACTGGAACCTGGGAACATTGTTTGAACCGCAGGAGGGAAATCTCCGGGAATCCATTGGCTGGGCCGAACAGATCGCGGCCCGTAAAGAGCAACTCCGTGCCCAGCAAGCCCTCGATCGGGAGGCTTACCGAGCCGGTCGGACGCCAGTGTCGGTCGACCCGCCACCAGGGGAGCCTGCGGTCACGGACGCAACTCCCGGAGAACCGCAGCCGGGATTGGAGGCGACAACCAACGTCCCGGCAAAGACTTCCGACATCCTGTCTGGAGGAGCGAGCTTTATGAAACCCGAAGTCGTGGCCGGCGGCGAGGGGGGACGAGACCAGGAACGGGAGGTTGGTGCCAGTTCCTGGACGGGGGGGAAGACGCCCCCCACGGGTGACCGGAGGGTGACACAGGCGGGTTAAATCGCGTGGGAGTCGTCTGGTGGAACAGCCATGCACGCATGGATCGCGGATGGTCCGTCCTGACGGAGCTGATCGTACTTGAGAGAGTTGCCACTTGAATGACGGAACCGCTCATCATCCACGCCATTCGCTCACGCGGGAGAAGTCATGCCGATTGCCGCGGATGACGGAAAGAGGGCGGTTCTCGTGGGAGCGCAGGTCGAATCTCACACAAGGAGAGCGGCCAGGCCGGGGGGAGGTCATCAATGCGGACTGAATTGATCCGCGGGCGATGAATGGATGATCGAAAATGGCCAACCGCCCCCGGTCTCTGCCAGGGAGCGAGGTCGACATCCTGCGTCGGCGTGGCCACGGGGAGAACGGCGAATGACACCCAACTGCCGTTTTTGCGATGGTTTGCCCCCACGTCACGGAGGCGCTGCCAGTCGCGCTTGGCTCAATAGGATCGATATTGAGATCTATTCGCCAGCCTGCTTGCTCAGCGTCCGGGGGGGCCGAACGCGCTTCTCGACTGTCATGGGAGGGCTTTTCGGCAGTGCAGGGCTCTTGGACGCGGGGGGCATGCCAGGAGGGTTCGTCGCCGTTTGGGAAACAACTGTTGATGACGACCGTGACTGCGCCCGCTGTTGCATCACCGCCGCCGCGGGAGAAAGGGGGGCCTCCAGGCTCTCCAGTGGCAGAGTGAAGACAAACCGTGTGCCGCGTCCGACTTCCGACTCGACGCGAATCTGGCCACCGTGCGTCTGTACCACATCCCGGCACAGCGACAGCCCAAGGCCATTCCCCCCCTGGCCTTTTTCATCCGCTTTTTTTGTGGTGAAAAAAGGCTGGAACAACCGGGCCAGGTGTTCCGGAGCGATCCCCGTACCAGTATCCCGCACGCTGATTTCCGCCAGCTTTTGTCCGAGATTCGCTCCGAGAGAGACTGTCAACACCCCCCCCTGGGACATCGCCTGGCGGGCATTCACCACCAGGTTCAGCATCACCTGCTGGATCTGCCCCGCATTCACGGCGCTGCAGACGGGGTGCGAGGGGAGATTGGTTTCCAATCGGACCCGATGATGCTCGAGGTCTTTCTCAACCAGCAGCAGGATATCCCGGATCAAAACTCCCAGGTCTGTGGCTTCACGCCGGTCTGTGCCCCGGCGCGAGTAGGCCAGGAGTCCTGTCGTGATCCGGCTGGCCCGCTGCCCCGCCGCGAGAATCTTCTCGAAGGCCTTGGTGCGCGACTCGGCGTCGGGGTGTCGCAAACCCAACTTCGCGTAGTTGATCACCGTGGTCAGAACGTTGTTGAACTCGTGGGTGATCGAAGAGGCCAGTTCCCCCACCGTCGTCAATTTCTGGGCCCGCAACAGTTGCTGCTGCAACTCGTGAAGTTGCTCTTGCAGTTGGACGAACTCGGCTTCACGGCTCATGGGGGACTCGGGCGGTGGACGGAAGTGAGTGTGGCGGGTTCTGTAACATCCCTTTCCCCGAAGATCGGTAAAACTGAAACCGAGGGACGAGTTCAACCGGTGCGACCCCGCAGACTTGACTTTGTTGACACGGGCTTTCTATCGTATCATCAAGCGCTCATATGTCGGCCAAGGCCTCTTGTGGACGCGCGCTCCTTCCTCGTCGCCCTGCCAGATTTCCTGCAGTTGCCACCGTCTGGTGCTCGAACTGCAAGGATCGATTCTCCCAAGTTCGACCGCGTTTTCCTTTTCAGGAGTTGGTGTTCCACAGATGGATACTCCCAATCGTCCGATTACCGGAACCTGGGCTGATGATCCGGCCCATTTCCGCAAAGTCAGCCGTCGCAATTTCCTCACAGTGGGGGCATTGGCTGGTTTTGGCAGTCTGACCCTGGCTGATCTGCTGAGAAGTGAAGCCCGTGCCGAGAAA
>Ga0315902_10003007_pt1 | contig 25636 bp, 22 predicted proteins | sample LakEriMetagenome_9_FD_203523 | JGI IMG/M metagenome (GOLD analysis project Ga0315902, IMG submission 203523) | Freshwater fungal communities from buoy surface, Lake Erie, Ohio, United States - Buoy 12 MA117 | ecosystem: Environmental > Aquatic > Freshwater > Lake > Lake biofilm | place: USA... | reverse complement strand
AGGTTCTCGCAGCAGGAGTCGTTGGCCTTGGAACAACAGGCCTTGAAGAACGCAGCACTCACGGTGTATGCATCCCAATGGGCGGCCGATGCGGCGATGAGGTCCGCACCGGAATTGGCATCCAAAGTGAAGGTGGTGCCCTTTGGTGCCAACCTGGAACACATGCCTCCGGCGCAAGCAGCTCGACGCTTTCCATCGGAACGGATCAGGCTCTTGTTCCTGGGCGTGAACTGGGAGGACAAGGGCGGACCGATCGCCCTACAGGCCTTGAGGGAACTGAAGAACAGGGGAGTGGCCGCACAATTGGTGGTCTGTGGGTGCACACCACCGGCCGATATCACTGATCCGGACATGCTCTGCGAAGGGTTCCTCGACAAGAATGAACCGGTGCAGGCGAAACGACTGGAAGAGCATCTGCGAGCGGCGGATATGCTGATCCTGCCGACGCGGTTCGAGGCTTACGGCATTGTGTGTTGCGAAGCTGCGGCCTACGGGCTTCCCGTTCTCGCCACCCGTACCGGCGGCATTCCCACCATCGTGCAGGAAGGGGTCACGGGCTTCCTGTTCGATATGAACGAGGACGGTGTTGCCTATGCCGACCGGGTGATGCGCTTGGCGCAGGCCCCGGACCATTGGCAGGCCATGCGTACTGCGGCCAGGGCAAGGTCCGAGCAGGTGCTCAACTGGACCGCCTTCACCCACGAATTGCTCCGCCTGGCTCAGGAGGTACTGTCGGTCAACAAGGCGCGATAGGCCGCCCGGAATCGATCCATGCCGAATTCTTGTTGCGCCTCGGTCAATGCCGTTCGGCGCAAGCGCATGAAGCGTTCCGGATCGGCTACGATGGACAGGATACCGTGTTCCATCTCAGTAAGAACGATTTCCTCCTGAGCGGATGTCGTGATTACGGCCAGATCATTGCTGAGCCGTGCGGGTACATCGCCCACCGGTGTGCTCACCACAAGCAACCCGTGCGCCATGGCCTCCATGATCACCATGGGAAAACCCTCGCGCTCTGAGGTAAGCACCAGCATGTCGTTGTCGCTGTAGATCGCGGAAATGACGTCCGGGTCGTTGATCTTCCCGCGGAAGTCCACATGCGTATGGCCGGGCACATGCTCCACGCCCACCACCGTATATCGCAACCGCCCGGGTGCAGTGCGCTCCAATCTGTCGGTTAGTGCAAGAAATAGCGGGAGACGTTTCTCTGGCGAATTGCGGCCAACGAACAGGAGTCCTGTGCGTTCGTGTTGCTGCACACTTCCGAAACGCTGCACAGCATTAGAGATGAACATCAACTTACCGAATTGCGAACGCTTGATGTTGTTGGCAAAGAGGAAACGCTCGTACTCAGCTTTCGCGTGACCGCTGATGAAGATGTAGCCATCCACTCTTGAAAAATGGCGCAACCAGCTCTTGTGTTGCACATTGCCTTCAGGCTGGTAAAGGAATGCGTGTTGTAGGTAATACGTGCGAACCTCAGGTCGAAGGTGCTTGAGCAGTTCGAAGAATGTGGTGCTCATGGCGCCGAATACTACAGGTTCACGCTGTGCATTGGCCAAAGCCGCCAGAAGCCGTAGTGTGCGAAGTCGGTAAAGTGGGTGATGCAGAGAACGTGGCAATTCAATCAATGTCCCGTGCCCCTCGAAGGAGGAAGCGAATGCTCGGTCCGAAGAGAAACCGCTGATCACAATGAGCGGCTGCTGATCCGCGACCGCCGCGACAATATCGGCATGCACCTGCTCGGCTCCACCAGTGTGGACATAGGGCAAGAGAAAAACGGTTCGGCCTTTCCATTCCTGCCGCACCCTCAACAATGCTTTCTGCTCCCGAAAGAGCGCGATGGGAGAGTAAGTAAGGCAGCGGTGGACGTCACGTGCGAACTCACGCGCACTTGGAATGCTATTCGGGCGAAGCCCTTCGAACAACGTACGTAGACGTTTCAGTACTACATACAGGGCCAATGAACCGTGTGTGCGCTGGAAGAACCTTTGCTGATGAACCTTGCTCAGCTTGTTCCGGATCGTGAGCTTTGCCTTTTCGATATTGCCCGAGCGCAAAGCGAAAAGCGCGATCAGGTGGCCCCATTCCTTCATCACTTCAGGACGGTCCTTGGCGCTGTCGTACCACTTGAGATAGAACTCCAGGAGTCCATCCAGCATGTAGGGGCTGTTCTTGGAGGTGTTCGACGTGTGATCACGAATGGCAACAAGGTCTGCGTCAGCGAGGTCAACCCGGCCCACTTGCGCGATACGCAACCACATATCGAAATCCTCGGCAGCACGCAGGCCGACATCAAAAAGACCGGCAAGCTCGAAGGCTTTTCGTCGAATGAGCACCGCGCTGGATCCGCCCCATATCCGGTTGCGCGGAAGCAAGTTGTCGAAGACATTCCCTCGCAGTGCATCTCCCTCGTTCAGGGGTGGACCCTGCTTCTGTCTGTCAAGGATGTCGATCCAATGCGCCCTGCAAAACACGAGCAGCAGGTCCTCGTTTGCATCGTTATTGAACACGCGCAGTTGTTCTTCAAGCTTTGTAGGGACCCATAGGTCATCCGCATCCAGGAAAGCCACAAATGAGGAGGTGCCTGCTTGCAGTCCTGTGTTGCGGGCGGTATTGGGACCAGCATTGGTCTGTTGCAAAAGGTCGATGCGCACAGGGCCACTGTAGTTCGCCACCAAGGCGCGCACCACATCCGGACCACCGTCCGTGGAACCATCGTCCACTACGATGATGCTTTGTGGCAACCGCGTTTGTGCCAGGACACTGCGCAGCGTGCGTTCCACGAATGGCCCGGCATTATAGAGCGGGATCACCACATCTACAGGTGCCATGGGGTTCTTTTCCGTGGATGGTCGCAAGGTGCCTACAGTGTGCTCCATGCGGGTGGCAATAGGTCCGAGGTAGTGATGGAGCTGTCCTTCAACCAACGAACGGGCGCCACAACTGAACCATCCGTGCGTTGGGCCAGCCATGCACCCCACCAGCTGAAACTGCTGTTGGCGATGATGTGGTGGCGGCATTGGCTCATCAACCGCATATCATCGGAACTGTGGATGCCCGTGTTGCCATCGACCAATTCCATGTTCGGCAAGGCAAGGTTGGCGCGCACCCATTCAGGGTCGTCGGAGAACACAAAGAACCGCGCCTCTGGATAGCGCTCCAACATCAATGCCGCAGCGCGCATGTAGTAGTCTTTGTCGCAGGTCACGAAGGTGCTTTTTGCAGCTGCGTGATGGACGTAGTCGCCACGCCGAACATGTAGGCTCACAGCATCCGGCGTGGATGCAATGCGCTGTGCCACAGGTTCCATGTGGGCTTGCAGTGCTGCTGTAAAACGGAATGCGGCCCGGACCTGCTCCCTCATGCTCCCGAAGTAGCGTTCACTCTGCCAGTAGCCGTCGAGTATAGATCCAGTCGGGGCCTTAAAGATCGCCGGATCGAAGGTGTATGGCGAGCGTTCATACACCACACCCGGCGGGAACAAAGCGGGTAGACTCCTGGAAAGCCGTCCCCGCCACCCTTGGCTTCGCTGAATGGCGGCTCTCAATTGGTCAGGTGAAGCGCTCGAAAGATGGACCCCGAATACCCCCAGTTCCAATGGACGCGGAACATGTTCCCCGGTGCGCGACTCGAAGAAGGAGAGGTCGTACAACACCTTTGAACCGGTTTGCCCTTCGAAGGCCATGCCCAGCGCATACTGGAACATCTGGTTGCCAAGGCCTCCCTGTAAGCGGATGATCGTATACTGCTCTTCCATCGGCGGATCCACGAAGCTATTCAGCGAAGCAGTAAGGATCTCGCAAGCTTGTCCAGAAGGCGATGGGCAAGGGAATGGTGTGATATAATGCGGCAGCTACGGAGCTTGTCGAGCAACTGGCTTCTTAGTGCGGTCCTTTCCCCCGCATCACAGGTGGTCCGATCGATGAAACGCTCGTAGTGGCCTTGCAAACTGCGTAGCTGTTTGACTGAGATTTTCGGGTGATCGACCCCGATGCGACAAGCGATGGCTAGCAGATCCCTCGGGAGGTCGGGCATTAATTGTCCAAGGATCCTGCGGCGCTGCTCCATTACCCACGCATGTGCATTGCTGCTCGTTTGGGTGAGCCCCGTGCCTACAACGCGGTATTGCACCAAGCGTTCCGGAAGGTTTGCGGCCTTCCCGGCAAGCACCAAGCGGCTCCACATGTCGTAGTCGTCCCAAACGGTGCGGCTTTCATCAAAGCCACCCACGCGCTCCAGAACTTCGGCACGAATCATCACCGATGTGCTTACGAATGGTGAGTCAAATAGCAATGCGAAGCGGATCGCGGCATCGGAGGTCGGTCGCTCAAGGAATGCATCCGGCCCATCATCGGGGGAAAAGAAGAGACCCCAAGTGCCAAGGATCACAGTTGCCGTATTTGCCTGGAAATGTGCGACCTGCTTGGCGATACGGTCCGGCGCGGAAATGTCGTCCGCATCCTGCCGGGCGATAAGCGATCCTTTTGCAAGGCTCAGGGCCTTATTAAGCGCGGCCGAAACGCCACTATTGGCTTGATGTACCACCTGCAAGCGCCGGTCGCTGAAGCGGTCCAGCACCGCCTGAGTGTTGTCCGTGCTGCCATCGTTGACCACCACCACCTGCAAGTTGGTGTAGGTCTGACTTAGAATGCTTTCCAGTGAAGCTCCCACAAAGGCATCCGCGTTGTACACGGGCATGATCACGCTCACCAATGGACGTATCATAATGGTCAACGCTTAACAAACCAGTAACAGCCACAACCATAACTCTGAACATTGGCCATTGCAGGCGTCGCGTTGCGTATTAACCCTCCATCCTCATCTTTATCAGGAACAAGTGCGAATTCACGCAGATCGAAGCCAATGAACGCTTCGAGCACTTGATCGTAGGAGTAGCTCCGGTGGGCATTGTACACGATACGGGGCCTGCCGGTGGGTGTAACGAAGAGCAGGCTTCCTCCGGGCTTAACCACCCGCTTAAGCTCTGCGATTGCTTTCAGATCGCCATCGGGATCCAATGGGTCGCCATAGCGCCCAAGACCGATGTGCTCTACTGTATGCATGCACGATAGGGATGGTAGGCTGTTGTCGGCAAACGGCAGTGCCATCAGATCACCTGGCTTGGAACGCAAACCGGTCAATTCCAGTTTGGCCGGTCGGTAGTCGTAGAAATCCACCGGGATGAAGGCGGATAACATCGAACAGAAATACAAAGTCGAGGAAATGTCCACATGCTTATCAGGAGCAATTTCGCGCACAATACGGGCGGCCCAGGCAGGGTGATACACATAGTGCCGGTCGAAATCTGTATTGGGCGTGTCGTCGCCATAACAGGGCATGCGCGCCTCCCATTCCATTTCGAAGCGCTGACCCTTAGATCGGGCTTTAGCTGTGAATTCGTCGAACTGCAGGCGCAAACGTGATTCACGGCGGCGCATGTCCAACCGATGCTTTAGGGAGCGAAGAACTCGGATCATTGTCTATTCAGTGCCTTACATACGTGCGATGCGGACCGGCATCTGGTTAAGTATCAATCCGCTTTTTGTGTTCAGGATACGTTCGTTCGAAGTCAAGGTGCTGATTTCGCTCACTGTTAGGGTAGCTTTATCCGGGATGTAATGCAAGTTTTGGCCTCGCGTAGAAAGACCAACGATTAGTTTGTACTGCCCCTCGGTCAGATGAATACCATCGTTGGCGAAAATAGCTTCGTAACGGCCGGGTACCACCGAAGTCGGCTCGCTCCAGGAGGTACGCACAGGTAGTTCGAGCATGGTGGTGAGGCCAAGCCCAACAATGAATGATTCAATCGGCCTTTCCACTGTGAACGATATGCGAACCTGCCAGGATGCACCGATGGGCACTTCAGACAAAGGGTGTCCATCTGGGTCTTCGATGCGCAATGCTGTAGCATATGCGGCGGGTAGCATCAGCGGTAGCTCGAAATTGAAATCGGCTTCGGCCGAAGCGGCGTTCTCCAAGTATTTAGATATCACTTCGCTCATTGGCCCCTCGGTGACCAGAGTGCCCTTATGGAGAAGCATCCCTTTATTGCAAAGGCGCTGTACAGCGTCCATCTGATGGCTCACAAAGATTACCGTGCGCCCTCTTCCGGAGACATCCTGCATCTTGCCCAGGCACTTCTTCTGGAACTGTGCATCACCCACGGCAAGCACCTCATCCACGATCAGGATCTCGGGCTCCAGATGCGCGGCCACGGCGAAGGCCAGGCGAACATACATGCCACTGCTGTAGCGCTTCACGGGTGTATCCAGGAATCGCTCCACTTCAGCGAACTCCACGATCTCATCGAACTTGGAACGGATCTCGGCGCGGCCCATGCCCAGGATGGCCCCGTTGAGGAAGATGTTCTCGCGTCCTGACAGTTCCGGGTGGAATCCCGTACCCACTTCCAGCAGGCTGGCCACGCGCCCATCAATGGTGATGCGACCCTGCGTGGGGTCCACGATGCGGCTCAGCACCTTCAGCAGGGTGCTCTTGCCCGCTCCGTTGCGGCCGATGATGCCCACGCGATCGCCAGCGTTCACCGTAAAGTTCACATCGTTCAGCGCCATGAACTCCTCGCGGGTGATGGTCGCTGAAGCACTTCGTCGGAACAGTGATCGGGCCTTGTTCGTCAACACATCACGCAGGGCCGTGTAACGCTCTGCCTGTTGATGGCGGAGCAGGTATCGCTTGCTCAGATGCTCGACGGTGATGATCGGCGTGGCCATGGTTCAGATGACATCGGCAAAACCACGTTCCGTGCTGCGGAAGTAGCGGATGCCCACCACCAGCAGGAGCAAACTGATGCCTACGGAGAGCAGAAAACCAGGAATATGGATGGGCACCTCATCGCCAAGGATGCACCATCGGAACCCGTCGATGACCCCCACCATCGGGTTCATGGCATAAAGGAACTTGATGGCCTGTGGAATGCGGTCGCTGCCTTGGATATCACTGCTGGAAAAGGCCACGGGCGATACGTACAGACCGAACTGCACGATAAAGGGCACGATGTAGCGGAAGTCGCGGTACTTCACGTTCAGCGCTGCGATCAACAGACCGGAACCCATCGCGGTGACCAATGCCAGCAGCAGGAAAAGGGGCAGGGCCAACAACTGCACGCCGGGCATGAACCGGTAGCCGATCATCAGCACGATCAGTATCGCGAAGGAGATGAGGAAGTCGATCAGGCACACGATCACCGTGCTTGCCGGCACGATGAGGCGAGGGAAATAGACCTTGGTGAGCAGATTGCTATTGGCAATGAGGCTGTTGGCACTTTCGCTGAACGCCGTGCTGAAGAAGGTCCACGGCAGTGTGGCGGCACCCACCAACAACAGCCTGGGCACATTGCCGGGCACCTTGCTCTCGAACAGCCATCCGAGGAAGGCCATCACGGCCAGTGTGAGCAGGGGCCGGAGCACGCTCCAGAGCACGCCGATCACGGTCTGTTTGTATCGCACCAGGATGTCCCGCCAGGCCAGGAACACGAACAGGCCCCGGTAACCCCAGAGGTCATGCCAATAGCGGCTGTCGGCGGTGCCGGGTTCGATCACAGTGCGGTGCTGGCTCATGATGGGGGCGGACCGTGTCCGCCATACTCCGTGCAAACATACCGCGTGCGCAGCGGGCGCCAAGCCCCGGCCGAGTTAAGCAAGTTCGTTCCTGTGCCTGTGGATCCTCGTCCATGCGCCGACCACGACGCCAGCGGACATCACTTGCGCCCGGTGCTTCCTTGCCGAAGGCGCGCCAAGGTCAGGCCGTGGCCCGTTCCAAGGCTTCCATGATCATGCGATCGATGGCCGAATGGTGGTCCTTGCTGTATTCCTTGCGCAGACGATTGGCCACCACGGTACAAACGGTGCAGACGCGATGGCCGAGCATACCACCCAGGCCATAAAGCGCGCTGGTCTCCATCTCGAAGTTAACGGTCCGCAGTCCTTCGTGCGCAAATGCGCTGAGCCGTTCGTTCAGTCCGTCCACGGAGGGTAAAAGCCGGAGCTGTCGGCCTTGGGGGCCGTAGAAACCGCCGGCGGTTATGGTGATGCCCGTGTGGTTGCCGTGGCCCAGTAGTTCCACCAGTTTGCGGTCGCCGGCGGCCACATAGGGTAAGGGCAGGTTGTCCGGCCACTCGGTTTGGGCGAGCAGTTCGTTCAGCACACGGAGCTCTGCATCGGTGCTCTCGTAAGCGTAGTAGTGGAGCACATTGTCCAGGCCCACACCATAGGCGCTCACGATGCGGCTGTCCACCGGAATGTCCTCCTGCAGCGCACCACATGTACCCAGGCGGATGATGCGGAGCGATCGATGCTCCTTCCTGGGAGTGCGCTTTTCCAGATCGATATTGGCCAGCGCATCCAGCTCATTGAGCACGATGTCGATATTATCGGTGCCAATGCCTGTGCTCAAAGCGGTCACGTGCGTACCCCGGTAAACGCCGGTGTGGGCCACGAACTCCCTGTTCTGCACCCGGTGTTCAACGCGCTCGAAGTGACGGCTGATGCGTTCCACCCGGCCTTGGTCGCCCACCACGAACACCAGGTCGCCGAGCTGCTCGGGACGCAGGGCCAAGTGGTATACGGACCCATCGGGATTGAGGACCAGTTCGCTGGGCTCCAGCAGGGTGCCGGGCTCGGTGTGGGTTATGGCGTGCATGATATCGCGAATATCGGGCTTCCCGCGGCCTCAGGGACGCCGGATCTCACATGCCTCGGTGGTGATGAACCGACCATGAACATAGCGCACCGTGCCGCTGTACCAGGTGCGTTCGAACGGGGCCGGGGGCGCTTCGCCGGTCCATTCCTCGGAGTAGAGGTAGTGGAAGGTGGCGGCCGGCGGGTCCAGTTCGAACCGTTCCACGTCGTAGAAGCGGCCTTCGTAGTCGTGAACACCGAGGAAGCGGACCTTGGTCCCTTGAAGCCTGACCCCGATGGCGCTGTAGGCGCAGCACGTAGAGCAGGTGGTCACCCGGGCAATGGTGAAATAGGTGCTGTCGTCCAACCGGATGATGCTGTCCCAGCCTCCGATCCCCAGGGCGGCGAGCTCCACGGTTCCACCAACCAACGCGGATCCTTCGTTGGTATCGGCGTCCAACGTGGTAGGCTCACCGGCCCACACGTTGCCTTCCGAGCGTACATAAAGCAGTGTGTGCTGGCTGCGGAAGGTGCCACCCGTCCGCTCATCCAGGTTGAAATGGGCCAGGCGCTTGTCGGCGGAAACCGAAAGGCCGATACGGTCCCGGAACTCCTGCTCCAGATCAATGGTCACCGACCTAGGGTCGTTCAACAGGGCCTGCAAGCGCTCCATGATGCGCGAGCCGATGGCTTCGGTCGTGTCATATGTGCCCGGCGCGTCACCGAACGGGCTCAATGTGTCGTAACGCTCAAGATCTTGGTGAATGGTCCTGATGGCCTTCCGCATGGCGACCGTAGGCTGGGCCAGTGCGCTGTGACCGAGCAGCATGACCGCGATCGCAATGCCGCGGACGATCATCAATGGACCAGCGTGCTGAGGACTTCGCGCCACGCTGCTGGAACGGCGATGGTATGCTCGTTGGTATAGTCAAAGCACACCATTACGCTGCGCCCTTCGGCACAAATGCCGGGGGCCTTACCGCCCTTGCGATGGATGCGATAGGAGAGGTCGAAGCTCTTGTTGCCCAAGGCACTGCACCAGGCCTCCGCCTCGATGGTGTCGTTGAGCCGCACGGGCAAGCGGTAATCCACTTCATTGCGGGCCAGGATCAATCCCTGGGCCTTCCAGTCGTGGTCCTTGGGGATGAAGCGCTTCAGGAATTCCATCCGTGCCAGCTCGAACCAGTGCAGGTACACACCGTTGTGAACGTGATGGGCCATGTCCACATCCGCGAACCTGATCTGAATGGCAACCGTGGAGGAGCGCTCGTCAGACATGTGTTCCGATCTCGAAGGACCACCAGCAAAGAGCGCTCATGAACTCCTTAGGTAATGGGGTTCAACATGACACTGAACACGGTGATGCTGTTCGGGTCACGGTCGTAGAATAATTTGTCCAAGGCCTCCAGCACATTCTTGGCGCGGAAGTAGGAGGTCTGCAGGTTGTTATCGCCGCGTGCGCTCCACTGGATGGTGTAGCTACTGGTGCGCTCCTTGTAGGTCCGCACGTAATCCAGCATCGCTTTCAGCGCGTCCATCTTGTCCACACCTTCCGTAGTGTGGAACAGGAAGCTCTGGTTGTGCCTTGGGTTCAAGGTGATGACACGCAGCTTCGTGTGCTTGCCTTCCTCATCATAGTTGAACATCAGGCTGTCCGGCCCCATGCCGATGTAGCCCCCGATCTCCTTCTGGAGCCGGGCGATCTCCAAGTTGCGGTCCCTGGTCATTTGCTGGTCCCGCTTTCGCCCTGTGTTCAGGCCTTCTCCGGCGGGGTGTCAAAGCTACTGAACGCCGAATTATGGCTCCGGTACTCAGGCACCAGGCGTTTCATGACCCTGACCATGGAACCGCCATCACCCTGGTGGACCATTTGCTCCAGTTCGCGCAGACCGTTCCGCAAGCTCTCCGGGTCACCATCACGGACCTTTCCGATCAGGATCCGCGGATGATGCGTCGGCAGCGTGTTCTCGGCCGTGGCGAGCAGCTCTTCATACAGCTTTTCTCCGGGCCGTAATCCCGTGAAAGCCACCTCGATATCACGACCAGGCTCCAATCCACTGAGCCTGATCATCTTGTCGGCGAGGTCGGCAATGCGCACCGGTTCGCCCATATCGAACACATAGATCTCACCGCCCTTTCCCATGGTGGCCGCCTCCAGCACCAGGCGGCATGCCTCGGGAATGGTCATGAAGAAGCGGGTCACTTCCGGATGGGTCACCGTTACCGGTCCTCCGGCCGCGATCTGCTTGCGGAACAAGGGGATCACTGAACCGCTACTGCCAAGCACGTTGCCGAACCGGGTGGTCACAAAGGCGGTGGAGCAACCGTTGCGCAAACTGCTCACCACCTGCTCGGCCACGCGTTTGCTGGCCCCCATGACACTGGTCGGGTTCACGGCCTTGTCGGTACTGATGAGCACGAAACGTTCCACCCCATTCGCGCAGGCCAGCTCGGCCACGGTGCGTGTTCCGAGGATATTGGTGTGGACCGCCTCGGCGGGCTGCGCCTCCATGAGGGGCACATGTTTGTATGCGGCCGCATGGAACACCACTTGGGGCCTGTATGCGGCGAACACGGCCTGCATGCCTTCCCGGTCGCGTACGTCGGCGATGATGACCCGCAGGCGTTCACCCAAGCCCTTGCCACGAAGCTCCATCTCCACATCGTAAAGACCCGATTCGGCCAGATCGACCAGTACGAGCTCGGCTGCACCCAATTGGGCCAACTGGCGGGCCAGTTCGCTCCCAATGGAGCCGGCGGCACCGGTCACCAGCACACGCTTTCCCTGGAACAACGACCGCACCTCAGCCTGGTCCAGATGGATCACCGGGCGTCCCAGAAGGTCCTCGATCCGCACCTCTTGGATCTGGCCCGCGCTGAGCTGTCCATTGATCCAGTCGCTTACCGGTGGTATCGTTAGCACCCGCACCTTGGCCGCCATGCAGGCATCCACCACGCGCCGACGGTTCTCCGGGTCCGGTCGTTGGATCGCGATGATCACCTGGTCCACTTCCCCTGCTGCCAGGAGATCCTCCAACCGTGATGTCGATTGCACCAGAACTCCTTCAAGGCTCTTGCCGGTGCGGCGTTCGTCATCATCCACGAAGGCCACCACCTTGTAGTTGGCCGATCCTTCGCGTTCCAGCGTCCGTTTGGTGATCAGCCCGGCCTCACCGGCACCGTGTATGATCACCGTGACCACGTCCTTTCCGGCCCCTTTGCTTCGCAGGTACCGCAGTTTGAAGGCGATGCGCGATCCGATCAGGAGCATGGCCGTGCCCAGGAAATCGATCACGATCACCGAGGTAGGCAGGAAGTAGAGCTGGTCCACGGCCCAATAGCGCAGTGCACTGGCGAGACCAAAGGCCACTGAGCCCCCCAGGACGGTCAGGAAGATCTTTCGGGCATCGTCCGTATTGGTATGCCGCACCATCACGCGTTGTGTACCTGCGATCAGGAACGACCCGAGACGGATGGCCAGGAACAAGGGCAGTACAGGCAGTAGCAAGGCCACCTCGTGGGCCGGCACCTGGAAGTTGAACCGCAACAGATAGGCCGCCGCCAGGGCGATCAGGCATTGCACCAGATCGATCACCAACACACCCCATCGGGGGAACAGACGCTGCCTGGCCATGAGTGCTGCAAAGTTGTGAAGTTCGGGATGCGGCCGGCGCCTTGAGGCATTTTCGATGCGGCTTACTTTGGCTGCCGCTAAAGTCGGCCCAGGCCCAGCATGCCCCGGATACATTTCATCGTACCACACCGACCCGATCGTTCGCCGAGCCAGCGCTACCGGCTCGAACAGTTCATCGCTCATTTCGAGGCGAACGGTCATACGGTGATCTATGCGAACCTGCTCGGGCAACTGGGCGACCGCGTTCTGTACAGCAAGGGGCGGCTGTTCCTGAAGCTCCTGTTGCTGGTAAAGGCGTTCCTCCGGCGGTTGCGTGATGTCTATCGAGTGGGCCAGGAGGACATCGTGGTCATTCACCGGGAAGCCTTCCTCACGCGTGGCACCTTCTTCGAACGGGCGCTACGTCGACGGAGCCGGCATCTGGTCTTCGATTTCGACGATGCCATCTGGCATATGGATGTGAGCGAGGCCAATAAGCGGTTGAGCTGGCTGAAAGACCCATCAAAAACGGACCGGATCATCGCCATGGCCGATCTGGTCATCGCCGGTAACGACTACCTGGCCGATCATGCTCGCGCCTTCAATGCCAACGTCGTCGTCATTCCCACAGTGATCGACACTACGCTGTATGAACCGATGCAACGGCCACGGCCTGACGGTCGCGTAACGATCGGCTGGACCGGTAGTTTGACCAGCGTGGCACACCTGGCCCTCGCCGTGCCCACGCTCCGCAATGTTCAGCAGCGCTTTGGCGAAAAGGTGGTTTTCCGCGTGATCAGTGATCGCTTGTTCGAAGCACAGGGCCTTCAGGTGGAGAATGTCCGCTGGAACAGTACCTCGGAAGTGGAGGACCTGGCGCCCATCGACATCGGCATCATGCCCCTGCCCGATAATGAATGGAGCCGCGGGAAATGTGGCTTCAAGGGCCTTCAGTACATGGGTATGGGCAAGGCCGTGGTGCTGGCTGCGGTGGGTGTGAACAAGAGGATCGTACGCCATGGTGTGAACGGCCTTCTGGCATCCACCCCGCAGGAGCTGGAGGCACACCTCGTCCACTTGGTGGAGGATGCCGAACTTCGCGCCCGATTGGGCGTCGAGGCAAGACGCACCGTGGAGGAACGATATTCCGTGAACGCTTGGAAGGACGTGTACCTACGGCTGTTCCGGGAGCTCACTCAACAAACGAAAACGACCGAACATGTCCGACCTGAAGAAGACCGCGCTCACCCACGTTCATGAGGCCCTCGGCGCCAAAATGGTGCCCTTTGCCGGCTACCTGATGCCCGTACAGTACACCGGGGTCATCGATGAGCACAATGCGGTGCGCAATACCGTTGGCATGTTCGACGTGAGCCATATGGGCGAGTTCCTGGTGCGCGGTCCGGAAGCCTTGGACCTCATCCAGAAGGTCACCAGCAACGATGCCTCCAAGCTCACGGTGGGCAAGGTGCAGTACAGTTGCCTGCCCAACGGCAAGGGTGGTATCGTGGATGACCTGCTTGTATACCGCATGCAGCATGGCGACGACCACCACTACGTGCTCGTGGTGAACGCCAGCAACATCGAGAAGGATTGGGCCTGGATCAATTCGCAGAACACGTTCGATGCACAGTTGGAGAACATCAGCGACCACATGAGCCTGGTCGCCGTACAGGGCCCCAATGCCACGGACACGTTGAAGGGCTTCTTCACGGAGGACATTGGTGCCATGCCCTATTACACGGCGATGTATGCCGAAATGAAAGGGGTGGGCCTCGTACTGATCTCCACCACGGGCTACACCGGGGCTGGCGGGTATGAGGTGTACATGCCCAATGCATTGGCCGAAAAGGCCTGGCAGGCCATCATGGAGGCCGGCGAGCCGCACGGTATCAAGCCGACCGGCCTGGCCTGCCGCGACACCCTTCGCTTGGAAATGGGCTTCTGCCTCTACGGCAACGATATCGATGATACGACCTCGCCGATAGAGGCCGGCCTGGGCTGGATCACCAAGTTCACCAAGGACTTCGTAGATTCAGCCACCTTGAAGGCACAGAAGGACAACGGTACCGCCCGCAAGCTGGTGGGCTTTGAACTGCTTGATCGTGGCATTCCCCGTCACGACCACCCGGTGCTCGATGCCGCTGGTAACGTGGTGGGCAAGGTGACATCCGGTACGCAAAGTCCCACCCTGCAAAAGCCCATCGGAATGGCCTATGTGCCCACGGCCATGGCCGCCGAAGGAAGTGACCTGTGGATCGATATCCGCGGCAAGGCCCTGAAAGGCAAAGTGGTGAAGCTGCCGTTCCTTAAACAGTCCTGAACGCATGGAGCAGGTCAGCCGTAACGCCGATTATCCCTACCGGGTGGAGGTCTGCTTTATGCCGGGCCAGTATCCGCTTTACGCCCAGGACATGGGCATTGTGGTGGTGATCGATGTGCTGCGGGCGACGAGCGCCATGGTGGCCGCGTTCGAACACGGGGTGGACCGGATCATTCCTGTGAGTACCATCGAGGAGGCCCGGCAGTACATCGGCCGACCAGGATACATCGCAGCCGCGGAACGAAATGGAGAGGTGGTGGATGGTTTCGCCTTCGGCAACTCCCCGTTGGCCTACGTGGGGCAGGACCTCAGCGGGCAGACCATCGTGATGACCACCACCAACGGCACCAAAGCGATCAACCTCGCCAAGGACGCCCGCACGCTGGTGATCGGATCATTCCTGAACCTCACCGCCCTGAGCGATTGGTTGGTGAAGCAGGACGACAACATCCTGCTGCTCTGCTCGGGATGGAAGGACAAGTTCAACCTCGAGGATTCGGTGTTCGCCGGTGCGGTGATGGACCGCCTGCTGGAAAGCGGCAAGTTCGGTGTGGAGGAGGATTCAAGTATCGCGGCCAAGTACATGTACATGGCGGCCCGCGACAATTTCATGAGCATTCTGAAGGCCGCGCCACGCCGCCGCCGCATCGAGCAGTTGCACCTGTTGCCCGATGTGAAGTACTGCCTGACACCCGATCAGAGCACCAAGATCCCCGTGTTGCGGGAAGGTGAGCTCGTTTGTATGTGATGAGCCGTTCTATTGGCACCGCATTTCGAACGGCTGCTGTAGGCCTGGGCCTGCTGTTGCTGCTTGCTGTTTCGCCGGTCGAAGTGGTGGAACCTGCCAATGCATGGGGCTTCTACGGCCACAAGCGCATCAACCGGATGGCCTGCTTTACGCTGCCCCCGGAGATGTTCCCGTTCTTCAAACGCCACATCGATTTCATCAGCGACCATGCGGTGGATCCCGACCGCAGGCGCTATGCGGTGGAAGGGGAGGCCCAAAGGCATTACATCGACATCGACCACTACCGCCATCATGGTCATGACCCCTTCGAGCACGTTCCGCGCCGCTGGAAGGACGCCGTGGCCAAACTGAGCGAGGACACCCTGCAGGCCTACGGCATCGTGCCCTGGCACATCGAGGTCATGTACTTCCGGCTGGTGCAGGCCTTCCAACGTGGCGATGTGGACCGGATACTTCGCAATGCCACCGAACTGGGTCACTACATCGGCGATGCCCACGTGCCCCTGCATACCACGGAGAACTACAATGGCCAATTGACCAACCAGCATGGCATCCATGCGTTCTGGGAATCGCGCATACCCGAACTGAGCGCCGAGAGCTATGACCACTTGGTCGGTCGTGCCGTGTATTTGAGCAAGCCTCTGGACGCTGCATGGGACGCCGTACATGCCAGTCATCTTCTTGTGGACAGTGTGCTCGGGATCGAACGGGAGTTGAGCCTGACCTATCCAGAGGACCGCAAGTACGTGTTCGAGGACCGCGGCCGATCGGGCATGCGCATGTATTCCCGGGAGTTCACCGCCGCTTACGAAGAGGCCATGAAAGGCATGGTGGAGCGCCGTATGAACGCATCCATCATCTCATTGGGCTCGTTCTGGTACTCGGCCTGGGTGGACGCAGGCCAGCCCGACCTTGCACGCATCGAGGACAAGGAGGTCAGTGATAGTCTGAAGGCCGTTCTGAAGGCCGAGGAGGAGCTGTATAAGCTGGGCCGGGGCCATGGCCGCGACCATCCGGAATAGTCCCGTTCAGGACTTCGCTGCGGCCGCTTTCTTGCGGGCCATCGGATCTTCGGGCATGGTGCCGAAAATGTGGTCCCAGAAGGGCGAGCTCACACCAAAAGCCCCGGTATCCCCCACATAGTGGTGCAGGTTGTGATGCTTCCAGATCACGCCCAGGAAGTTCTTGGGCGGGTTGTACACGTGAATGGCATAATGCGCCAACAGGTAGCTGGCATAACCGACCATGAACCCACCGCCGAACGCCAGGCCCGGCATGCCCATGGCAAGGATGTAGAGACCGATGAACATGGCCGCCACCAAAGCGCTCATCAATGGGGGCAGGGCCAGTCGCTTCTTGTCGCGCGGGTGATCATGGTGCACACCATGGAAGATATACTGGATCCGTGCCTTGCGCGGCGAGTCGGTCTCCATATGGTAGAAGTAACGATGCACCAGGTACTCCACCAAGGTGAAGAAGAACAAGCCCACCACGAACAGGACGATCGAGGTGACCACCGGTTGGTCGAACCGGAACAAGGAGAGCAGAAGCGCAGCTATCCCCGTTCCATAGAACATGGTCAAAGGGAAGGCGATGTGGGTCTTGGTCAGGGCCTCCAATACCGGGCTCCTGAAGATGCGTCCACTATCGTTGATGTTCTTTACAGCCATGGCGAGCTATCCTTGAATTCGCCGACAAAAGTAACCCGATGATGGCAGTGATGAACACGCATGCCGTGCTCATTCATGAGCATTCGTTCCGAGGGCTTACATTTGCCGCCGCTTCGCAAGGAGCTCTCGGGCTATTAGCTCAGCTGGTTCAGAGCACTACCTCGACAAGGTAGGGGTCGCTGGTTCGAATCCGGCATAGCCCACCGCATCCCGCCCCATGAAGGCGGGATGTTCTTTTTGGGGCACAACGTTGTTCTGGCGATCAGCTGACGATGTTCCTAAGCGCTTTCCATCGGAGTTTTCCTGGATCGTTACGAAGTTCGCATCTTCGTCGCCGAGTTTGAACCCAATGAACAAGCCTATCATGAAACGACCCTTACTCGCTCTGCTCACCATTTCAGGCCTGCTGGCCACCTCGGCCAATGCCCAGGAGGATATTGACGCCAAGGCCCGCGAAGCGGCTGCTGAAAAGGCCCGCGCTCGCCACGTGTCCGATTCCCTCGACGGCAAGTGGATCAAGAGCGGCGTGTTCAACATCAACATGACCCAGGTGAACCTGACCAACTGGGCGGCGGGTGGTTTCAGCTCCGTCAGCGGTCTCGCCATGTTCAATGGCACCGCCAACTGGAAAAAAGGCCGGAAGGCTTGGGACAACAGCCTCATCCTGGCGTTCGGTGGCCAGCATATCCACGACGGGGCTGAACCGCAGAAGACCGATGACCGTATCGAATTGAACACGAAGTACGGTTACGAGTTGCACCACGCCTGGTACCTGGCCGCGGTGGCACAGTTCAAGACCCAGTTCACCGAGGGTTTCAACGCCGAGGGCTTCCGGATCTCGAACCTGATGGCCCCGGCATACACCCTCGCCGGTCTGGGTATCGATTACAAGCCATCGGATAAGTTCACGCTGTTCGTTTCACCCTTGACCGCTCGTTTGGTCATTGTTACCGACGAGACCCTATGGTACGGATCGACCGATCCCGAACTGCGCGTTTACGGTGTGAAGAACGGCGAGACCACTTCGTTGGAACTAGGTGGATACGTGCGCATGCAATACACCACCCAGTTGGCTGAGAACATTACGTTCATGACCCGCGCTGATGCCTTCAGCAACTACTTGCGGAACCCCGAGAACATCGACGTGACCTGGGAAACGCTCTTCACCTTCAAGGTGAACAGCTGGTTCGCTGCGACCCTGAACACGGTGTTGCTCTACGACCACGACACCAAGTTCCTGCGTTTCGATGACGCCAACTTGCCGTACCTCGGTCCTGCCACCCAGTTCAAGGAGTCACTGGGTATTGGCCTGACCTTCAAGCTCTGATCGGAACAATGATGTGTGAAAAGGGTCGCTGCGGCGGCCCTTTTTCAGTTCACCGGATACCGGCCAAGCCAGGCGAAGGGTTCCACTAGGCCGAACTGCACCGGGTTCTCCTTGCGCAGCCAGATGGAGATACGGTCAATGTACAAGGCCCCCCGGTCGCGAACATGGATGTAGGTCTTCAACCGCACCGGGCCAATGACAGGTCCAGCGTCTCCCAAGTGCGTGGCCACGATCAGGCTGGCCGAGCGTTGACCGGGTAACATGCTGCCCGCATCACCTCCCCGATAGAACACCGTGCTGTCGCCAACGAACAGATGGGCGATCATGCCAGCATCATGCACCGGAACAGGTGACCAGACCTCTGCAATGACCTCGACCTGTTGTTGGGGATGGGTCACCAGCGTATCGAACAGTGCCTCGAACGCCACACCGAACTCCCTGCCACTGAGGTCCCACGACCATACGCCGCTATCGCGCTCCACCACGGGAAGATCGGCATGCACATCCCAGCCCGAAGGCCATCGAGCGCCCGGCGTGGCTTGGGCCAATAAGGTGCGATCACCCAAGGTCGTGTAGCCGGGAGTCCTGGAGAAAAGCGACCACTGGCCTTCGTTCATGTCGCGCCTCTGCAAGAGGTGGGGAAAATGGGCCTGAACACGGGCTGTTCGCTCAGGCGCTGCTCCGTTGCTCTGGCCAAGGAAGATGTATTGGCCTTGCCAATTCCTTAAAAGGCTGTCGAGCCGGTCGTCATTCAGGCCCTGCAATTGAACATAGGACAACTTATCCTGCGAGACCGACAGATGATCGGTATAGAAGCGGAGCATATGGTCCGGGGCATCGATCAACACGGCGACCTCCGCGGGACCAAGCTCACGGACGGCGCGTTCTCCCGCTGTCACGAACGCCTCGTACTTCGAAGCGTACATCAGGTCGAAATGCCTGCGGTCGTTCACCAGCGTGTATACCGCCGTGAACGCGATCGCAGTTGTGATGGCCACGGTCCAAGAGCGATGCAAATGCCTCAAGCCACCCCACGCAAAGAGCACGAGATAGGGAAAGGAGAACAGTAGCACCGAGTGCTGGATGACCGGAGCGCGCCAGATCGAATAGCCCAGTCCGACGGCCAGCGGCAAAAGCCCCCACAAGGGCAGGAACCAGGTCGATGGTCCTTCGAACGAGCCTTCCTTGACCCGTAAAAAGACCGACATAAGGACCAGGGCCACCAGCATCACGGCCAGGGTGACGGATCCATGGGCCACCCACCACAAATGGTCGATCACCCACGTCGAGGAAGGCGGAGCCAGCCACTCCGAAAGCCCCCCAAGACCCAATTGGGCAAGAAAAATGGGCAGGTTCGGCAGATAGAGCAATACGGCCGATGCACAGGCCAGCATATAGGGCTTCCGTTGCTCCTTTCCCACCAACGCCAGACCTGTAACGGCCATCAGCGCGGCCAGCAACAGGGCAAAATGGTGCGTATAGGCGCTGGCCACCATGGCCATCGCCGCACCCACCAGGGCCCTGTTCGAGCGGAAGGCGACGTACCGTGTAAGCTGATCGGCCAACAAGGCCGTGGTGAACAGGCCTGCAGCATAAGGTCGGGCGATCTGGCCATAGAGCACACCATATTGCAATGCGCTCATCAGGGCCGTGAGCAGAAGGGCAGGGGCCGGACCGGTCCAGGCCAGCGCAAAGCGGTACAGCAGGAACAAGGCAAGCAGGCTCATGCCGATGAACGGCAGTTTCACATCCGCTTCGTTCAGGCTGAACACCTTCGTCCATACCCACTCGAAGGCCTGCACACCGGGCGGATGCGTGTCCAACTTGGCCACCCCTGTGCTGATGGTCTCGCCCAACGTGGGATAGATGCGCACAAGGGCGCTCAGTTCATCGTGCGTGTAGGCCAGGTGGGGCAGTTCCCAGAGGCGCAGCACCGCGCCAAGCGCAAGCAGCAACACGAACCCGGTCCGCATCCAAGCCTCACCCGGGAAGCGGACAGGACCATATCGCGCGATATGCTGACGCCAGTTCATGCCTCACCCTTCACGCTCCATGTCGCGCTTCACATCCTTGGCCTTCAGGCTTTCCCGTTTGTCGAAGGTCTTCTTGCCCTTGGCCAGCGCGATCTCCAGCTTGGCGAAGCCGTTGGCCGCGAAAAAAAGCCGGACCGGTACAATGGTCATTCCCGCGTCCTTCAACTTGCGTTTGAGCTTGTCCAGCTCCTTTCGCTGCAACAGGAGCTTCCGGTCACGCTTGGGCTCATGCACGTAATGCACATTGGTGCCATAGGGGTTGATCTGCATGTTGCGCACCACGAGCTCATCGCCCACGAACGCACAGAACGCCTCATTGATGCTGGCCCCACCCGCCCTTATGCTCTTGATCTCGGACCCCATGAGCACCATGCCGCAGGCGTACGTGTCCAGCATATGGTACTCGTACTCGGCCTTTCGGTTCTTGACCTCGATGGGGGTGGTGGCCATGCGTGACTGACAATGCCCTGGGTCGAAGGGCAAGGCGCGAAGCTACGGGCGATGCCCCACCCATTGTGGCATTTGTCCACCTTCAACCCAGCGCAACGTCGAGCACCATCATCACAATGAAGCCACCAATGAAGCCCAACGTGGCGATGTCGGTGTACTTATCGAGCTGGGTCTCGGGGATCACCTCCTCAACGACCACATAGATCATGGCGCCAGCGGCGAAGGCCAGCGCATAGGGGAGCAGGGGTTGCATGTGCATTACGGCCACGGCGCCCACCACACCGGCCACGGGCTCAACGATCGCGCTCAGCTGGCCATACCAGAAGCTGCGGAACTTGCTCAGGCCCTGGCGGCGAAGGGGCATGCTCACGGCAAAACCCTCCGGGAAGTTCTGAAGGCCGATACCAATGGCCAGGGCCACGGCCCCTCCGATGCTGGCTTCCGGCATTCCCGCCGCCACACCACCGAACAGCACGCCGACCGCCAGACCTTCTGGAATATTGTGCAGCGTGATGGCCAGCACCAACAGGGTGGTCTTGTGCCATTGTGTGGCAGGGCCCTCCGTGCGCGAAGGGTCGAAGTTGATGTGGAGGTGGGGAAGGGCCTTGTCCAGACCGAACAGGAACAACGCACCGGCTGCGAACCCGACGGCGGGTGCCAGCCAAGGAATGTTCCCCATGCGCTCGCTCATCTCAATGCTGGGAGCCAGCAGGCTCCAGAAACTGGCGGCCACCATCACTCCGCCCGTGAAGCCGAGCATGCCATCGAGCCACTTCCGCGATGCGTTCCCGACAACGAACACGAGTGCTGAGCCGGACGCCGTGACCAGCCAGGTGAACGTGGTCGCTATGAACGCCCCCATCACGGGGTCGATCCGTTCGAAGAGATCCAGAATGGTCCCCATGGTCAAAGCGGTTTCACGGTCAGGTTGCGGCTCACTTGCTCGTTCAGCAGCAGACCGTTACGGAACCGGCTGCTCACTTCCAACGAGTTGTCGTACTCGAACCTGCGGTTCACGGTTAGCTGGGTGCCCAGCTTCAACCCTAATCCATCCAGCAGCTTGAGGAACGCAGGCGATGAATCCCTCACACCCACGATATGCACCAAGGTGTCCTTGGGGACCTCGGCCAGCGGCAGTGCCCCGGCCATATCGATCATGCGTCCTTCCTTGTCAGGGATGGGGTCGCCATGGGGATCGAACTTGGGGTGGTCCATGAACTTGTCCAGCCGGTCGTGCAGTTCATCGGAGTCGATGTGCTCCAGCTGTTCGGCCAGGTCATGGACCTCATCCCACCGAAAGTTGAGGTGGTTGACCAGAAAGGTCTCCCACAGCCGGTGGCGACGAATGATCCGCGTGGCAATGCGGCTGCCCGGCTCGGTCAGCGACACCCCATGGTAGGGACGATGGTCCACCAGTCCCTTCTCACTGAGGCGCTTGACCATCTCGGTGACCGAAGAGGCTTTCGTTCGTAATTGTGTCGCAATGGCAGTTGTGCTCCCCCCTTGGTCACCCTGCTCTGTGATGCTGAAGATGGCCTTCAGGCAATTCTCTTCGGAACGCGTGTATGTCATTGCATAACAGGATGATGCGACAAAAGTAAGATATATTTTAGTATGACCTAAAAATGAATGTAGTTTTGCCGCGGAATCGGTCGAACATGTGGAGGGCTCTCATCATCAATGCAATGTGTGCGATCGCACCGGTGGCCACACAAGGACAGCCTGGTGGGGTCCAAGGTGTGGTCAGGGACCCTGAGCAACCTTTACCAGGTGTCAATGTGACATTGCTCGGTACCATGACCGGAACCACCACGGATGCCCAAGGACGCTTCAAATTGGACCTCCCTCAGAACGGGCCTCTCGTCCTTCGGTTCTCGTTCCTCGGCTACGAGACCAAGGAACAACCCTTCACCACACAGCCTGGCCTGACCTTGGATCTCGGCACCATCACCCTCGATCAGCGGGTATCGGAACTGGATGAAGTGGTGATCAGCGGAACACTGAACGCGATCAGCCGCGACGCCAGCCCAGTGCCGGTGGAAGTGATCACTCCGGCGCTCTTTCGTCGCGATCCGGCGCCGAACCTGATCGGCTCCATCGGCATGGTGAACGGGGTACGCCCCCAGGTCAATTGCAGCGTTTGCAGCACCGGCGATATCCATATCAACGGCATGGAAGGTCCTTACACCATGGTTCTGATAGACGGCATGCCCATCGTGAGCTCATTGGGAACCGTTTATGGTCTGAGCGGCATACCGACCAGCTTGATCGAACGGGTGGAAGTGGTGAAGGGGCCCGGAAGCGCTCTCTATGGTAGCGAGGCCATGGGAGGCATCATCAACGTGATCACCAAGGACCCGGTGTTGGCCCCGCGCCTGGCATTGGACCTTTCCGGGACCTCCTGGAACGAGTACAATGCGGACCTCGGGGTGAAGCTCGGGAATGAACGTTTCAGCGACCTCATCGGCGTGAACGTATTCCATTACGGTGCGCCTCGGGACGACAATGCCGATGGATTCACGGACCTCACCCTGCAGGAACGGATCTCCGTGTTCAACAAGATCGCGGTACGCAGACCAGGGAGAAAGGCGGCGAGCCTGGCAACACGTTACCTGACCGAAGACCGTTGGGGAGGGCAGATGGACTGGACGCCTGAATTCGCCGGAGGCGACAGCATCTATGGGGAGAGCATTCGCACGGAACGATGGGAAGCGATCGGCCAGTACCAGTTCAATGTGCCGGGTACGGCCATGGTCCAGTTCAGTGCCATCGGCCATCACCAGCGCTCGTTCTATGGCCTCACGCCATACAACGCCGACCAGTACGTGTACTTCGGGCAGGTGTATTGGAACCGGAAGCTCGGCCCTCGGTCACAGTTCCTGGCCGGATTGGCCTACCGGCATTCCGTCTACGACGACAATACGCCAGCCACGGAGATCAGGAGCGGTGCAGAGTCGACCACCAATGCACCGGATTCAAGGCCATTGCCCGGCCTCTTCCTTCAGGAGGATTGGATGTTGAACGAAGCACACGAGCTGTTGATGGGATACCGGCTGGACCACGACCGGGACCATGGTCTGGTGCACTCCCCACGCCTTGCCTATAAATGGGCGCCGAGCGGCCGTTGGACCCTGCGCGCCAGCTTCGGCAGCGGGTTCCGGGTGGTGAACCTGTTCACCGAGGAGCATGCGGCACTTACTGGTGCCCGCACCGTGGTGGTGGCAGAGGACCTGTTGCCCGAACGCTCCTGGAACGGCACGCTCAACCTGGTACGCAAATGGCCGGGCGAAAAGCGCTTCATCGGTCTCGATGCCTCCCTATTCCATACCTGGTTCAGCAACCGGATTCTTCCGGACTACGCCACGGACCCGGACCTGATCATTTACACCAACCTTGATGGCTACGGCGTTGCACAAGGCGCAGCCCTTCAGCTCGAAACGCGCTGGGGGAAAGGGTTCAAGGCCTTGGCCGGATTGACCTGGATGAACGTGTACACCGTGGAGGCGGACCATCGCGAGGAACAGTTGTTCGCACCTGAATGGCAGGGCACCTTCACGCTCAGCCAGGACCTGCCGCACCACTTCACCGTGGACCTGACCGGCCAATGGTACGGCCCCATGAGGCTTCCGGTATTACCCAACGACCCGCGTCCGGAATACTCACCTTGGTACGCCTTGGTGAACGTGCAGGTCCGCCATCAGTTCAGCCATCGGTTCGAGGTCTATGGTGGGGTCCGGAACCTGTTGGACTTCGTTCCGAAAGACCCGCTCATGAGGCCCTTCGACCCCTTCGACCGTGCGGTGAACGATCCGGTGAGCAATCCCTATGGCTTCAGCTTCGACGCGAGCTACATGTACGCTCCCCTTCAAGGCATTCGTGGCTTCATGGGCATTCGCGTAACGCTCGAATAGGCGCGGCTACCTTTGAGGCCGATGTACAAATTGCTTCGACCGTTGCTCTTCATGCTCCCTCCGGAGCAGGCACACCATCTCACGTTCAATTTGTTGGAATGGGCGGCCAAGGTCCCGGGGGCGTTGGCACTGGTGGGCGGTAAGAGGCCATCGAACAAGGTCCCCATCAAGGTGATGGGGCTCGACTTTCCTTCACCTGTTGGGCTTGCCGCCGGCATGGACAAGGATGCCAGGCACGTGAATGCCATGAGCGCACTGGGTTTCGGGTTCATCGAGATCGGCACGCTTACCCCGGTGGCCCAATCCGGCAACGAGCGCCCGCGCCTCTTCCGTCTTCCCGCCGACCGTGCGCTCATCAACCGCATGGGCTTCAACAATGGCGGCGTTCAAGCCGCTGTTGAACGCTTGCGCAAGCGGAAGTCGGGCATCATCGTGGGCGGCAACATCGGAAAGAACAAGGTGACCCCGAACGAGCAGGCCCTGGATGATTACATCACCTGCTTCGAGGCACTGTACCCCGTGGTGGACTACTTCGTGGTGAACGTGAGCAGCCCGAATACGCCCGGTCTCCGTGCCTTGCAGGACAAGGAGCCCCTCTTGGCGATCCTCTCACGGTTGAGCGCGCTCAACGCGCAACGCACCACCAGCAAAGGGGAGCGAAAGCCGATCCTGTTGAAGATCGCCCCGGACCTGACCGATGCCCAGTTGGACGATGTGGTGTCCGTGGTCAAGGAGAGTGGTATTGCCGGTGTGATCGCCACGAACACCACCATTTCGCGACAGGGCCTGCGCACACCCGGAGCAGAGGTGGAGGCCATGGGCGCCGGTGGGGTGAGCGGAGCCCCGGTCCGGAAGCGTAGCACCGAGGTGGTGCGCTACCTGCGTGAACGGTTGCCGCGACCCATCGTGATCATCGGTGTGG